>Ga0306922_10006503_pt1 | contig 11218 bp, 10 predicted proteins | sample sta12Cox44000082_FD_203758 | JGI IMG/M metagenome (GOLD analysis project Ga0306922, IMG submission 203758) | Lab enrichment of tropical soil microbial communities from Luquillo Experimental Forest, Puerto Rico - statoxic.12C.oxic.44.000.082 (v2)... | ecosystem: Environmental > Terrestrial >...
GAACTGAGATCGCTCACTTTCAGACCTGGCACGATAAAGCCGGTAATGCCCCGGTATTGAAAGACGTGGTCGATCCCATGACCGGCGTAAAGGTCACCTTCCCGGATCTCAACACTCGTCCGTTCGGCGGGGAGAATTTCCAAACGAACCTGATCATGCCCGAGCCTACGGCGTTTCTCAGCAAGCAGTTCCCGGCATGCTCGATCATTCGCCCCACCGCCACCCACGGGGCAGCGATGGGCGCCGTCAAAGGTCTCACGGCGGATGGGCTGTTCATCGGTCAGATTCCCGAGTTTTTCGCCTTCTTACGAGACCTGGCGGAAGACGCAGACGCCGCTCGACGGGAATAACGAATTCTAAGCGGGAGAGCGAACTTGCTCCCCATCTTTGATGCACTCGGCGCTGCATCTCTGGAAACACAGAATGCAGCGTCTCAAGTTTCAACCTGCACCAGATGCACTAAAGCGCTGGTGCGTGCGAAGGATCACAATGCTCGAAGGTATTTTTCAACCCATGCATCTGCTGGTGATTCTCGGAATTGCTCTACTTGTATTCGGGCCCCAGAAACTTCCGGAACTAGGCAAAGGAATCGGAGAAGGCATACGTGGTTTTAAATCGGCGATCAAACCAGAGGAACAAACGAACCAGAAACCGACCGTTGTCGATGGAAACGAGGTGTAAAAAGACTGGATGATGGGCTTCGGTACAGAACTCCTGTTGTTCGCCGGTCTCGGATACGTGGTGTTGGGTCCAAAGCAGATGCACGCCCTTGTGGGTCGGGTCGCGAAAGCCAAGGCGGACTTCGACAAAGCTACCCAGGAACTCAAGTCTCAGCTTGCCGCGGAACTGGAGGATCTGGCGGAAGTGAGAGGAGAAAGCCTTAACGACAAAAAGCCACAGCATTAGCTTTCCCTTGGCCGCTTACGGGACCATCCAACTTATGGCTGGTCAGCGGCCTTCACTTGCGCCGGAACGAAATTCTCCATCACAGCTTTGCGCATCAGGTCGGGAGGCAAGATCCCCTGCGCCAGGAGAAAGTCATGAAACTTCTTCTGGTCGAACTTTACTTCCCTGGCCGACAGCCCTTTCTCTGTCTCCTCACGCAACTCAATCAATCGCGTATAGCCATAGAAATAGCTGTTGGCCTGTCCTGGCGAACGATAGGTAAAGCGCTCCACTTCCTCCTGCGCGAACGCGTGCGAAAGTACAACATCCTGCTGGAGCAGTCGGTAGGCGTCCACAGGTGTAACCTTACCCTGCTGCAACTCCGGGTCAAGGAACGCCCGCGCCGCGCGCTGCAACCGCAACTGCAGTGAAATCAGCTGGCCTTCCAGTGGCATGTAGGGTTTAATGAGATATTCCGAATACAGTCCCCAGCCTTCTACGTTGGTACTGTTGAATGCGTAGCGCACGCGTGCCAGTGACACGCCATGCTCCAGCATGGTGTCGAATTGCAGCTCGTGCCCTGGCCGGGCCTCGTGAGCAGTAAGCGTCCAGGCTGCGGCGTCGAAGGTGAAGTCATCGTACTTCTCAGTCGCGGTTTGTCCCGGTCCTGCTGGAATGTTCAGCGGCAGGACAAACTCCCCCCGCTGGCCGGTATTGTGGATGAACGGCGGTGGCACCATGTGGGGAGCCGGTTGCTGTGCTGTTTCGGCCGCGGTGGCGATGCGGATCTTCGCCGGCCGGTCCGGCAGGCTCACGATTTGCTGCTTCACGATAATTTCTTCGATCTGCTTCAGCCGGTTCTCATAGAACGGTAAAATCGCGTCGCCTACCAGTTGCTGCTTTTTCAGTTCGCGGATCACATCGCGGTAGTCGCTCGACGGTAGGTTACGGTGTTTCGCGATCTGCGCTGCAACCGATTTCATCTCTCCCTGAATCTCGGTGAATGCATTGTGCGCCATCCCAGCGAGCTGGTCCTGCGGAATATCGATCCCGTAATTCTCCAGGTCTAACGCGTACTCCTCGGGAGGCAGGCGGAAATCGGTGCGCGCCTTTGGCAGCACAGTTGTGCGGACCCAAGCATCGTACTCAGCCAACTGCGTCTTCAGCTTGCCGAACGGCTCCTCCCAGTTTTGCAGATTGTACTTCTGCATCAGGGCGGCAATGCCCTGGATGTACGCCGGGTTGCGTGCCATCTCGGTTTCCATCTCGACCTTCGCCGGGTAGATTACGCCCAGCTTCGCCATCTGCTCGGTGACCCGCTGCTTCACAATCTCCCTGATTGCCGTGTAGCCCGGCTCCAGCCCGGCGTATTCGCGGATGCGCACTACCGCCGCTGGCCGCCGGTCGGCTGGTGTCTGGTCGTCGAGCAGGATGTGCAATCCGCTAAAGACCAACTCGCTCCCATTGATAAAGGGAACTTCATGCGCGCGCTGAAAATCCTGTCGCCGGAAGTTGAGTTGCACGCGTCGAATCATAATCTCCAGATCTTGCGCAACGTCCTGTTGCTGCTTCTCGGCGGCAGCGGCTTTCAGCTTTACCAGTACAGCCTCGTTCTCCTGGCGCTCTGCGTCTTCATCGGCCAGCGTCGGCTGCGAGATTTTCGTGTCGTACTGAGCCAATCCCTGCTGCGAACCGAATTCAGGATGGTGCTTCAATGAAACCGCGATCAGCATGTTGGCATAGCCGTTGCTGGTCGCAATCCAGCTCCTGTCGGACGACTGCTCCGACGCCGGAGCATGAGCGGCGTTCCGGGCTGTCGTGGATTGGGCTGACGCGGGGGGCTGAGACTGGTTTTGTGAAAATTCAAACATGTTAAGAATGGCAAGTACACAGGACAGGAACACAGTACGGATCAAACTTCCTCCTGAACGATCAAATGCATATCATGGAGACACGCCGCTTGCAATTTTGGCAGCAGCTGGTCATCCCTGCCACATGTCACCCCGTCAAGCGAAGACGTCGGTCGCATCCCCCTTGCAACTCACAGCCTAAACCCCCACACTGTCTCCATGAAACACGCAATCTTGGGAGCAGGTGCAATCGGCGGGCTGATGGGCACAAGACTAGGCTCTCTCGGTGAGGACGTCACTCTTATCGTTCGCCCGGGTGAGGTTGCTGATTATCCAAAAACACTTTCCCTGGAGAGTCCTTCCGGCACGATCACGGGCCCAGCCAAGGTTGCAGCGCGCGTGAGCCAGATCTTCGACGTGCTCTGGGTTGCCACCAAGACGTATCAGCTGGAAGGCGCGCTCGAAGTTGTCGATACCACGCCCAACATGCTCGTCCCCCTGCTCAACGGAGTAGATCACGTCGCCGCACTCCGCGCGCGCTTTGGACAGGATCGTGTGGTGCCCGCTACCATCGCCGTCGAGGCAGACCGCAGTGCAGCTGCCCGATTCGTGCAGCGATCTCCGGCACGCCTCCACATTGCGGCCAGTGGCGAGCCGGCATTGAAAGACCTGGTCGCGCGCCTGCAGGAGGAGGGGTTGCAGTGCCAGTTCATCGCCAACGAAGCAACCCTGCTTTGGAGCAAGCTCTGCTTCCTCGAGCCGTTGGCGCTGGCGACCACCGCCTCAGGCAAGAACCTCGGCGAAATCCGCGCTGACCCCGGGTGGCAGGCCAAGCTGGATTCTGCCGTGGCGGAGGCCTGGGCGGTTGCCACGAAAGCAGGTGCACAGGTTGACGCCGAGAAACTGCGGACCATTTTTGTTGGCTGGGCGCCCACGCTTCGCGCTTCGATGGCGAAAGATCTCGCCGCCGGACGCCGGCTGGAGCTCGACGGCATTGCCGGACCTGTCGTGCGGGGTGGCACACGCTACGGCATACCCGTTCCCACTACCGCCGGCCTCATTGCGACCATTGAATCTCTGATCACGCAGTGCACCTGAGGCTCGACTTCAGCGTCATCAGCTTGCCGGCACAGCCTGACCTTTTTCGCACTGCTTTACACCGGCTGGTTGACGACTCGATGCCTTCCGAGGTCTAATACCTGGGCGTTCGTCATATGTAGGATGTCTAGGAGCCAGCACTTGCCCGAAAAGTCCGACCTGCTGCAAGGAACGCTCGATTTGCTGATCCTCAAGGTGGTTGCCCTTGGTCCCCTCCATGGATATGGCATCTCGCGGCGTATTCGCCAGATTTCAAAGGAAGTTCTACAGGTCCAGCAAGGGTCGCTCTATCCTGCGCTGCACCGCCTTGAGCAACGCGGCTGGCTCACGGCAAGCTGGAGCGAGTCGGAAACAGGCCGGCCGGCGAGGTTTTACAAGCTGTCAGTCAAGGGACGCAAGCAACTCGCGGCCGAAGAACAGAGTTGGCAGCGCCTGACAGGTGCGATCACCCTCATCCTGCAAACCACCGAATAGGAGCCGGTTATGCGCTGGTTGAAATCGCCTTTTTCTCGCGACCGGCGGGAGAGCGAGTTCGATCGCGAGCTCGAATTCCACATCGTTGAAGTTACGCGCGAAAACTTGGCTCGCGGCTTGCCGGACGAGGAAGCGCGCCGGCAGGCGATGCTGGAATTTGGCGGCAAGGAGCAGGTAGCGCAAGAGCTGCGCGATGTCCATGGCATCGCCTCCCTCGAGCGTACCCGGATGAACCTCAAAGCCGGGCTTCGCCTCATGCGAAGGGCCCCTGGATTTTCTGCCGCAGTGGTTCTGACCCTGGCGCTGGGGATCGGCGCCAACAGCGCGGTGTTCTCGGCGATTGACGCGGTCCTGCTGCGAGCGCTGCCATTTCCTCATAGCGATGAGCTGATGCTGCTGCGTAACTATGATCCCAATAGCAAAGCTCCGATTAACTTGGTCGCACCCCAGAGGTTAGAGGACTGGAACCGCATGAACTCGACGTTTCAGGCCCTCACCGGCTACTACGTCGAAGATGTCTCAGAGCTCTCGGGCGCTCTTCCGGAGAAGATCACGCGGGCCTTTGTTGCCCCCCGTTTTCTGCAGGTTTGGGGAGTAGCACCTGTCTTAGGCCGCGACTTCGCTCCGGAAGAGCTGAAGTTTGGCGGACCGGACGCTGTCCTGATCAGCCACCGCTTTTGGCAGCGCCGCTTTCATGGTGATGCAAACGCGGTTGGAAAAACGGTTCGCATCGGCAGGTCTTCGGTACCGATCGTTGGCGTCATGCCGGCATCATTTCTCTTTCCTGAGCGCGACGTCGAGATGTGGTCGCCGATCCCGGTCGACTCCCCTTACTCCCAGGACCGCACCTCTACCTGGTACACCGTAATTGGGCGGCTGAAGCCCAAAGCCAGTCTCGCCCAGGCGCGCGCCGACATGGCGACTGTACAAAACCAGCTGGGCAAGCAGTTCCCGGCGAGCGATGCCAGGCTGGCTGTAAAAGTTCAGCCGCTGAAGGAATCGACGGTTGGCGGAGTGCGCCGTTCTCTCTGGATTCTGTTCGGCTCGGTTACGCTGTTGTTGCTGATCGCATGCACCAACATCGCAGCGCTTCTGCTGGCACGCACCACGGACCGGGAGCACGAAATCTCCGTGCGCTTCTCACTCGGGGCTTCACGCCGCGCAGTCGTCGCACAGCTCCTGACTGAAACCTTCGTGCTGGCTCTGGTGGGCTCCGGGGTTGGACTGTTGCTGGCAGCCGGGTCCCCCAGGGTCTTTCACTTGCTCGCCGGCAATCTCCCGCGGGTGGAAGAAATCGGCCTCGATTGGCGCCTCGTCGGTTATTCGCTCCTGTGCGCGCTGCTAGTCACATTCCTCTGCGGGTTGCTGCCGGCATGGCGGGCGACGCGCGGATTGGCTGGTCCGCTGGCACGCTCCAGTCGGACGCAAGTTTCGGCACGCAGTCCAATGCAGTGGATCCTGGTGGGAGTACAAGTCGCCCTCGCAGTCACCTTACTGTTCGGCGCGGGGCTTCTGCTGCGAAGCTTCCAGGAGCTGGGGCGAGTATCTCCCGGCTTCGACGTGGATCATGTACTCGCCCTGCACATCAGTGCTTCATGGGGAGAGACACAGGATATGAAGGGCATGACCCAGCGCATCAATCGAACACTCGACGCTTTGCGCGCTGTGCCGGGCGTCGAGGCTGCGGCAACCTCGGCAATGCTGCCGGGAGTGCCGGAAGAGAACCAGACGGAGATAACGATCGTCGAAGGTCAAGAAGACCCTGCGCGAAAGGTCATCGGCGACGTCCGCTTCGTCTCCCCAGGCTATTTCGCTGTGATGAGGATCCCTGTACTTGGGGGCGAACTTTGCCGTGACGGAAGTGAGCCTTCCAGTGTCATGGTGAACCGCAGTTTCGCCAATCAGTATTTCTCGCAGACACCCGCTATCGGCCATCATCTGCGTGGAGGAGCCGGCTCCGTGACTCCGGTGATCCGGGGCATCGTTGGCGACGCTCGTGAAGAAGGCCTTAATACCGAACCCATCCCGACTGTGTACTTCTGTTTGAGTGCGCCGGAGCCTGATCCGCATTACCTCATACGCACCCGCGGCGAGCCGGTGGCGATGGCCGACAGCCTCCGTCGCGCCATCCAGCAAGTTGAACCAAATCGCTCGGTGTTTGATCTTCGGTCACTGGAAAGTCACCTCAGCGACGCCGTCGCAGAGAATCGCATGCGAACCATCCTGCTGACCCTGTTTGCGCTCACGGCCGTATCCCTGGCGTGTATCGGCTTGTACGGAACGCTCACCTACCTGGTTACGGTTCGTCACCGCGAAATAGGTTTGCGGCTGGCACTTGGCGCTATGCGTTCGCAAATCACGCGACGCTACCTAGTACAAGGACTCAGGGTCGCTCTGGTTGGGTGCGCTTGCGGCCTGATTCTGTCAGCGGCTTCGGTTCGGTTACTGGCAGGCATGCTATTTGGTGTATCCAGCTTTGATGCGACAACGTTGTCGGGTGTCATCCTGCTTGTACTGACTGTGGCTGGGTTGGCTGCGCTAATTCCGGCCCTGCGCGCCTCGCGCACGGATCCTACGGAGGCTTTGCGCGAGCAGTAAATGGGTCAATGCGGCCAAGCTCTCAGGTCAATCCCTACTTTGTCCTGGTACGACACCGTTAGTTGCTATACGCCAGGTTCTTACTTCACGTCTTTCAACGCCAACAGGGTGCCATAGTCATGACCGCTGTTGTCAGTGGCGCGCGCGATAATGGCGGCGAAGCCGTCGCGAAACTCCGGATACTTTAGGACGATGGTCTTGATGACAGCCATATTGTCCTGGTAGGCTGCGCCGGAATCCGATGCGTCAGCGGTGTTGTAGCGTACCCGCAGGTCGAGCGAATCTTCAACGGGAACCGGCGCGAGTTCGGTGACGCTGAAGCTCTTGCCATTGGCTACGGGAAGGTTCATTGGACTGCCATTATTGGGTAGGTCGTTTGGCCGCGCACCTTGCATCTCCTGAGCCAGCTTGTCGAGTCTGGGCGTACTCATGAAGTCAACCGGCGCGAGCAAATCCCATGCCATAAGGTAGTAGAACCAGGCATTGTGAAGCTGGCCCTTCTGCCTATAATCGCGCGCTTTGGTGACGTACCACTCGCCGTCGTGACCACCGACGGCGTTCAGCCGCGGATAGTAGCCCGCGAGCTTCCACGAGTTGCCGCCGAGGTTTTCGAGGATCATCGTCAGGGTAATGGGGGTCTTGCCCTCGACCTTCTGGATGACGAGGGCATATTTGCCGGGCGGCAGGTTTGAAATGGAGAAATCCACGCGGTCGGGCGAGTTGTAAATACCGCAGTAAAAATCGGCTCGGGCCATCGATGCTTTCGACTGCGAGGCATCGAGAACATACATTCCCGCCACTGTCGGCTGGCTGCCGGCAAGGCGCTCCTTATTGGAGACAACGGCCTGCTCGATACCTCCAAAGTCGCTGGCGATGGCGGGAATTGCATTGGATCTCAGTCCGGCGACATCGCCGCGGGCCGACATGTCGAAGTACTGGCCGGCGGCGCTGTCAATCGCCGACCTTGTGGCTGCGTCGAGGTCGGGACCATTGCTGCAGGTTTGACCATGAGCGAAGGACAGCAGGCTGGGCCAGAGAAGAAGAATGAGACGAATTCCGCGACAGCGAGAGAACATAGATGCGGCGAGTGGCGTCAGGATCATGGTCGCGTACCCGTGAGCGGCAGACGCCACGACGTTGTGATTGTGACGCGGGCGCTGCCCGCCAGTAAGGCAAGGCTATGACTTCAAACTGTAAGATGCTGGTTTCCGCGTCCTCCGATGTTTAGCAGATGCTTCCTCCCGCAAGCGGGCGGAAATCGAAACAGGCATCCATTTTTCGCCCCGGCCGGAGTAGAATAATGGAGCGATTATTCGAGGAGACGGAGCCGGAGTCGGCGCGTCCAACAGATATGGTACGCCTTACCCGCACCACGGAATGGATTTTGTTGTTGGTCGCGGTTCTATGCGCGCCATTGCAGAATGCGGCGGGACAAGATTCGGCTCAGCCGCAGAACCCGCTGCCGCATCAGAATCACCCTCCGAGGACGCAGCCGAATCAAGCTCAGCCGGTGATGCGAGCCGAAGCCTCGACTCCAGCCCAACCCACGACCGTGCCCGCGGGCGCCACCCAATCCACCCCAGTCACAAAGTCGAGAGCCCAGAAGAAGCAGAAAGCTCCGGAGCAGACGGTCGCGGAATCGCCAGCAGCCCCGCCCACACTGGAGCAGGTGCCACCCACTCCACCGACAGTAACCTACCGGAATGGCCAGCTCAGCATTCAGGCGCAGAATTCTACGCTGTCGCAGGTCCTGCGGGCGGTGCAGGCACAAACCGGCGCGTCGGTCGATCTGCCTGGCGGCGCATCAGGCGAGCGCGTGGTGGCTCAGCTTGGTCCAGGACAACCCCGCGATGTTCTGGCAACGTTATTGAACGGGTCGCACTTCAATTACGTCATTCTCGGGACGCCTGGAAACAGTGGCGGAGTCCAGAAGGTAATTCTAACGGCGCGGCAAGGTAGTTCGCCATCGCCCTCGCCGGGGAATCCTGTAACAAGTGCAAATCAGCCCCCTCCGGCGCAGGACGACGACACGCCAGCAGACGACGACGGGTCAGCGAACGATGTCGATAACGACGCCACGCAGAATGGCCAGGCGGTAACACCTGGGCGGCCCGGCATCCCTGGACAGGAGCAGCAACCAGACAATAACGATCAGGGACAGAACGGCCCGAAGACCCCCGAGCAGCTGTTGCAGGAGCTGCAGCGAATGCAACAGCAGCAACAGCAGTATCAGCAGCAACTAAATCCTGCGAATCAACAGCCCGCGCCGAACCAGCCCCAGTAGCAGTAACCACCAATCTTGAAGGCGCACTGCAGCCTGACGGGGCGGCGCTTTGCTCTTCTCATGCGGTAACGCCTAGGCCGGCCAACTCGCGGAGTGAATCTGCATAAGGATCACGGGCAATGCCACGCTCGGTGATGATCGCCGTGACATAGCGCGCTGGTGTCACGTCAAACGCCGGATTCTCGACGCTCACGCCATCAGGCGCGACCTGCGTGCCCGCGAAATGAGTGACCTCGCTCGAAGCGCGCTGCTCGATCGGAATCCGGCTGCCATCCGGTGTCTCGAGATCGACCGTCGAAAATGGAGCTGCGACAAAGAACGGAAGTCCATGCTCTTTTGCCAGGATTGCAACAGTGTAGGTTCCTACCTTGTTGGCAACATCACCGTTGGCAGCGATGCGATCGGCACCGACGACCACCGCGTCGATCTTGCCCTGACGCATCAGGGTCCCCGCCATGTTATCCGAGATGACAGTTGTGGGGATATCGTCCTTCATCAGCTCCCAGGCTGTCAGGCGCGAACCCTGCAGAAAAGGACGCGTCTCGTCGGCATAGACATGCAATCTCTTGCCGGACTCAACCGCCGATCGAATTACGCCGAGTGCTGTGCCGTAACCGCAAGTCGCCAGGGCCCCCGCATTACAGTGGGTTAGAATGCCGCCGCTCGCTGGAAGCAGAATCGCGCCATGCTTGCCCATGGCTTCGTTGCAGGCGATGTCTTCCACCAACATGTGCTGAGCCTCGCTGACGAGCCGTTGCCTGATTTCGGCGATCGGCTGCGCGCTGACAGTATCGAAGACCTGCTGCATCCGCCGAATCGCCCAAAACAGGTTGACGGCGGTTGGGCGAGTTGCGCCGATCACGCCGCAGATCTCGTCAAAGTCACGCCGCAGTTCGGCGTGAGTTGCAGCTTGCGACTCGCGTATTCCAAGCGCGATGCCCATTGCAGCGGCAACTCCGATTGCCGGTGCGCCGCGAACGATCATCGTGCGGATTGCGTTTGCAACCGCCTGGTAAGTCTTGCATGTGACATAAGTCTCCTCCGTGGGCAGCTTCGTCTGATCGATGAAGCGGACCCCAGCGTCAGTCCATTCCAGAGTCTTGATCATGGCGTCGAATGAAATCCTGTCTATGCTTGCGCACTCGTCGCAACCTACGGCCGATGAACCTCACAGCGGTTTCCTGGCAAGTTCGTAACGGCTGGGCGATCGCATTGATCGCACTTTGCGCTGACCGCAAAGACCGGCGATGACGTATTTTGTTTCACATGCGCGGCGCGGACATCGTTGGCAGTGAACAGGGCGACGAACCTCGCCGGGTTCGCGGCCTTCTCGACATTGGCGCGTCCCTCTGCCTCTTCACGCTCGACCAGGCACAACACCCCCGAGATCTCAAAGCCGAATCCGCGCGCGGCTTCAATGGCCTGGATGGTTGAGGCTCCCGTGGTACAAACGTCATCGACGATTACCACCCTGGCGGGCTTGCCGCGAAAGCCCTCGATGCGCTGACCGGTGCCGTGCGTCTTCTCAGCCTTGCGAACCAGGAACCCGTGCACCGGCGTACCCTGCTGCGCGCTGATCACCGACGTCGCCACGACGATCGGATCCGCGCCCAGGGTAAGGCCGCCGATTGCCTGGGCATGCCAGCCCTGTTTTCGAATCTCATCGAGGACGGCTTGTCCGGTGAGCAGGGCGCCCTTCGCGTCGAGCGTGGTCAGGCGGCAATCAATGTAGTAGTCGCTGGTTCCCCCGCTCGAAAGCTTGAATTGGCCAAGGCAAAACGACTTTTCAGCCAGCACGACCAGCAGTTGTTCGCGCGCAGAGGACATAGTTACAACGATACCATTGCTCTAGCCCGCCACTTTCTCGAGGTGGCGGTAGTGATCGCTGGCAATCCATAGCATCGTAAAGAGCGTCAGGTTGTATCCAACGTGCATGAGAAACGAACTGGCCACTGAACTGGTTCGCTGGCGAACCGCGGTGAAGGCAACGCCCACGAAAAAGATGCTGACGATAGGCCCCCACGCATAG
>Ga0306922_10006506_pt1 | contig 11213 bp, 6 predicted proteins | sample sta12Cox44000082_FD_203758 | JGI IMG/M metagenome (GOLD analysis project Ga0306922, IMG submission 203758) | Lab enrichment of tropical soil microbial communities from Luquillo Experimental Forest, Puerto Rico - statoxic.12C.oxic.44.000.082 (v2)... | ecosystem: Environmental > Terrestrial > Soil...
GATCGAGATTTGCCTGGTCGAGATCGCGCTGAGCCTGCAGCAAACTTGTTTTGGCCTTCTTCAGAGCAGGAGCATTCTTGATAATCTCGGCATAGATGCGATCGAGATTTCCAGCGGGGTCGCGCCGGTAAAAGTCTTCCAAGACCTTTTTCGGCGTGAGGTCATAGGATGACGGCACGACCCCGAGGGGCGCCGCGCTTTGAATCAGATTTGCGAGCGCCTCGCGAACGGAGGAAAAGGTCTGGTCGAGGTCTGGGGGAACGTCGGCCAGGCTTGCTCCCTCGGGCGGTTTGGCAGGAAGGCCTAGAGCAACGCGAGCCTGCAGGATGTTCTCGAGCGACTGTGTCACTTGCGCTGTGGCCACGTCCAGCGCCGCGCGCCTCTGGTCATATTCCTCGGCGCTTACTACCTTGGTCGAGAGCAAGCGTTGTGCCCGGTTAAACTCCTCCTGGGCGAGTGCCAGGGTCGCTTTGCTCTGCTCCCACGTCGCAACCCGGGCCCGAATCAAAGCTATTTGATTGTCCACATCTTCGATGGCGCGGGCGAGCTTGAAGCGCTGGCTTCTAGCCTGAGCCACCGAACCCCGAACATTGGCCTCGGTGACAACAAGATCGGCCTGGGCGGCATCGACCGCCGCCTGTTTGATCGCGACTTGCACGCGGAACGGCTCAGGGTCCAGCTCCACGAGGACGTCGCCCTTTTTTACCCGGTTATTGTCGTCCACGAGAACTCGAGCCACCTGGCCGGCCACTCGCGGCGCGACAAAGGTCACATACCCATTCACATACGCGTCATCGGTCGAGACCGTGTTCAATGAACGGATAATGTGCGGAACGGCCATAAGAAGGATTGCCGCCGCTAAAAGCACGAGGATGACGGTCCTCAAGCGGCGCTTTCGGACCGGAGAAGTCGCCGGTCTGGACGATGCTTCAGGAGTTCCAGACTGTTGAGTCGGAGCGGGTTTGGATTCTTCGGTGGGCATGGCTGGTCGTCTCGTTATCGGTTCGGGCGCGATAAGGCTACAAGTTCTCTTCGGTTGTTCCGCGGTAGATCAGCGCCTTCCGGCCCCAGTTCCTTGAGAGCCCCGTCTTCATCGATTCAGGGATTGGAACCGCAACCGAGAAGATAATATGGTTGGTCATGTTTGCCCAGATCATTCTGCCGGCGCTTCTGGCTATCGCAGTCTCCTCATTTATTCTGAGAATCGTCATCGGTTACCTGGTGAAGCCACCTCGGGTTCGCATTGCACCGAGACGTTTTTTGATGGTTGAGCCCCGGTGGATAGGCCGGCGAACGGCTGAGCTGCTTTATGGTCGGAAATCGAAAAGGAAGCAATGATATCGTTTACTCATCCCTGCAGCATCAAGCGCGTCGGATCTTCGATACATTCCTTCATGCGAACCAGAAAGGTCACCGCTTCTTTGCCATCGACGACGCGGTGATCGTAGCTTAAGGCCAGATACATCATCGGCCGGACGACAATCGCGTCATCGACGACCACTGGCCGGTTCTGGATTTTATGCATCCCCAAAATCCCGCTCTGGGGAGGGTTCAGGATCGGCGTACTGAGAAGCGAGCCGTAGATTCCTCCATTGGTAATCGTGAAAACTCCCCCGGTCAGATCGTCGAGCTGCAATTTTCCATCGCGCGCTTTTTTGGCGTAGGAGGCGACGTCTTTCTCGAGCTCTGCAAAGCTCTTTTTATCCGCGTCTCGAACGACAGGGACTACCAGGCCGCGTTCGGTTCCAACAGCAACACCAATGTCGTAATAGCGGTTCTCGACCAGGTCGTCGCCGTCGATTCTGGCGTTAATGGCAGGAACTTCGATCAGACCCTCGACCGCAGCTTTCAGGAAAAAGGACATGAACCCAAGTTTCACCCCATGCCTCTTTTGAAACGTCTCCTGGTACTGAGAGCGCAGCTTCATAACCGCTGACATATCGCACTCATTGAATGTTGTCAGCATTGCCGCATTCTGCTGAGCCAAAACCAGCTGTGCCGCGATCTTCTTACGAAGTGGCGTCAACTTCCGCCGCGTCGTGCGGGCGGTGCGCTCGATTGGAGCGATTGGAGCAACTGGAGCGGTCTGCTGCGGCGTCTCGGATTCCACGTGAGCAGCCGGCTTAGCGCTCTTTGATTCAAGGTATTGAACTAAATCCGATTTTGTAATGTAGCCGTGCTTTCCGGTGCCCTTAACATCTGCCAGGTTCACCCCTTCTTCCTCCGCAATACGTCGAACGGAAGGGGGCAAAGTCCCGAAGCCGGCCGGACTGGAAATTGCGCTGCTCGAGCCCGAAACCGCCAACTCTTTGCCAGGTTCCAAATCCTCTTTAAACGCTTTGTGACCGGATGGTTGCTCTGCGGAAACTGGAACGTTGCCGGCAGCGGGTGCGGCGGCACTCTCATCTAATAGAGCTACGACCTGCCCTATTTTGACTTCCTGACCGGCGTCGACTTTTATCTCAAGCTTTCCGGAACCAGAGGCCGGAACCTCGGTTGAAATCTTGTCAGTTTCGAGTGTGAAAAGTGCTTCTCCGTCGTTGACCAGATCGCCATTTTTTTTATGCCAACCTGATAAAACACCCGAGGTTATCGATTCGCCGACAGCCGGAATTTTGACTTCAATACTCATTCGGGGGGGTTACAATTCTCCAATCCAGTTCTCAGACCTGTTATAACGTGAACGCCCGCAGGACAAGTTCCTTCTGCTGCTGGTCGTGCCAGGCTTTGGAACCAACCGCCGGACTCGCCGCGGCATGCCGGCCTGAGAACTCGATCGGCTTGGCCGTAAGTTGAGCTAACAACGGCGAGATATAGGTCCACGCGCCCATATTCCTGGGTTCCTCCTGGCACCAGACCCACGTGGCCACGTGGGTCAGCGGCGCGATCAACTCTTTGATGGCTTCCAGATTTAACGGATAGAGTTGCTCGATGCGTATCAGGGCTGCATTCCTGGTTTGATTTTGTTCCTGGTAAGCGACGAGGTCATAGTAGACCTTACCGGTGCAAAAAATGAGGCGATCAACCTTATCTGCAGTGTCGAACAATGTAGGGCCGAGAATTTGATGAAATGCCGAGGCAGTAAACTCTTCGGCCCGCGAAACGGCTCGCTCGTTTCTCAGAAGGGATTTCGGCGTCATGATGATCAACGGTTTCCTGAAATCTCGGCGAACCTGACGCCGCAAGACATGAAAATACTGGGCCGGCGTCGTCAGATTGCAGACCTGGATATTATCCTCTGCGCAAAGCTGCAAAAATCGCTCTAGTCGCGCACTGGAATGTTCAGGGCCTTGACCTTCGTAGCTATGAGGAAGGAGAAGAACAATGCCGCTGGGTCGCTGCCATTTCGACTCGGAACTCACGATGAATTGATCGATTACGACCTGGGCGCCGTTGGCGAAGTCGCCGAACTGTGCTTCCCACATGCAAAGCATGTCCGGGTAATCCATCGAATATCCGTAGTCAAACCCCAAAACGGCAGCCTCGGAAAGCATGCTGTTATAGACGCAAAAAGTAGCTTGGTTCCGCTTTAGATTGGACAAGGGGATGAAGCGGTCCGAGGTAACCGTATCAAAAAAAACAGAGTGCCTCTGACTGAAGGTTCCCCGCCGGCTATCCTGCCCAGAAAGGCGCACTGGCGTGCCTTCAACGAGTAAGGACCCCACCGCCAACGCTTCGGCAAACGCCCAATCGTAAACGCCCGAAGCATGTTGTTTCAGGCGCCGGTCCATGAACAGCTTTTTTACCTGCGGCTGAACCTGAAAGCCTTCGGGAACCTGGGTGATCTGGTCCACGATCAAATCCATCGTTTCCTGCGAAATCTGGGTCTGCGGCTCCGAATGGCTGTAGGGAGGTTGGAAGACTGCCGTCGATTCTTCAAAACCGCGATCGAAATCCTTCTTGGACTTCACATCCGAGGTCTGCACTTCACTTAAGGCTTTTTCCAGGCGACTCCTGAATTCCCTCTCAAGAGTTTGCGCTTCCTTGCCGGTAAGCACACCCGATTGCAGCATGCGGTCCTTAAATATTCTCGTGACCGGAAGATGAGCTTGGATCTTCTTGTACAATTTTGGCTGAGTAAGACTAGGCTCATCGGTTTCGTTGTGCCCGTATCGACGATAACAATACAGATCCAGAACGACATCCCGCGAAAACCGTTGCCGAAAATCCAGAGCAAGCTTGGAGACAAATTCCACTGCGATTGGATCATCGCCGTTCACATGAAAAATCGGCGCATCGATCATCTTGGCAACGTCGGTACAGTAGGGTGTCGACCGGGCGTCCGCCGGCAGAGTCGTGAATCCAATCTGGTTGTTAACGATGATGTGTACCGTTCCCCCCGTCGCGTATCCAGGCAACTGGGAAAGATTGAGCGTTTCCGCTATAATTCCCTGTCCCGCGAATGCCGCATCGCCATGTATCAGAAGCGGCAACACTTTCTTTCGCTCCTTCATGTCCTGCAGAATCCGCTGGCGCGCCCGCGCCTTGCCCTCGACGACGGGATTGACGATTTCGAGATGGCTGGGATTGGCCGCGAGCCGGATTTCTACCTCCCAGCCAGAGGACATCGTTCTGGTGCTCTCATATCCAAGATGATATTTGACGTCACCATCGCCCGCGACGAGGTCGGGAATGTAGTTCTCGGAAAATTCTTTGAAAATTGTGTTGTAAGATTTCCGCAAGAAATTTGCGAGCACGGTGAGACGGCCGCGATGGGCCATCCCCATGACAATCTCGCGGACGGCGGCCCCCGGACACCCCGCCAGAATGGTTTCAAGGATGACCATGAGAGATTCGGCGCCCTGCAGGGAGAAACGCTTCTGGCCAATGAACTTTGTATGGACAAATTGCTCGAAGGTTTCCGCCTCCATCAAACATCTCAGAAGATTGATCTGGGACGCGGAATCCGGAGGAGGCAGCAGGATTCGCGCCTCAATCCGTTCTTTTACCCAATCCCGCGTGCCTTCATTCTGAATGTGCATGAACTCGGCGCCAATCGGGCCCGAATAGATCAATTTCAGCGTTTCGACCATCTCGCCGAGGCTCATCGGCCGCGACTTTTGAAAAAAACGAGAAGCAACCACGGTGTCCGGCGGTATTTCATCCAATCCCAACGCGGCCAGGGTCAGCGCCGGTGATTCGGGATCGTTTGGGGTCAAAGGGTCTACCTGAGCCTGCGTGTGGCCAAGCACCCGGTAATTATACACAAGCCCGTCAATCCGATTCTGCAGCTGTTCTGCCTCGGCAGATAGCGGCTCTTCGCCTGGAACAACGGTAAATTTCCCGTTTCGATTTGGAGATGAACCTAGCTCGAAACCTTCGAAGAACGCTGACCAACTCGAATCGACTGACGCTGGATCTTGCTTCCAACGTTCATAGTATTCGTCTAGAAGATCGGCATTCCAATCATTCAAATACGAAGTTTTCATGATATAGCTCAAGAGCGAGCGATGGACCGGCAATTTAAGCGATGTTCGGCCCGACCCAAACGGAAAATATCACATTTTTCATGATCAAAGTAGAACGGCTGACCAAGAAATATGCTGGAGTCACTGCCATCAACAACCTGAGCTTCGAGGTTGCAAAGGGCGAAATTGTCGGTTTCCTCGGCCCCAATGGAGCGGGTAAAAGCACCACGATGCGAATCTTATCTAGCTTTTTGCCGGCCACATCGGGGTTCGCCTCCATCGCAAACCATGACGTGTTCAAAGAATCTCTGAAAGCGCGCGCGCACCTCGGGTATCTTCCCGAAAACGTGCCATTGTATAGCGAGATGCGCGTTGGCGAATATCTCCGCTACCGTGGCTCGCTCAAGGGACTGCACGGAAAAAGACTCCGTCACCGTGTCGACACCGTTAAAGAGCTCTGCAGCGTAAAAGAGGTCGAAAAAAAACCCATCGCCACCCTCTCGAAAGGTTATCGGCAGCGCGTCGGACTGGCAGAAGCATTGATCCACGAGCCGGATCTTTTGATTCTTGACGAACCGACCATTGGATTGGATCCCAACCAGATCCGGCAGGTTCGCGAACTGATCAAATCGTTGGGAGAACGCCACACGATTCTCCTGTCGACTCACATTCTTTCGGAAGTGGAAATGACCTGTTCGCGGGTAATCATTATTAACCAGGGTAAAATTGAAGCCTCGGACACGCCCGAAAATCTCGTCGGTCAGATCCGCACATCCGGAACGATCAGATTGGAGGCCACTACCGGAAGCGATGATCCGGGACCCTGGATTGAAAAGCTTTCCGGAGTAAAAAGCGTTACCACCGTTGAGGAAGAGGGCTGGCGACGTTGCTCAATCCGAGTTGAAGCAAGATCTGATCCGCGCGAAGCAATTTATCGTTTGGCCGTCGAACGGCGGTGGATCGTCCGCGAGCTGACGCAAGAGCGGGCTACGCTCGAAGACGCGTTCGTCGAGCTAACTCACAAAGATAATTAAAGAGAAAGAAGACAGAAGACAGAAGTGAGAAGTCAGAAGTCGATGTGGGGACTTGCTTTCCCCGAACCCCAAAGCCCGAACTCCGAACCCATTCCGGCAGAACAAAAGCTATGAGGCGGCTTTTCACTTTACTGCAAAGAGAGTTGTCTGCTTTCTACTACTCCCCGATCGCATACGTAGTGCTCTTCTTTTTCCTGCTACTGAACGGCCTCTCGTTCTGGTTCGCCATCGCAGTCTTGAATCGTGCTCCGTCGGAAAATACAGTCGTGCAAGTCTTTTTTAACTCCGCCTTTTTTTGGATGGCTTACCTTTTGGTTTTCCCGGTGATCACCATGAGGTCGTTTGCCGAAGAGTTCAAAATGGGAACGATTGAGACGCTGATGACAGCTCCCGTTCAAGACTGGGAAGTTGTCGTGTCAAAATATCTCGCATGTCTCATCTTCTATCTCAGCCTCTGGCTTCCCAGCTTGCTTTATTTCCTGATTTTTGGCTGGCTTGGAAACCGCTCTGCGCTTGGTTCGTCCGGCCAGTTGCTGGCTCCTTATATTCTTCTGGTCATGATGGGTATGTTTAACGTCGCTTTAGGGTGCCTCGCCTCTTCTCTCACTTCGAACCAGATCGTGGCGGCGATGATTTCACTTGTCCTAACAATCGGCATCTTTTTCCTCACTTTAATTAACTATGTAGTCAACAGCTCATCGCCCCTTCTCAGGGACATTACGTCCTATGTCGCACAACTCGATCATATGGATTCTTTCTCGCGCGGTGTTATCGATTCGCGAGTATTTGTTTTCTACCCCAGCATGACCTTCCTGGTGCTTATTGTTACCTATCAGGTATTCCAGTATCGGCGTTGGAGGGCCTGACGCTCCTTGCTAATGCAGAATCTTCCGTCCAAGCCACCTCAAATCAAACGGTTACGCATTGGATTAAACGTGGCCGCGCAGATTGCCATTGTCGCGGGAATCGTTTTCATGATCAACTACATCGGATTCAACCGATACGCGCGCTGGGATATTTCGCGTTACAACAAATACGCACTGTCCGGACTCACCAAAAGATTTTTGAAATCACTCAAGAAAGAGGTAAAGCTATACGTCTTTTTCTCTCCAAGTTCGCAAAGTGCCGGCGCCGAGCTATATGGCGATGTGCAAAACCTGCTCAAAGAATATGCAGCTGCCGGTCACCGGAAGATCCAGGTCGAGATGGTCGATCCTTACCGCAATCTGACGCGCGCCCGTGAACTTCAGGCCAAATATAATTTTGGTTCCGAAGAAAACCTTGTGATCCTTGAATATCAGGGTCGCAAAAAAGTCTTACGTGTTGCCGATATGGCGGAATATGGCCCACCCGGCATGTTTGGCGATACGCCCCAAGTTAAGGCATTCCGCGGCGAACAATCGATGACCAGCGCCCTGATCCAACTCGTAGAGGAAACTGGCATCAAGATTGGGTACGTCACGGGCCAGGGTGAACCTGATATCAAGGATGGAGGGCAACCGATCCGATTCGCCGATTTTGTCCAGCGTCAGGATATGAAGCTTGAACCGCTCATCCTCGCTAACCTGGAGAAGATCCCGCCCGACTATGCCGCCATCATTCTGCTCGGTCCGAAGTACGACTTTAGCGACCGCGACTTGACTCTCCTGCGCAACTACTGGAACGAACAGGGACGTATGCTGATCGCGCTGGATCCTAAAGCGAAGACTCCGAAGCTTGACGTATTTTTAAGCGAATTCGGAATTAAGCCTGATCAGGATTTGATCGTTACGCAGTTTAAGACCGGGATTGAAGAGCAGTCGGCTACGCTGGATGTGTACGCACAATTCCTCCCCGAAACCGGCTTTCTGCGTCCGCTCAGCCAGGCAACCGGTTTCTTCCCGGGCGGCACGCGATCACTGGCTATCGACGAGTCGAAAACGACGCAAGGCAGTTTGACAGCAACCAAAATGCTCACCCCTGCGGTTGCGAACTATTGGGGAGATAAAGATGACGTTCTGAATTCGCAGAACACGCCGGCATACAAGCAAGGCATCGATTTGCCTCCTCCGCTCTGCTTCGGCGTCGCTCTGGAAAAGGGTTCGATCCGAGACACCCGAGTACAGTTGCGCACCTCGCCGCGCATGATCGTAATTGGCAACGCCGATTTTCTGCGCGATGAAGCTTTGAAACAATCCAGTCCGGACGTGGATTTTATCCTTTTGAGCCTCAACTGGCTCGCGGACCGGGAGCAACTCCTAGCGATTGCTCCTAAGGCTCCGGGAATATTCATGCTTAACCTTTCAGGAGCGCAAATGAACCAAATCGTGCTGCTCACCGTTGCCGGCGTTCCTCTGCTGATGGCCTTGTTAGGGGGGGTGGTCTGGACAGTCCGCCGCCACTAGTGCACCGTCTCACATGTAATGATGATGTCGTTGCATTCAAAATGGGCCGCCGACAAGGCGCAAGGAGGGCGCATATCTAAAGCGATACGTAACCGACGAGCAACGCGATCGCCGGCCCATTTTCAACGCAACCCCTTGGGCCGCGGCCAGTTGGCTGTTTTTCCGCGTTGCTCGCTCCTTACGTATCAATCTAGATATGCTCGTCGCTCGCGCCTTGAAAAACAGCCAACTGACCTGCGGCGACGTCACTATTACATGTGAGACGGTGCACTAAAATTCTAAACACATGAAGTTGCGAACTACTCTGGCTCTTCTGGGGGTTGCCATTGCGCTCGGAGGAGTAATTTTCGGACTGGACCGTTGTTCACAAAGCACCAGAGAGCGCCAGCATCGAACTGCCTATCTGGGGCAGGTCAATCAAAGGGATATCCGGGGATTCACTATTCAAAATGAGAATGAGCTCATTCGGGTGAAAGCAGACGGCGACGACTGGAAAATGATTGCCCCGTGGAGAGACGACGCCGATATCACCGTCATTGACCAGTTGCTGGATGCGTTACAGGCGCTGCGCTCTGACGACACGATCACGGATCTCGGAAAAGGCGAGAAGAAAAGAGGGTTATTGAAAGACTTCGGTTTGAATAAGCCAAGATTGCGATTTCGTTTGGAGGGCGAAAAGATGCCAGGCGAATTTCAGTTTGGTCAGGACGCAGCGGTACGCGGCAAATGTTATTTGCGAGTCGCAGATGATGACGCGGTGTATGTGGTAAGTGATGACCTGAAAAATATAGTCTCCAAACCAGCGGAAGACTTTCGCGATCATCGCATGACACCGTTTCTGACAACACTGATCAATCGCGCAATTTTTCGCGTAGATGGCGGAGAGATCGAGCTCTCTAAAGAGCAAGACAACTGGCTTCTCCAGCGTCCGATCAAGGCACGTGCAAGCAATGACGCAGTCGTTGATTTGCTGACAAAGATAAATCAGACGCAAGTTGCCAATTTCATTTCGGACGAAAAAGGTGCCGCGCCATCTCTCGGCCTGGATTCACCGTCACGGGCCGTCACCTTATTCGGTGGAGAAGACAGTAAAGTAGAGATTTTGTTAGGAAACTCCGTTCCGTCGCATCCGGATCTCATCTACGCTCAGCTTCCGCAGCGGAGTTGCGTCGTGGACGTCCGAAAGGAATTTGCCGCTCTTTTCGATATTACGCCGAACGATCTACGCGACCGAAAGATTGCCCGCCTGAACCCGGATATCATCGATCGTATCAGCATCGAGAAACCGGATCAGCCAAATCTTATTTTGGGGAGGGAGGAAGACAGATGGCGTTTCCTCAGTCCTGCCCCGTCCCTGGCGAACGCTAACCGCATCGCCACGCTGATTCAAATGCTCAACGAAGGCGATATTCAGAAGTTTGTTTCAGACACTGCGACCGACCTGACCAAGTACGGTTTGGATCGACCCAACATAAAAATAGTCTTCAGTTCTTATTCTTCGGAGAATACTGCGGAATCAAACGCAGGTGAAACCATCTTAACAACACTGGCATTTGGTAATTCAGAAGGCGGCTTGACCTACGCGCGACTCGAACAGGAGCCGTACATTTTCTCCATCGCAGATAAGCTTCTTCACGCTTTGCCTACCAATGAGATAAACTTTCGAACGCTCGACATTCTTGAACTGCGGCGAGACGAACTCGAAAGCGTGCGCGTTGATCAACCGGGGCAAAGCCCCATTGACTTAGTCAGAGGGGACAAGGGCAAATGGGCAGTCAAGGGCAAAACAACTCAGCAGGATGAAGCTAAAGTTCAAACTTTTCTGAATACATTGGCGAGTCTGCGTGCAACGGCGTGGGTGGAAAGTTCTAAATGGGAACAAAACGTCGACAACCCTTCGCTGATGGTGCAGATCCGGTATCAATCCGGAGAAAATGATCGAGAGGTCGAACTCAAGTTTGGCGGTGCAAACCCCGAGAACCAACATTACGGCACAAGCACGGAACAGACAGGGGCTTTCCTGATCGATGACGAGCAATTTAAGCGATTAAATGCGCCGCTGGTCCGCTGAAGCACGGTCATTCGTCCTCGTCCTCGAGGCGCTGTCGGGTCAATGTGACCGGGTTTGGTTGCGTCCGCTTTGTTGGGCCTGCTTCGCCGACCGCCGGTCTTTTCGGGGTCATTCCCGCCATCCAAGACTGAATAGGGTCTGATCCCAGATTCTGAAATTGGAACCACAGATTCCAGAGATTTCACAGATTTTGAGGAGGCTACTAGGGATGAGCGTGCGAATCTTTTAGTGGCAAAACTTCACGGCGTCCATAATCGTAACTTATTGTATCCGTGTAATCTGCGTAATCTGTGGTTAAATCCGTTTGGGTTTTTGG
>Ga0306922_10006518_pt1 | contig 11202 bp, 9 predicted proteins | sample sta12Cox44000082_FD_203758 | JGI IMG/M metagenome (GOLD analysis project Ga0306922, IMG submission 203758) | Lab enrichment of tropical soil microbial communities from Luquillo Experimental Forest, Puerto Rico - statoxic.12C.oxic.44.000.082 (v2)... | ecosystem: Environmental > Terrestrial > Soil...
GCGAAGAGTTCGCGCCGGCCTTCAAGAGAAGGGCAACGAGGTCGTTATCGCCTCTACTCGCAGCAATTATTAACGCAGTGCGGCCATCCTCCGCACGAGTGTTAACTTCCGCGCCGCAATCGAGCAGCACTTGGGCGGAATCCTTCCGGCCTGCCAGTGCGGCCAGAAGCAACCCTCGATTGACATCTTCCCTGGATCGACCGGCCAGAAGCCGGATACACGCCGTGTTGCCCTGATAGACCGCCTTCAGCATTGCGGTCCAACCGCCATCATCCTGAACGCTAATGTCCGCCTTGCGATCGAGCAGCAGTTTTACGATGTCGGGATGATCGTTGCTCGCAGCGAGCATCAGCGCGGTTGTCCCCTTCTCTCCTTTCACGTTTATCCCAGCCCCCGCGTCAAGAAGCTGCTTCACCAGGTCAGTGTGCCCCTTTTCGGCTGCGGCCATCAGGGCGGTATAGCCCTTGAAATCGCGGGCGTTCGCATCGATGCCGGCTGTGAGAAACAGCGTCAATGCCTTGTCATCGCCCTGAGTAGCGGAAAGCACAAAATCGTCCGCCGAAAATTTAAAGTTCAACCCGGCGAGCTCCTGCAAGGCCTGGTCTTTGGACTTACCACAGCCAAACAGCGACAAAGCTAAGCCGACGCCAAGGATACACCAAACAGCTTTCCTCATTTGCTGAATCATTCTAATTCGTTCATCCCGGCGGCTGAGTCCCGCCGCAATCCGCCGCGGCGGATCGCCCCACAATATCAAAGTGGCATCCTGACCTACGCAAAAATCAATTGCGCTCCATCGCGCCCGACTGCTCGTTGCAGCCGAAAAATATGGGCCGGCCGCGTCTGGGGGTCGAGGAGGACAAAGTTACGCCGCCCTTTCCATAAAAATTTTTCCTGAGTCAAAAGATCCTCGACCTGGTACTGATCGTTTTCGCCGATGCCGAACTGCTCAATGGGAATCGACGCAAACCCGCTCTGCCTGTTGACGGTGTCGACGGTAACGAACACGAGCACAATGTTTTCAAGGCCTTCTGTTGCCTTGGAATAGAAGAGGATCTGTTCATTTTCGATCGTGTGGAACCGGAGATTGTCGTAAATGTGCAGGGCACGATTTGTCTTTCGGATCTGATTCAGTTTTGTCAGGTAATCCTTGATGTTTCCCGGCGCGTTCCAATCGCGCTCTTTGAACTGGTATTTCTCTGAGTTGAGATACTCCTCCTTCCCCGCAACCGGAACATTTTCACACAACTCGAACCCGCTGTAGATACCGTATACGGTTGAGAGTGTGGTTGCTAATACCGAGCGAATCAGGAATGCCGGCCGGCCTCCGCCCTGAAGGTAAAACGGCAGGATATCCGGCGTATTGGTGAAGAAATTTCCGCGGAAATAGTACTTCACCTCCGTTTGAGTAAGCTCCGTCAGATATTCCGTGAGTTCCCACTTCGAATTCCGCCAGGTGAAGTAGGTGTAGGATTGGGTGAAGCCCGCCTTTGCCAGCGCCTTCATCATCTTGGGCCGGGTAAAGGCTTCCGCCAGAAAAATCACGTCCGGGTAATCCCGTTGGATTTCGGCGATCAGCCATTCCCAGAATGCGACCGGTTTCGTATGCGGATTGTCGACGCGAAAAATCCGCACGTCATGCTTAACCCAAAAAAGAATGACTGCCATCATCTCCTCCCAAAGGCCGCGCCATTCCGGGTTGTGGAAGTTCAGCGGATAAACGTCCTCGTACTTTTTGGGAGGATTCTCGGCATACTTGATCGTGCCGTCCGGCCGATGAAAGAACCATTCGGGATGCTCTTTTACGTAGGGATGATCCGGCGAACAATTAATGGCAAAGTCCAGGGCGACCTCCATGCCACGCGCTCGAATCTGTTTCACGAGCCAATCGAAATCCTCCATCGTGCCAAGTTCGGGCTCGACCGCCATATGGCCGCCGTACTGGCTCCCGATCGCGTACGGCACACCGGGCTCACCCGGCTCGCAGGTGACGGAATTATTTTTTCCCTTACGGTTCGAGAACCCGATCGGGTGAATTGGCGGAAAATAAATGACATCGAAGCCCATGGCCTTCGCGTCATCGACCCGGCCGAGGCAATCACGGAATTTGGAGCCCGAGTCGGCTTTGCCCTCGGCGGACCGAGGGAAAAACTCGTACCACGCGGCGAAGAGAGCTTCCGGACGATCACTGGTGATCTGTAAATAGGGCTTATATTCGAAGCTCAACGTCCGATCAGGGCAGGCCTGCATTAGTCCGCTCAACTCCTGGTTCCTGGCCAGGTCGGCACCGGTATGCGCATCTGCCACCCGCAACTGCTCGGCAAAACTGATAAGCCGCTCCTGATCGGTCTTCCATGTTGCTCGCCGGGCAGCGTGTTCGATGAGGATCGAGCCTTCTTCGATTTCGGTCTGCAGATTGGTGATGCCTGCGGCAAACTTTTTGCCGAACTCAACCTGCCAGGAGGAAAATTCATCCTGCCAAACCTCAATCGTATACTCATACGCCGCATTCTCGGCCAATTGGCAGGTTCCTTGCCAGCGATCATTTTCGAGTTTGAGCATCGGTGTCTCAAACCACTTCTGCTGGCCCTGTTTCCGCCACTTCAGAACGGCAGCAAGCACATCGTGGCCATCCTTGAAAATATCCGCCGCGACCCTGAGGTCTTGTCCTGCTACGCGCTTGATTGGATACCGGCCGCCTTCGAGACAAGGTTCGATGTTCTCGATCACTGCGGTCGCCATCCGGTCTTTATCCAGTGTGCTCACGGGCTTTTATTATTGCGAAGGTGGCCTGTCAGGAAGTTCGGCGAGGAACTCTGCAAAAAATCTAAATTCTTCTGCAGAGGAAGCAACCGCGCGCAACAATTTTAGAGCAGGCTCAATGTGACGCAAGAATTCTGGTTTCTTCCGGAGCAGACCGATCACACTGTACGCGCCGAGAGCCTGCATCAGGCGTTGGATGGCGCATTTGTGGTAGACACTTATAAACTCGTCTCGGCTCCAGACGGCGCCCGCCCTTTCCAGATAGTAGCCTAGCAGCTCCGCGCGTTCGCTTTCGATCAGGCTCACGTAGGGGTCGAACAGGAGCGAAGCCAGATCGTAGGCGCCGAGCCCGGGACGCATCCCCTGGAAATCGATCAAGTAGGCCTGCTCATCCCAGATGATAACGTTTTGCGACTGAAAGTCCCGGTGGACCAGCACCGGCGGATATTTCGCAAGATCCCGGGCCAGTTTGCCGAACGCCGGGTAGCGGGAGAGACCCTCCAGGCGCTCCGGAGCGATATGAAAGTAACGGCCGAGGCACTTTTCAAAACAATAGTTCTGTTCCCAGCGATAGGTCGCCTCGTCAAATCCATGGACAAGGTCGATCCCCTGACACAGGTTCAAATTAGTCTGGTGTAAAGTGACAACCTGATCGATCGCGTTGCGATAGAGTTGACGTCGCACCGGCCACGATTCCGTGCGTTGGTGCCAGAGATCTTCTTCGCCAAGATCCTGCATCCAGATCAAGCCCTCCTCCTTGTCCTGATAATAGATGAATGGGGCGTTCACGCCGATTCCACCCAGGAAATTCGCAATCGCAACAAAGCGTTGGTTCTCTGCTACCTCCAGGTTGTACTTCACCAGAATTAGCGAATAATCTACGCTAAATCGAATGCGATAATACCTCCGGTCGGAACCGCCCTTTTCGAGCGGCATGATTTCGGCTCGTTTATTGGTGTAGTGAGGAAAACGCTGTCTTGTTTGGCGGATAAGGGCTTCGAAAGTCATGGGAGAAAATCCTTGTCCCGGAATTCCCCGGGGCCGATCTCTGCGCCGGCAACAACGCAGTTGGTCAATTTTGTATTGGGCCGAACTCTCGAACCGGGCCAGAGAAATGAGTTTTCAAGAGTCACATTTGATTCGACGAGGCAGTCGGCGCCAATCCAGGAACTGCCGACAATGACGGCGCCCGGCGCCACCGTTGCCGATGGGTGCAGGTAGCAAGGCCAGGGCGGGGTTTCACCTGCGAGGTACGAGGGGCTCCAGGCTTCCTGGCGAACGACGTCATGGATCGTGAAGTATTCTTTCCGCGATCCGGTATTGAACCAGCTATCGCCGTCCAGAACAACACCGCCAATTCGCGCGCCGGCCCGCAACCAGTCTATGAGAACACTGCCCATCGATCGCCGGAGTCCCGCCTCGATTCGACCAAACACCGCCGGATTCCAAACCGAGATTCCTGCAAAGTCATAATTTCCAGGGGCCGAGGCTCCCGGCGCTGCCGCGATATCGACCACTCGCCGCGACTCCGGATTATACGCTACGGAAGTCGATAAGCCCGTGTGCCGCAAAGCCAGGGTTGCGTCATTCGCATCTTCAAAGTGCCATTCAATCAGGGAGCGAATATCGAGATCACAAACCAGATCACCGCTGTAAGTAAGAAAGGGTTCATCGCTCACCCAATCCTCCACATTCTTCATCCCGCCGCCTGTCTCAAGGAGCACTGGCTCATGGAAAAGCTGGACCGAAAGGCCGGCACGGCTCCGGTCTGGGAACAGTCCGTCAAAATGATGGGCGAGGTGATGCGTATTTATCGCAACCGCAGAGACGCCAGCCTCTCGAAGATGCTCCAGCGCAAAAGTAATAATCGGTTTGCCAAAGACGGGAAGCAGCGGCTTGGGCAGAGCATTAGTGAGCGGGCGAAGTCTAACGCCCAACCCCGCCCCCAGGACGAACGCCTTGCCAATTCGTGGTGACATGAACGCATTGGACCCTACCGATTCACCGCGGGTTATGTAAAGACAGCAGTTCTGAGGCTCCCGAACGGCGTAGCGCAGCTCCTGGTTATGAGACCGGAGGAGGCGGTGGAACTACTTGGCCAGGCCGAGGTCTGGGATGATGGAACGCGATCAGAAACGCGCCCAGGGCGGTAAGGAGCCAAAACACAATGAAAATGCCCACAAAAAACCAGCCAATCAGGCTGATATAGCTCGTCCGTTCAGATACGGGAAGGCCGGGCTAATGGTAGATCACATAATTGATAATGGCCTGTCGGATTCCAGTCGCCACTCCTTCGGCCAGAAACACGATCGTCAGTAGCAAAAAACCAAAGTTGCGCTGACGAATAAAACCGATAAGCCGCGCGATGGCGATGATGAGAAGAAAGAATGCTTGGATCGCCGGGAAGATATAAGTTTGCAACTCGGCCCTTGACGCTCAGTGTGAAGCGGCGGCCGGCAGCGTTCAAGCTTGCCAATCACACTGGGCGGCCCAGTAAATCAGTTGCGAAATCTATCGTCGATTCGCTCGACGCACTCCGGCCTGGCGGCTGCCGGAGGGATGCGCCGTGACTTCGGCCCAGCACTCGACGAGCGGCTCAACTGGGCTCGCCGAACCCTCACCCTTGCGACCATCGGGGCCGAAACCCCGTGGCCGCCAATGAACCTCTAATGGACGGGTTATTAGGCTACTTTTTAGGCGTAGGCGACGCAACGGCCGCTGCACCTGCAGCCTTCCTCTTTGCTCGAGCAGCTTCCAGTTGGGCTTTGTTCGCTGCTTCCGCTGCGGCATACTTCTTCTTCTGGGCCGGAGTGAGGAGAGCGTTTATATCGGTGTCGTATTGCTGTTTCAGTTGGTCATGCTTTGCCTTCTTGGCGGCCGCGTCTAACGTCGCGTCGCCTCTGAGAGCAAAGTTGTCAGCTACGTATTTATCGATAATCGGTTTTGCTTTGGTTTGCTGGGCGGCAGTCAGCCCGACCTGGTTAGTCAGGCGCGTGAGCATCCCCTTGCTGATTGCTTCGGGATTCGGTGTCCGCTTCCCAGCGGCCGCAGGGGCGTCGGCAGCGGCGGGAGGAGGTGTCGGTTTATCGGCCGCCATAGCCAGACCAGCGAGCGAGGCGGAGAGCAGAAATACTGGAACAATTTGTAGGAGAGTTTTCGACTTCATACAGTGGTTGAAACCCCCAGTCTTCCAGGAAGTTGCGGGCTAAGTGGGAGGTAAAAGCTCCAGCTTTTACAAAGAGGCCGCAAAAGCTCCGGTTTTTGCAGGGCAGATGAAACCGAGGCTTTCCCTTTCTCAATGTAAAAACTGGAGCTTTTACCTACTCCAGCCACCGGGCGACATCCCTTGCCCAGTAGGTGATCACGAGATCGGCCCCTGCGCGCCGAAAGGCCGTCATCATTTCGAGAACTGCGCGTTTCTCATCCACCCAGCCGTTGCGCGCGGCAGCTTTCAGCATCGCATATTCGCCGCTTACGCTGTAGACGGCGGTCGGAAGTCCGAATCGTTCCTTCACGCGCCAGAGGATATCAAGATACGGAAGACCCGGCTTGACGATCAATAAATCCGCACCTTCTTCGACATCGATTGCCACTTCGCGCATTGCCTCGAGAGCATTGGCCGGATCCATCTGGTAGGTACGGCGGTCCCCAAACTGCGGCGCGCTCTCGGCGGCCTCTCGAAACGGGCCGTAAAATGCCGAGCAAAATTTTGCGGCATAGCTCATGACAGGAACATCAGTCAAGCCGCGCCCATCGAGTCCTCGCCGAATTGCGCCCACGCGCCCATCCATCATGTCACTCGGGGCAACGATATCGGCGCCGGCCTCTGCGTGGCTGACAGCGGTCTGAACCAGCAACTCGACTGAGGCATCATTCAAAACGCGATACCCGTGCCGGGATTTCTCGACCATGCCACAGTGCCCATGGGAAGTGTATTCGCAAAGACAGACATCGGTGATCACAATCAGGTCGGGAGCAGCCGTTTTGAGCGCGCGTACTGCCTGTTGAACGACTCCCGTTGGCGCATAGGCCTGTGAAGCGCTCTCGTCCTTGACCTGGGGTAACCCGAAGAGAAGGATCGCCGGAATGCCGGATCGCCGCACGGCGAGCGCCTCTTTCACGAGGTCCTCAACCGAGTGCTGGAATACGCCCGGCATGCTGGAGACTTCGACGCGATCTGCAACTTTCTCTGAAACGAACATGGGGTAGATAAGCTGCCTGACTTCCAGCCGGGTCTCCTGAACCATTTGCCGCAGAAAATCACTGGACCGCAACCTTCGCGGCCGATGAGTAAGGTCGAGCATAAGATATGATAAGATTTCAAAATCCACGGTTCAAGGGCAGGCCTTCCGCGTTCCGAGTTCGGAGTTCGGAGTATGGCGCTTGGCGCAGATTTTCCTTTGGAGTTTTACTAGAACGCGGAACTCCGAACGCCCGTCCTTGAACTTTCAACGTTGAAACTCGATCTTTGGCTGAAAAGCCGAACGCGGAACTCCGAACGCCAAACGTTCCGACCAAACGCCCGTCCCCATGCCCCGCTTTCTCCTGATAAATCTCAACAATACTTCCACGAAGCTCGCGCTGGCCGACGCGGCAGCATTGCTGAAAAGGAAAGTGGTACCGACAAAGAGCCTTTCGGTTTCCGCAGCCCGGCAGGCGGTGAAAGGGTGGTCGTTTGAGGGTGTTGTTCTTGCCTCGGTGGTGCCGAAGAAGGCACGAATTTTTCAAACGCTTTTCCGAAACAGGCTGTTGGAGGTAACGCCTGAACTGAACCTGGGGGTAGGAATTGATTTTCCGGAACCCGGCAGCATCGGCGCAGACCGTTTGTGCAACGCCGTCGGCGTCGTAAGTCGGTATGGCAGTCCGGCAATCGTGGTCGATTTTGGCACTGCGGTTACGTTCGACATCATCTCAAAAAATCGGGCCTACATCGGCGGGGTGATCGCCCCCGGTCTTGGCGTAATGACAGATTACCTGTATCAGCGCACCGCGTTGCTGCCAAAGATTAACCTTGAGGAACCTCCAGACGTCATCGGCAAATCCACCCGGGGAGCAATGTTAGCAGGTGCCGTCTACGGGTATCGCGGGCTTGTCCGGCAGATCGTTACCGAGATCGTCGCGAGACTGGAGGGCAAAGCGAGTATCGTAGCGACCGGGAGCTATGCGTCGCTCATCGCCGCGAAACTTCCGGAGTTGCAAATTGTCGATCCGGACCTCACTCTTGAAGGGCTTCGGATTATCTGCCTCAACAACCTCCCCCAATGAGTTCGCCAACAGCCATCGGTATCGATTTTGGCGGCACGAGCGTAAAGATTGGTGTCGTCCGGAACGGCTCGATTATCGAGCGAGGGAACGTTATTCGCACGCGCCAGGACGGCAAAACGGGAAAGCTGATCGATGCAATCGTCGCCGAAATCGAGCGACTGAAAACCCAGTATAAGGATCTCGAAGGAGTCGGGTTTGGATTGCCGGGAATCATCAACCCCGGCGAAGGCGTCGTCCTGAACCTCACCAACGTAAAGGGTTGGCATGACATCCCCTTGCGCTCCATTGTCTCGGAGCGAACCGGTCTTCCGACGAACCTGGAGAATGACGCGAAAGCGATGGCTTATGCGGAATGGAAGTTTGGCGGTGGCCAGGGCTTGCCGAACGTCGTTTGCGTGACGCTGGGAACAGGGATTGGGGGGGGCCTGATCTTGAATGGTCGCCTCTACCGCGGTGGCGCCATGGTGGCCGGCGAGATCGGCCAGATGTCCATCGACTACCAGGGAAAGGATTTTGTTTATGGAAACAAGGGTGCTCTCGAAGCTTATGTGGGCCACTTTCATATCTCGGAGCGCGCTAAAGAGATTTACAATGCGGCGGGAAAGCCCTTGTCCGACGACAAAGCTGACCTCGAGGTACTAACCAAAGCCGCCTTGGCAGGGGATTACCTGGCTTTGCAGCTCTGGGCCGAGATTGGATTAAAGCTCGGTGTTGGCCTGACGAACGTGATCTGGCTGCTGAACCCCGATCGCATCGTAATCGGAGGCGGGGTCGCCAAGGCCGGAGATCTGCTTTTTTCGCATGTACGGAGGACAATCCAGACTCGTTGCGAAAAGACGTTTTGGGGGAAGTTGGACGTCGTGCCGGCTACCTTGGGCAACGATGCGGGAATCATCGGTGCTGCGACCCTGGCTCTGGAATCCGAATTCCTGCCGGAAAAGAGCTGATTACGAGCATCGTTGAAGTGCGTTCGCACTCGGAACGGCTTGCAACCGCGCCTTGGTTCGGCGAGACTCGGACATGTCTTTAGAGGAGCGAGCCGCCAAGGCCGCTAAGATCGCTGAGAAACCGCACCAATACAAGGTTTGCCAAGCGTGTGACTCGATTGTAACCCGCCGGTCTGCAACCTGTCCGAGTTGTCACGGATACCGCTTCGACGAAGATCCGGAAGCAGTAGTCGAGCAAGCCAAGATCCTCGGTTCCCGTGAGCGAACCAGCGTGCTGTCGGAGGATCTATTCTGAACGCCTTGCAGGGCGGATTTCGCTAAAGCGGACACGTCGTCGCGGCCTATAATTCCGGAGGGTGCGCCATAGTCCGACGGTGGTCGGACGACGGCGGCAGCAGCCACCGCCGGGTAATAGCAGGTTTTCCTGGCGCCTGACCCAGACGCCCTACAGTTCTACAAAGCTTCTAAATTCTTGCCCGGTACCAGGTAGTTCTGAACGTAGTCTGCGACGGCTGCCTCCAGGCTGTAGCGCGGCCCTTTGTAGCCCGTTGCCATTAATTTGGCGATATTTGCCTGAGTGAAATACTGGTACTTGCCACGGAGCACGTCAGGCATCTCGATAAACTCGATCTCCGGCCTTTTCCCGAGCGCGGCGAAGACAGCGGTCGCCAAATCGATCCAGGTCCGCGCCTGACCCGAGCCCAGGTTGAAGAGTCCGGCCGTGCCTTGCCTGATCGCCAAATGAATGGTCATATCAACGGCATCCTTCACGTAAAGAAAGTCGCGCTTTTGCTCTCCGTCTCTGAACTCCGGTTTGTAGCTCTTGAATAGCTCAATCTTCCCGGTTTCCTGAAGCTGATCGAAGGCTTTGCTGACCAGGCTGCGCATTTCGCCCTTGTGTGCTTCGTTCGGGCCAAAAACGTTGAAATACTTCAAGCCGACGACCTGCCCGAGGTAGCCCCTGCGCTTGGCGTGGAGATCGAAAAGCTGCTTTGAGAAACCGTAAGCGTTTAAGGGACGCAGCCGATTGATTCCGGATTCGTTTTCGTCCATCCCTTGCGATCCGTCTCCATAGGTGGCCGCCGACGAGGCGTAAACGAAGCGTACTGCTCGGCGTACAGACCATTCACACAACTGCCGGGTGTACCCATAGTTGTTGTTCATCAAGAATCCCAGGTCCCGCTCCGTTGTTGAAGCACAAGCTCCAAGATGGAATACCCAACGAATGTCATTCAGGGCTAGCGCTTCAGATCGGACGGCATCGAGGAGATCGTCCGCCGAGACGTAGTCATCGAATCGCAAAGGGGAAAGATTGCGCCACTTTTCATCCGTGGCCAGGCGATCGGCGACCAGGATATTATCAATCCCCCGAGAGTTCATCGCCCAGACGAGCGCGCTGCCGATAAATCCCGCGCCGCCAGTAACGAGGATCTTGCCTTTTGATAAATCACTCACAGTTTGAATTCACCACCTAATCGACGTTCATTTCCGAAGCAAGAGAACTCACTCAGATGGAAAAAGCTCGGCGCATGTTCTGGATCGTCGGCCTGATCCTGTCTGCCGGAATCCTCGCCGTTGCGCTCGGCGGTTACTGGTCCCGGCCAAGGAACGAGCCCGACCTCTCTCCCCTGAATCATTACCTCGAGGGTACGGCGCAAAAGGTGCTCTCTCTTTCCAAGGTGGCGGATGCAACGGTTGAGGTAAAGGTCAGCCGAGCCGCGCTGCAATCAGAAGTCGATCGGATCAAGGATCTCGCAACCAAATTCGACGGGAGCGCAGTGGCGGACTCGAACAGGCAGACCGGGGCGGATCTTCTGGCCGTGATACCCGAGCAATTCGCGGATCAGTTCGCCGAGGCCGTGCGTGTGACCTCCAAGACTGCGCCAGAGGGGACTCCATCTCCTGGTGCAAAGACGGTGCTCGTCGAAATAAAACTGGTCTTAACAGAGTAGCGAAATGGTCCTGGTGACATTCGCGCTCGCTGAGGAAGGACGGGTTTTTCAGAGGCGGTTGACAAATCGACAGAAACACCACGGGATTGTTTGCGGCTCGGTCACCGGCATTGAAGTGGGTATTTGCTGCTTAGGTATCCGTGCCTCCGAGCGAGCGCATTTCGAAGCCGTGATTTGCAAGTTTGAGCCGAACTGGGTTCTGAGTTCCGGTTTTGCCGGCAGCACCCGATCACTGGTAATGCCCGGAGACTTCGTGCTCTCGGAAAATTTCTCCG
>Ga0306922_10006519_pt1 | contig 11201 bp, 9 predicted proteins | sample sta12Cox44000082_FD_203758 | JGI IMG/M metagenome (GOLD analysis project Ga0306922, IMG submission 203758) | Lab enrichment of tropical soil microbial communities from Luquillo Experimental Forest, Puerto Rico - statoxic.12C.oxic.44.000.082 (v2)... | ecosystem: Environmental > Terrestrial > Soil...
GACTATCTGCGCTCGCGACAGATGCGTGAGACAGCGGAGCTAAGCGAGCTCCTGCAGCGAACATTCCTCGAATGGACCACTCTTTACGGGCGTGGCGAGCCTGAAGTCGCGCTGATCGACGAGGACACACCGCGCCAGTGGCAGGCCTGAGGCGGATGAGACGGCTCATACCGATCACAACCGGACACGTCCCCCCATGAGTTGCGCATGCAACGCGACGTCGAGCGGCACATACTCCGCTCGTGTCGCACTGTAGAGGAAGAGCGCATCGCGCACCCGTGCGCGATCGTAGCCGTCGGCCGCGAGCTCCTGCTTGCGCAGCTTGAACGTTCCCGTGAGCTCGATGGCGCCCACGATGCGAATGAACACCGGGCGCGCGTACTCGGGCAGCCGTGTGGCGAGTGCCTGTCTGAGCTCGGTGAGCTCGAAGTCCGGGGCGACCGCGAGCGCAGCCATGCCGGCACGTCCCTCCGCTCCCGGCACGGTGACGCCGTAGACGGCTGCCTCGGTAACTCCTGGCAAGCTGGCGAGGACTGTCTCGACCTCGGTCGTCGACACATTCTCTCCCTTCCAGCGGAAGGTATCGCCGATCCGGTCGACGAAATGAAAAAAACCGCCCTCGTCCAGCATCATCAGGTCGCCGGTGCGAAACCAGGCATCGCCTTTGGCGAATACATCGCGCAGAACCTTCTTTTCGGTCTCTGCCGGATTGGTATAGCCCTCGAAACGACCGCCGCCCTCATCGGCGGTTCCGATGCGCCCGATCGCCTCGCCGACCTCGCCGCGAGCACAAGCGACGCAAAGACCATCCCGGTTGCGAACGGGCATGCCGACCTCGGCATCGAGGCGAACGATTGCGGCCGGAAAGCGATGCGCCAACAGAGGTGGAATCCGGCCGATCGCGCCCAGTTTGCCTTCCACGTTGTAGAGCGAGAAGTTGCCCTCGGTCGAAGCATAAAACTCCAGTATTTGCGGAATCGAAAAGCGCGCCTGAAAGGCTTCCCAGATATCGCCGCGTAGTCCATTGCCGCAGACGAGCCGAAGCCGGTGGCGAGTTTCGAATTCGGAAATCGGCGCCTTGAGAAGATAGCGGCAAAGTTCGCCGATGTACTGGAACAGCGTGCAGTCCCACCGCACGACATCGCGCCAGAAGTTGCTTGCGGAAAATTTGTCGGACACTACCACCGACGCTCCGGCCGCCAGCATGCTGCATGGAGCGACCACGCCACCGACGCTGTGGAACAGCGGCAGGCAATCGAACAATCGATCATCCGGCGTTGCGCCGGTCAATCCGGCAAACCAGCCACCCCAGTTCAGGATGCGCCGATGACTGACGCTGGCGGCTTTCGGCAAGCCGGTCGTGCCCGAGGTGTAGATCAGGAGCGCGGGATCATCGATCGTGATCTCGCGCCGCTCGGCGGACGAAAGCGTGCTTCCATCCAGGCGGTCCAAGGCTGCCGAGATGTTTGCATCACTGTCGTTCCCGTGCCGCCAGATTTTCGGCGCGAGCTCGAGATGGGGCAGCACGTCCTCGAAGACGCCTGCAAGTTCATCCCCGACAATGACGTGATCCGCAGCAGCGACGTCGACGCAGTGAGAGAGCGAGCGCCCCACCAATTTGGTATTGACGAGCGCCGCGACGCCGCCGACTCTGGTGATACCGAGCCAGGCCGCGATGTAATCGGGAGATCCCGGCATGAAGAGACAGACCACATCGCCGGTGCCGATGCCCTTCGAGAGGGCCCAGCGCGCGTAACGATTTACACGCCCGGCAAGTGCGCGATAGCTGAGCGTCTCGCGATCCGACAACAGCGCAGGCCGTTCCGGTTGTCGTTCGGCCCATTCATCGACGACGTCCGCGAACAGCCGGTGGGGATTGGTCTCGATGCGGGAAGTAAGCTCGATGGCTTTCAGCCAGCTCTTCGCCGCGGACGGTTTGCCGCGAGCCTGCGCCTTGCCCGTCGCTTGCGCAATTGTCGGATGCTCAATGACGCTCGCGTTCATGGCCGTATGCGCGTTGGTTGAACGGCTTTCTATAGCCGCTTCGGCCTGACCAGGCGTTAAGCAGCACGGTTAAGGCCCCGTCAGGCTACGGTCAACGAACGGCTGAACGAATTCACACCGTCAGTTGACGTGAACGACGAGCTTCTCTTCCGTGAAAAACTGGAGGGCACCATAACCCTCCATATCGACGGCGTAACGAAACTTGCCGTCCTCGGTCGGGAAGACGGCAATGACGACGCCGTCTTCGTGGTCGGCCGCTTTTTCAACCCTTTCGCCGATCGCAAACTTGGCCATAGCGAACCCCTTCCGGAATCTTTGCCGACGATTATCCCTCCAATTTGGTTAACGCATCTTAAGCAAACCTGGCGTGGCGCCGGTTGCATGTTGCCGTGGTAAAATTTTGCTAGCTCCTGCCATAAACCCTTACATGCATGCATGAATTTTGCCGTGACCATGCCAATGGAGCGCGCGGCTGGCCTGTTCCCTGCAATCTCTGCGCGCGCTCGGCTGGAAAATGAGATGATCGAAAGCGCTCGTAGCATCCGTCGCGATCGCGTCGCTCTGCTTCCGTCGCAGCACGTCGGGGCGACCGATTCCCATCCACCCCGCCTGGTGCGGCGGGTTCCTTTGTCGTCGCGCCGAGCCCGCGCGACTTGCCCGCTCGTACCAGATCGAAGAACGACGAGACGCGATGCTGGCGTTCGAAACCGAATGCCGGCGCAAGGCCGTGGAGCTGTCAGAAAAGAAAGATGAGGCAGCAATTTTTTCGGGATGGCCTGCAGGAACTGGCCGCGCTATCCTGCAGATATTGTCATCGGTCCGTCGGTTTTGAGTTGATATCAAGGTCCAATGATCAGACGCAGAGAACCGTGGAATAGCCAGCCCATCATCAGCAAGTCGGCGCACATCCTTGAACGGACGGGACTGGCGCTCACCGGCGCCTCATGCGGCTTGTTTGTTGCCGCGCATGTCGGGCGCGCCGACATCGACCTGATCGGTTCGGCGGGCGTGGTGCTGGCGATGATGCTTTACGGAGCCGCCGGATTCTATCTCGGGATCGATTTGCCGCAGGTCCCTCCGGATCACCATATGCACCTGCCGCTGCGTCATGGACTTGGTACCCGGGCGGACGCCGTCATGCTGCTGAGCGCGGCCGGCACCTTTCTCGCTTCGGTCGCGGCCTTCGTTTCCGTCTCCAGCATCGTATTGGACGAAACGGCCCCTACCAGCGCGGCGATCCTGATCTCCGTCAGCTGGGCCATCGGCGCCACCATGCAGATCGCCGCCGGCGTAGTCGCCCGGATCAAAGCTGAGGCCTCCGAAAAATTATAGGGATCGCCAGCGGAAAATGACAGGTGCAGCCAGGCTCGACAGCCAATCGAGTGAGAACCGCCGGTTGACCGTGATCAAGCCTTCAGCGCTATTCTCAGCTAACATGCGATTCCAGCGTTTGAGCAACCGGCCTGGAGACCGATAGATGCGTGCCCACCAGATCATGACGCCGCAGGTGATTACGGTTGCCGCCGAGACGACCATCATCGAGGCCATCCATCTGATGTTGCAGCATCATATCGGCGGCCTGCCCGTGGTGGATACAGCCGGCAACCTGATCGGCATCGTTTCGGAAGGCGACTTCATCCGCCGTGCCGAGCTTGGGACACAACATAGGCGGGGCCGGTGGCTGTCGTTCCTCGCAGGCGCGGACCGGCTGGCAACCGACTTCGCGCGCGAGCACGGCCGCAAGGTCGCCGATATCATGACGCCGGATCCGCTCACCGTGACCGAGGAGACGCCGCTGGATGAGGTTGTGCGGATCATGGAAACCCACGGCATCAAGCGCATCCCGGTGATGCGCGGGGACCGATTGGTCGGAATGTTGACCCACGCGGACTTTCTTCCTGCCGTCGCTAACCTTGTCCAGAGCACTCCCGGCCCCTCTGCCGACGACGATCTCATTCGCAACGAAGTCATGGCCGCCTTGAGGCAGGCGCCGTGGCGGCCGCGCCCATTCAATGTCACCGTCAGCGACGGAATCGTAACCCTCAGCGGCGTGGTCAGGAAGAAGAGCGCACGCAAGGCCGCTATCGTCGCGGTGGAAAATGTCGCAGGCGTCCGGAAAGTGCGCGACTATCTATCGGTGGCGCCCAGCCATCCGCCCGCAGAGGAGGATTTTGGCGGTGGTGACTTCGTCTCGGTGGAGGAGGAACCCTCGACTGCCGATGATGAGCCGCTTTGAGGACTGATCCGCATGGACAGCCTTGAGGGAAATCGGATGCGCATTCTGACGCTATGCGTCGCAATGGCGCTGGCACCGTTCGGAAATGCCGTGTGCCTTGCGCAGAACATCGAAAACGGCCAGCGCCTGTCGGAGCGGTGGTGCGTCGGGTGTCACGCCGTTGGCGCGCCCACACCCAAAACCAGCCGCATCATCTCCTTTGCATCGATTGCGGAGCGGCCGGGCATTACATCGGACATGATCGCCTCGTTCCTGCTGATGCCGCACGCCACGATGCCGAACCTGCCGCTGAGCCACAACGACGCGCAGGATATTGCGGCCTTCATCATGAAGATGAAGAGGTAGTGACCGCTCCAGTACAGGTAGCGACTGCGCCTGCTAGAGCGGGCCAAGAAAGTAGCTGGCCAGCAGGAAAGCCGTGGCCACGATCAGAACCGCAAGAAAGATCTTGATGTCCATTTCGCGCACTCCTCGAACGCGGCCTTCGAAGTAGCGGCTTTTCGGGGCTGTTGTGGCCTTCCCCGGACTTCCATCATTGATGCAAATCAATGAGGGGTGACGGGATGCGGATCGCTGCACGGCCGGAAGGTTTGAGGTGGATCAAATCATCCTTCTCGTTCCGGCGTTTAATGGCAATTGCGCACGCATCAGCGACGCCATGCAACACCGGTTTAGAGAGCGGCCATGTTGAAAGATCTCTTCGTCCAGATTCCCTCGGAACGTCCGGTTCGTCCGGTCATTGACGCCGCGATTTCCCTGGCAATGAACCATTCGGCACATCTGGACGCCATTTCGGTGGGCCTCGAAAGCACCAATATCGGCCTTGCAGTCGACGGCGCCGCCGCCGCGGCCGCCGTGTTCGACGTCGAACGCGAGCGCGCACTGGCCCGAGCCAATGCCGCGCTCGCGGTATTCGAGTCCGAGGCGCGCAATGCCGACATCACCTACAGCCTCCAGGCACTCACCGCCGTTCCCGTCGATGCCTTCGCAACGCTCGGCGCGATGGCACGGCTTTATGACTTGACCATCGTGATGCAGTCCGACCCTGATCATACGACTTCCGAAAATATGGTGCCGGCGGAGATGCTGTTTCAGGCGGGCGGACCGGTGCTGTTCATTCCCTACACTCACAAGGGCCCGTTAACAGCGCGGCACGTCGGCATCGCCTGGGACGGCAGCCGGCTTGCGGCCCGCGCACTCCGCGACGCGGCACCATTCATCGCTAAAGCCGACGCGGTGACGGTCGTCAGCGTCAACGCGGCCGAACTGCCTGAAGAGACGTCCGTGGAAAATCTGACCACGCATCTGACGCGGCGTGGCGTCAAGCCGAGGATCGAGCGTCTGAGCGCTGAGGCTTCAGATATTCAGCCAACCATCCTGTCGGTGGCGGCGGACTCCGGGATCGATCTCATCGTCATGGGCGGCTACGGCCATTCCCGCCTGCAGGAGCGAATCCTCGGCGGCGTGACGCGCGGAATGCTCGAATCCATGACCGTGCCGACGCTAATGTCGCACTGAGGATGGAAGCGGCGCATAGCTGCGCCATCGACAACCTCCAATACGGGCCCAAAAGGAAAACCGTCCCCCGAAGGGATGCGCCGTTTGGGGAGGGTCAGAGGGGGTGATCATGTCTCCAACAGAACTGTCGAGCAGCGAGGCGGAACGATTGCGCGCATTCGAACGCCAAGGTCATGATGCTGTGGCAAAGAGCTATCACGCATTTTTTTCAGCCGTGACTGCTCTTGCCACCAATCCCCTTCTCGATGCCGTGCGTTTGCGCCCCGATACACGTCTGCTGGATGTCGCGAGCGGGCCGGGCGCTCTTGCAGCCGAAGCCGCAAACCGCGGTGCACGCTCGGTCGGCGTTGACTTGTCGCCGCGAATGGTAGAACTGGCGCAGCGCTTGTACCCCGCGATCGAATTTCGTGAAGCTGACGTCGAACATCTGCCGTTTCCGGATCATACGTTTGACGCAGTCGTCTGCGCTTTCGGACTTGGACATTTTCCCCAACCAGAACTTGCTGTCGCAGAGTGCGTAAGAACCTTATCGCCCGGAGGATACATCGCATTCGCCTGGTGGCATGATCCGGCGCGTCAGCGAATCCAAGGCATCTTCCGTGAAGCCATTGCCGAGATTGGCGTATCGGTACCGTCGGACGTGCCACAGGGCCACAATGTGTTTCGTTTCTCCAACTCGGACGAATTCCTCCGGTTGCTGCAGGGAGCTGGACTCACGGAAGTTGCGGTGACGGAGCACGCAGCGACCTACTCCGTCCTCGATACCGAGACTCTTTGGCGAGGTGGGTTGGGCAGTCTCGTTCTGACCGGCGCTACCATCAGGCATCAAGATCAGGCGACTCAAAACTTGATCAAAACCGCGTTCGAACGTTGCGCCAGTGTCTACAAATCAGCCAATGGACTGAACCTGCCTATCGCGTTCAAGATAGGCTCCGGCCAGCGACCGACTTGATAGGCGCAGACGCCTCGAGGTCGCAGAAGTCCGCACCCAGGCCATAATGTCCGCTCTACCCCCGAAAGCGGCGTCACAACGAGACTTCGGACCCATCCAGCGCAGGCCTATGTCAATTCTCAATAGACGCGTTCGCCATTCGGAAATGATGGCATGGACTTTGCTTTTTATGAATACGAAGTATGCTTCTTAATTCCGGCGAGAGCGGGACAAACCCGCCCGGCGAAACGAGAGGAGACACATCCATGTCGGTCAGTGCCAGCTTCGACCTGCTTCTGCGCGGCGGACACCTGATCTGCCCGGCATCCGGTATCGACGGCGTGAGGGACGTTGCGATCCGCAACGGCAAGATCGTGGCGGTGCAGGCCGATATCCTGCCGACCGGCGCCAGGGAGGTCGTCGACGTCACCGGGCGGCTGGTGCTGCCAGGGCTGATCGATACGCATGCGCATGTCTATCAATATGTCACCGGCCGTTTCGGCATGAATGCCGACATGGTCGGCGTTGAATCCGGCGTGACGACCCTGGTCGATCAGGGCGGCTCATCCTGCATGACGTTGCCGGGTTTTCGGCACTTCATCGCCGAGCCGGCGAAGTCGCGCGTCTATGCGTTCCTGTCGGCTTACCTCGTGGGCGGCCTCGAAGGCCATTACTATCCGCAGCTCTATAGCCCCGATGGTGTCGATATCGACGCGACAGTGAAGGCAGCGAAAGCCAATCCGGATATCGTGCGCGGAATCAAGGCGCATGCCGAGATCGGCGGTTTCGCACGCTGGGGCATTCGCGTGATCGAAATGGCAGCCGAAATCGGCCGCCGCACCGATCTGCCCGTCTATGTGCATTTCGGCCAGCTCTGGGGCCTGCCTGCAAGCGGCGCCAACGGTGAAGATGCCGACACTATCCTCAAGCGCGTGATTCCGTTGCTGCGGGAGGGCGACATTCTGGCGCATCCGTTCACGCGTCATCCCGGCGGCTTTGTCAATCGCGAAGGCGAAGTGCATCCGGTCATTCAGGCGGCGCTCGATCGCGGACTGAAGGTCGATGTCGGACACGGCAGCCATTTCTCCTATCGATTGGCCAGGAAGGCCATCTCGACGGGGATCGTGCCGACGACGCTCGGTGCGGATATCCATGGCTACAATACGCATGTGCCGGCGCCGGCAGGTACGCCCGACCAGCACGAGGACGACGAGAACCATCCCTTTGCCGGCCAGGCCAAGTTCAGCCTGGTCCAGGCGATGAGCTCGATGATGGCGCTTGGTCTTTCGCTCGAGCAGGTGGTGCCGATGGTGACCTCGAATCCGGCTAAGATGCTTGGCCGAGAGGATGAAATCGGCGCGCTGAAAGTCGGGCGTGACGCGGACATCTCCGTACTCAAGCAATTATCCGGACGTTTTGCGCTCCGCGACAACGAGAGCAACGAGGTCGTTGCCGAGCGTCTGCTGCAGCCGGCCTTCTGCCTGCGCGCCGGCACGCGATATGACGCGGTCGCCTCGATCCTGCCCCAGGCAGTCGCGGCCTAGTGGTCTGATTCTAACATTCGTTTCCCATTGCTGCGGGCACTTTTGCGAATGTTGGAATCAAGAGACCAGTAGCATCTAAAAGATTTTAGTGGAGTTTCGGATTTGACATTCGCTTGAGAGTTTGCGGCCAAGTGGGTAGCGAATGTCAAATCCACTCCATCCACTCCACTAGCAGCTGCTCTCCACGAGGAATCTCGACCTTGCGTAACACGCGCGACCTTTCCTCCGATGACGGCGCAGCCGCCAGGCAAGGCGTTGGCGTCCCCCTGCTGCGCAAGGAAGACGACCGGCTGATGCGCGGCCGCGGCCAGTTCGTTGCCGATATTCGTCTGGCCGGTCTAAAGGATGTCGCCTTCGTTCGCAGCCCCTTGGCCCATGCGCGGATCCGCGCGATCCACGTGCCAGAGCGCTATCAGGCCAACGTCTTCACGGCGACCGATCTGGTCGGGGTCAAGGCGATTCGCGCGGTGTCAGGGTTACCGGGCTTCAAGATTTCCGAGCAGCCGGTGCTGGCCATCGGAAAAGTGCGTCAGGTGGGTGAACTGATCGCGATGTGCGTTGCGCCCACGCGCGCCGAGGCCGAGGACATTGCGGCCGCGGTAACGCTCGATCTGGAGGAGCTTCCCGCCGTCCACGACATGCTGATGGCGCGAAAGCCTGACTCGGCCCTGGTGCACGAGCATTGGGGGGATAACATCTTCCTTGAAACCAATTTCGAGGTCGACATCTCGTCGGCGCTGGATGCACCGATCAAGATGACGCGCGAAATCTCGACCGCGCGGCAGTGCATGTCGCCATTGGAAGGGCGCGGGGTGGTCGCGAGCTTCGATCACCGCCTCGATCAGCTGACGCTCTATTCCGCGGCCCAGATGCCCCACATCACGCGCAGCGGTCTTGCCGAGTGCCTCGGCATGGAGCAGGCACGCATCCGCATCGTTTCGCCTGACGTCGGCGGCGGCTTCGGGTACAAGGGAATCCTGCTGCCGGAAGAGGTCTGTCTTTCCTGGCTGACGATGCATAGCGGTCATCCGGTCCGCTGGGTCGAGGATCGCCGCGAGCATCTGAGCGCAGGCGCCAACTGCCGGGAGCATCACTACAAGATCACCGTCTATGCCGATCGAGACGGCCGGCTGCGCGGCGTCGATTGTGAAGCAACCGTCGATTCCGGCGCCTACTCCTCATATCCGTTCTCGGCGTGTCTTGAAGCGGCGCAGGTCGCGAGCATCCTTCCAGGACCGTATTTGATGCCGGCCTATCGCTGCCGGACCTTTTCGGTCGCGACCAACAAATGCCCGATCCTGCCGTATCGGGGGGTGGCGCGCACCGGCGTGTGCTTTGCGCTGGAATTGATGCTTGACCTGGTTGCGGCAGAAGCGGGTCTGGAACCAGGCGAAGTTCGGCTGCGCAATCTGGTGCGGCCAGAGCAGATGCCGTTTGACAACATCACCAACAAGCATTTCGACAGTGGCGATTATCCGCAGGCGATGCGCCGCGCGCTGGCCATGATCGACGTCGAGGCGGTGCGGACCCGCCAGCGCAAAGCCGAAGCAGATGGCCGTCGTATCGGTCTCGGGGTTGCGATCTATTGCGAGCAGGCGGCGCACGGGACTTCGGTTTATTCGGGTTGGGGCATTCCGATGGTGCCCGGACACGAACAAGCCGCCGCGCGGCTGACGCCCGACGGCGGGCTCGAATTGCGTGTCGGCGTGCATTCGCACGGACAGAGCATGGAAACCACCCTGGCCCAGGTCGCGCACGAGATTCTAGGCGTCGATGTCGCCAAGGTACATCTGATCCACGGCGATACGGCGATGACACCCTATTCGACCGGAACCTGGGGTTCACGCTCCATGGTGATGGCCGGCGGCGCCGTCGCCACCGCATGCCGTGAACTTGGCGAGCGAGCCAGGCGCATCGGCGCAAAACTCTTGCAGCACGATCCGGCCGCAGTGGTGCTGCAGAACGGCGAAATTCGCGGCATCAACGGCACCGTCACCCTGAAGGAAATAGCTTTCACCTGGTACCGGCGACCGCAGGACCTTCCCTCCGATGTGGATCCGGGCGGGCTGGAAGTGACGGCGGGCTACAAGCCGCAGCGCGACAGCGGCACGTTCAGTTACGCCGCCCATGCTGCGCTTGTCGCCGTCGATCCTGAACTCGGAGAGGTCGAGATCCTCGACTATGTCATCGTCGAAGACGGCGGCGTGCTCGTCAACCCGATGGTGGTGGATGGCCAGATCTATGGCGGCCTGGCCCAGGGCATCGGCACTGCGCTTTATGAGGAAATGCCGTTCGACGCGGCGGGGCAGCCCCTGGCGACGACCCTTGCCGATTATCTGCTGCCGGGCCCGACCGAGGTGCCGGCCGCGCGTCTTGATCACATGGAGACACCGTCTCCGTATACGCAGTTCGGCGTCAAAGGCATCGGCGAAGGCGGCGCGATCGCGCCGCCCGCCGCGATCGCCAATGCAGTGAACGACGCCTTGCGTCCGCTGGGCGTGGAGCTGATGCAGTCTCCCATCACGCCGCAGCGAGTCGTCAAAGCAATCCTCGATGCGCGCGAAACAGAAAGGAAGTCGGCATGAAACCAGCGCGTTTCGACTATCAACGTCCGCGCGACCTGCCGGAAGCACTGTCGCTTCTTGGGAAGGCCAGCCATTCGAGCAAGATCATTGCCGGAGGCCAGTCGCTCGGTCCCCTGCTCAACCTGCGTCTGGTGGAGCCCGAGCTGATTGTCGACATCAGCGCGCTTGCCGAGCTCAAGGTCGCAGAACGTCGCGGCGACGAGCTCGTTCTCGGCGCGTGCATCACGCACGCCGACATCGAGGATCGACGCGTTCCCGATGTTACGCGCGGCGCCATGCAGAAGATCGCCGCCGATATCGCCTATCGTGCCGTTCGCAATCGCGGCACGCTGGGCGGATCGCTAGGCCATGCCGATCCTGCAGCAGACTGGATCTCCGCGCTC
>Ga0306922_10006523_pt1 | contig 11198 bp, 7 predicted proteins | sample sta12Cox44000082_FD_203758 | JGI IMG/M metagenome (GOLD analysis project Ga0306922, IMG submission 203758) | Lab enrichment of tropical soil microbial communities from Luquillo Experimental Forest, Puerto Rico - statoxic.12C.oxic.44.000.082 (v2)... | ecosystem: Environmental > Terrestrial > Soil...
GCCCAGACTCATCAGACCCAGTGCAGCGATTGTGACTGCTGCCGTTTGCCAGCGGCGAACACGGAGGTCACTGACGGCGCCGAACACTCGCGGCCACAGGGGCCGGACTCTACCGTCGTCGTCGGCGCGCGCCTGTGCGACGAGAGCCTCCACGGAGTGATCAGGATCGGCCCCGGCGGCGCGTAAATCGCGCGCGATGGCGGCCACGCCAAGAAACTCTTCGACGTTGACAGGAGAAGCCCTGTACCACGCCATGAGTGCCACAGATTCCCGCGTATCAAGCGGTCGCTCGTCGCGTTCCAGGAACCAGTCGACCGCCTGTCCGGCAACCGCGGCTCGCATCTGCTCGTCTTTGGAGATCATAGAAGTCACCCCAGCCGCGCCATACGACGTCGACAATGGAGCAGCGCCTGCGCCACGTACTTCTTCACCATCTGCGGAGACACCTCGAGGCGCGTCGCGATCTCACGGTAGGAAAGTCCATGCGTGAAATAAAGTTCCACCGCAGCTTGCCATTTGGGACGCAGCTGCTTTAACACGACCCGGAGCCGGGCGACTCGCTGCTCCAGATCCAGCTCCCCATCGAACTCGGGCAGTGTCTCGAGCTGCTCGTGCGCTGCAACTTCCCCGATGTCGATGCCGCTTGCCTGCCGCCGGTCGAGCACCGCGTGCTCCTTCACGAGGTTGTTGGCGACCGTGTATAGGTAGAGCACGGGATCACGGATCGCCTCCTGGTTGCTGACTCGCAGCATCCGCAAGTACACCTCCTGCGCCAGATCCTGTGCATCGGCCTTGCTGCGGATGCGCCGGCTGAAGAATGTCTGTAGCGCACCGCGGTGCTCGGCGAACAGCCGCACCACAAGGGATGGTTTCGGATCAGCCATGGCCACAATGATGCTCTCCCCTCTACATAAGAGTGCCGCAGCTAAGAAATGGCAACGGTGACCTTGCATAGCACCGCGCGGAGCCGCCCGCATCGCCATGTCCAGGCCGGTTATACGGATGTCAGGGTGTCCAGTTCGTTATTCGAGGACTCGTTCTTATTGAATCGAGAAGTTGGCAAATCGAATTCAGATGGGGCACCACAGCTTGCACCGCCCGGGACCGAAAACCTCAAGAAATCGAAGGAGACTGCCATGTATCGACTGACGACCGCGATTACCCTCTTTGGCCTGGGACTGGGCGCTCAGCTCACCTATGCCACGCCGCCCCAGGATGTGCATTTTGTCGCGGTGCGCTTCTCCGACCTCGACCTGACCCGCAGCGAGGGAGCCGCGGTGCTGTATCAACGCCTACAGGCTGCAGCCAAGACCGTGTGCGCTTCGCTCGATGCGCGCGACCTCGCCAGCCAGATGCGCTTCAGGGACTGCGTGCAGACTGGCATCGGTTCAGCGGTCGCCAAGATCGACCGGCCCGTTTTGACTGCATACTACAAAGCGCACACCAACGGTCGCGACGCAACAATTCAGATCGCCAAGAATCAGAACTAGCTTAAGATCGTGTGCGACCGATCAGGGCGGCTGCTCGCGAGCCGCCCTGCATTTCTACGCGCGGGGGCCAAGAGTGTCCGAAAGATACTTTGCACCGATAGTTGTCCGAAAGATAGCTTGCGTTTGCAGGAGCTGCTCAGGAGGGGCAGAGGAGTTAGGTATGGGCCTGGAAACTTAAGGTGTCTCAGGAGGAAAATGTAATACCGGAGTGGCTCGATTCGCAGGCTTGTCACTGAGGTTCGCTTGACATGCCTGGGCGCCGAGGATTGTGATTTGACCTGCGTTTGCCTTGCTACGTTTCAAGGTACTCAGAATCAGAAAAGACGATCAGTACCCCGAGGGAAAAATCAACTAACCAGAGGAGAGCAATCATGAGAACCGAAGCACGATGGCTATTCGCAGTTGCCCTGAGGTCAATCTTAGGACTGCTTGCGATGACAGCCAGTCAGCAGGTGGCGCTCGCTCAGGCCCAGCATGTTAGGTGGGATATCATCAACCTCGCGTTCACGACTCCCCTCACGCTCTCCGCGGGCGGCATGGCATTCGCGACTGCTAGAAACCCCACCAGTCTGAAGATCAGGCTCACCGGTTCCGGAACGTTCGTTGGGCCCGCGAGTGCTGGGACATCCGGGGCTGTGACAGGCGGTGGGACATGGGAAACGTTTAGTGGCTGCCCCCTCGCCTGCGTCGCCACCGCAAACGGTACATACGTGGTGACGAAACTCGCAAGCTGGAAATTCGCTAACTTTCAGCTCCCAGTCGTGAACGACCTTATTGGCCCAAACGCAGCTAATGGGAACGCGGTCTTGCGAATCCAATACTCAGACGGAGCTGAGGGCACACTCGGTATCGGCTGCCACGGACCAGGCGCTCCCGACGGGGCCGTGGAAGGTGTCATCGCTACGAAAGACGAAGTCACGTACTGGGACGCGGAGGCGCCGGTCGCTGGCGTGAACGCAAACCGCACGGCGTTCCACCTCGAGTAACAAGCTATTGCTGCTAACGGGCAACGAGTTGGGATTCGTAGAAATCGCGGTTCGCGACCGTCGAATCACAACTCTTGCCCGATCAATCGGGACGCAAACGAGCGTGGAAAAGAAACAGGAGCGCCCGCCCCATCGGCAGGCGGCGCTCGTGGGTTTGAGCATCCAATTGCTGATTGCATCGTGAGGCGCGTATCGCTCTTGATATGTAGACATCATGTTCTCGGTCTATCGCCGGGCCCCCCAGAGGTCACAAAGGACTCGATTCCCCCAGGCGCCATACAGCCCCGGCAGCGAGATCGCACTGAATGGACGCGCACCCAGCTCCAGTCCGGGGTCGAGGGTTCGAGTTCCTCCCTTTCCATGCAAACGAGCGCGCTCCTTTCTGCGTACTGTGCCAGGTGCCCTGGCGCGAGGTGCGCACAGCGCATCAGCCACGCCGGAGACGCCGGGGGTAAACGAGAACTTTCCGTAGCTCGAAATCCGAGATTCAACGCTCCGACCGCGCCTCCGCCACATCAGCGGATGGCCGAGCCGAGCGCGTAACGGATCGCCAACTGCCATTGTGTCTCGGTGGCAGAGAACGGGCCGCCCTGCTCCTCGCGGTTCACCGAGCTGCTCGTGACCCGCACACACTCGAGCGTGAAGCGCCAGTGCGGATTGGCGTCGAAGACGTAGGCTGCCGTCCAGGCGTGCCCGTCCTGCTCACCGTAGCCTTCATAGGCGTTCGTCTGCACGGAGAAACGATCGTAGCGTGCACTGAGAGTGCTGCGGCCGAAGCGCTTGGAGAGCAGTGCGAACTGCGCCTGGAATGGCCAATTGAGTGTCATCGACTGGGGCGCGATGGTGGTTATGCCCTCGAGCCACTGCACGACCGCGGTCCAGCCAGGCTCGGTCTGTACGCGCAGGCCGGCACTGGTGAAACGCGTTTCCCAGGCAATGACACGGGACACGGTGTCGACATCGGTCGGATCGGCGCGGTTGTCGTAGCGCAATACCCGCAGCACGGCGCGATCGAGATAGCGTGCCTCGACGCCGGCATATGCTCCGGCGCGGTGATCGATCTCCACGAACGGCTCGGCGCCGTTGAGCGGCGCGACACCGGGCTGTCCAACGCGACCGAAGAGCGGCGTCTGCCGGTCTGTGAACACGAAGCCGCTGTTGGCGATCACTACTCCTGCTTGGTCGTTCCAACCGAACACGCCGCCGGTCACTCCCAGGTCGAACGAATGACCCATGCGGCTGCCGAGCCAGTCGAGCGTGCCTTCGAGGCCGATGGTGCGCACCTCGACCGAGAGCCAGCTGTTGATCGCCGAGTAGGACAGCGTGTAGGGCGACTCCCAGCCTGCCGAACGATTCTCGAGCGATACGGGCGGATAGAACCCGCCCGCCTTCAGACGGAAGCGGTACCCATTGCGTGGGTAGGGACGGAAGAGCAGGTAGGCTTCCGTCAACCCGACGGGGCTGCGGTCCTTGTCATCGAACACCGAAGCGTCGAGGTGCGCGCTCCACAGCTCCCCAATTGGCTGCGTCACGGCAACGCGTGCGCGCCCGAGCTTGAGCCCCGAGTCTTCGCTACCGAACCGGACCGTGCCGAGTCCTCCTTCCATGTAGGACGGATATGCGTCCGAGCTCACGAGGCGCGTGTCGAGGCTCAGCTCCCAATCCGTGGCGCGGCTCACCCCAATGAGAGCCAGCGGAGCGAGCAGCAACGCCAGTCGCTTGAAGCCAGGCAGCATGCGTGTGGCCTCAGTAATCCCAGGAGTGCGGCCGGTCGCTGAGCGGCGCCGGTTGCAGCGGCCGCGAGAGACGCAGTGTCAGCTCGGCACGGTCGCTCTCGCCGACCGTGAGCTCGCGAGCCAGTTCTGTCTCGTTGTCCCGCAGTCTTGGATGCCACAGCTCGACGCGGTAGTGCCCGCGCGGCACCTCGGTCGACCAACTGCCGGCCTCGTTGGTGCGCCCGTACCAGGGAGCGTCCGTCACCAGGAGGTACGCGAGCATCTCGTCGTGAATGTTGCAGCCGAGGGTGACGACCCCGGGCTGATCGAAGTGCACCGGCGGATACGGCTTGCCGCGGTAGAGGGGCAGTTGAAAGTGCTTGGGGGGAGAGAACGAGTAGATCTGGTGACTGACGGAATCGCTGTTTGGGAACTCAACGGTCGAGCCGACCGGAATGACTAGCAGGTCGGGCGTGAAGCTGCGGTTCACCTGGTCCATCGCCGCATGCAGCGGCGCTGCGTGCCGCCCCGGGCGGTCGAGCGGCCTTACCGTAACCACAGCCCCGGGCAGGGCGTGGGCATCGGGCGTCTGCACGTTGACGATGAGCGTAGCGGCGAGGACCGCGGCCGGTGTGGCGAGTAGGGCGACCAGCGCGAGCCGCGCCGGGGGAGTGCGCATCGCTCCGGCGGCCGATCGACTGCGATGCGCTCGTGCCGGAGGTCTCATTCCCGCACTCGAATCCTCGCGGAAGTACTGGGGAGGCTCTTACGATGGGCGGCCTATTCGAGCGGCATTCATGGGCAGTTTCCGCAACCGACTTCTCGTGCTGATCATCGGGCTGGTGATCGTCACCGAAACTGTGACGCTTGCCGCAGTGCTGATCAGCACGCGCCGGACGGTCGAGGCGCGGGCCGCAGAGCAGATGCGCTCCGGGGCAGCTCTCGCTGAGCACCTGATTGGCTTCCGTGCCAGCCAGTTGGCGAACGGCGTAGCGGTGCTGGCGGCGGATTTCGGCTTCCGCGAGGCTGTAGCGAGCGGTCATTCGCCCACGGTCCTCTCTGCCGCCCGTAACCATGCACAGCGCATCGGCGCGGACATGGTGCTCGTGCTCGACACGCACGGCCGCGTGCTCGCCTCGACGGCCGCTACGCCCGAGGACGCCGGAGGGTCGCTCGCCGGGCTCATCGAGGACGCTGCCGCGCTGCGTGAGCAGCCCAACTTCCGTGTGTTCGGCGCGCACTCCTATCAGTTCTTTCTGGCACCCGTGCGCACCCCGGAGACCATCGCCTGGGTAGCCATGGGCTTCGTGGCCGATGAGGCACTCGCGGCACGCATCCGCGACTTAGTCGGCTCCGAGGTCGCTATCGTCACGCACGGCGCGGACGGGCTCACGCGCATCGCCGCGACGCTGGCGCTCGCCGCTTCGCCCGCCGCAACGGCGGCCGCGGCGTTCCCGACGGCGAGCGACGGGACGCACGTCAGCCGTCTGGGTGCGGCCGTCTACCTTAGCTTCGCGCGACGCCTGGACGTGCGCGGCGACTCGGTGGATGTGATTCTGCTCAAGCCGGTGGAGGACGTGCTCGCGCCGTACCGGGAGCTGCGCGACGCCATGCTTCTCATCGACGGTGTGGCGCTGCTGCTCGCCGCCGCGATCGGCGCAGTGCTCGGACGCAGTGCGACGCGCCCGATCGGGGAACTGGTGCTCGCTGCGCGGCGTATCGAGCGCGGGCAGTACGAGACCGCGGTCGATGTTGCCGGGGGCGAGGAGTTCCGCAGCCTCGCCGCGACCTTCAACACCATGCAGAGCAACATCGCAGCGCGCGAGGCGGACATCACCTACCACGCATATCACGACCCGCTCACTAAGGTACCGAACCGCGCGGGAGCCGTGCGCACGCTCGAGACCCTCATTCGCGCTACTGCGCGCGAGCAAGGCGCCGCGCTGATACTCATCGAGCTGCGCAACCTGCGCGACATCAATGCTTCGCTCGGACTGCAGATGGGGGATGAGGTGCTACGTGAAGCCGCGCGGCGGCTGCAGCAGAACATCGCCGCGACCGATACGGTCGCGCGCCTCGGGGAGACCCAGTTCCTGGTGATCGCCCCAGGCTGCACCGCCTTGCGCGCACCGCTGTACGCGGGGCAGCTCACCGCCGTGATTCGCGGCGGTTTCCACCTCGCCGGTGTGAGTCTAGATCTGCGCCTCGCGTGCGGGGTGTGTCTGTTTCCGGCGCACGGCGAGAGCGCTGCTGAGCTGTTGCAGCGCGCGCAGGTGGCGCTCGAGGATGCCGACGACATGCGCACCCGCGTTGCGCTCTACCGCCCCGGCCAGGATCAGGAGCATCGCCGCCGGCTGGCACTCGTCACGGATCTGCGCCGCGCCATCGACCAGGACCAGTTGAGACTCGTCTACCAGCCCAAGGTGGCGATGGCGAGCCGCTCGGTGAGGAGCCTGGAGGCACTCGTGCGCTGGTCGCATCCTGAGCTCGGTGCGGTCTCGCCGGCGGAGTTCGTGCCGCTCGCCGAGAGCACGGGCGGCTCCCGCCAGCTCACCAACTGGGTGCTCGCTGCCGCGATACGGCAGATGGGCGAATGGCGGCGCCAGCGACTCGAGCTCGACCTCGCAGTTAACCTGTCGGCACCCGACATTCTCGATCCGGACCTGAGCGATGAAATCCTGCGGTTGCTGCGCCGCGAGCGCGTCGACTCCACTTCACTACTGCTCGAGATCACCGAGAGTGCGGTGATGCGCGATCCCCAGGTCGCAGTGCGCAATATGCAGTGGCTGCGGGTCGCCGGGATACGCTTCGCGATCGATGACTTTGGCACCGGGCACTCATCACTGTCGCAGCTCTCGGTCCTGCCGGTCGATGAGCTGAAGATCGACCGCTCCTTCATGTCGCCCGGTGACCCGGGAGCGGTCACCATCGTCACCTCCACCATCGAGCTCGGCCACAGCATGGGACTCAAGGTCGTCGCGGAGGGGGTGGAGGATGCGGCGGCTTGGAATCTGCTGCGGCGCCTCGGCTGCGACTTCGCGCAGGGATACCTCATCAGCCCGCCGCTGGCGCCAGCGCAGGTCCCGGACTTCGTCCGTCAGGCCAACCAGGTGTTGCCGGATTCGGACTCCACCGTGCGGCAGATCCGTGCGCTCGACCAGCTGGCGGGGCGCTCCGGCCCCTGAGCGAAGAACACGCACAGCTGACGGAACGTTCCCGCAAATGAGTGTAATGTTCCCCGGCGACCATGTGCCAATCACATTCTGGGCGCTGAGGCGACACAGTCATCGGGACCTGAACTCGCGCGATGTCGAGCCGTACTCACAGGCATGAGTGTGGCCCTGCACCCCGAATTACTGCTTCCAACCGCCGTGATGACAGCGCTCGCCGCCGCGTGCTCTGTGACCCGGGAACCCTCGCCAGCGTCACTTGTATCGGAAGTCGAGACCAATCCTTCGCGCTATGTCGTGGTCAGTATAAGGAACGAGCCCGCAACGCTTCCCGTCGAGGCGGGCTCATCTTCCCGTACCTACCCTTCCGGTGAATATCGCGTAGCGAGCGCCGCACGCCGGGTCGCAAAAGCGCTCGAGCGCGACTACGGGCTGACGGAGACATCGGCGTGGCCAATTCCGACGCTGCATGTTTACTGCATTGTGCTACGAATTTCGGCCCCTCAGGGAGCCGCAGTCGTCATTGAGCAACTCAGACGCGATTCCCGCGTCAACTCGGTACAAGCCCTCAACGAGTTCAACACCCTGTACACAGGCCAACGTGCTTCTCGGTGATCGGCTGGACATCGATTCAGTGGCGCCGGCCGCCACGAGCTATCATCACCTCCGCGACCTCGCTCTTGGCACGCCGTGCCAGCAGAATCCTGGCGGTGACCGACTGATCGTCACTAAGTGACGGCAGGTCGGCAAAGATCAGGGCATGGCGACTGGTTGGTTCGCGTACAGCGCTTTTCCGCCGACCTTGGCGATAAACCAAGTGGACGTTGCCGGTAAGCTGGCCATCGCGCTCGCCTGTTGACCGCGCGGCACAATCAGAAACATACGGGTCCGTCCATGCCAGAGCGCGCGAAAATCCCGCTCGTTGATGAAAATCTTGGGAGCATCCAGAAATTCTGAGCCATATTCCAGCTCACTGTAGGGCGCATCGTAAAGCCACAGTCGCCTCCGCGTATAGAAGGCCAGGCTCGCAGCGGCTGTAAAGTCGCCGTAGACCGCGATTTGATCGTCTTCGCGAAGAGACTTGTTCAGTTCCAACGCGAGCGCGCGCGACGACAATAGCGGCTCGAACTTGTTGAACGCGAGGTTCGCGGCAAGTAGAAACCCAATCATTGCGAGCGCCATTGCGGCCGTGACTGCAGCAGCGCGACCGAGTTTCCGAAGTATCTGCGCGGCCACTGCCATTGCCGCGAGCGAAAGCGCCGCGAGAACGGCCGGCGCGCGCAGGATTGCGAAGCTCTGCTCGGTCAAATCGAAGGCGTGAGCGAGCGCGAAACGGTAATATCCGGAGGCATGGGTTTTCAGGAGATCGGAGATATCGTCGGCAGTGGGCGCTGACAGCGATTTCCACACGAAGTAACCGAGTAGCAGCGCCAAGGCCAAAGCGGTCACCGACAGCGCGTTCTGGATACGCTGAAGCCAAGGGTCTTTTTCCCGCTCGGCCGATACCAAACTCTGGCCCAGTAGAAGGGCTATCGCTGGCCAGGCGCCGAAGCTGTAGTACTCCATCCTCGAGCCGGTCTCAATCGAAAAAAATACCAGCACGACAGCCGCCCAGATCCACAGTAGCAACAACGCTTGTGAAGACTGCTCTGGCCGTTGCGCACGCCTTTGCATGGACCAGAATCTTCGAATAGCAACTGGCGCAAAGAAGCTCCAAGGAAACAGCCAGATGATGTGCGCGCCAAACCATATCCAAAGCGGCACGGCACTGTAGTCCGGAGGCCAGCGAGTGCCGAGGGCGCGGCGCAGATGATCGTTGACGAAATACGCCCATAAAAAACCAGGAGCGCGCAACTCCGCCAACACGTGCCACGGTGCGGCAATCGCAAAGAAAACCAGCGCGGAAGAAACCAGCTTGAGTTCACGCCAGCGATGCCAGCCGGTTGTAGCCGAAATAAATATGACGAGGACCGCCAACGGGAAAAGTACGCCAATCGCTCCCCTGGTGAGAACCGCAAGGCCAAACATTCCAGCCGCACCCCAGTACCCGATGCGCGGGTGGAGGGTCCCTGTCCAAGCCCGGAGAAACAGATAGAATCCGATCACGAACTCCAAGGCGTAGATAGGTTCGGAAATCACCGTTCTGGTGAAAATAAAAACTCCGGGACTGGTTGCGATCACGAGGGCGGCGTAGAGACCGGCTCGCCGAGAGAAGAAAACGCATCCAAACCGATAAATCGCGAGGACCAATGCCAGCACCGCTAATGCCGACGGCAACCGAGTGGTGAATTCGTTTTCACCGAAAACCTTGTAGCTTGCGGCGATCAGCCAGAAATGCAGTGGCGCCCTCACGAGATAACGGACGCCGTTCATGTACATCACGACGTAATCGTGCTTCTGGAGCATGGTGCGAGCGACAAGGGCATGGGCAGCGTCGACATCATCGTCCATCAACGCTGGACTCGATGCGGTGACGAAATACACCGCGACCGCGAGAACCAAAATGGCCAGCAAACCCGTCCCGCTTCTTCGGAGCTCCGCATGGCGCATGCGAACCTGCTGCGGAGAGCGAGCGAGACTTCCTACTGTGGTCGCGCGTAACAAAGTGGAGGCGAAATTGAATCGGGCGTAAGGAGCAGCGCCCTTGTCACCCCGACACTCGCTCTTCAGGCCCGCGCCGGGCGTAGGTGAGCGCTCTCGCCCTTCTTGTTGGATAGGATATTTCACCGAACCATCCTGACTTTCCGTCTTTCGTCAGCACCCTGGTGACGAGTCTTACTTCAGATATTAAGGGAATCGCTCGTCCGTTTAGGCTCTCGGGTCCAGGTCTTTCCCTGACCTTCTATCTTGACCGACTGCGGCGTCGTCCCGGGAACGGTGTGTGGGTTCCGGTTTTGCGTGTTTCGGTTCTGAGACTCAGAGCACTAATCGTTCCTTGCGTGCCCTGCACAAGAGCTGCGGTAGATGTGTAGTCCACTCTACGCGAGGCGTATTCCTGACGCGGCCCTTGCGGCGCGTGCCCCTGAGTCACCGTGATCTATTGTCGCGGCCGCTCAACCGCTCGGCGCAGCGCGTCCCGCCGGCAGCTTGATAGCCGTGTAAGCCGAAGGCGAACGTCATGGCACTCAGAGCGGCGACGCAGCTGCCACTGGGGCTTTGCCCGCCCACGGGCGGTGACGTCCGGAGGAGACCTCTAGCGCCTGGGCACAAATTTAAAGCGACACACGTTGCCGCCTCGCGCCATACATTCCTGATGGTCTACCTTGCTGTCGGTAAATGTGGATAGCAGTGCGAGGTCGAACTGACAAACCTCGGGATTTCTAACCGCGAGACTGTGAAAGATACAGTTGCTCGCTTCGATTGTGGGAGCACCAGCTGCCGTGCTTCTAGCCTCGTATCCGAACTGTTTCAGCAGTTCGGCAAGTTTTTCGACCTTTTGTTGTCGGCTCTCCAGTCCAGGGTGCTGCCCGCGAAGCTCACGCGCGACTGCGGACCCCATAGTGCCCAAGCGATCCTTGAGCCCTTCCGTGCCGTCCTGCTCCTTGATTGATTCGAGGAGCAGCTGTGCAAGCCAGGGGTAGTTGCGCGGGAACGATTCCTTGCCCGTCTCAGTCAGTACGTAAAGCTGCTCAGGTCGCCCCCCGGAGGGGCGGGTGCCACCTTGGGTGATCAGACCATGGTTCTCGAGTGCACTGACATGTTGACGAACGGCATTCCGGGTGATCTCGAGTCGCTCTGACAGCTCGTCTACCGTCATGCCGCTCTTGTTCTGGAGCAGCAGCTTCATTAACTCCTGCTGTCGATTTCCAAGCACTTCGAGCATCTCAGTTACCCACT
>Ga0306922_10006529_pt1 | contig 11187 bp, 12 predicted proteins | sample sta12Cox44000082_FD_203758 | JGI IMG/M metagenome (GOLD analysis project Ga0306922, IMG submission 203758) | Lab enrichment of tropical soil microbial communities from Luquillo Experimental Forest, Puerto Rico - statoxic.12C.oxic.44.000.082 (v2)... | ecosystem: Environmental > Terrestrial >...
AGCTGCAATTCCCCAGCCTTATATCTTGGTGGGTCACTCCTTTGGCGGTTTGACCATGCCCTTGTTTGCTGCGCGCTTCCCCAGGGAAATAGCCGGCATGGTCCTCGTCGATCCTGTTGCGCCGGCAGAATGGAATCCGCCTTCCGAACACGACCACAAGCTCACTCGTATTGGCGCTAGGGTGTGCCGGCGCGCGGCGCTGCTCTCGCGTCTTGGCCTCCCGCGTTTCGTTGCTTTTCTGCTAACCACGCGTGCGGCAAAAACTGCCGGTTACCTCGTTCGCCTCATCAGTCGAGGCGCCCCCGCCGAGTCCGGGTCCGTTTCGAGTCCATGGTTTGCAGCCTTGCCCGAAAGAGAAAGAGCGATGGCCTCGATTTTTTGGGTTTTGGAAAAATTCGCCCTTACAATCGCGAGTCAACTGGAAAACCTTCCAGCGAGCGCCGCCCAAATCGCCGAGTGCGACAGTGCCTGCGACAAACCGGTGGTGATTCTCTCCGCGCGTACGGCCCCAGAACACCGGCGTACGGAGCACGCCGCAATGGCTTGGCGCCTGCCTCTAGGGAGTCACGTGCTTGCGGAAAAAAGCAACCACTGGATCATGCAAGAAGAACCTGAATTGGTGATTCGCGCGATCGAGAGGGTTGTTGAATTCTCGCAGAAGCCTGTGACACATACCTAAGGACCTACGGTGATTCATGTCGGACCGCACCAACGGCCGAGAATTTCCCAAACATTTTGACGGAAGGCGCTTCTACAACCCAGATGCTCGGCAGGCCCGCGGGCTTTTCGATGCCATCCAGTGGAAGCTGACCAGCCGGTCGGAACCTTCGCCCAGTTTCATTGCGGACGTCGAACAATCCGCACCTCCGCCCTGCGTGAATGGCAACGCACTGCGAGTCACTCTCGTAAATCATTCGACGGTGCTGATTCAGCAAGGCGGCTCCAACATTCTGACGGACCCCATCTGGTCGGAACGAGCAAGCCCTCTCGCATGGATAGGTCCCCGGCGTCGGAGAATGCCTGGAGTGCGAATGGAAGATCTGCCCCGCATCGACGCGGTGCTCATCAGCCACAACCATTATGATCACATGGATCTGCCGACGCTCGGTCAGTTGGCGGCGCGAAGAGATTCCACGTTCATTGTTCCGGCTTGCGGGGCTCGGCTGCTTCGTTCGAAGCACATCGGGCCCGTTCACGAACTGGATTGGGGCGAATCGTTTTCGCTACCAAACTTTACCGTCCACAGCGTCCCGGCCCTGCATTTCTCGGCCCGGGGAGTTTTGGACCGCAACAAAGCCCTGTGGTGCGGGTACCTGATTAAGTCCTGCGAACGCCTCATATATTTCGCTGGAGACACCGCCTTTGGGCCGCACTTCGCTCAGATTCGAGAAAAGTTCGGATCGCCGCACCTTGCGCTATTGCCCATTGGAGCATACGAACCACGCTGGTTTATGTCATCGGTGCATATGGGCCCCGATCAGGCGGTTAGAGCGCATGAGATTTTGGCTGCCAAAACCAGCGTCGCCATCCACCATGGAACCTTTCAACTCGCGGACGACGGGATCGACAAACCGAAGGAACAGCTCCTCGCCATTGCGCCGCAGGACTCGTTTCTAGTGCTGAACAACGGCCAATTTGCCGAGCTTCCATGACCGTCGACAAGCACACGCTCGCGCTTGCCAGCATCATCGGCGGTTCCCTCGACGCGCTTGGCGCCTTGTACCTTGCTTACGATCTGCTGGGTGGGGAGCACGGCCCCCTGAGGACGCTCACAAGAGGAGTCACCTACGGCGCGCTGTTCGGGGTCGGGTATGGCCTCGCCCTGGGGCCGGTATTTGGGCTTGCCAGCGGCCTCGCACACGGTCTCACGCTCGCCTGGGAGTTCTCACGCGCTTCCAAGCATCGACCGAGGCCCGGAATTTGGTATGACCTGGCGATGAGCGCCATTCGCGGGGTCGGTTTCGCGCTAGGTGCCGCGCACTTGTATGGCAGCGTATTCGGAGCCACGTTTGGCGCACTGAGCACGGTGGGGCAGGTCATCGGTTACCAAGCAGGCATGCGGCCGACCATTGATTATCAACCCGTTGCCCGCTTTCGGTTGACGACACATCAATTCCTCGGGGCCGTCAATCGCACGGTTGGCTACGCATTCGCCGGGTCTCTCAGCGCCTTAGCGGCGCATCAGCGGACTAATGCGCTAGGTGTCGGCTTGAAAGCCGGGGTGGCCATTGGCGTGGTCACAGCAGTGGCCACCGCATGCACGTCTGCCGTTGAATGGGGTGCGGATCATGTGCCGGAAAAGGGCATGGGGGTCTTCGGACTTGTGTTGATGCTTGTCGGGTTCCTGCTGCAATCGGTCCAGTATTGGGTCACACTATTCGGGGCCTGACGTAGCAGTGGAGCCGAGACGGGGGAGCCCCACGCGTCGAGTTATGACGGCCGATGGTCAATGGCTGTTATCATTGACAGTTGAGCGGATGCGGGTAGTAAATCATGAGTCGAAGGAGTGCTTCTCGTGAGTCGCGGCAGTCTGCTTCTCAAAGTGGAATTACGCAGCAACCCTGAGACACTTTGCATCGTCAGAAACGCTCTTGGGCAACTTGCAGAAACATTGGGTTTTTCCGACACGGACCGCCGTTCCGTGGTCCTGGCGGTCGACGAAGCGCTGACGAACATCATTCGCCACGCCTATCAAGGAAAACCAGAACAACCGATCGAGGTGTCTTGCCGCCGCATCCAGGCCGCGCAGGATGGTGTGCTCAAACCCGCCCTTGAAATTGTCTTGGAAGATCGCGGCGCGGCCGTAGACGCCAAGAAGCTTTGCGGTCGCGCGCTCGACGATGTCCGGTCCGGCGGCCTGGGTTTGCATTTCATGCGGGAGAGCATGGATGCGGTAGAATTCCGGCGTAGGTGGCACCGGAACCAGCTGCGCATGGTGAAACTGCTGCGCGGGGCAGAACCCGCGGAAGGCTCTTGAGGCGAATGCATGATGCAAATCTCCGCACGATATCTCGATCGGACCACAATTCTCGATGTCTCGGGAGATATTGATCTGGCGACCTCCCCTGAACTGCGGAAGGCTCTTTTGCGCGAACTTCGGGAAATGCGGATTCCGCGTCTGGTGTTGAACCTGAAGGCGGTTGAATACGTTGACAGCTCCGGCGTGGCTTCGCTCGTCGAGGCGCTCAAGGCGTCTCGCGACACGGGCTCGCGGCTCATCTTGTTTGGCCTAAACTCGGCAGTTCGGGAAGTACTCCAACTGTCGAAGTTGCTCAAGATCTTTGAGATTGCCGAAACCGAAGAACAGGCGGTGGCGCCCTAGGGTACCGGTTCCGTCGCCGGGGGAATCCCGCAGTGAACGTCATGGAACTCACATCGCAAATCGGAGGATCAGTTGCCGACGGGCTTGCGTACCTGGGAGAGCTAGCTTCGATCAGCAGTCGAGCAGCCTATTTCACGTTCGTGGCCCCTTTTCGAGGCAAGCCGCTTCGCCTGGGGCGGGCCATGTCACAAGCGATGCAGGTAGGTGTTCGTGCTCTGCCCATCCTGTCCCTTATTACATTCTTTATTGGCTTGATCATGGCGCTGCAAAGCGCGTACGAACTGCGAAGATTGGGTGCAATGACCTTCGTTGCCAACGCCGTGGCGATCTCGATGACCAGAGAACTCGGGCCGCTTATCACCGCGATCATAGTCATCGGCCGCTCGGGGTCGGCGTTTGCCGCGGAAATCGGCACCATGAAAGTTTCCGAAGAGATCGACGCGCTCGAGACGATGGCTATCCATCCGGTCGATTTCCTGGTCACGCCCAAGTTTCTGGCGATGATCGTGATGCTGCCGTGCCTGACGATTTGGGCGAACGCGATGGGCATTCTGGGCGGCGCGCTGTTTGGCGTGGCGCAAGCGGATTTTACCTGGGCGCGTTATATTCAAGCCTCGCTGGATGCGCTCTTTCTCCGCGACATCATCACCGGATTGATCAAAAGCGTGATGTTCGGCATCACCATCACCGCGGTCGGATGCTACGAAGAACTCTCGACCGGCGCGGGCGCAGAGCAGGTCGGACGCTCAACGACGCGTGCCGTGGTGGTCTCGATTTTTCTGGTCATCCTGGTCGACCTGGTCTTTACGATCCTCTTTTTCTTTATGACCGAACGGTAGAGTTGCGTAGATCGGAGTGGAATGCGATGGCTCAGCCTGCCGAATCGACGGAGACGATGATTTCGCTTCGAAATCTTCGTGTGAGCTATGGCGAGCGGGAAATCCTCCACGGCATCGACTTCGATGTGATGCGCGGCGAGACCCTGGTTATTCTGGGCGGCTCGGGCTCCGGTAAAAGCACGCTCTTGCGCACGCTCGTGGGCTTGGAAAGGCCGAGTTCCGGGGAAATCTGGCTAAGGGGTAAGAATTTAGCAGCCATTTCGGGCGAGGAAATGGATGAAATCCGAAAAAAAATCGGCATGTCGTTTCAAGGTGGAGCACTTTTCGGATCGATGACCGTGGGGGAAAACGTCGCCCTGCCCCTGCGCGAGCACACCAAACTTGAGGATTCAACTATTGAGATCATCCTGCGGCTCAAACTGGATCAAGTGGGCCTGGCGGGATACGAGAACTATATGCCGTCGCAGCTTAGCGGAGGAATGAAGAAGCGCGCCGCGGTGGCCAGGGCCCTGGCCATGGATCCGGAGATTCTGTTTTTCGACGAACCCTCCGCGGGCCTCGATCCGATTATCGCGGCTGGCGTCGATCAGCTGATTATAGAGTTGAAGAAAGCGTTTCACATGACCATCATCGTGGTCACGCACGAGCTGGCCAGCGCGTTCCTCATCGCGGACCGCATGGTGCTCATCGATAAGGGAAACGTCGTGGCCATTGGGACGGCTGTGCAGATGCGCGCCAGCACGCATCCCCGCGTGCGCCAGTTTCTTGACCGCATCGCCGAACCAGAGGTGGCGCAAGAGTTGGATTATCTGCAGATGCTGACGGAAATCACCCGTCCGGTCCGTTAAGCATCAAACGAGCGAGGTGAGCGATGGAATCGAAACGCGAGCAGGCGATGGTTGGGTTATTCGTGCTTGTTGCCGGGGCCTTGCTCGTCGCGACCGTTTTTGTTTTAAGCGGCGCATTTGGCGGCCCGGCCAAAACGTACCGCAGTTATTTTCCATTTGCGGGGGGCCTGGAGCCCGGCGCGACGGTGCGCTACGCCGGTGGACCAAAAGTGGGGCGCGTTGAGAAATTGCTGCTTGACCCGAAGGACCCGTCCCGCGTCGAGATCACCTTCAGCGTAAAGTCTGATTTGCCGGTAAAGACCGACAGTCGCGCGAAGATCATGAGTTTGACCCCCCTAGGCGACAATCATTTGGAGATTCTCCCGGGAAGCCAACAAGCAGAGCCGGCCCCAACGGGGGCCCTTCTGCCTTCAGATCCCTACGTGGATTTCAACGCACTGACGCAAAAGATCAATGACATCGCGCCGCAGGCGCAGCAGCTTCTGACTACGCTGAATGGCCGCGCGACGGAATTGCAAGACACGTTGGCGCGCGTGAATGATTTGCTGAACAGCTCGAACCGCGCAAATCTTGCCGGGGCCCTCGCCGAAACGCGCGGGATGATTGCCGAGAACCGCGCTCCCGTGAAGTCCGCCGTGCACAACCTGAATTCCGCAAGCGGGAAACTCGAACCCTTGCTTGAGGACTTAAAGAAGACCTCGGCCCAGGCGAACGAAGCCCTGAGCCAGATCGATTCCTTGGTTGGAGAGAATCGCAAGGACGTTCGTCAAGCCATCCTCGAGCTGCGCCGATCCCTGGTGACGGTGAACGATCTGGCCGGGCGACTGGACCAGACCGTGGACGTGAATTCTGGAAATATCGATGAGTTGCTTGATAATCTTCGGCATGTTTCGGAAAACCTGAAAGAATTCACCAACACCATCAAGACTCGTCCGTATACGCTAATTCGCTCGAGCAATCCGCCTGAACACAAGACCGGGGAGCCGCGATGAATTCGGCGCGAAGAAGAGCGGCGATTTTCCGACTTGCGGCCGTCGTATTGTTTCTCGGCGGCTGCGGGGCCACGCGGCCAAGCAAGTACTACCAGTTGACCATTCCCGGTGACGCTGCTGTGGCGAGAGAAGTGGATCCAACACCGGTGACGTTGCTCGTCGGCACGTTGTTCGCCCCTGATCTCTACCGCGAAGACCGAATTGTTTACAGCACAACGCAAGAAGAGATGGGCACGTACGAATATCAACGCTGGGCGGAGCCACCTACAGAGATGATCCAAGAAGTCTTGCTGCGCGAGCTGCGCTCCTCGGGACGCTACCGCGCGGTTTTCGCGCATCGGAGCGACTCGAGCGGGGACTTTCTGCTGCGCGGGCGGCTCTATGATTTCAAGGAGGTTTCAGGAAATGGGATGGTAGGGCGAATGACCGTGGACTTCGAATTGCGCGACGTGAAGAGCGGCACGACGGTGTGGACGCATTATTATCACCACGATGAACCGGTAAATGGAAAAAATGTCCCCGCAGTCGTCGCTGCATTGGACAAGAACGTGCAGCGCAGCGTCAAGGAAGTCTTAGCGGGCCTGGACCAGTATTTTGCATCCCACCCGCTAAAGTAGCGCAAAACTCCTCCACGAGTTGCGGGAGTCAACTACTAAGCGACGACTCAGGTTATGCGGCGGAGTGTCAGCAGGGTTACGTCGTCTTCCAGCTCGCCATCGCTGCCGCGATACTGCTGCACCCCGCGGAGCAATGCTTCTGAGAAATCCGTGAGTACGACTGGATGTGGAAGTTCTTTCGTCGTTTTCTCCGCGAGCGCGAGGAACCCCGTTGCCGTTAGTTGTACTCCGGCCGCCGAACGAACCTCCGTTGCTCCGTCGGAGAAAGCCAGAATCATGTCTCCATGGTTCAAGCGCACACTTTGCTGGCTGTAGGTCTCCCCGGTGATATATCCAAGAGGGAGCCCCTCCAAGCCTTCGCCCAGTTCTTGAAATTGGCCATCGCGTTCCCGCCATAACAGGATGCGTGGATGGGCAGCGTAGGCGAAATTGAATTCACCGGTGTTGGCGTCGAAAGTGCCAGTAACGACGGTGGTGAGCCTGAGCGGACCCTGCGATTCTTCATTGGAGAGCGTGAACGCGTTGTTGAGTGCGCCTAACAGCCCGGCCGTGTCTCGAATATCCTGGAATTTGTGCAAAAGATGATGGACGTGCCGGGCGACGCCGTTAGCCGAATATCCGTGCCCCACGCAATCAGCCAGGACAACTCGAGCGATGTTGTCACTGCAAGAAAAGACCGCGGAAAGATCACCGCCTTTGTCCCCGCCGGAAGGAACGGCAATCACGTCGCTTTCTAGTCCCGCGAGTTCCAAAGAGCGGTGAGCGCGCTCGTTACCTGCCCATAGTTCCATGCAGCCAAACGGACGCTTGGCCGACGGCGTACATTCGAATTGGTCGCGTTCGACTTTCTTGGATCCCATGGCTGTTTCGATGTGGAGGAACCGAACGTCGTTACACGTAGCCAGCTTAGCTTAGCACTCTTCCGCCCCGTATTTGGCAAGCAGATGGGTGTCGATCTAAGATGACTCGGTTCAGGAAATTCGCCCTTCCACAACCATCAGCTTGAAGAGAATTCCGAGGCCATCACCCACGCATCTGGAGTGTCGAAGCCGTACAAAGACCTCTTGGCGAGAAAGCCACCCACCGTTTGCCGCTGTAGGGCAGTCACTCGGTGTAGCGCATGAGAAGCACTCCGAGGACAATCAGCAGGAGTGGCCAGGACTTGGTGAAAATGGTCTTCCAGCGAGTATGCAACTCCGACAAACCCTTCACAAGGCCGATACCGCCACCGGCGATGGCAAAATTGAGATGTTCTGCCTGAATACGCCTCATCACCACCATGTGGTCGACGCCGTGCATCCCGGTGTGGTGTTCGTGAAAGAGAAGCATCACGGAGCCGGCGACGGCGAGTACCGGGAATGCCCAGGCGGCCCAGGCTGATTTCAAGACGCTGCGAGCACGCTCAATCTCAAGAACCCCTAGGGTCAGCAGGACCACGGCAAACGCTTTATGCTGCAAGTCTTCCAAATTGTGCGTGAGGCCATACCACCAGCTTTGTGGACCGAAAGGCCAGAGTTCTGTATCACTGAAGATCAGAAGGAACAGACCGCAAGCCAAAAAGCACACGGGCCACGCGAACCTCGTCCAGTCCCAACGTCGGCGCAGGGTCGCTTCTCCAAGAAGGAAAAAACCGGCAAGGACGACGAAGAATCCGGCCAGATGGTGGTTAAACTCACTCTCCTTCTTGTTCTGGAGGAGGATCGCCTGTTGCAACTCGTGATTTGGGTTTGCATCCTGCATTGGCATGGACATATCCATGCCCTCGTGTCCGGAATGGACAGCATCTCGGGAACCCCTGTGGGGTGAAGCTTGCGCAGTGCCCAATAGAATCAGAACGGCAACGAAGACGCCAGCCGCCGCGAGCTGTCTGAGGGTGTTACGCCGAATCATGCCACCTCGCGTTGCAATCCAAGCAGAACCTCCCGGCTTGCTGAACCGTGGGGTTCGCATGCCTGACAGTCGAACAACCTGCTTTTTCAAGTGCTCTTACCTTTGATTCTCGACACTGACAAATAGACACAAAGAAACTTTTCGTAGGAACTCGTCCCGAGCAAGCCAGGTGTCGAGTCGAGTGGCGACACGACGTCTGAATAAAACTTGTATCTTTCGATTCCTCTCGGGTGTCTAACGGAGTTGGAAAGGTCTTTGCCCAGCCGCTGTAGTCACGCAAACAGAATGCTGGCGTGAACGGCTACGTTCTCAGTTTCGCGGAGCAGTGGGTTCGGCGGAGCGAAGGGAAAGCAACACGGTGGGAAGGAGGAGGTCACAGACCATGGCCGTTCAGACTGGGCGATGGAAAAGATGCTTGATTACGGCGGTCTTGGGGGCGGCGTCGTCAGCGTCAATAGCGCAGAGCCAAGGCTCCGCCGGAAAACCGCCCGTGGACGCAACCACCCGATTGGGCTACGCCACGCCAGTGGCTCTGACGGGAGACGACATCGTCAGAGAGATGCTGGAGCACAGCCGCTCGCGAAACGAGCTGTTGCGGCGGTACTCGGCAGTGCGGACGTACGAGATCAGAACCCTTGAGGGCAAACTGGCGGCACAGGCAGTGGTACGCGTCGACTTTGAGGCGCCCGACAAAAAAACGTTCAAAAAGACTGCCGAGAAGGGATCAGGAATTGTGCGCCACCTTGTGTTCGATCGGCTGCTCCAAAGTGAGGGCGAGACCTCTTCCGGTCGCGAGCACCATAACAGTGCGATCACGCTTGCAAATTACACGTTCACAGTGGTCGGCGAGGACGAAGTCGGCCCGGACGATTGTGTTGTCTTGGCAGTCGCTCCGAAACGGAAAGACAAATATCTGTTCGAAGGGAAAATATGGGTCGCTGCGGATGACTTCGCGATCGTGAGGATCGCTGGCCACCCCGCGAAGAACCCGTCTTTCTGGATAAATCGAGCGGACTTTGTCCGGGAATATCAAAGAATTAATGGTTTTTGGCTGCCTCTCCGGGACGAAACGTATGTGGAAGTGAAGATGTACGGGCGACGGGTGTTTACCGTCGACCATGAACTGTAGGTGATCAATCAACCTACGCGTCTCGACGCTGGCACAGGAGAAACAATTGATCCTGATGGGCGTATTCGGTAGCGACCTGGTGTCAACCTGCGCTCCGGGCTTTCCAGGAAGGTCAACCGTCCGAAAGACGCTCACAACGCGGTTCGCCCGTTGGTCAAACACGGTTTAGATTTGGGCCACAACGCCTTGCACGGTTGACTGGTAAGTGGGTCGAGGAGGCTGGCCCTTGACGAGGGCCGCGGTAGCTACCGCATGGAGTGCTGTATGCTCATATCAGGGACCGAGCGAGGCAAACCTCAAAGAAATGAAACGCCTCGTCCCTAAATGCTCTTATGGCTGAAGCCTACACCGCTCCAAGTATTGATGAATATCTGCGCAAGCGGCTGATGCCGGTGGAAGGTACGATTCCGCACGTGCAAGGAATCGAGATGTACGGCAACTCCATTCCCGCGGGAACGGTCGGCGGCGACCTGTTTGAGTACATAAACTTACAGCAGCGATACGACATCGACGCCCGCATTCAGCGGGCCTTGAAGCTATCAAACGAGTACCTCGAACCGCTCCCGGCAGGCGCAGCGCCGCGCAATTCGGTGGACGATCATGTGAACTGGCTGAAGTCGAGGCCAGGTTACAACGCCGAAATGGAAACCGCATACAGACAGGCACGCAGCTCGGAACAAGTGCGGGTCGCCGAAGACTTGCGCGAGTTGTATACCACTGCGGGAGTCCTGGTTGTGGACGCTCAAGGTCACGGAATCATTTCAGCGAAAATCGCATCGACGGTCCACGACACGTTTCATGCCCTGATGCTGGCCGAACTCGATCGTCGAGGGAAAACGACACCCGAACTATTCGAGAAGATCAACCTGAGGTTGGCCCAATCGGTCACCGCACGAAATGCCCTAGGCAGAAGCGAGAAAGAGAGCGCCCAGGAGATAGCCACGATGCTTTACGGCGAAGTGCACCCTTATGGTTATTTCCGATTCGTGAACTTCGGACACCCCCCTCCGTTAGTCTTCTCCGCCGAATATCGCAAGTTCATGGAGATTGATAAAAGCCGTATGGTGCAGTTCCTGCCTCTCGGCTTGCAGATCCCCGAAGATCATCCGGATCGCAACAGGTACTTGTCACTGGAATTCCGGGAAAGGAGGGTCAACTCCTCCGATGTGGCCGAGCTCACGCTGATGAGCCCGGGGGACATTTTCTTCCTCTATACCGACGGGGTCTATGACGGCAGCGACAAAGAAGAACGCCAGCAGCTCGAAGCGGTGATGCGTGAGCACTATCGCCAACCAGCAAAGGAAATCTGCAATGCATTGCTGGAATACGCGGTGAAAAAAGACGATCTTCTGCGCCAGATTGGCGAACAGGATCGTATTGACGATAAAACCGTGTTCATCATCAAGCGAAACTGAACGATGAGCACCATTTCAATGAATCGAATGAAGTAAGTCGGGCCTCTTCTTGGATGGAATGTCCCGGAAGAGCACAGTAGCCGCGAAACGACGCAGCTGTATTTAGCCCCAGTTGATGCTGCCCAGTGGAAATGG
>Ga0306922_10006530_pt1 | contig 11186 bp, 7 predicted proteins | sample sta12Cox44000082_FD_203758 | JGI IMG/M metagenome (GOLD analysis project Ga0306922, IMG submission 203758) | Lab enrichment of tropical soil microbial communities from Luquillo Experimental Forest, Puerto Rico - statoxic.12C.oxic.44.000.082 (v2)... | ecosystem: Environmental > Terrestrial > Soil...
GGCCGAGCCATCGCTACTGGCGCTCTTACTGCCGCCACCGCAGACGCCAATCTCTTGACCCAATTCTTCGCGTATGGTTTGCAATTCAATATCGGGGCTAACGTGGCCGTTGGCGATGTAAACCATGATGGATTCGCCGACGTCGTCACCGGAGCCACGGCCGGAAATCCGCATGTCAAAGTGTATAACGGCCAGGCCATTGCCAACCGATCCTTTGACCCGTTCAATCCGGATGCGAGCCTCCTGGCCCAGTTTTTTCCCTATGCGTTGCAGTTTAATGTTGGAGCTTTTGTGGCCGTGGGCGATGTCAATGGCGACGGCTTCGGGGATATTATCACCGGAGCGAGCACGGGAAATCCCCATGTGAGGGTATTCAACGGCAGTGACATTGCGAACGGCCGGTTCGACAATTTCAATCCGGATGCCAGTCTGCTGGACGAGTTTTTTGCTTTCAACACCGGTTTCGGCTCGGGCGCTGCAGTGGCCTCCGCCGACTTCGACGGCGACGGCCGGGCAGACATCTTGGCGGGATCGACCGCCGTAGCCTCCCTTTTTCGAGTAGTGGATGGCTTGAATTCATCCGGCATTCTGCCACCGGCCATCAACGGCATTGACGGCTTCCTGGCCACGATCCAGGGTGGAGTTTTGGTGGGAGCCTGATTCACAAAAAATCTCCGTTGTTAAAAAACCTAAATCGGCATAAATTACGCTCAGCTTGGTCAGGTTTGGAAACTTGACCCACGGTCATGCTTGGGGAATCTGATGGCGGATTACTTCGCAATTGCCACTTGGCCTTTTGGACAAACCGCGGTAAAGATTGCGGCGGAGATGATGCAACAGGGCAAGCCAGCCCTGGATGCCGCCATTACCGGAGCGCAGGCAGTTGAAGACGATCCCAAGGTGAATTCCGTGGGCTACGGCGGGCTGCCGAATTCGATCGGCACGGTTCAACTGGATGCCTGTGTCATGGATGGCCAAACCTTGGCCTGCGGTTCCGTGGCGGCTGTGGAAAACATCAGGAATCCCGCTGCCCTTGCCCGCAAGGTAATGGAAAAAACGTCTCATGTGATGCTCGTGGGCGAAGGGGCAAGATGGTTCGGATTGCAACAGGGCTTCAAACTCGAAAACCTCCATACTCCGGAAAGCCTGGCCGAGTGGGAAAAACGCCGCAAAGAAAACCGGCAGTCCCGGATCCCGGTTGACCCCCATTCCGCCATTAGCGCCGTGCCCCCTTCGGGGCATGACACCATAGCCATCTTGACCCGAGATGCGAGCGGATCACTCGCCGGCGTGTGCACGACGTCAGGCCTGGCTCATAAATTACCGGGCCGGGTCGGGGATTCGCCGATCATTGGCGCCGGGCTTTACGTGGATAACTCGGCCGGCGGAGCCGGGGGAACAGGAGTTGGGGAAGAGATCATTCGCATCGGCGGCAGCTTGCTCATTGTGGAAGCCATGCGCGCCGGCAAAAGCGCCCAAGAAGCCTGCGAGATGGCGGTGCGCCGGATTAATGCGCTGGCCGTGCGGCGGGGCATGCATCCGGCCAAGGTCGCGTTCCTTGCGCTCGATGCCAAGGGCCACCCCGGAGCGGCTTGCACGGAACAGACGGGATTCCAGTATGCCATCGCCCGGCCCGGTAAGGTCGAGCTGTTAAAGGCTAGAGAGCTTGGAGTGGAGAACAAATAGCGAGCAGATCGCGCAACCGAGTAATTTTGAAAACCGAAGACGGGGCCTTGTTATTGGGATCAAAAATTACAGCCTGGCAACCCGCGGCGCGAGCCCCTTCATAATCGTTGGCCATGTCATCGCCAACGAAAAGAATTTTTTGCGGGGCCAGTCCTGTCATCAAATACAGCGAAGCAAAAAACTCTGCAGCCGGCTTGCGCCAGCCGATTTCCGAGCTAATCGCGATATAGTGTATGGGCCGCAACAAGGGTAATCCGGCCACAACGCGCCGCAGACGCCGGTCATAGTTGGAAGCCAACCCGAGCGTATACGCTCTCTCGGCCAGTTGCTGCAAAATGTCGGTTGCATCCGGATCGCAGCGCCACGCCGCCGGGTTGCTGAAGTGATCAAACAATTGCTGAAAACAAGTCTCGGGGTCTGCGACATCATCCAAGACAGTTCGCACGATTGCCCGCCAACGCTCCCGTTCCCGCTCTTCGGATGTTTGCCAGCCGGCATGCTTATCGACTGCTTCTTCACGTTGAAAGGCAAACCGAAACCGCTCGGTAATCGCTTGCGGCGCCAGTTTACTGCAAAAGCGAGCGCCTACCTCGGCATACACGAGACCCGCAGCCGGTTCCGGATGAATCAATGTCCCAACCGCGTCGAAGACAACGGCACAAAACTCCGATGAATCCATGGAAAGGATATAACACAAAAAATGAGACAGCAGCAAGCCTTAATCGTGACGACATGTTGCGCAAAAAACTCGCTCGAACCCCCACTATTGTGTAGCCCAAGAGGTGGGTAGTGAAGGCCGAGCGAGAAATAGGAGTTAGCGATCGGGGGTCAGGGCTTAGGGGAAAAAAGTGCGACACAGTACAGGTGCCCGGTAAAGTTGCTACTGATCCCTCATCGCTGATCCCTCACCCCTATTACGCATTCGGTCGGGGAGTGCCAGGTTAATTTCCAACACGTTCACGAGCGGCACTCCTGCAATTCCGCCCAGAGGCGCGAAGGCTTTCTCGCGCAATAGCGCTTCCAGTTCCGCTTTCACGGTTGCCGGCGCAATTCCCGTTTTCTTGCCCCAGGCATTGGCTACTCGATCCAGTTGATAGCGAGCTCCTTTCAACGTGATGTGGGGATCGAGACCGGAACCGGAAGCCATGACCAGATCAGCCGGAACTTGCTCCAGATCCACGTCCGGGTGCTTTTGCCGCCACATGTCAAAGAAGTAGGACTGAATGTCCGTGCCCTCATTGACGGGTTCCATGACTTTCTCGGTCTTCCCGTCGGAGGTCTTATGCTGCAGGCTGGGAAAAGTGGCGGGATGCTCCGCGGAGTAACTCACGAAGAACGTAACGGCCAGATCCTCGGGCTTGGGGTCCGGTGTATTGGGATTATCCTTTATCCACCGGGCAATCGCATCCGGATGAGTCTTCTGCCACGCTTCAACGTAGGCCGCATTGGCCTTGTCGTCCTTGACCCACATCAATGCCGCACTGGGATAGGTTTGCGCCCATTGTGCCACGATTCCTTTGCCATCTTTGAGGGGGTGCGTCTGGAACCAGAGTTCAATATCCGGCCCGACGTTTTGCCCGTTTTTAGGGCTCTTGCTTCCGTATTTCACGATGGGGCCAAAGGCCTTGGCCACGCGGAAGCGGAGCTGGTAGTTATTCGCTGCCCAGTTACTGGCTCCGGAGGCCGCCGCGTTGTAGGCCGCCGCCGAGGGGCGAGGCTGGAAATACTCGTCTCCCGTGAATGGTTGGGCGATGAGCTGCGATCCAACTGCGTCGTTGGCTTCCGTTACGAGTTTGCCTGACTTGTCGATTAGACTTCCTTGGGCCTGGTTGCGGAAGAGCGCCTGGCCTATTCCCCAGAGCGCCAACGGGTAAAGGCCGGAACACACGAGCACCGTCAAAATTAACAGGCCCAGGTTTGCACGGATGTGTCTGACCATGTCTTTGTCTCCGCTTTCATGCTGTCCTCTCACGGAGTGAGAGGGCTACGTTCAGGGAACCAGATGTAGCACAACCAGAATCACGTCAATTAGTTTGATGCCGGCAAAGGGCACAATCACGCCGCCGAGACCCCAGATAAGGAGGTTGCGGCGCAACAATGCGTCCGCGCCAACCGGGCGGTACGTGACGCCTTTCAAGGCGATCGGGATCAGTGCCGGAATAATCATGGCATTGAAGATTACCGCCGACAGGATTGCCGAGGTCGCTGAGTGGAGTTTCATGATGTCGAATGGCTTGAGCCACGGCAGTGTCGCCGCAAACAAGGCCGGAATGATCGCGAAATACTTGGCGAGGTCATTGGCGATGGAAAACGTGGTCAGCGAGCCGCGGGTCATCAGGAGTTGTTTGCCGATTTCCACTACTTCAATGAGCTTGGTCGGGTCGCTGTCCAGATCGACCATGTTGCCAGCTTCCTTGGCGGCCTGGGTGCCGGAGTTCATGGCAACGCCGACGTCGGCCTGAGCCAGGGCCGGGGCGTCGTTGGTGCCATCGCCCATCATGGCCACCAGCTTGCCGGCCGCCTGTTCCTTGCGGATGTAAGCCAGCTTGGCTTCGGGAGTGGCCTGCGCAATGAAGTCATCGACACCCGCTTGCTCGGCGATTGCCTTGGCCGTGAGCGGATTATCGCCAGTGACCATGACCGTGCGAAGGCCCATGCGCCGCAACCGCTCAAAGCGTTCGTGGATGCCCGGCTTGAGGATGTCCTCCAGAACGACCATGCCGGCAAGTCGGCTGCCTTCGCAGACCAAAAGCGGCGTCGCTCCCTTGCTGGCCACGGCCTTTACTTGGTCTTCCAGAAGAGTAACGCTCTCAGCGCCAGAGGTCGGAAGACAGAATTCGGAGGTCAGAGGTCGGAAGTCAGCTCTGGCATCTCCGACTTCCGTCCTGTGACCTCTAACTTCGAGCAAGTACTTCAGCACGGCCTCGGCAGCGCCTTTGCGGATGCGCCGGCCGTCGGGCAAATCGACGCCGCTCATCCGTGTTTGTGCGGTAAATTCCACGAACCGCGAACCGGGTGGAGCCAGCGTCTCCACTCGGCTGCCGCGCCCGGGCATGCCGTCCTGGCCCGATTCCGGCGGCAATCTCTGGAACAGATCTAAAATACTTTTTCCCTCGGGAGTTTGATCGGCCACGGAAGCCAGGGCGGCCAGATAACCGAGTTCGGCTGCGGTGTAATCTTCCGCCGGAACAAATTGCGTGGCCCGGCGGTTGCCGATGGTGATGGTGCCGGTCTTGTCGAGAAGCAACGTATCGACGTCACCGGCGACTTCGACGGCTTTACCGCTCTTGGCGAGGATGTTGGCCCGCAAAGCCCGGTCCATCCCGGCAATGCCGATGGCCGCCAGCAGGGCGCCGATGGTCGTGGGGATGAGACACACCAGGAGCGCCACCAGCGTCGGGACGTCAGTGCCCAGGCTCTTCACCGGTTCCGCAAGGCCGAGAAAATCTTTCATGTAAAGCTCGGCATGCAACGCCATCGGCCAAAGAGCGGCGGTGACAATCAAAAAGATCAACGTGAAGGCCGACAGGACGAGGGCCAGGGCAATTTCGTTGGGGGTGCGCTGGCGAATGGCGCCCTCGACGAGGGCAATCATGCGGTCGAGGAAGGATTTGCCGGCCTCGGTTGTGACCCGCACAACGATGCGGTCCGACAGAACGCGAGTGCCGCCGGTGACGCCCGAGCGATCGCCGCCTGCCTCGCGGATCACCGGGGCAGATTCGCCGGTGATGGCCGATTCATCAACCGAGGCAACGCCTTCGATGATCTCGCCATCACCGGGAATGATTTGTCCGGCGACGACCAGAACCCGGTCACCCGTTTCCAGTGCCGTGGATACGGTTTCCTCGATTTGATCATTTTCGAGCAAGCGAAAGGCCGGGGTTTCCCGCCGTGTCTTCCGCAAGGAGTCCGCCTGAGCCTTGCCGCGCGCCTCGGCCAGCGCCGTGGCAAAATTGGCGAAGATCACCGTCAGGAAAAGCCAGATGTCCAGGGCAATCAGGTAGGCTACCGGAACCTGGCTGGTAAAACCGACCAGCGCCGCAATCGTGAAGAGGATGGTCAAAACGGTGCCAATTTCCACGACGAACATGACCGGATTTTTCCACTGAATATCCGGCCGAAGCATAATGAAGGATTGCTTGAGGGCGGCACGCAGCAAGTGAGGCGCAAACAGACCGTAACGCCGGCTGGCGCGGCGCGTGAGCTTCAGTTCCTCCGGGGAAGGCCCTTGAACGTAAGGGGCGACGTACACGGAAGTCTTTGACATGACTATCCACCAAAAGGTATCGGCCCCAGGTGCTCCGCCACAGGACCGAGGACCGCGGCCGGCAAGAACAACAGGGCGCCTACCAGCAAAATGGTCCCCAGGACAACAAATCCGAAAGTAACGGTGTCGGTACGAAGCGTTCCGGCCGTGAAAGGGGTCGGCTTCTTGGCCGCCAAACTGCCAGCGAGCGCGATCGGGGCAACGATGGGAATGAACCGGCTGAATAGCATCACCAAACCAGTGGCGATGTCCCAGTGCGGGCTGAAGGGTGCATGGTCCGGATTGTCATTGAATCCCCAGGTATCGTTTAACCCTTCGAAGCCGGAGCCGTTGTTAGCCGAGGCGGAGCTAAACTCATACAGAATTTCCGCAAAGCCGTGCGCGCCGGGATTATTGGCTGCCTTCTGGCCCCAGTCCAGTGCAGCAAAGAGCCCGGCCGGGCCCAGAATCATGATCGGGTGGATCAGCAGGGCGAGCATGGCCAGCTTCATCTCCCGGGCCTCGACCTTCTTGCCCAGGTACTCAGGTGTGCGTCCGACCATCAGGCCGGCCAGAAAGACACCAACAATCAGATAGACCAACAGGTTGATCAAGCCCACTCCCTTGCCGCCGAAGACACAATTTAACCACATACCGGTGAACGGGGTCAGCCCGGCGAGGGGGTTGAGGCTGTCGTGCATGCAGTTCACCGACCCACAGGTGACAGCGGTTGTTACCGCCGAGAACGTGGAGCCGGCGGAGGTGCCAAAGCGCAATTCCTTGCCCTCCAGATTGCCCAGTTCCTGGTCGACCGGCAGCCCCGCCAAGTTGAGAGTGTCGGGTGGGGTCAGGTCGGTGCCCCGCTCCACGAGTTCGGAGGCACGGCCGGGATTGGTGAGCATCCAGAAGTGTTTCGTGGTGCCGTCCTTCTGCGGGACCTCGAGCGGATGCACTTGCCCATCCCGCGCCATAAGTGCCGGGTTCGGATGGAGCGTGTCCCAATAGATCGCCCACGTGATCATCGTGACGAACAGCAGCATCATGACGCTGTAGATCACCGCGGCATGGCGCATCCGCCCTAGCATCCGCCCGAACATGACCACAAGCGAGAACGGGAAGATCAGAATGTTGATGCAGGTCAGGAAGTTGGACCAGGCGTTGGGGTTTTCGAAGGGGTGCGCTGAGTTGGCGCCGAAAAAGCCGCCGCCGTTCGTACCGAGGTGTTTGATGGGGACGATAGCAGCGACCGGGCCGCGTGGAATCGTTTGCGGCTGTACCTGGCCGGTCTCGTTCGTTCCCATCGCGCCGGGTTCGAGCGTGGCGATATCGGCTGCCTTGTCGAAGGTCATGGGAACGCCGTCCGCCATGAGAAGTACGCCCATGATCAGGCTGGCGGGGACGAAAACGTAGAGCACCACGCGCCACATGTCGAGATAGTAATTACCCATGTGGGAGTCGCCGCGCAACCCGCGCGTGATCGCGGCCAGGGCGCAAAAGCCGACGCTCGCCGAGACAAACATATTCCAGAGGACGAACACCAACTGGCTGAAGTATGAAAGGTGTTGCTCCCCCGAGTAGTGCTGCAGGTTCGTATTCGTAAGAAACGAAATCGCGGTGTTAAAGATGGTAGTGGGGGCAAGCATCCTTTTGCCGTCCGGGTTCAGAAACGGGACCAAGGGCTGCACCGCCAAGACAGCAAATCCGAATACGAACATGATGGTATTGAACATCAAGAGCGAGCGGACATATTGCTTCCAGTTTTGCGCTCCGGTGTCCAGGCGCTGTTCGAACCAGCGGAGCCATTTCGGAGCGTGATAGTGACCGTCGTTGATCCAGGCCAGGTAAAGGCCGATGGGAATCGACAATAGCACGGAAGTCCCGACGATCAAAAGCGGGAGGAGCCACATGAATGAAAGCCTTTAGTTTTTAGAACCACTCGGGCCGCAGGAGGGCCACCAAAAGATAAATGAACAAAAACAGGGTGACAGCTGCAGTGAGTATGACCATGGCAGGTCCTTCTAAACTTTGTCGCAGGCCTTTACGAAGGCAAAGAGCAGCCCCAGCGCGGCCAAACCTAGCAGGAACATGGCGGGCAGCCAAGTGGTGAGATCCATAAGAACGGCTCTTTGGGATTCTAAAGCCCGGAAATAGTCCGGTCCTTTTCAAAGCAAACCTTCTGCCAAAGGGTCTTAATAAAGCAGAAGATCGCGATCTCCGTTAGTTTAGGAAAAAAACGAACTTAATCGGGCATCTCGGAAGCTTGCAGTTTGCGCGACTGCATTGCAAAACGCACGATCGCCGATCGCCGGTTGGTGTGGCCTCAACTTCTGGCAGAGGATGCTTGAAGACGGGACGAAAGGAGAGGCACTCTGAGTGTCCTGCCCTCCGCACGTAGGGCGTCGCCCAGCCGCCACCACCCGCTTCGGGCAGGACTCTCCCTCTCGGGCAAATTGCGCGCCGGAAATCACCGTAACACAGATTTGCGGTTCAAAGGAGGTTCTTTAGCAAATTCCGGCGCTTGGTAAGGCCGAATACGGGGCATTTGCTCAAAATGGATGCCGGAGCATTGCATTATGCAATTTGACGATCTTGAGGGAATTGCGCAAAAAAAACGGATTGACGAATGTGCAGTTTTTTAGGGGATTAGCCGATATATTGGTTAACCAGCCGCCAGGTGGATTTCCTTCAACCCCAAGAGGTAATCTGCTGCAATTATTTTCGCGCTACGCTTGCGCCCGAACTGCCGAGGGGTGGTCTGCGTGATTATTCACGCCAACGAAGGGAAAATAAATCATGTTTACAGAAATCTTGGCGGGATTGTCATTGGTCCTGGGCCAGACAAGCCCCGCCGAACCTGGAAAACAGCTGATTGAAAAAGCGGCTGAAGTGGTAGCGCCGCAATTTTCCCCAAAGCGTTCCGACCTGTTGCGTCAGCGGGTGGCGGTGCCTGAGGAAATGACTTTGCAATACAGTGGGGAGTCTTCCACGCCGACGGAAAACGGGAAGAAGAACGAGGATGGGAATGGCAACGGGGAGAAAGAACCAAAATCGGGAGAGAATGGCCTTTATGAGTTCCTCAAGCCCAAGTGGGAAACCGGCGGGTTTTGTTACCGGTTCTATAAGGCTTACTACGAGGAATTCTTCCCACCCCCGAATCAACCGGAAACGCCCGAGCCTGCACGGCGGGCCATGGCGTCGCCCTGGGATTCGCCGCCGTTTCCCACCAATGAGTACCAGGGATATCCATTGCTCGGTATTCCCTATCCGGATGCCGGACAGTATCCGATCATGAAGGCTATCTACGGGGCGAACACGGACTGGTCGGAGGCCATCAAGAAGAGCAGAATTCAATTCACGGGCTGGGTCACGGCGTCTGGAACCTGGAGCACCGCCACCAATTCCAATGCGCCCGCGGCCTACTGGATCGTGCCGAATCGCTACGAGCTCGATCAGCTCTGCTTCAAGCTGGAGCGCGTACCCGACACCGTGCAAACCGACCACCTCGACTGGGGCTTCCGTATTATCACTCTTTACGGCATGGACTACCGTTTCACGGCGGCCGGCGGGTGGTTCAGCGACCAACTCCTCAAGCACAATCTGCTTTACGGCTGGGATCCGGTGGAGGTGTATTTCAATGTTTACATTCCGGGCTTTCTGGAGGGGACGGACATCCGCGTCGGCCGCTGGATTGCCTGCCCGGATATTGAGACGCAGTACTCCCTGGACAATTACCTGGGGAGCCACTCGCTGTTGTTCGCGGTGGACACCTATACGCAGACGGGAATCATGCTTACGCAGAAGCTGAACCAGCAGTGGTACTTGCAACTGGTGATCCACGCGGGGACGGACATGGCGCCCTGGTACAAGGGGAGTCTTTTTACCGGCGCCGCGGGCGTCCGCTGGGTATCCAAAGATAACAACGACGCGGTTTATGCCTGGCTCAATGCCGTTAACAGCGCGGAGTTCCGTCATTTCCAGCAGTACGGACAGCCGCTTGGCCACGAGAACTTTAATTACTTCGTGGCCACCTGGGAGCACCGGTGCAACAAGGACATCCACACAAAGACCGAAGCCTATTACATGTGGGAGCGAAACGGCGAGGTGGGGGGAACGCCCAGTGCCGGCCCGGTCAAGCCGTTCGGCGGCGGCGGGGGGGATGGCATACTTATACCGGGCTTTACCCAGTGCTATGGCGTCCTCAACTACACCAACTTTGCGTTCACCAAGAAAGACTATCTGTGCGTCCGTAATGAGTGGTTCCGCGATGAAAGCGGTTTTCGCCAGGGCGCTCGCGGCGTCTTCACCAGCCATACCATCGGCTTGAGCCACTATTTCAACGATGTGCTCATTGTCCGCCCGGAGATCGGTTATTATCGCAATTGGACCAACTCGAATTTTGATAACGGAACCACGAAGGGAATTTGGTTGTATGGATTTGATGTAAGCTTACGATTTTAATGCATGTTTCTTTTTAAGGGCGCAAGCTTGAAGGCCGGCAAAAGGTAGTCCTTTTGCCGGCCTTTTCTTTTACTCTTCGGGCGTTTTGGATCCGTGCCCTTTCCTTGCCATCTGCAAGAAACATCATGCAAATTGCACGGAAGGCGGGGAACCGTTCAGCCGATTTCCTTGCCATAAAATTCGGTGAACCTTGATGATACGGCGGCATTCTGGCCGTGGCCTGTTTTTTGCGATTGAGGCACACGGTAGTCGCGGAAGCTTAGCCTGCAGCTTTTATTTTGATCGCCCTGGGTTTAAAGGAAATTCGCGTGACGAAGGGTGTATTTCTCCTGACATTAAGTTGGTTCGTTATTATTCCTGCTTTTGCTCCCGCGGAAATCAAGATCGCGGCCGAGTGCCGGGTTGTCAACCGACCGCCCGGGCGGTGCGGCTGGTGTGCGGTGGAAACATTGGCGAGACACCATCACATCACGGCGCTTTATGGCCTGGTGGAGAAACACGCGGCCCAAACGCGCCCTCGTGACCTGGAAGCCGAAATTGTTGCTTGCGGCGTCGAATTTCGCATTCAGAACCGAAAGAACCGGAGCACGCAGATCCTGCGCGACGCGATCGGCAAGGAATTGGGCGCGGTGGTGGGGTTTCGGCCTCCCGCTCCCGGGGCTTGCGGGCATATCGTGACACTCGTCGATTTCGGTCCCAAGGGTGTGCGCATCTTGGATCCCGATGATCCCGAAGGGATGATCCGCAACATGGACCTGGAAACCTTCCTGGACCAATGGGATGGCTTTGCCCTGGT
>Ga0306922_10006533_pt1 | contig 11184 bp, 10 predicted proteins | sample sta12Cox44000082_FD_203758 | JGI IMG/M metagenome (GOLD analysis project Ga0306922, IMG submission 203758) | Lab enrichment of tropical soil microbial communities from Luquillo Experimental Forest, Puerto Rico - statoxic.12C.oxic.44.000.082 (v2)... | ecosystem: Environmental > Terrestrial >...
TCGCGCGCCTAACCAATCGATGAAGCCAACTGCCCCATTTGGAAATAAGTTCAGCGTGTTTGCCACGACACCCTGCCGTGGCTTATCTCCTTCTCGTTAGACGCATGAAACGCCATTCACGATGATCCGCGTCACTCCCATTTCCACAGGCAAATGCTGGCTGAAATCTGCGCAGAAATGCGCCGGCGAAGGGCGCAATCCCTTCCAGCGGAAGATCGACATTTTTCGCGACAAAAAGTGGATGTGCCTGGAGATCTTCGCCTGGCTGATCGAACATCCCGAGGGCCGGTTCATCGTAGACACGGGTTATCTGCCGTGGTGGAATCCGTTTTTCACTACCCAGGTCAGCATCCGGGTGGCACCTCACGAAGAGATCGGCCCGCGCCTGTGCCAGATGAGCCTCGATCCATCCACGGATATTTCCGCCGTGATTCTCACTCACTATCATCACGATCATACCGGCGGGCTGCACCATTTCCCGCACACCCGGATCATCTCCCCGCGTGATGGCTGGAAGGAGTCACGCGGACTGAAGGGTAAAATGATGGGATGTCTGCCGCAACGGTGGCCGGTCTGGTTTCGCCCGGAGTTGGTCGAGTTCGACGGCCCAGCAGTCGGGCCGTTTCCTGTTTCTCATCCGATCACCAAGGACGGCCGGATTTTCATGGTTCCCGCCCCCGGACACTACGTGGGACATGCCGCCGTGGTGGCGCGCGGAGAAGGCGTCACTTACTTTTTCTCTGGAGATGCCGGATACACACTGACGACATGTTGGCGGATCGCACCGACGGCGTGACCAAATGATCCGGCGGCTTCATTGGCCACGATTCGCAAGATCAAGGAGTTTGCCGCGATCGAGCCTACCATTGTGCTGCCGGCGCATGATCCCGACGGACCTCGGAGGCCAAATGAAAAAGTCATCGTTCAGTGAAATCGAGAGACATGCACCTAACCATGCGCTGCAGCGAACCGCTCCGCACGTCACGGCGGCTGCTTCCGGCCTCCGCCTTTCCGCCGCATACAGCCGGCGCGCAGTGCTCCGCAGTCGCTGAGCTTGGGGTCGTTAGGTCAGAGGTATGATCCCGGCACCGCGGCGGTTGCACTCGAAGATGGACGCTTGATTGAATTGCGTTCCGTCGGCGCCGCACGACAGATGGGTCATCGGCAATGCGATGAATGGCTGAGTCGTTTTCGGACTGGCCAGTTTGAGGCTCTGTTGCTGCTCATTCGCGGCGGGCGATTGAGGTCAATCGCCCCTACCTAACCGGTCACCGATTACTTTGGCGAACGGGTGTTGGCGTGCGTTTTCACGTCACGTCTTTGCTTGTCCACGACGCGGCGCAACTCGCGCTCCATCGTTTTGAACGCGTCGTGGATCACTTTGTTGAGCGGCTGGTGCGTGCCGTTGTCCATCTGCCTTTCATCAGCCACCAGCTCGTGTCGTCCTGCCACGGTCACATCGATCCGGCACCGGCACGGATTTCCTTTATGATGCGTGTGGTTGGTTTGCTCGATGGCCACGTCGCAGCGATTGATGTGGTCGCAAAATTTTTCCAGTCGCGCTGCATGTTCGAAAACGAGATTGTCGATCTGGTCAGATTTTTCCAGACCCCGGTACGAGATTTTAATAGGCAGTTGCATGATTCATTAGATACTACGCATTAGATACTACGGCGTTCTCCGCCGTTGAGGGAACAAAAAATTGATACTTTGGAGTGGCGCGGACACGTCCGCGATTTTAAAAGCGGTCCCGCCATCGCAGGATCGCCGCGCTCCAAAAGCCCAGAATGGAATATCCAGCATCTGAGAAATTAAATCTCTCGTAACGAGCGGAAGTGGCCGGCAAGTTTCGCTGGTTCCACTTTTACCAAGTCCGATTTCACGTGTTCGACGATCCGATCGCGCACAGCCGGAGGCAAAAGCTCAACAATCGCTGAGTGAATTTCAGCCGGCGCGGCAAACGACCAACCTTCCTTTCCATTCTGCGATACGATCTTTGTAATTTGATCGGCGAGCTCTTTCTGAATCCGGCGATCCGTTTCTGTTGCCAAATTTGTCCGCTCCGCAATGGAAGCCGCTCCATGGTGGGCGCCCGCGCCGCCGCTCACCGGAAAGCGACCCGCCTGATCGCTCACTTTATCGATCAGTCTTCCATGCGCGTCGGTGATGTTGAATGCCTGCACCAATTGCAGGCTCGGTCCACGCGTTGGCGTCTCATTCACCCGATAGGCTTTTAAACCACCTCGATCAGTGACGATCAGAAGAGAACTCGATGTCATGGCAAATCACTGACCAAAAAACTGCCCGCGCATGATAACACGCGCTTTATATCTCTATAAACTAATTCGTTTCTCGCGACAAGATTGCGTTGACTGAAATTTGTATCCCCGGGATCATCCGCCTTCGCCAAGGCTAAGGCGGACAAGCCGATCCCGGCTACAAGCCCGCACGTTCTTCCTCTGCGCTGATCGCCGGGAATTCGACCGCGCGTTTCTTCCACGATTCCTCGCGCGCCTGAGCTTGGGCGCCGCTTATCAATTGAAGCAAACAACAGACTCGCCCAGCGAGATCGACATCGTCGCCCGATGCGAATTTTCTTGGCTCCGCCAAAAATCCGTTTGGGTCCGCTGTGTCGAGAATCAATTGCCACTCGAGATTCTCCTCGCCAGGGAGCACAAAGGGTATCGGCTCATAGTGCGCATTGATCAGCAGGAGAAACGTGTCGTCGCGGACAGGCTCGCCTTCAAAAGTGACAAGGTCGCTCGTATCGCCGCTTAGCAGCATGCCCAGGCAGCGAACAAACGGCGATGCCCATTCTTCCTCGCTCATCAGGTTACCGCCAGGATTAAACCACATGACGTCCCGAATCTCGGAACCGGGGATGCGGCGACCTTTTAAAAATTTCGGTCGGCGAAAAACGGGATGATCCTTCCGGAACTGAATGAGTCTTCGAGTGAACTCGAGGGACTGGTTCTGTTTTTCATCGCGCTCCCAATTAAACCAGCTGATCTCGTTGTCCTGACAATAAGCGTTGTTATTGCCATTCTGCGTCCGGCCCCACTCATCGCCGCCGGTCAGCATCGGCACGCCTTGCGAGAGAAAAAGTGTCGTGAGGAAATTTCTGCGTTGACGATCGCGCAGGGCGTTGACCTGTGGGTCGTTCGTTGGGCCCTCTGCGCCGCAATTCCACGAAAGGTTATTATTGTCGCCATCTTTGTTGCCGTCGCCGTTCGCTTCGTTGTGCTTTTTGTCGTAGCTCACCAAGTCGTTCAGGGTGAAACCGTCGTGCGCGGTAAGGAAATTGATGCTGGCGTATGGACATCGCCCATTGTGCTGATACAAATCAGGGCTGCCCGTGAGTCGATAAGCCACCTCGCCGATGCGACCCTCGTCGCCTTTCCAAAAACTGCGAACCGAGTCGCGGAATTTCCCGTTCCATTCCGACCACGGCGCAGGAAAATTACCCACCTGATAACCGCCGTCGCCCACGTCCCACGGCTCCGCGATCAATTTCAGCTGCGACAAGATCGGATCCTGCCGAATGACTTTGAAGAATGCGTGGAACTTGTTCACGCCAGTGCCGTCGCGGCCCAGTGCGGGCGCGAGATCGAACCGGAAACCATCCACGTGGATGTCGCTCGCCCAGTATCGCAGGCTGTCCATCACCATTTGCAGCGTGCGCGGATGTAACGTGTCGAGCGTGTTACCGGTGCCGGTGTAATCGAGGTAGAAGCGCGGTTTGTCCGCGAGCAGGCGGTAATACGAAGTGTTGTCGATCCCGCGGAAGCAAAGCGTCGGGCCGAGATGATTTCCTTCAGCCGTATGATTGTAAACCACATCGAGAATCACCTCGATTCCCGCCGCGTGCAGACTGCGCACCATTGTTTTGAGCTCAGACACCTGTTGTCCCATTTGCCCGCTACTCGAGTACTGCGCGTGCGGGGCAAAGAACCCAATAGTGTTGTAGCCCCAGTAATTCGTCAGGCCGCGATCGATTAAGCCTTTATCGTCAATATGCGCGTGCACAGGCAATAACTCGATAGCGGTCACACCAAGTTTTTTGAAATAATCAATGGCCGCCGGACTGCCGAGCGCTGCATACGTGCCACGCAACTCCTCAGGCACCTCATTCCAAAGTTTGCTGAATCCCCTCACGTGCACCTCGTAAATCACCGAATCGTGCAGCGGAATACCGGGCTTCCGGTCGCCCTGCCAATCAAACGCCGTATCGATCACCACCGACTTCGGCATACCCCACGCGTCATCGCGGAAATCCTGTGCCAGATCTTCCTTCTTATCGCCGATGAAATAACCGAACATTTCATCCGCCCAGCTCACTTCTCCAGCGATAGCTTTCGCGTAGGGATCGAGAAGAAGTTTCGAACTGTTAAAGCGTAACCCGCGCTCTGGATCGTACGGACCGGAAACGCGGAAACCGTACAGCTGGCCAGGCCGCACATCGGGCAAAAACTCGTGCCAGACTTGGTCCGTCTGTTCTGTAACCGGAATACGAATGTTTTCTTCGGAGTCATTGATATTGTCGAACAAGCAAAGCTCAACACTGGTAGCGTGCTCGGAGAAAAGAGCGAAGTTTACGCCGTTGCCGAGCCATGTCGCGCCCAGAGGATATGGGTAGCCGAGAAACGTTCGTAATGAAGTCATAAACGCGCCGCGCATTTATGCGACATCGAGCGCGCGATAGCAATGGCGAAGTGGCATTGACTTCCAGCCAATCAAATCGGCAAAGATGCCGATGCCAGGACAAGAGCGGCCGCCTCTCTGAGCTACAAATCCTGCAACGCGCGCTGCGCTTTCTCGATATCCGACGGCCTGAGCACCATGAGACCGTTTTCGACGCCCCGGCCGCCAGCGAGATAAACATATTCAATGTTGACGTCCGCCTCCGCGAGACGCTCGGCAATCGTAGCGAGCACACCGGGTTGATTTGCAGTTTCGATCATGAGCACCTCCGCCTCGAGCGCGAGCACGCCCGCTTCACCCAACAGCATGAGCGCCTTCGTGGGATCGCTCACCACCATGCGCACCACGGTGTGATCGACTGTGTCCGACGTGGCGAGCGCGTTGATGTTAATTTCGGCTTTTGCCAGCGCGTCACACACGCGGGCGAGCGCCCCGGGACGATTTGCAAGAAAGACTGCGAGTTGGGTGGCCGTTTCGATGGACAGCGAAGGGTTCATGCTGCTTTCAAAGTGGTGCCGGGAATGGCTTCTGACAACACACTATTATGGATAAAACTACTGTAGCCGCGTCCCTGCGGCCGCGCGCAAGCGCCTCGCAGAGGCGCGGCTACGGCTAATCGCCAAAAGAGAATACCATCCCAAGGACCCGCCGACGCAGATGACTCATGAGCGTAAACATCACACTGCCGATAATCTCGAGATTGTCGATTCAACGATGACTGCCGTCTCCGAGCGCCCTTCAGTGAAATCGCCAGGACCGCGACGCACCATCGGCTTTGTCACAGCCTGTTCCATCGTGATCGCCAACATTATCGGCACCGGTATCTTTACCAGTCTCGGTTTCCAACTGGCGGACATTCAGGCCGGATTTCCGCTGCTGATGCTGTGGGTCATCGGTGGAGTTGCGGCGCTTTGCGGCGCGCTTTGTTATGGCGAACTGAGCGCCGCGCTGCCGCGTTCCGGAGGGGAATATCATTTTTTGTCGAAGATTTATCATCCGGCGCTTGGGTTTATGGCGGGATTTATTTCCGCTACGGTTGGCTTTGCTGCGCCCATCGCGCTCGCCGCCATGGCGTTTGGGAAGTATTTCGTCGGCGTCTTTGGCACTGGCTCGCCCGTCCTGCTGTCGTTTGTCGTTGTTTGGGTAGTAACAGCGTTTCATCTGGGCAACCTCCGGGTAGGCAGCGCATTCCAAAATCTTTCCACGCTTGTGAAATTGCTTCTCATCGGTGCGCTTATCGGCGCTGGATTTTTTGTGCACTCAAAGCAGCCGATCAGCTTTTTGCCCGCGCCCGGCGACACGATAACAATCTTCGGGGCACCCTTCGCGGTCGCGCTGGTTTACGTCATGTATTCTTACTCGGGTTGGAACGCGGCGGCTTACATCACAGGCGAAATCAAACAACCGGAAAAGAATGTGCCGCGCTCACTCCTCGCCGGCACAGGTGTTGTGATCGTCATCTACGTGCTGCTCAACGCAATCTTTCTCGCCACCACGCCGGTCGAGGAATTGAAAGGCCAACTCGAAGTAGCATTGATCGCAGGCAAACATATTTTTGGCGCAAACGGTGGAGGCGTTGCCGGCGCGGTCATTTGTCTCGGCTTGATATCCGCGATCAGCTCAATGACGTGGATCGGGCCGCGCGTCAGCATGTCGATGGGCGAAGATCATTGGCTGCTGAGATTGGTTGGTCGCAAGAATCCTCATGGCATTCCCACAAACGCAGTTGTGCTCCAGTTGCTCATCGTGAATCTGCTTTTGCTCACGGGGAGCTTTGAGAGCGTGGTGCAATACACGCAGTTTAGCCTGCTGCTCTGCTCGCTGTTCACTGTAGTCGGTGTGATCGTGTTGCGCGCGACGCGTCCGGAAATCGCTCGGCCCTATCGGGTGTGGGCGTATCCCCTGCCGCCGATTATCTTCGCTGCCATCACGCTTTGGATGATGTTTTATCTGCTGCGCTCGAAGACAATTGAATCGCTGGCCGGACTGGCGACAGCGCTGGTGGGACTGCTCCTATACTTTTGCGCAGGGAAACGCCCGAATCGCTCAGCATGAAAACAGTTTTGTTCGGCATCGATACTCAACGACAGAGACGTTCTTTGGAGTGCGGCGATCCCGCGATGGCGGGACCGCTTTCCAAAGCCCGGACATGTCCGCGCACTCCAAAATGGGTGCGCATTAAAGATCGTGGGACTTTGGCAACATGTTTCGTGATAAGTCTCGCGCTTCCTTTTAGTGCCTTTGCACAAGAGAATCCCGAGATTGCACCTCGCGCAGTCCCGGTAAGTGTCGGACCTAACGATGTCGCGCGTTTTCTTGCGGGAATGCCAGTGCCGGAAAATTCCCCGCTCGCACCGCTAACGCACGATCCGGCATGGCAGGGACACGCCGCATTTTTCGAGAAGGAATTCTCAAAGCTTAACCTCCGACAGCTTCAGAAGCTGCACGCTTGGCAGGAGACGTACCTTCCGGAATCGGTGCAACCGATCCCTGCAGTGTTTTACATGTTCAGTGGGCCCGATTTTCTCTACGTCGATCAATTTTTCCCCAAGGCTTCGGTTTACGTCCTTTGTGGGAAGGAATCGATGGGACCTCCGCCTGATCCGTTGCGCATCGCGAATCTTGCCGGTGCGCTGGGAAACCTGGAAAACGCGATGAAGTCCTCGCTCGAAACGACCTACTTCATCACCAAAGACATGAAAGTCGATCTGCAACAGCAGAACCTTAACGGCGTGCTGCCGATCCTTTACGCGTACATCGCGCGCGCCGATAAATCGATCACCAACGTCACCGTTGGCTCGCTCAACGGCGGCGGCGGTTTTCAGGAGGGCACGCGCGGCAGCATTCCCGGAGTGAGAATTCGTTACATCGATAATCAATCGGGCAATTCACAGACGTTGTATTACTTCACGACGGATATTTCCGATGGCGGAATTAAATCGACGCCCGGTTTTTTGAAATTTTGCGAGCGATTGGGCAGGGGCGCGAGCTTCCTCAAATCTTCTTCCTATCTGATGTTCGAGAGCGGTTTTGGAGCTATCCGCAATTTCATTCTCGATCACAGCAACATGATCCTGCAGGACGATTCGGGAATCCCGATTGCCTACTTTGATCCGAACAAGTGGCACCTGCGGCTTTTCGGCGTTTACCTTGGCCCGATCGAGATCTTCAAACAACATTTTCAACCCCGGCTGCAAGAGCTCTTCGCGCAAAGCAATCCGCCGCCGATCGAGTTTGGGTTCGGTTATCGCTGGAACTGGAAGGAAGCCAACGTGATGGTCGCGCAACGCAAGTGACAGCCCGCATTGGCAACAAGTCTTTCGCCTGTTAAAGATGCTCGCTTCATGGCTAGATCGCTCTTAAGAAGTGGATCGTCATGTTCACCGGCCTGATCGAAGAAGTCGGCGAGGTCATTGCGGTACCAGCGAGCGGCAGTGGCACGCAACTCCGACCGCACGTCGCGAGCACGCGAAGACGTTCGGTGTTGCAGATTGCCGCGCCGGGCATCGCGAAAAAGTCACGGAGCGGTGACAGCATTGCCGTGAATGGGTGTTGCCTCACATTGACTTCGCGAAGCAGTCATAGTCTCACATTCGATCTTCTCGAGGAAACGATTGCTCGCACGAATCTGAAAAAACTGCGGCCTAACGACTCGGTGAATCTGGAGCGCGCCTTGGCCGCCGACGGACGCTTGGGCGGACATTTCGTGCAAGGGCACATCGATTGCGCATCACCAATTATCGCTTTTGACAAGCAAGGTGCAGATTTTCGATTGGAAGCCGAGTTGCCGGCCGAGTTTGCACAGTATGTAGCCCGCAAAGGTTCGATCGCTCTCGACGGAATCAGTCTCACCGTCGCTGAAGTTTTACGGAATAGCTTCGTCGTGTGGATCATCCCATACACCAAGCGCCATACCAATCTCAATCGCGCTCGAGGAGGCAGTCTATTGAACGTCGAGTTCGACATTCTGGCCAAATACGTCGAGAGAGTGCTGGCTTCGCCGCGTTAAATCGTTAAAACGTTGAAGCGTTGAAGGGTAAATCAAAGGAGCGGCGGTTTCCCAACCGCCGAGGGCGCTTGAGCCGTCTTCGCAACGCTACGGCGAGCCAGGGAAAACGCCCTTCCTTGCGTCCGCGCGTAGCCGGCGTGATCGCGTCGCGCGCGGATTTGGGTCGTGCGCTGGGAATGCGCAAGCCGCCAGATTTATTCGAGCTGCGCCTGGATTGTCTCGCAGACGTTGTCGAGCAACACCGAAAGTCTTCGCCTGCTCGCGACGTGTGGTTGGAGTTGGAAAATAAATTGCCAAGGTTGCGCGCGCCCCTCATCATCACCGCCCGACACCCGCAGGAAGGCGGCGCAAATCCCGCGACGGCGGGATCGTTGCGGCGACGGCGCGATCTGCTGACTCGATTCTTACCGCATGCCGACTATGTCGATGTCGAACTGCGCTCGGCGTCTGCTTTGCGTTCGTTGCTCACATTGGCAAAGCAGAAAAAGGTGTTCCGCATCATTTCATTCCACGACTTCAAATCGACGCCTCCGCTGCGCGTGTTGTGCGCTAAAGCCCGTGCTGCCAAGACCCACGGTGCAGACATTTTTAAAGTCGCAACGCGCACCGACACACCTGTCCAACTCGCCCGTCTGCTCGACTTCATCGCGAAGAAGTCCGTCGCTCTTTCCGTTGCGGCAATGGGGATCGGCAAACTCGGCGGGATTTCGCGCGTGCTGCTCGCGCGCGCCGGCTCGGCTCTGGTTTATGCATCCGTTGGCAAAAGTGACATCGAAGGTCAGCTCTCAATTGGTCAACTTCGGATGCTCGGAATCGCTTCGCGACGTTACGCTTCGCGCCGTTAAACCGTTGAAACGTTACACCGTTACATCGGATTCACGATTCAACGGTTCAACGATTTAACGATTCAACATGGCGAAGCCCTTGCTCTTTCCCTAGCGCAGATATTGTAAAAAAACGTCATGTCTTCACGTGTAACTTTGCCAAAGCAACTGCCGGTGATGCCGCTGCCGGGGGCGGTGCTTTTTCCGCATGCGTTGCTGCCGCTTTACATTTTCGAGCCGCGCTATCGCGATATGCTGAAACACGCGCTTCAGCGTTATCGCATGTTTTGCGTCACGCTCATCAAGCCGAGCTGCCCGGAGTGGCACGCACCGGAAGATTTTTTTCATTTCGCCACTGTCGGATTGATTCGCGCCTGCGTGGGGCGCGGCGATGGCACATCGAATTTGATCCTGCAAGGTTTGCAACGGGTGCGTTTCGCCAGTTTCGATCAGGAAACGCCGTTCCCCATCGCCAGGATCGACGCCGTCGAGTCGCGCGACGCGGCGACGGTCGAAACCGAAGCGCTCGGCGCAAAAGTGCTCGAGCTTTACGCAAACCTGAAACACGAACGCCGCCGGCTTCCGGCAAAAGTCGATCGATATCTTTCGGAACTGCGCGATCTGGAAATGCTGGCCGATCTTATGGCCTCGACATTCGTGAACGATCCGTTGCGGCGGCAGCGCGTGCTCGAAGAACGCTCGCTCAACCAACGCCTCCGTTTTCTCATCACGTATTTGCGCGACGAAATCGGCAACGCCGCTGCATAGGTAGGGACAGCCCGCTGCGCTGTCCGGACGCCGCAGCGCGGCGTCCCTACCCTGCGATGCGCGCGTATTCTTCCATCAAATAGCGGTCCGTCATTCCCGCGACGTAATCGCACACCGTGCGATGCAATCCCTCCTTCTCAATTCGTCTTGTCGCTCCTTCACCGAGCCGCTCAGGATCGACAAGGTACGCTTCAAACACGCGCCGCAGCATCCCACATGCGCGCCGGTTCACTTCGGCCACGCGCGGATGATAATAGACATTCTGATATAAAAATTTCCGGAGCGCGCGGTTCGCTTCGGCCAATTCATTGCTGTAGCCAATCAGTGGCGCGGGCTGCCGGCGCACGTCGTCTGCTCTTTGCACGCCCGATTCAGCAATTGACTTGGCGCTGGTCGTAACCAAATCGTGCACCTCGTTGTCGATAATGTCGGGAATAATTAACTTGTGCAGCTCGGAATCCGGGCCGCCACCGTAACGCGCGAGCACTGCGCGATGGCTTTTGCGCCAGACTTCGTTTTGTTCCAATTGCGCCGGACTCAAGATTTCAAAATCGACCGCGTCATCGAGGTCATGGGTGTAATAAGTGATCTCGTCCGCAAGATCCGCCACCTGCGCCTCAAGCGATGTGCAATTATATGTTTCTCCCTCCGGCGTCTTGAATGCGTGCTCGTGTTTCCGCAGACCTTCGCGCACTTCGAACGTCAGATTGAGACCGGGAAAATTCGGATACGGCGTCTCGAGCAGCTCCACCACGCGCAAACTCTGTCGGTTGTGATCGAAGCCGCCGTGACCACGCATGCATTCGGCCAGCATCTCCTCGCCCGAGTGCCCAAAAGGCGCGTGCCCCAAATCGTGCGCGAGCGCGATCCCTTCCGCGAGAT
>Ga0306922_10006534_pt1 | contig 11184 bp, 14 predicted proteins | sample sta12Cox44000082_FD_203758 | JGI IMG/M metagenome (GOLD analysis project Ga0306922, IMG submission 203758) | Lab enrichment of tropical soil microbial communities from Luquillo Experimental Forest, Puerto Rico - statoxic.12C.oxic.44.000.082 (v2)... | ecosystem: Environmental > Terrestrial >...
CGTTGCCTGCTCGCCGGGCACCAAGTCACCGACAGGGCCGTCGTGATGCGCTTGAGAACAGGACAGGACGTCCTTGAATATGAGATCCGTCAGGAGCAGGCGGCGACAATCGGTCGCCTTGCCCGCGAACTGCGGGATGCCCTCGATGCGCTGGATACCTTTAATAGGGAAGCACATCGCGGCAATTCGGCAGCCGATAGCCGCGACCCGCAACGAGCGCGTCTCGTCGATGCTGCCGCGTACGCTCTTTGGAATTTCGTCGTGCAGCGGGAATCCAGCGGCTTTCGTTGGACGGATCAGGTCCTCAAGGACTACGCGGTACCAGCGGAAGTGCGCGCGAAGATGGGAGCGATTCGGTTTCGCTAGCTGGCTAGTTGGGGAGTCTTTCCGATGGCATCCCAATCTGTCGCACGCAGCGAATCCGTTGCGGCCTTCGTTCCCGAGCTCGAACATCTCATCACAGAAGCGATGGACGAGTGGAAGGTTCCGGGCGTCGCCGTTGCGAACGTCCGAAAAGCTGAGCCCATAGCGTCAGTTATGGGGTGTCCGCTTTTGCGCGCTGTTGGGGCGTGAGCGGACATCAGTCAAGCCGACCGGTTTATGACTACACGCCCTCGTCCGCGGCCTGAGGCGCCTCGGGATAGGCGCTGGCGCGCCAGCGCCGCCGTCTGATCCCGGGCAATTCGGTGTCAATGCCCCAGCTGTCCCAACCCGGCCGCGGAAAGCGGGCGAACATTTCGAGATAGGGCCCCTCGCATAGCGCCTCGATGCGCTCGTAGGCCTCCTCCGGTTTGCGGCTGTGCTCGCGTCGCGGCGACACGATCAGCTTGCGGACATCCGCCCGGCGGCGGTGTGGCCGGCCGCGCGTGGCGAGCAGGCACAGTTCGGGGTTGGCGCGGGTCCAGAAACCCAGCCCGGTAAAGAAGCTGCGCTCTTCAAATAAAGCTTCTGGCCTCTTCAACTTTGCCCAATAGAAACCGACTGTCTTGTATGTGAAGCCCCATGCATTGATGATTTGGAACGCCTTGTCCAGCAATGGGTCGGTGGCCCACAGCAGCAGCACACAATCATCCGCAGCCCATTCGGCGACCGGCAACGCCTCGATATCGGCGAGAGACATGCAGTCGTAATAGGCTTCCGGACTCCGACCCTTTCCCTTGCGCGAATAGGTGGCAAAGGTCCAGGGCGGATCGGCGTAGATGACCTTGTAATGCTGAGATCGGGGAGGCGGGCTCATCGGCGCATCGTTGCGGGCTTCGACCAACCGGTCAATCGGCTTCCTCACCATCTCCTTCGTCCGGTCCCTCCTCGGTCGGGACGCGATAATTGCCCTTCAGCCACCGGCCGAGATCGATCTGCGCGCAGCGCGCCGAGCAGAACGGCCGGTATTGCGGCACCGACGGCTTGCCGCAGATCGGGCAGGGGCGGGGCGCGGGTCGGTCGATCGAGGACACGGAAGCCATTGCCGAGCCGATATAGTCACCGTGCCGAGATTTGAAACCGCTCCCGGTCATATCCGGGATCGGCCTCGATCGTGATGCTGCGAGCGAATCGCTCCTCGGCTTGCCGCACCACGTCCGCCATAGGGCCGGCCAGGGCAGCGGCAACATCCGGCGCCACAATGAGGCGCCATTGCCGCCCGGGCTGAGCCCGGGCCGCGCGGCGCAACGCGCGCAGCGCCTCGTGCGAGACCGTGACGGTGGTCTTGACCAAGGCGCCGCCGGGGCGCGGCTCGAGGAGAGCCTCGGCCAAAGGGCGGCCGCGGCGCGGCCGCACCAGCTCGAAATGCCCGAGCCGCGTCCAGCCAAGCAATTGGGCAGCTGCCGGGTCAGAAGCCACCGCCTCGGCGAGCGCCGCACGCACCCTCTCGCGCGACGACCGGCTTTCCAGCCCGACAAAATCGATAATGATGCCGCCGCCCAAATTGCGCAGCCGGAGCTGGCGGGCGATGGTTCGGCAGGCAGCGAGGTTCGCGGTCAGTCCGGCACGCCCCGGCGACCCCGCTTCCGGCGTTCCCGTATCGACATCGATCAGCATGCCGGCTCGGGTTGCCTCGAAATGGACCGAACCGCGGCCAGGAAGAGTGAGCGTATTGGCCAGCGCTTCGTCGAACGCCGCGTCGAGATCAGTTTGCCAGTCTGTTTCGAGACGATGCGTTGTGGCGATGCCGGGGAACACCGCGCGGATTTCTGGAATGGCCGCAGGACCATCGGCGAAAATTTCGTCCAGTGCACCCCGCAACGATCTTCTGAGCGAGACTGCAAACGACGCTTTCGGATCGAGCCGGGCCGGCGGATCGAGCTGTGACGCTCGCTCGAGAATCTCCTGCCAGCGGCAAGTGAAGCTCTCAGCTTCGGCGCTACCGTCACTCACCGTGCTTCGCTGAGGACGCTCTCCGGCGATGTGGGAGAGAGGAGATGCAGCCCCCTCCACCTCGCCCCCGGACGAACCGCGAAGGGCTAGGGTTGGGGGAGCCTTCATCGTCGCGCGGGCCGCTTTACCGCCCTGGGCCCCGCGGCGGATCTGCACGATGACGCGCTCGCCTTCGTGGAGCTGCTTGCCACGCGGCACCACCTCGCGGTTCGGCAAGAAGGCGGGGCGGTCGCCGCCGATATCGACGAGCGCCGCCTCGAGGGCCGGCAGCACCCGCACGACGCGTCCGAGGTGAATGCTTCCCACTGAGCCGTAGTCGCCGCGCTCGACGTAGAGCTCGACGGGCACACCGCGTTCGAGCAGCGCCGCGCGCCACTCGCCCAGCCCGACAGAAATCAGCAGTTGGCGATCCAATTGGGTCGATAGCCGCGCCCGGCGAGCAGCTGGACGGTCTCGAACAGCGGCAGCCCGACGACATTCGAGTAGGAGCCGCTGACCCAACGGATCAATGCCGCCGCCCGCCCCTGAATGGCGTAGCCGCCGGCCTTGCCTCGCCATTCGCCGCTGCAAAGATAGGCTCTGATCTCGATTTCGCTGAGGCGTTTGAACGCGACCAGGCTGTCGACCCGGCGCGACGTCAAGCCGCCGTCGGGGATCACCAGTGTAATGGCGCCATGTACCCGATGGCGGCGGCCCGACAGTAATTCGAGACAGGACCGCGCACTCGCCTCGTCTTCGGTTTTCGGCAGGATGCGCCGACCGCAAGCAACGACGGTGTCGGCGCCGAGGATAAAGGCGCCGGGGTGGCGCGGCATCACCGTCCGCGCCTTCTCCTCCGCCAAACGCATGACATATGCCGGCGGCAGCTCGCCGCGGCGCGGGGTCTCATCGATATCGGGCGGGTCGATGGAGTCGGGCGCCAAGCCGACTTGACGCAGCAGCTCGAGGCGGCGCGGCGATGCGGAGGCGAGCACGAACGGCGGCCCCGTCACACAGCTACCCCCGCAGATGCAATACGCAAATCAGGGTGAAGAGGCGCCGTGCGGTGTCGAGATCGATCTCGACCTTGTCGGCAAGACGCTCCATCAACAAGGTGGATCCCTCATTGTGCAGTGAGCGTCGGCCCATGTCGATCGCCTCGATCTGGACGAGGCTCGAACGGCGGATCGCCTCGTAATAGCTTTCGCAAACCATAAAGTAGTCCCTGACGATGCCACGAAACGGCGCGAGCGGCAGCACGATCGTCTCGTTCGACCCGTTCGCAGCGGAGCGGACTTCGATGTTGAGCCGGTTCTCCTCGATCGACAGATGAAGATGATAGGGACCGTTGCACCCGGAAACCGGCGCGAAACGGTTCTCTTCGAGAAGGTCGAAGATCGCCACGGCTCGCTCGTGCTCGATGTCCCGGCTGCGACGGACGACGGTATGCTCGTCGAGAGTGATGCCGGCGATGCGCGAGGCGTCGTTCTCGCCCATGGCGTCTCGGGTTACCCCATACCGGCCCGATCGAGCCGGATCGACAATGAAAAGGCGTGCGCGTCCAGCCCCTCGGCCTCGGCGAGGCGGATCGCCGATGGAGCGAGCACAGCGAGGCTCGCCGGATCGCAGCGCACGATCGAGCTGCGCTTCAGGAAGTCGAGAACCCCGAGACCGGAGGCGAAACGCGCGCTGCGGGCCGTCGGCAGAACGTGGTTCGGCCCCGCTACGTAGTCACCGATCGCCTCGGGCGTATGGCGGCCGAGAAAAATTGCTCCGGCATGATGCACCCGCTCCGCCAGCGCGTCGGCCTCGTCGAGCGCGAGCTCCAGATGCTCGGGCGCGATCCGGTCGATCAATGCTGGCGCTTCGTCCCAGTTGGCGACGATGAGAATGCCACCGTGCGCCTGCCAGCTGGCGCGCGCAATCTGCGCTCGCGGCAGCTGCACCAAGTGCCGGTCCACAGCTGCTACGACCGCGGCGGCAAAATCAGTGTCGTCGGTCAGGAGGATTGCTTGCGCAGCGTCATCGTGCTCCGCCTGTGACAGTAGATCGGCGGCGATCCATTCCGGATTGTTCAAGCGATCGGCGACGACCAGGATCTCCGAGGGTCCTGCGATCATATCGATGCCCACTTTGCCGAAAACGCGTCGCTTGGCCGCCGCCACGTAGGCATTGCCGGGACCGACGATTTTATCGACCGGCGCGATCGTCGCCGTGCCATAGGCGAGCGCCGCGATCGCCTGCGCGCCGCCGACTCGGTATACCTCCCCTATTCCCACCATTTCGGCGGCGGCAAGAACGAGCGGGTTCAAAACACCGCCGGGGGTCGGTACGGTCATGACAAGTCGCTCGACCCCAGCCACCTTTGCCGGGATCGCGTTCATCAAAACCGAGGAGGGATACGCGGCGGTGCCGCCCGGGACATAGAGCCCGGCGGCCTCGATGGGCTGCCAGCGGGCGGCGAGCCGTACCCCCGCGTCATCGACATAGTCGATGGGAGCGGGCAGTTGGCGGCGATGGAAGCTCTCGATCCGCTCTGCCGCAAGACGCAGCGCAGTCACGGTCTCGGGAGACGCCGCAGCAGCACCATCGGCGATCTCGCGAAGCGTCAGCCTCAGCCCGCTGTCCGCGAAATCGACCCAGTCAAAGCGCCGGTTATAATCGATCAGCGCCGCATCGCCGCGCGAGATGACATCCGCGATGATCTCGGCGACTGCTGCATCGACATCCGCCGCACTCTCCCGCTTCGCCGCGAGCAGCTTGCGGAACGCCGCCTCGAAATCCGGGTCGCGCGTGGAAAGCGTGACCGGCATCAGTGGCGCCCGCCCGCCAGGGTGCTGCTACCCTCATCCCTCCCATCGCTGAGACGATGGGCCCCCCCCTTCCCCCGCGAGGCGGGTGAGGGACTTTTGCTGTTAACCGCTGCGCGGAAGCGCTCGATCCAGCCGCCGAGTTCTTCAGGGCGGGTCTTCAGCGCCGGGCGGTTGACGATCAGCCGCGAACTCACCTCAGCGATCGGTTCGATCTCGATCAGGCCATTGGCCTCGAGGGTGGCGCCGGTCTGTACGAGATCAACGACGTGATGGCAGAGGCCCAGGCGCGGCGCCAGCTCGACCGCGCCGTTGAGCTTGATGCACTCCGCCTGTATGCCTCGCGCGGCGAAATGCCGGCGGGTGACTTCGGGGTATTTTGTTGCAACGCGCACATGGCTCGCTCGCCCGATATCGGCCTGCCCGGGTGCGTCCGCTGTCGCTGCGACGGCGAGCCGGCAATGCCCGACATCAAGGTCGAGCAAGGCGTAGATCTCCGAATAATCGAATTCCATCAGCACATCATTGCCGGCAACGCCGAGCTGGGCGGCCCCAAACGCGACAAAGGTGGCGGCATCGAAGCTGCGCACCCGGATCAAATCAAAGCCGGGATCGCTCGTTCGAAATCGCAGCTGGCGCGAGTCGGGGTCGTCGAAGGCGGGCTCGGGTTCGATGCCGATCCGGCGCAGCAGCGGCATCACCTCGCCAAGGATCCGTCCGTTCGGCAATGCCATGATCAACGGATCGCCGCGGGCGGGTCCCGGCTCGCCAGTCATGAAACTTCGTCCACGTCATGGCGCGGCTGCCACGGTGTCGGCCAAGGATCGCCGAGGTCCTGCGCATGACACAGGATGCGGGTGACTTCGAGCCGGATCGCTGCGCCGTCCGAAAATTCGAGATGGACCGCCGGATCCTCAGCCCGAATCGCCAGGAGGGACAGGATCCGGCCGTCATTGGTGCGGCGAAACCCACTGTAGGACGCGGCCGCCACCTCGCTGAACGTGATACCGCACAAGACCCGCTCATAGGGGACCTCGCCGGGCGTTGGGCGGAGCCCATTTTCCCAGCGAAATCGGTTTGCAACAAACAGAAAGCTGCGCTCCTCGGGCACATAGGCAAGATCACGGACCGCGACGAGTGCGTCCTGCAGACAGGCCGAGATCACGGCCAAGTCTTCGGCGTCCTCCGCACGCAGCCTTAGAGCCGCGCCTTCGTCAGGCACCATCCCGCAGCCTCTCGATCCGGGCATTGCACCCGGCGAGCTTCTCCTCGAGCCGTTCGTAGCCACGATCGAGGTGATAGACCCGGTTGATAACGGTCTCCCCGGCCGCCGCAAGGCCGGCCACGACCAGCGACACCGAAGCCCGCAAATCCGTCGCCATGACCGGTGCACCCATCAACTTAGGCACGCCGCGCACCAGCGCGGAGGCGCCATGCACATTGATGTTGGCCCCCATGCGCGCCAGCTCCGGGACATGCATGAAGCGGTTCTCGAAAATCGTCTCGGTGATCATCGAGGCACCGGTGGCAACCGTCATCAACGCCATGATCTGCGCCTGCAGATCGGTCGGAAAACCCGGGTAGGGCTCGGTCATCACGTCGACGCCTTCGAGGCGCTCGGCGTATCGACGCACCGTCAACCCACTGTCGGTTTCCGCCACCTCGACGCCGGCGCCTTCGAGAATGCGCGCGACTGCGGCGACAAGATCGAGGCGTGTCCCTGTCAACCTGACCTCGCCGTTCGTCGCCGCGGCGGCCATGATGAAGGTTCCGGTTTCGATCCGGTCCGGGATGATCGAATGTATCGTCCCGTGCAGCTGCGGAACGCCGAGGATCCGAAGGCGGTCCGTGCCGATACCGTCGATGCGCGCGCCCATCGCCACCAGGCACTCGGCCAGATCGGTGATTTCCGGCTCGCGCGCGGCGTTGATAAGCAGAGTCTCGCCCTCTGCCAGGCTGGCTGCCATGAGCAGGTTCTCGGTAGCGCCGACCGAGACCGCCGGAAAGGCGATCTCAGCCCCGTGCAACCCTTTGGGTGCGCGTGCGTCGATATAGCCTTCGCGCAGCTCCACCTCGGCGCCGAGCCGCTGCAACCCCTTGATGTGCAGGTCCACCGGCCGGGTGCCGATCGCGCAGCCGCCCGGCAGCGACACGCGCGCGCGGCCGCAGCGGGCCACCAGCGGCCCCAGCACAAGCACCGACGCGCGCATCTTTCGGACCAGGTCGTAGGGCGCGGTGCTCGATGTGATGTGCCCAGCCGACAATTCGACGACATGCCCCGATTCGGCACCCTCTCCGCCTCGCGTGACCGCGACGCCGTGCTGCACCAGCAGGTTTGCCATCGTAGCAATGTCGGCGAGGACGGGAACGTTTCTCAGGACCAGTGTTTCGGGCGTCAGCAGGGATGCCGCCATCAGCGGCAGCGCGGCATTTTTCGCGCCGCCGATCGGGATAACGCCTTCCAGCGGCACGCCGCCGTTGATGCAGATCTTGTCCATCGCCTCGATGCCCGCGCCGCGCCCAGCTCGGGGCGGCATCCTATTCAATCGGCGGTCAAGACGCCGTCGGGGGTGCTTTTACTGGACAGCGAAGCGTCGCTCAAGCCGGCGGCTCGCCGTCTTCTCCCGCATCCTTCTTGGGGCGCGCCGCGCCGAGCCGCCGCTGAGCCCGAGCCTGCTCCTTGCGGAGCCTCAGATTGTCGCGCAATGCCGTGGCCAAACGCTGCTCGCGCGCCGCGCGCTCGGCCGCCTTATCGCGGCCTAGATTTGCAGGCTCCGCCATCCGGTTATCCGAAGGAAGGGCGCCTGTTCTGTCAAGCGATCCGCTATTCCTCGATCCGGATTTTCGCATGAGTGGCGAGGATCACCGCGACTGCCTGCTTCGCCGCATATTCGGGAGATTGATCCGGATGCTCGCGCCGCCACGCCGCCACTCCCGCTCGGTAGCATTCTACCGAGGGGCGCCCGGAACGGCGCGCGCTCTCGAACGCCTCCAGGACGGACTTAGCGGTGACATTCGTGGCCGGGTCGATTTTCGATACACGCCAAACCATCGGCGGCTCGTTTTGGTTAGTGAAATTCACCGGGCAAACATCGCGTTGCGTGAGGGGTTCCGGGTCGGGCCGGCGCACCCGAAGCGATCGGAGGATCAGGCGGCGGAGGTTGCCACCAGTCCTTCCTGGTCCAGCGTATTCGCGTAATCCGACACGGTCGTGCGGTGCAAGACGCGACGCTGCGTTTCGTCGTAAGGACGGCCGCGATGCATTGTGCAGCGGTTATCCCACATGACGAGGTCGCCGACTGTCCAGTGGTGCCGGTAGACGAATTGCGGCTTCGTCGCGAAGGCGATCAATTCTTCGATCAGCGCCCTGCCCTCCTCCACCGGCCAGCCGCTAATGTGCGAGGCGTGCGAGGCGAGGTAGAGGCTGGTGCGGCCGGAGGCCGGATGGTGCCGCACCAGCGCCTGCGGCACGGGCGGTAATTGGCGGTAGATCTCGTCGTTGAAATCGCCAAAGCCGATCTGGCTACGTGAGCGAAAGATGCTGTGCTCGACGGCGAGCCCGTCGAGCTCGCCCTTTCTCGCCCCCGGCAGTGCGTCCCACGCTGCCCGCAAATCGGCGAATTCGGTCTCCCCACCCGACGACGGAAGTTCGCGCGCGGACAGGAGCGAGCACTTCGCAGGGATGCGCTTGAATGAGCTGTCGGTGTGCCAGAGCTGGTTGCCGAGGTTGAACAGGTTGCGAGTGTCGTCGCGCGCCAGCACCCGCCCCTCTGCATCGAGGTTGGAGATATCGGCGACATCGGGACGCAACCGCATCTTGGTGCCGGCATAGTTCGGATTGACTTCAAGCGGCCCGAACAGCCGGCTGAAGGCCAATTGCTGCTCGTCGGTCACAGGTTGCGCCGGGAAGACGAGGATTCCGTAGCGGTTGAACGCTGCCTCGATCTCGACGAAGACTTCGAGCGACACTCGTCCGGTCAGGTCGACGCCGCGCACTTCGGCGCCGAGCGTCGGGTGGAGCGGCGTCACCTCTATCGCCATTTTGCTCCCCATATTGGCAACATGCCCATAGTATGAGCCGTGACGTCGAAACCATCAATTCGCTCGCGATGCCCTACCGGGAGATCAGAGCAGTTGCCGATTGGCTAATTGACGGGGCCCGATCGGCGCCGCAGCCGCATCAGGTGTTGACGCAATTGTCCGAGCGCCTCGTCGCCTGCGGCATTCCGCTGTGGCGGGTCGCGGTGTTCGTGCGAACCCTGCACCCCAATGTTATGGGGCGGCGATTTGTGTGGCGGCCAGGTGCCGAGGTCGACGTTCGGGAGGCGCCATACGAATTGCTTGAAAGCAGCGATTTTCTCGACAGTACGATCGCCCGGGTCTACCTCACCGAAAAGGCGATCCGGCGCCGCTTGGCAGATCCGGATTGCCCCCTCGATTTTCCGATACTAGAGGAACTCCGAGCCGAAGGCGTGACGGATTATCTTGCCTCGCCACTCTTCTTCACCGATGGAACCATACATGTGCTGACGTGCACGACGCGGGAGACTGGTGGTTTCACCGATGCGCAGATCGCCGGCATCGAGGCCATCATCACGCCGTTAGCGCGGGTCGCCGAGGTCCGTGCATTGCGGCGTATGGCGAGCATGCTGCTCGACACCTATGTCGGGCATGATGCCGGTGAGCGCATTCTTGCCGGGCACATCCGGCGCGGCGATATCGAGGAAATCCATGCCGCGATTTGGCTGTCCGACATGCGCGGGTTTACCGCCCTCGCAGACAGCCTGCCGCCGCGGGTCATGATCGATCTGCTCAATCGCTATTTCGACTGCCAGGTGCCGGTGATCCTCGAACATGGCGCCGAGGTGTTGAAGTTCATGGGCGACGGCCTATTGGCGATCTTCGCGATCGCCGATAACGAGAGTGAGGTCTGCGAGCGCGCCCTGGCTGCCGCACGCCAGGTGCGGGTGAATATCGCTGCGCTCGCGAGCTCGGCGATGCCGGGACTGCGGTTCGGTTTGGCATTGCATATCGGTGATGTGCTCTACGGCAATATTGGCAGCGGCAACCGGCTCGACTTCACCTGCATTGGCCCAGCGGTCAATTGTGCCGCACGCATTGAAAAGCTGACGAGTCAGCTGGGGCGCGCGATCCTCGCCTCCGGCGAATTCGCGCGGTATTGTCCCGGCGACTTCACCGGTCTCGGCGAATTCACCCTTGCCGGCTTCAGCACGCCGCAAATGATATTTGACCTCGGGAATTCAGCCAATACTCAGTAGACGCCCGTGGCCCGGAATGAGCTGCCGCACCCCGGCGAGCCGAAGCGCATGCCACATCATCGCGGACGCGCTCGAAATTACCGGTTTCCCCAAATCCTGCTCGAGCAGCTCCAATACCGGCAATGTCGGCATACCGGTGCCGCTGAGAAAGACCGCCTCGGCGTCCTCCCTGTCGACCAGCCGTGCGAGGCCGTAAGCCCGCTCCGCCGTCTCGTCGTAAATATTGGTGACACCCTGCAGATTGCTGAAATTGACCACCTGCAGGCCGTGCGCTTCGAGGAGCGTTTTGCCTTGCAAGGTCGTCTCCGGCGAATAGGGCGTGCCGAGCGCCAGACGCCGCACGTTGAGCCGCTCCAGTGCGCGAACGACCGACGCGAAAGCGGTCGTGACGCGTGTGCCGGTCGCTTTCTGCAGTCTGCCGAGCAGCTCGGATTCGCCCTGGCGGCCGAGATAATAGCTCGTCGCGGTATGCGCCACGACGATGACATTGGGCTCGACCGATGCGAGCAGCTCGATGCTGCCGTCGATTTGGTCGATCATCGTGCGAGTGCGTTCGTCCTGGCCCTCAAGAGAGCCCGGCGCCCCGTACGCGGCCATGCGATGGAAATGCACCGACACACCCGCGGGCGCCAGTGCGATCATTTCCGGCTCAACGGTCGGGTTTCCCGGCGGCAGCAGAAACCCCAGTCGCGCTCTCCAGCCAATCATCGTTTCGTATCCCTGCTGAAAACAACCCCTCTCCA
>Ga0306922_10006535_pt1 | contig 11184 bp, 10 predicted proteins | sample sta12Cox44000082_FD_203758 | JGI IMG/M metagenome (GOLD analysis project Ga0306922, IMG submission 203758) | Lab enrichment of tropical soil microbial communities from Luquillo Experimental Forest, Puerto Rico - statoxic.12C.oxic.44.000.082 (v2)... | ecosystem: Environmental > Terrestrial >...
TCGGCGACCTTCTCGCTCAGGATTTCACCAGCTGGGGCTCGCGGGCTACCTCACCCCAGCGAACAGCTCAAGATGGGCACCAACAACTCGTCCAATTCCGTCCCATGATTCCCGTGAAGAGCGGCAATAGCCTGTCTGTAGCTTTTGGTGCACAATACCAAAATGGTCATTTATTTCCTGCGGCACGCAAATGCAGGGCAAAAGCACTTCAGCAGTCCTGAAAAAGATGAGAAACGTCCGATCGACAAGATCGGGGAAGTACAGTCCCACGACGTAGGACGCGCGCTGGCCTACATCGGCGTCACCGTCAATGTGATCATCTCCAGCCCGCTGACTCGGGCGGTACAGACGGCCTCGATCGTGGCCGCTGAGTTGGGCCACGAAGGTCATGCTCGACGTGGCGCTTCGACCGGAAGCAACATTCGAACAGTTCAGGGCGCTGCTCAATCGCCACAAAGACAAGCTTGCCATCATGGTCGTGGGGCACGATCCCAGCATGACGGAGTTTGTAAATCGCGTACTTTCAGGCGGGCGGCCAATGGCAGCGATTGAAATGAAGAAGGCGGGTGTCGCGAAAGTCGAAGTGGAATTGCGCCGACCCGCGATCCTGCGCTGGTGCATGACTCCGAAGGTCGTACAGAGAATTCAGCACAGCTCAGCCAAGAGATCGCGCCCGAAGACGGACTTGAAATAGTTACGTTCCCGCCGGACAGCCCATAGCTCGAGTTCCAACCTCTCCGAGTCCGCCGGGGTGAGAACGAGATGCACCGGTCCTTCGTTGCTTACACGCACAAGCAGATCGCGGACTGCGCCGCGCCGCCCCTGATCGAGTGCGCGCGCCAACCGCAACAACGCAACGGCCTTCGGAACCTGCAACTGGTCAGTGCGGGGAATGGTCTCGAGGATTCGATCGCCTTCGGCCGGAAGCGAGTTGCCGACATAACGCGCAATGACCGCGATGATGCGGCGTTGCACCGGCGTGTATCCAAACAGTTCGGAGTTGGCGATGATGTAGTAAGTGTGGCGACGGCGTCCGGCGCGATTGATGTAGGCGCCGACTTCGTTGAGCATGGCCGCAGCTTCGAGCCAGTCGGCATATTGCGGCGGCAACTGGTGCGCGGACTGCAAGCGACGATAGAGTTGAGCCGTGAAGTCGCGGGTGCGCTGCGCAAACACCAGATCGGCGCCATAATGCTTCACAACAGCCAGCAACGCGTCGCGACGTTCGGATTCGACGCGTTCCCTCATGGCAGGGCTTTGTGCATAGTCGGCAAGCATCTGCGCTAACAAGCCGTCGCGCAATCCGAGCGGAAGGTAGCGGAAGCTGCGCAGCCAGCACATCTGCATCAACTCCGCGAAGACCATAGCGCCGGCGACGATGATCTCGGCGCGCCGCGGGCCGATACCAGGAAGCGAACGCCGCTCTTCGAGGCTGCGCTTGACGAGTTCCTTCAATAGCTTCGCCACGGCTGCCTGCGGCACGGTGTGTGGTTTGGACTCGTCGTATCCTCCGACTTTTGCTTCATACAGGCCGGCAAGCGCGGCGGGGGTTCCCGAGGTTGCGATTGCGGTCTGCACATGCGCTTCGGTAATGCGCTTCTGAATGCGCGCGATTTCGCGCTGCACGAACAGGCGCATCTGCTCCAGTTCGGACTTCTTAGGGGGATCGTGGTGCAGAAACGTCTGCGTGAGGCGCACTGCTCCGATCGGCAAGCTGACCATGTCTTTAATATGCGACGAAACCGAAATCGTGAGCTCGCAGCTTCCGCCACCGAGATCGATCAGCAACGCTCGCTTGCGCGAAATGCCAGCATTCGACACCAGTCCCAGATGGATGAGGCGGCCTTCTTCGAGGCCGGTGATTACCTCAGCTTTCCATCCCGTGGCGGAACGCACCCAATCGAGAAAGGCGCGGCTGTTGCGCGAATCGCGCAACGCGGCGGTGGCAACAACGCGCACGCGGTCGGCAGCGTAATCCTGCACGGCACGATGAAAACGCTTCAGTACGCGAATCGTCAGGGCCATTGCCTGCGGATCAAGCGCTCCATTGGCGAAGACGCTCTCGCCGAGACGCGTCACTTCGCGATCTTCGTGCAGGGCCTGCAGGCGTCCGCGAACAACTTTGGCAATCTTCAGGCGGACAGAATTGGATCCGATATCAACCGCGGCAAATGTGGGCATGCGTCAGCGGAAGTGATGACCGATGGTTAGTGGATTCAACACTCGTAAGCACGATAGCCGCCTCGTGAAGGAATGGCAAACTTTGCCGTATTCTGGAGGAGACGAACGCAGTCGAGTCCGGAGGACTGGCCGCAGCATTCGACCTATACAGCTTTTGTAATTTATGCAACGCAGCGATCCGCTCCGCAGCGAAATCGAAGCAATCGAAGCCGATGTGCGGGAGGCAGAGAAACAATTCACCCCGCCGGCCTCGCCGCGATCGCGAGTTGCCACAGCGGTGCGGGCGCTGCGGCACCGCAATTTTCAGCTGTTCTTTGCCGGACAACTCATCTCGCTCATCGGAACCTGGATGCAAACGGTCGCGCAGTCGTGGCTCGTCTATCGGCTGACGGGATCAACGTTGCTGCTCGGAACCGTAGGGTTTGCCGGACAGATTCCAGTGTTCCTGGTCGCGCCAATTGGCGGAGTGATCGCCGACCGCACGAATCGTCGTCGCGTGGTGATCGCCACGCAGACGGCGTCGATGGTGCTGGCGTTCATCCTGGCAGTGCTTACCCTCACGCACCGCATTCAGGTTTGGGAGATTATGGTGCTGGCCGCTGGCCTGGGAATTGTTAACGCGTTCGACATACCTGCCCGACAGGCGTTCCTCATGGACATGGTGGGGCGCGAAGATCTGATGAACGCGATTGCCTTGAACTCTTCGATGTTCAATGGTGCGCGCATTCTCGGCCCTGCGGTTGCCGGAATCGTCGTGGCCTGGGTCGGCGAAGGCTGGTGCTTTTTCGCCAACGCCGTCAGCTATATCGCGGTGATCGCCGGGTTGCTGATGATGAAGATCAAGCATCCCCTGAACCTGGCGAGCGAAGGATCGCCCATTGAGCACATCGTCGAAGGTTTTCGCTTCGTGCTCGACAAAAGACCGATCAAGTCGATTTTACTGTTGCTTGGATTGGTAAGTCTGGTGGGAATGCCGTACTCCGTGCTAATGCCGGTGTTTGCCAGCCAGATCCTGCACGGCGGCGCCACAGAACTTGGCTTGCTGATGGGCGCGACCGGGGTAGGTGCGCTGTTGGGAGCATTGAGCCTGGCGGCGCGGGTCGGCGTTCGAGGACTGGGGCGCTTAATCGCGATGTGCGCCGGCGGATTCGGAGCAAGCCTCATCCTGTTTTCGTTCTCAAGGCTTTTCTGGCTGTCGATGGTGTTGCTGGTACCCGTCGGCTTCACCATGATGGTGCAGATGGCGTCGTCGAACACTCTGCTGCAGTCGATGGTCCCGGACCAGATGCGCGGGCGCGTGATCGCGCTCTACTCGATGATGTTCATGGGCATGGCTCCGTTCGGAGCGTTCTTTGCCGGAGCGGTCGCACATCACATCGGCGCGCCGTGGACCGTCGCGATCGGCGGTGTCGCCTGTATTGCAGGCGCGATTGCGTTTTGGCTCGATCTGCCGAACTTCCGCGCACAGGCGCGTGAGTTGGTGTTGGCGCAGGGAATGACAGCAGGCTCGCCGCCGGGCGAGATGACTAGCGGCGGATTGTCTTGAGGTTGCTCGATGGCGCTATCCCAGGTTAGCGCAGAAAGTCGCGGCGCGAATCCTTCGACAAGCTCAGGACAGGCTCTGGGGGCGCTCAACTTAGTGCGGCTTGCTCTTCGGAGAAGGCGCGGAAACGGTGGCGACACCCAGACGCTTCAGGCGGTCGCGTGCCTGCGCGGCTTCGGCAGACCGCGGATAGCGCACGATGAGACTGTTCAGTTCGCGAATGCCCGCCTCACGCTGTCCAAGTTCGAGCAAGGCGTATCCCTTCTTCAACTGCGCGGCTGCTGATTTCGGGCTGCCTGGGTACTCTTCCAACACCTTGTCATAGTCTTTCGAGGCGGCATCGAAATTGCCCTGGCGATACTCGATGTCAGCGAGATAAAACTGCGCTTCGCCGGCCTTATCGGTGCTTCCGTAATACTTCAAGTAATCGTTGAACTCCTGCGACGAAAGGTCATATTTGCCGGCGTTGTAGTCGCGCAGCGCATTGTTGAACAGCACGTCGGGAGGCGGCGCCGCCGCCGCCGCCGATCCACCTGCCGGAGCTCCGTTCGGCAGCGCTGCCATGCCTCCGGGAGCAGCATTGATGTTTTGACCGTTTTGCTGCATGTCGTCGAGCTGCTTGGTGACCTTGGCCAACCTGGCCTTCAACTCATCGACCGAATCGTGCAGTGATTGAATCTGGCCGGACACCTGCTCGAGTCTCGCGTTGGTGTCGGAAGACTCAGTTTGCGATTTTCGCTGCAGGTCGTTCACAGTTGCGCTCATCTTGTTGACGCTGTCGGTGCTCTGCTCAACGAGGTTGCGCAGGACCCCCATGCGCTCGTCCAGGGTTTGCTGCAGGCGAGCCACCTGGTCGGAGAGCGTCTGTACCTGCGTCTGGAGCTGAACAATTTCCTTGCTCACTGCAAAGGCGGGATGCGCGGTGGTCAACACGATGGCCGTCATAACCAGTCTGGTGGTGAGTTTTGGTGCTCGCATAAGAATTAATCCTGACTTGGTGATGCCCGTGGGAGCCTGGGTGCCGCCCTGCGGGGCTCGGGGCTCTTCACTCAACGCTACCCCGGGCTTACGCCCGGGGCTAACACAAATGCCGCCCTCCGGCTGAGTATGCGTCGGATCAAGCCGGATTACGGCGATGTTACTTCGAATACACGAAGTGAGCGCGGCGGTTTTGCTGCCAGCATGACTCCGTGCTCTCAGTACAGAACGGTTTCTCCTTGCCATAGCTGATAGTGCGAATGCGGGCAGCGGAAACTCCCTGGGCAACCAGTGCTTGCTTGGCCGCGTTGGCGCGGTACTCGCCCAGCGTGAGGTTGTACTCAATGGAGCCGCGCTCGTCGCAGTGTCCCTGGATCACAAATGTCATGTTCGGATGTTGTTGGAGGAAGCGTGCGTCGGCCTGCACCACAGGTTGATACTGCGACGTAATCTCGTAGCTGTCGTACTCGAAGAAAATGTCCTTCATGTTTTGCGAGAACAACTGCGCGTCGCCTTCCGTAGTCGCAGTCGTCGGCGGTGGAGCTGCAGCCGGAGTAACGGTCACCCGGGCAGTGGCTTCGGTTGTGCCGCTGTCATTCTTCGCAACGAGATGATACGTGGTCGACTCCGACGGTGTGACCCGCGTCGAGCCCTTGGAATCGACCCTCCCGATCCCGTCGATGGTAACGTCGCTGGCGAAGTCTGTATTCCAGGTAAGAGTCGAAGCCCCGCCGGCAGCGATGGTGTTGGGATTCGCCGTCAACATAGCAGTTGGTGCAGGCGGCTTAGCTGCCGGCGGCGGAGGTGGCGGTGGCGGCTGCTTCTTCTTACAGCCGGCGGCCAGGAGGATCAGTGCCAGTGCGGAAATGATGTAGACCCATTGAGTCTTTCGTGCTTTCAATGTCTTGCCTCCAATTGCGAGAGCACTCGCTTCAGTTTCGGACGAATTGGGCTCTATGCTACTTAAAACTCCAGTTCGGCTGCGTATTTTCGCCGGAGTTGGTTAACTGGCGTGCCTGGGTTCCGTCAGCCAGCATGCTCCAGATTTGGGTGCGGCCGCTGCGGCTCGATTGAAAGACAATATGCCGCCCATCGGGCGACCACGACGGAAAATCGTTGCGTCCGCCATCGTGCGTGAGTTGTACCCACTGCCTGCTGGCGACGTCCATGACATAGATGTCGCTGGCCCCGGGAGCCCCCGGGCCATAATTGCGAACCCACGCGAATGCCAGGAACTGTCCGTTCGGCGACCACGAAGGCGAGACCGCATAGCCCTGGTCGGTGACGCGGACGACGTTGCTGCCGTCGGACGCCATGGTATAAATCTGCGGCAGACCCGTGCGTCCACTGACGAACGCGATCTGGGCATTGGTCTTGGGATTCCACGAAGGCGACACGTCAGGGCCCTTGCTATTGGTCAGCCTGCGTAGATCCCCGCCAGCTACATCGACACTGTAAATTTCGGCATCGCCAGAGCGAGATGAAGAGAAGGCCAGCAACTTATCGTCGGACGACCACGCGGGCGACAGGTTCGCTCCCTGGTAGCGTGGAAACGATACCATCCGGTTAAGCTCGAGCGAGTACATCAGGATTTGCCACTCGTTATTCGACACAGAAGAAAACGCAATGCGCGAACCGTCAGGCGAAACGTGCGGCGACAGAGCCATGGTCGCGACGTTCGTGATCTGCTTCTGGTTGGAGCCGTCGTAATCCATTTGCCAGATCTCTTTGGTCCGGCTGCGATTGCTGACGAAGTAGATCTTGGATTCGGCGATGCCGGGAATGCCTCCGCCGAGCCGGAAGATGATTTCATCGGCAAAGCGGTGAGCGATGACGCGTGCGTTGTCTTCCGTCGCCTGCTCGCGATACTGCTTGCCGAGCACTTGTGGGGACTGCGCGTTCTTCACATCGAAGAGCCAGCCTTGCACTGACAGCGATCCTCCTTGCACGCTGGCGTTGCCGAAGGCCAACATGCTGGCGTTCGGCGGCGGATCGCTCCACTGCCCGAGATTTACTTCTTGCGGAGTTCCGGGATTCGCCACCGGATAGAAACTCGGCGAGACCATGTCGAAGATTCCGGCGGCCTGCAGGTCGTTCCACAGCGTAACGCTGAAAGCAGTTGTGAGACGCTTGCTGTCGGGGTCACTCGCGGGCTTGAAGTCAGGAACCGCAAGGCGGATCTTCTCCACGCCTAGCCCGGTACCGGTTCGAATCCAATCTTGCGATGAAAGGGTAGCGCTGAATGCGCAAACGACAATTGCCGAGAGGATGATGGTTGCGAATCGTTTCATTCCCACTTCCAGAATAAACCAGTTCTCCTATGATGTTGTGCTGACGCCGTGCGTTTACTCGACACGCGCTCGATCAGCGGCGATAGTCAAACCAGAACTCCACCGCTACGTAGGTGCCGTTATATCCAGCAGGCAGCGGTCCAAACGTATCGATGCGCTGCAAGGCGCGCACGGCAGACTGATCCAGTGACGGAATTCCGCTCGATTGTTCCACACGAATGTTCGAGGGCTGCCCGGAGCGATTGATCTCGAAGTAAATGTAGACGCGGCGCGCATCGCTGATTCGCGGATCAACCTCGTACTTCATCCAGTTGTCCGACACCTTGCGGCGCACCACGTCGACGTAATAAGCAAAGCGGCTGCCGAAGTCGCCTTGGCCACCTTGAAATCCGAAGCCGCCTTTCGTTGCACCTGAGGTGAACGAGCCGTAGGGACCACTGACCGGGCCGCCTTGTCCGTAGGGAACCAGGTTGTCGGGCTCGGCCTTCGCTACTTGCTTCGGCGGTTCCTTCTTTGGCGCCGATTCCCGTGGACCCTGTTTCTTCGCCTCGCGCTCGGGAATCGGGATGGCCTTGGGTTCCTCCTTCGGAGTTTCTTGCGGCTGCGACTCGGAGAGCCCCGTCGATTCGTTGGCGAGAACATTCTGCTGCTCAGGCTGCGGGTTGGGCAAGGGGATACTGCTTACCAGGGTGGCGCTCATCGCGCCTCCGCCGCCTTCGGTTCCACCCCAGTTCTCTCCACGACTGCTCGGAATCAGGTAACCGAAAAGCGCGAGCGCAAACAGGGCAGTGTGAAGGGCCACAGATCCGACCATCGACAGGCGTGAGACATGATCGGAGGGAAAGATGTCAGCGTCGGCTGCCATTCTTCTCCAGCGGCTGTGTCACGATGCTTACGTTGGTGATGCCGGCTTGCTTCACGGCGTCCATGACAGTGGCGAAGGCGCCGAAGGGCACGTCCTCATCGGCGCGGACAAAGACCGACTGCCCTTCAGGATCCCGAATCTTCTGGCGCAACTGTGCGCCAATCTGGTTAATGTTGATGGGATCGTTCCCGAGGAAGACCTTCTGCTGGCGGTCGATCGTGATCACCAGCCGCTCCTCTGTAATCTCTTTCACCGTTTTCGTGTGCGGAACGCTGACTTCGATGCCCGATTGCAACACGGGTGCTGTAACCATAAAGATGATGAGCAGGACCAGCACAACGTCAACCAGAGGAGTGACGTTGATATCGGCGAGTGAGGTCTGCGTACGTCCTTGTGCGTTGGTGAAGGCCATCAGCGGCGCTCCACACTCTCGTGGACCTGGCGCGCGGCGCCACTTTGGGCGCGCTCCACTTCGTTGATGAGCTCGAGGCCGAAATCGTCCATGCGAGCGCCGAATTCGCGAATATGCTGCGTGAACAGGTTGTAAGCGATGACCGCCGGAATGGCTGCGAACAGTCCTGCGGCAGTAGTGATCAAGGCCTCTGAGATACCCGGCGCAACGGCGCGCAACGTTGCAGCGCCGGCGGTTCCTAGTCCATGAAAGGCATCGATGATGCCCCACACGGTCCCGAAGAGGCCGATAAACGGCGTCACTGCCCCGGTCGTTGCCAGCCACGGCAAGCGACGTTCCAGACGCGTTAACTCTTCTGAGGATGCAATCTGTATGGCGCGTTGCAAGGCTCCAACGCGAATCGGTTGGGGCGCCTGCTTGCGCAACTCGTCGTAGGCGCCTTCAAAAACGGCGAGCAGCGGGCTGGGCTTGAACTGTTCCGCCACAGCCGCTACGTCTTGCAGGCGTTCGGATTTGCGGAACATCCGCATGAAGCGGTTACTCTGCGCGCGGGCTCGGCGGAAGAGTCCCCACTTACTGAAAATGATGGCCCAGGAGGCCAGGCTGAAGATCAGAAGAATGACCAGTACAGTCTTGGCGACCAGACCGCTGGATTCGATGAGACCGGAAATTTCGCCCCCGATGGCGGAGGCAAGCAGTGGAACGAGAACGATCATTGATGGGTGTCAGCCTCGCATTCGCACACAATCATTATAGGTGTTGGACGCGGCCGGATTCGGAATGGTGGCCGGGGTTTCCTGGAGAGTTAATGAGCTGCCTTGCTGGGCAACATTCTGATAGGTCTATGAAAGCGGTTAAGAGTGTTGCAGTTATACTCGAACAGACTCTATTGGCTGTACTCGCTCCGCTATGGTTTCAAATTTTTTGTGGAGATTTCTTTCACACTACTTCGGCGAACGGAGTGATGAGGTATTTTCCTGCTAAACTGCCACTAAATTTCCGCGAGTCGAGAACGCACTGTGCTGCTGGAACTGCGGGTTGAAAACTACGCGGTCATCGACAACGTTGCCGTGGAGCTTGCGCCCGGTCTCAATCTCCTGACCGGCGAAACTGGTGCTGGCAAATCCATCCTGATTGATGCACTGGCATTGCTGCTGGGCGACAAAGCCTCGGCCGATGCTGTGCGCCACGGAACTGACAAGGCGGTCGTCTCTGCCGTATTCGAAGCCGACTCCAAGGTGTTTGACGCGGTGTTGGTAGAAAACGGCATCGATGCGCGCGACGAGCAGCTGATCCTGCGGCGGGAGATCGCCACGGGTGGCAAAGGAAGAGTGTTCGTTAACAACCAGCCGGCCACGGTCGCGGTGTTGCGGCAGCTTGCTCCGCATTTGGCGATAATTCACGCACAGAATGAATCGGTACTAGCGTTCGATGCGGCGTCGCGATTGGCGCTGCTCGACAACTTTGCGGGATCGGGTCTTGCGCCGGTTGCTGCCGCGTTCGAGGAATGGAGGGGAATTCGTAACCGCATCGCCGACCTGGAGCGCGACGAGCAGGATCGTTTGCGCTTGTTGGATCTCTGGAACTTTCAGCGGAAAGAGATTGCCGGAGCAAATCTTCGAGCCGGTGAAGATTCGCAGCTCGAGGCCGAAAAGCGCGTACTTGTGAACTCGGAGCGCATTCTCGCCTCGGCCATGGGAGCCTACGACGCGCTGTACGAAGGCAATGTGTCAGCGTCTGTGCTGATTCGCTCGGCCCACAAGCAGCTCGAAGAGCTGGTGCGATTCGACGAGAAGTTTCGCGAGCCGTTGGCGCAGCTCGACTCGGCACGGATCACGGTTGAGGACATTGGGCAAACTCTGCGTGACTACGCCGACCGGATCGAAGCTTCACCTGAGCGGCTGGCAGAAGTGGAGGACCGTCTCGCCGCAATCGATCGTCTGAAACGCAAATATGGGCCAACACTTGAAGACGTTGTCAGGCAACGAGAAGAACTCGCGCGCAAGCTCAACGAGCTGGAGAACAAAGACGAAGTGCTGCGCAAGTTACGCAGCGAATTGGCAAAGTCCGCGGAACAATATCTGGATGCGGCTCGCGCCCTCTCACGAAAACGCTACCACTCGGCGCGCAAGCTGGAGAAGCAGGTCGAAGCCGAAGTCAATGAACTGGCGATGAAAGCGAAGTTCAAGGTCGACGTGAGCGGGTCAGACGAAGAAGCCAGATGGACATCGCAGGGCTTCGATGCCGTCGAGTACCTGATCTCTGCGAACCCGGGCGAGCCTCTGGGACCGGTCGAGGAAATTGCATCCGGCGGAGAATTGTCGCGGGTCATGCTGGCGCTGAAGACCACGGTCGAGGCAGGGATATCGGGCCGCGCACGGCAAGACCGCGCAAAGGCTGGGGCCCAGCAGCGAACCCTGGTCTTCGACGAAGTAGATGCCGGCATCGGAGGTCGCGCGGCAGAGGCGGTGGGGAAGAAACTAAAGCAGTTAGCCGCAACAAAACAGGTCTTATGCGTGACCCATCTGCCGCAGATTGCGTCCTTCGCTGACCAGCACTATCTGATCGAGAAGAAGGAGTCGGGCGGACGGACAAAAACCTCTGTGCGCCAACTTGACCGTGACGAACGGACGCGTGAGTTAGCGCGCATGATCAGCGGGGCAAAGCTCACCGACACATCGATTAAGCATGCCGAGCAGATGCTGAAGGCGAACCGGTGACCAGGCGTGGCCGGTTAACTCAAGCGGCTGGGATAGCAGTAGTGTTGTGCCGCACGCGAGACCAGCCCAAGACGAAATGGCCCACCCAAGGTGCATGATCGAACTAGCTCCCATTAGCTGGCCAAATCCCGCCGCAGACTGCTAAATCTTGCCGTTTCTTGCCGTTATCTTGGTGATTCCTCGGCTGCTAGAAT
>Ga0306922_10006536_pt1 | contig 11182 bp, 9 predicted proteins | sample sta12Cox44000082_FD_203758 | JGI IMG/M metagenome (GOLD analysis project Ga0306922, IMG submission 203758) | Lab enrichment of tropical soil microbial communities from Luquillo Experimental Forest, Puerto Rico - statoxic.12C.oxic.44.000.082 (v2)... | ecosystem: Environmental > Terrestrial > Soil...
CTCGCGCCAGCCGTCTAGCCCGCCTTCTAGGGGACGAATTCTCCTGATACCTTGTTTTCTGAGGAGCAGCGCCACACGGGCACTGGTAGCTTCGTTTGGTCAAGTACAGTAGAGGATGACTTCGCGGTCGGGCGGCAAGAGGTCGGATTTTTCCTCCAGCTCCTTTGCGTCAATGCGGAATGCGCCGGGAATGGTTTCCGGATCGGCTTCGAAATCCATGGAGTGGCGGAGGTCCACGATGACCAGTTCTTCGCGGGCATCGATTTTCGTTTTTAATTCTTCCGCGGTGATGCGGGCGATGCGCAAGTCGCGCAGGAATTTCTGGCGAGCCAGGAATTTCCAGATGATGTAGCCGGCGAGCGCGGCGATGATCAGCACGGCGAGCCAACCGCCCATGGTAGCGGCGCGCTCGGCGATTTTTTCGATTTGTTCGCTGAAGACGTAACCCGCGCCGAGAATGCTGAGGCCCCAAACCAGCGCGCCGAGTCCATCAAAGAGCAAAAACTTGCGGGCGCGCATATGGAAAATGCCGGCCAGCGGCGGAGCCACGGTGCTGAGGCCGGGAATGAATTTCGCGATGAGCAAGGAGCGGGCGCCTTGCTTAGAAAAAATGCCTTCGGTGCGGCGAACGCAGGAGTCCGGCTCGAGTGAAATCTTGCAGAGGAATTGCAGGATGTGTATGCCCTTGGTGCGGCCGAGTATGTACCAGATGGAATCGGCGGAAAGGGCTCCGAGGGCGATCAGCATCAGGGAACCCCAAAAACTGAGATGACCGGTGCCGGCAAGGGCTCCGGCAGCCAGCACGACGGGAAGAGAAGGAATCGGAAGGCCCAGTTGCTCGGCAAAAACCCAGGCGAGCAGCACGACGTATCCATGCTTGACTAGAAATTCGAGAGTGCTGTGCATCGAGCCGGGTAAGGTCCTTGGAACGAGAAGTAGAAAATAGACTATCAGAAGGACGGAGAAAAACCGCACCCCTAAAAAACGAACCGCGCGGCACGCCAAGGCCAAACTGCGCTTAGTTCGAAACGAAGTCGGCGGTATGGCCCCACTTGCCGCTCATGACAAATTCCCGGATGGGCTTGCGCAGGCGCGGCGCCATTTCGCGTTCGCGATAAGGCTGCGGAAGGGAAGCGGGATCGCCCGGGTAGCCGATGGCAAAAGCGGCGATCGCCTCCCAACCGGCGGGAATTTCGAAGACTTCGCGAGCGGTGTCCGCATCGAAGCCGGCCATCTGGTGAACCAGCAGTCCGCGGGAGGTGGCCTCCGTGGTCAGCTGCGACATGGCGGCGCCCGTGTCGTAATGCGCGTTGCGATTGGGAGTATGGTTCTTGGCGAAGGCCAGTTCGGATACGGCGAAGCCGAGCACATAGGCGTGCTTGGCCCAGTTGACGTTGAATTCCACCAGCGGCTGCAGGGCCTTAGTGAAGTTTTCCTGATCGTTGTGCGTGGCAACCAGAAAGGCCCAGGGCTGTTCATTGCTGCTGGAGGGCGCCCAGCGGGCGGCTTCGAAAAGGCTGCGTAGGTCGGCCGGAGCGATGGGCTTGTCGGCGAAAGCGCGCGGGCTCCACCGATCGCGGATTAATGGGTTTACGGGATATTCGGTAGGTGCGGGATTTTTCATAGGCTATTGGTTTTCTCCTGGTTTTTCGTCGACGAGAAGGGCAGCTTACTTGGCGTCCTTCTTGATCATTTCGAGATCGATAGTGATCGCCACCTTGTCGCCGACAACTACGCCGCCGCCGTCGATATCAGCGTTCCACTTAACGCCAAAGTCCTGGCGGTTCACTTCGGTCGCGGCATTCGCGGCGATGCGGGTGTTGCCCCACGGATCTTTGATGGCCGGGCTGGGGCCTTCGATGTCGAGAACGACTTCTTTGGTGACGCCATGAATGGTCAGGTCGCCGGCGATTTTTAGCCTGCCGGAAGAAATTGCCTCGATTTTTTTCGATTTGAAAGTGATGATGGGATACTTTGCGACTTCGAAGAAATGGTCGCTCCTTAAGTCGGCGTCGCGCTTGGGCTCGCCGGTGTCCACGGTGCTGGCGTCGATTGTGACAGCCACGATGGATTTGGAAACGTCCTGATCGTCCCAAATGATGGTTCCGGTCACCCCTTTGAACTGGCCGCGCACGGTGGAAATCATCATGTGCTTGACGGCAAATCCCGCCGAGGTGTGCGCGGGATCGATTTGCCAGGTAGTGGTCGCCGCGGGAGAGGCAATGGTCAAAACGGCCGCGAGAATTGCAGCGAAAGTGATTCTGTAAAGCAAGAGGCGCACGTGGTTCTCCTTTTCGAACTCGAAAAATAATGGTGAAGGAAACAGTTGGATGCCCGTTAGGGGCATTCCGGTGCTTTGGGGAATGCTTCTTCGAGGGCCGCAGCCAGCAGTTTCAGACGCGGGGAGCCGACGTGGCGAAACTGGCTGCGGTGCAGCTGGTCGATTGGCACGTCGAGTTTGCGCAGAATATCCAGACCCTGCAAGGTGATGCGGGTGAGGACCACCCGGCGGTCGTCTTTCTGCCGCTCGCGAGTGATCATGCCGCGCTTTTCCATGCGGTCGAGCAGGCGGGTCATGTCCGGGTCGCGGGAAATCATGCGGCCGCTGATGCCCTTGCAGGGCAGACCCTGGGGTTCAGCGCCGCGCAAGATGCGGAGCACGTTGTATTGAGCGCCGGTAAGACCGTGAGCTTTCACCAGGCGGTCGGCGTCCTGGGTGAGGCGGTCGGCGGCGGTGAGCAAGGCGACAAAAGCGCGCGCTTCCAAGGAAGCAGCAGGGGCTTTCTTGATCCTGGTGGCGCTCACGGTTGCAATATAGTCGTGATAACGACTGTTGTCAAGACAAAAAGTTCGCCGTTATTTCTGCGGTTTGACCAGCGGTCGCAACTGGATTTCGCTAAGGAAGCTCTGCGGGCCCTGGGTGGCGATCATGGCCACGGCGTGGGCCACGTCCTGCGGGGTCAATACTTTGCCTGGATCCTTGGGTCCGCGGCCGGAAAACTCGGTAAATACGCTGCCGGGGCACACGGTGCTGACGCGAATCCCGTAGCCGCGCAGGTCTTCCGCCATGCAGCCGCTGAGACCCTGCACGGCCCACTTGGAAGCGCAATAGAGCCCGCCGCCGGCGAAGGTGTTTTTTCCAGCCAAGGAACTGATATTGATGATGTCGCCTGATTTTCGCCGAATCATGGCCGGTATGGCGGCCCGCGACAGCAGAAACAAACTCTTCAGATTGGTGTCAAATATGTTGTCCCAATCCTGGTCCGAAGCTTCATGCACCGGGCCGAAGAGGCCGATGCCGGCGTTGTTGACGAGAATGTCGATTGCGCCCAGGCAGGATTCAGTGTTCGCGACGAGCGCTTGCACGTCGGAAGGATTGCGGACATCAGCCCGCCGCCATTGAACGGCGGCTCCGTTTGCAGCGATTTCATTGGCGGTGGCTTCGAGACTCTTTACGTCACGGCCGCAGATGGCGACCGAAGCTCCGAGAGCGGCCAATTTCCTGGCGATGGCTCTTCCGATGCCGCGATTTCCTCCGCTAACCAGTGCGACTTTGCCGGTCAGCGAATTAACGGCGCTGGCATCTGTTCCGCGAATGCTGGTCATGTGAATTCTTCCTTCCTCAGGCCACACTTTTTGTGCCATGCTCATCTTAGTATCCAGAGCAGAAACCGGCAAAAGCCGGAACAACCAGGTGCGCTGCCAAAAATTTTGCGATGATCAAACGACGGAAGCCCAGCATTGACGCGTGGCCGCTGCCCTCGGGCCGAGCCATTGCGTATGGGAGAATTTTTTCCGCAAGGTACCCCTTTGGCGGTACCAGAACACCTTGCGGTTCGGTCGGAGCTTTTCTTATAATCCCAAGGATTTCCGGCGCGGCGGAATCTCCGCCCGCGCCCTTCTTCAGACTTTAACTTAGGGTTCGCAAGTACAGACCCTGAAACCCGTCCCCGATCAATGAAGGCCCGGGTGCACCGGAACAAAATTTCAGGAGCTTGAAGTTACCAGTGAGGAGAATGGGAATGAATCGAATCAGACGAGTTGCGATGCTCGCGATTTCCGCGTCGTTGTGTGTCGTTCTGGTGAACGCGAGCCGTGTGCAAGCGCAGGCGCCGGCAGGGGATACGGGAAGCAAACAGCAGCCCTACACCATGCCCGAATACAATGCGGAACAGGCTTGTGGAGCGGACAAGAATCCGACGTCGCAAGCGAAGTGCCTCGACGATTTCGTCTCGAAGTACCCCAACTCCAACCTGCTGATTTACGTGTATCCGATGTACTACACGGCGTACGCCCAATTGAAGAATTGGGCCAAGGTGATTGAGTCGGTGGACAAGTTGGTGGCCCTGGGCGACAAGGTCGGCGCGAACGAGAAGTATGGCGCGCTGTACCAGCGGGCTCTGGCGTTCAATAATTTGAGCGCGGCTGACCAAGCGACGCAGGCCAAGGCCGCGATGGCCGCCGCCAGCGACGCGCTGGCTTTGACTCCGCAGCTCAAGAAGCCGGACAACATGGAGGAAAAAGCCTTCGAGGATCAAAAGAAAGGCGCCTCCATTTATTTGAACGGCACCGCGGCACAGGCTGCCATGGCGGTGAAGGACTATCCCAATGCCATCAAGTATTACACGGCGGTTCTGGCATTGAATCCCGACGAGCCGATCACCAATTACCGCCTGGGGCAAGCGAAATTGGCCTCCACACCGCCACAAACCCTGGATGGCTTCTGGTATATCGCGCGGGCAGTGAGCTCCAAAAGCGCGACCCAGCAACAGTCCACGCAGCTGAAAACGTATTTGCGCAAGCTATTCGCAAATTATCAGCAAGCGGCGTGCGACAATCTGGTAGACGCGCAGCTGAACGAATTACTGCAGCTGGCCGGCAGTGCTACCGAACGGCCTTCCAGTTACGCCGTGCCCAGTTCTGCGGACCTCGACAATGCGCGCAAGGACATGACCATCGCGTCGGTGATCACCGACCTCAAGGCGGGCACAGACAAGGCAAAGATCACCTGGTTGGCGTCGTGTGGGTTGGAATTTCCGGACGTGCCGGGCAAGCTGATGGAGGTCGTAGCAGGAGCGACGCCAACCGATCCGGTTACACTGAAAATGGCATTCGTCACCAACCAGGCTGAATTCGATGCGGCGACGACACCGGACCTGGATGTGAAGGTCGTTGGCCAGCCGGAAGCGGCAAAGCTCGATAAGGATGCCACACCGACGCCTCGCTTCACGGGCACTCTGTTGTCCTACGATCCCGCCCCGGCGTTCATGGTTCATTTTGACAAGGCCAAGGTCAACGCCGAGGATCTTCCAAAGGAGAAGGCACCTGCCAAGAAGCCACCGGTGAGAAAGCCGGCGGCGAAAAAGCCGGCTGCCTGACTCTTTACGATAACCTGCGAATGGAGCCGTTTTTCTTTTGTGTGAGTCTTTTGCGCATGGGCAGCGGAACCGAATCAAGAAACGTACACCAAGAGCAACTATCTTGAGGTGAGAGCTTCCAGAATCACAAATTTCGGGTAGCGCTTCAGCAAGCGGCTGTCACAGCTAGCTCCAGAAATGTGGCCCGCCGTCACTGCAAAACATTTGGTCATTCAGCGTCTGCGCGGTCCGCGGTGATCGAGCTTATATTCGCCTATCTTGCGGCTCAGCGTGTTGCGATGAATGCCCAATAGCTTCGCGGCGCGACACTGGTTGCCCTGCGCGCGTTCCAGAGTTCGTTTGATGAAACGTTTCTCAAATTCGCCAACCGCTTCCTCGAACAAAATTCCTCTCTCGACCATCTGACCGACCAGCCCTTCTAATTGATCCTTCACGATTTCACACTCCGAGTGCGCTTGAATTAGCTTGCGGGGCCGGCTTGCTAGTTCAGTTCGTGGCCTGCCAGGAGCCGATAAGCTTCCCGGTATTTGGCCCGAGTTGCCGCGACCACGTCGGGGGGCAGTTCCGGGCCGGGTGGTGTTTTTGGCCAATGGATCCGTTCCAGGTAGTCGCGTACAAACTGTTTATCAAAGGAGGGCTGTGCGCCACCGGGTGAATATCGGGCGGCGGGCCAGAAGCGCGAAGAGTCCGGCGTCAGCGCTTCATCAATCCAAATCAGTTCGCCCTCGAGTAGCCCAAATTCAAATTTGGTATCGGCCAGTATTACGCCGCGAGGGGCGGCATAAGCAGCGGCGCGGCTGTAAATCTCCATGCTAACGGCGCGAACCTTTTCCGCGAGGGGCCGGCCAATCATTTTGGCGGCGCGCTCGAACGAAATGTTTTCATCGTGGCCGCTGGTCGCTTTGGTAGCCGGTGTGAAGATCGGCGCTGGGAGTTTATCCGATTCGCGCAAGGCCGCTGGCAGTGCGATGCCGCAGACCTTTCCGGTGGCCTTATATTCTTTCCAGCCGGAGCCGCTGAGGTAACCACGCACCACGCATTCGATGGGCAGTGGCTGCGTCTTTTTGACCACCATCGCGCGGCCTGCCAATTGTCCACGATAGGCATCGAAAGGAGAAGGGAATTCAGTGGCGCTCCAAACGTGATTGGGGATCACGTTTCTTAGCAAATCAAACCAGAACAGCGAAAGCTGGTTGAGCACACGCCCTTTGTCGGGAATCGGCGTGGGCATGACGACGTCGAACGCGGAAAGACGGTCGGTGGCGACGATGAGCAGTTTGTCGCCCAAATCGTAGATGTCCCGCACCTTTCCGCGAGCGGCGGGGGCGATCCCCGGAAAATTGGTTTCTTGTACGACGCTCATCGCGGATGCGGCGGCCACGGAACGCTTCTCCAGAAGAATGAGTAGCGGATTCTAGCGCAGAGTGGCGGGAAGTCCAAGTCGTGGACGGTGGATTTCTCTGCAAAACTTTTTGTTTGGTCTCTGCACATTTGCTGACGCTCTGTGGTAGCTAACGCCGCAACAAAGAGATTCCTCATTTCGCTCCGAGTCGATCATGCGGTCGGCACACCGGGCGGATGCGGAGGATCACAGAATAACTAAGCGGCGGTGGCGGCCGCAGCGCGCTTTAAAGCGGGCGACTCTTCGCCTTCCCAGCGGACACTGACGATTTTCGAAACACCTGGTTCTTGCATGGTCACACCGTAAAGCACGCTGCCGGTTTCCATCGTTTTGCGGTTATGAGTGACGACGATGAATTGGGTTTGCGCGCTCATCTCGCCGACGAGACGGGTGAAGCGGCCCACGTTGGCTTCGTCCAGTGGCGCGTCAACTTCGTCCAGAATACAGAACGGACTCGGCTGATAGCGGAAAATGGCGATGAGCAGCGCCAACGCAGTCATGGCTTTTTCTCCGCCGGAAAGCAGCAATACGTTCTGCAAGCGCTTGCCTGGTGGCGAGGCTACGATGTCGATACCTGCGTCGCCGGAGCTGTCCGGTTCGGTCAAGCGCATCTCCGCCATGCCGCCGCCGAAGATCGTGTGAAACGCCGTGGAGAAATTCGCATTGATGGAGTTGAAGGCCTGTTCAAACTTTTCTTTTGAGATCAGATCCAGCTCGGCGATGGCTTGCTGGGTGTCGGCGATGGACTGCAACAGGTCGTCGCGTTCACGCGTAAGGAACGTGAAGCGCTGTTCGCATTCACTGAATTCCTCGAGCGCCATCATGTTGACCGCGCCCATCGAATCGATGCGCTGCTTCATTTCCCGGTAGTTGGCTTCCGCGGCTGCAAGTTCTTCGCCGCTCATGAACACCCCTTCGCTGGCAATCAAATCCTCCGGCTGGGCGCTGACTTCACCGATGCACGTCTCGCGTAAGTGTTCACGGTCGCTTTCGTTCTTGGCGCGCTCGACTTCCGCGTGGCTGCGTTTTTCGCGTAGCTCTTGCAGCGATTGACGGCCCATGCGTAGATGATCTTCCATTTGTGTCAGTTGCGTGCGCCCGGTTTCCCATTCCTGTTCCAATTCCTGTTGCCGCGCATCCAGGCGCAATTTTTCCGCACGCAAGGCTTCCAGGTGACGGTCGAGTTCTTCACTCTGAATTTGCAACGTGGCGCTTTCTTCCTTGATTGCCAGCTCCTGCTGGCGCAGCGTACTGTCTCGCCGGTCGAGTTCTGCCCGCTCTTCTCTGAGGCGCATTACCATAGCCTCCGCGGCGGCCAACCGTTCCTGGCGGGCGGCCATTTCCGCGCGGCCCGCGGCAAGCTCATCCTGCTCGGATTGCACCGATTCGCGCAGCTGCACCAGCACGTCGGCCAGCATGGCGCGCTCGGTTTCCGCCTCGGCGCGGCTCATAGCCGCTGTTTCGTGTTCGGCATTCGCGCGCTGCGCTCGTTTCTGGGCGGCGGCGACATCCTTGCGCAGAGCGGCGAGATCGCTTTGGCAGACCGTCAGTTCCAAGCCCAGACGCGCCAATTCGCCCTGCGTCTGCTGATGTTTGTGCGACGCGCTCATGACTTGGCGTTCGGCTTCATACTGCTTGGTGGTCACGGACTCCAGCGCCGCCTCCGTGTCGCGCAATTCCGCGGCGGTACGCTCTATCTCCCCCTGCATTTCGCTCATGCGGATGTCCAGGGCAATCAGTTCCGCGTCCAATGCGCGAAGTTCGCGCTTCATGCCCAAAGGGCCAGCTTCGTCGGGCCGTCCGCCGGTGACCATACGCCCCTGGTAGGTGGTGCCGTCCGGGGTAACGAAAGCATATTGCGGATTCTCGCGCGCCAGCTTTTCCGCGCCGACCGCGGTTTCGGTCAGGTATGCGGCGCGCAGTCTTGGCAAAAACTGTTTCGCCGCCGGTCCCAAAGGATCACGGAATTCGACAAGCTTATCGAGGCGGGCGTAAACGCCGTCCTCGGCGCGGAAGGGAATGATGGGCTCGTACTCGTTCACCGCTAGATTTTTGGTGGAGTCCACGAAGAAAGTTGCGCGGCCGCCGACCTCGTCGCGCAACAACGAAACGCCAGCGCGCGCGTGATCGAAAGTTTCGACCACAACATATTCCAACTCATCGCGGAGATATTGTTCGATGGCGCTCTCGTGCGCTTCCGGTACCTCGGCGTAGTCGGCCAGCACCCCAACCGCGCGGAAATCCTGTCCGCTGCCGCGTTCATTTGCGGCGAAAAGCTTTTGCACTGCGTCGGCAGTGTAGGAGCGATCATTCAGGATCTGCGTAAGAGTTGCGTGACGAGCGCGCACGCCGGCCAGCGAATCACGCAAGGTCTCTGCATGCTTTGCGCGTTCTTCGCGTTGGTTACGGAGAGCGCTCACCTTCGCATGCAGTTCGCTGACTTGCTGCTTGGCTGCGGCCATTTGTGCGTTGGCCGCGTCCAGCGCGTAGGCGGCGTCTTCCGCATCGCCCCGCACCCGGATGGACATTTCCAGTAGATCGTGCTCGTTCGCTTCGCGCCTGCGCAGCGCTTCGCCCTGATGAAGCAGCGCTTCTTCGGCCTGCTTCTGTTCGCCATGCAAACGCAACAGGCTCTCGCCGGCTTCAGAAGCGGTCTTGCGGAGGACCTCGACGCGAGTCTCTGATTCGGAAATCTGCACGAGACGTTGGTGAGTGCGCGTTTGCAGTTCGTCCACGCGAGCAGCGAGTCCGCTGGCTTCTTCCCGCAATATCGTCACGGTTTGCCGCTGCGAAGCACTGCGTGCTTCCCATTCCGCGGCCTGCGCGTTCCGTTCAGCCAAGTCAGCGCCGATCTGGATTTGCCGTCCGGTGAGTTCGCTGCCCCGCTGCGTGTTGAAGGCAATTTTGTTTTCCGCGCGGTCCACTTCGAGAGCGGTCAGGTTCAACTGGTTCTGGTTCTGACGAATCTCGGTATCCAGCTCGTAGTTGCGCTGGCTTAAGCGGTCTTGCTCGCCTTCCCTTTGTTGAATTGCCTGAGCGTGCTGGGTCTCCGAGGCCGTAAATTCCGCAAGTTGCGCCGCGATTCGCACGGCTTCCGCTTCCAATTCGCGCGCCTTGCCGGCCAGCATCTGCCGTACGATGGCGCGCATCTGCTCGCGAATTTCAGAATAACGCCGCGCCTTGGCGGCCTGACGTTTCAGCGAGCCAAGCTGCTTTTCGACTTCGACCACGATGTCGTTGACGCGCGAGAGATTTACTTTAGAGGATTCGAGTTTGGCTTCGGCCAGACGTTTTTTCGTTTTGAATTTGGTGACGCCGGCGGCTTCTTCGATGATCGCGCGGCGCTCCATCGGCTTAGTGGAAAGAATTTGCCCGATGCGACCCTGCTCAATGATGGCGTAAGAGTCCGGGCCGAGGCCGACGCCCATAAACATATCCTGGATATCGCGCAGCCGCGCGGTGCGGCCATTGATCAGGTATTCGCTCTGTCCGCTGCGATAGAGCCTGCGGCTGACCACGACTTCACCGGGCTTGCCGACCAGCACCGGCTTTTCTGATTTTTTCTTGCGCTTGGCTTTTAGAAGCTCGGGGTTGCCACTCTCCGATGTGACGACCGCATGGGGGTCCGCCCACGGGCCTGGCAAGGCCGCAAAGGGAGCGTCGATTTGTGCTCCCTCTTCGGCTGAGACTGGCGCGGGGACATCCGCAAGAAATTCGTTGGGCTCCGCGGGATTCTCCGAGCTTTGCCTCTCTGCGCCATTCTTTTCTCCCTCGGGAGTTTCAGGGTTGGCTTCCAGTACGAATCGAGCGGCTTCCGCTAGTTCGGGGTCCTCCATGGTGATGGTGACTTCTGCCAGTCCCATCGGCGGGCGCTTCACCGTGCCGTTGAAAATGCAATCGCTCATGCGACCGGCGCGGAGAGATTTGTGGCTCTGTTCGCCCAGCACCCAGCTGATGGCGTCCACCACGTTGGACTTGCCGCAGCCATTGGGGCCGACGATGCAAGTTGTACCGGTGCCGCTGAACGTCACCACGGTACGTTCGCAGAACGATTTGAAGCCCGTGATTTCCACTTTTCGGAGTTTTAACAAAATGTCCCCTTTAACTTCTCTCGTTCTCGGCGCGGGATGCACGGCGCGCAGACCCTTTCCCCAGTTCGCGTTTCGCCATGTACGACCGCACTCAGACACACCTCACGAGAAAAGAGACGACCCAGCGTTCCCTGATGGAGGGATTCTTTTTGCGATGCTCCCGTTGCTTGGCAACGAGAACTGTCCGTCAACACGGCTAACTTGTTGACAAGACACACGTTTGGCAGGTTCTCAGTCAGAGGCCCAGCCGCCTGGCGCATGGATGGCGGTACGGGAGGAAAATGTAGCATGCAGGTCAGCGCATGTAAAGT
>Ga0306922_10006538_pt1 | contig 11181 bp, 9 predicted proteins | sample sta12Cox44000082_FD_203758 | JGI IMG/M metagenome (GOLD analysis project Ga0306922, IMG submission 203758) | Lab enrichment of tropical soil microbial communities from Luquillo Experimental Forest, Puerto Rico - statoxic.12C.oxic.44.000.082 (v2)... | ecosystem: Environmental > Terrestrial > Soil...
CACGAGCCGCTGGGTCACGGCCGAGCCGCGGTCCTAGTCATATTGTAGAGGGAGATTTTACCCTCTGCGAAGGCGTTCTGGGTCGAGGTACACGAACTCTACAAAAACCGTGGTGAAAACCAAGCGGGCAACCAAGTCGATACTCCGCGTGGCACTTGCGGAACCGCGCCGGTTGCAAAGGGCGGCTTGCTCATGCGGCGTTCGCAATTTGGCGGAGACTCAAATCATGTAATACTTAGCGTTGAGCTGCGATCGCCGCGGCGTTGAGCGCACGCACCAGTGCGCGGGTGTTCTGCTCCAAAACGTCACGGTTGATATTCTCGATAGTGTCACAGGCCTGATGATAACAGGGATCGTAAGGGCGACCGGCCGCACCGCCAAACAAGCCGGCCTGGATCTCCGACTTCGGCCCGCCTGCGCCCGTGTAAAGACCCATGGTCGGAATGCCATTCTGGGAGAATGACGCACCGTCAGATCCAAAACGACCTTCAGCGCGCTCCTGGACACTCAAGTTGTGTTCGCGAAACTCAGCGAGAAGCTCGCGTCGCACCACGGCAGCCAATCCATCACCTGTCGCAGCGGCACCCTGAACAAAGCGCGCGAAGTTAGGTGAGCCGACCATATCAAGATTGATATACAACGCGATGTGCCGACGCATCTCCTCGGACAGGGATGCCACATGGTGGCGGGAGCCGATGAGGCCGCGCTCCTCTGCGCCCCAGAATGCGAAGCGGACACCACCGCGGGCTTGGGTCGGTCCCTGGGCCAATCGCAGCGCCGCTTCAAGCACTGCAGCTGAGCCGCTGCCATTGTCGTTAATACCAGGTCCCTCCGACACGCTGTCGAGATGCGCACCCACGATGATCAAGGAGCTATCGCTATTAAAAGCCGTATCGGCCAGCACGTTTCGAGTTAGCCGCTTGCCGGTCACAGCATTGACCTCGATGCGCACAGTGGCGCCGTCGCGAGCTGCGATTTCGAGGGAGCGGCCGAGTTCGTATGAGACGCCGACTACTGGAATGGGGGCAAGGTCCCTCAGCTGACCCGAAAAAGCGTCTGTCCGTCCCTCAGTGCCCTCATTCATAATGACGACACCGGCTGCCCCAGCGGCGCTAGCGTTCTCGACTTTGGTTTGGAATGTGCAAGTCCCGCGACGGATCAGCGCCACAAAGCCGCGTTCAAATTCATCGAGTTCGGTGGTTTTGCAGCCGCTGGCAGAAGCGATTGGCTGTCCCTCGGCGAGCCCTAGGTTCACCGCAAGCAGCCGCGCTGTCACATTGCTCGAACCTGAGTTGGTCAAGGTGCGAAAGGCGGCGGCAGGCGCTGGCTCCTGCCGCCCGTCGGGGAAGCTCACAAGCAGGACCGGCGGTACTCGCTCCTCGAAGAAGGGGAACTCGAATTCCTCAAAGTGAACGAGATAGCCTGCTTCCTTCAACCTATCCGCCACATACTCCGCGGAACGATCGTATCCGGGGGTGCCTGCGGCTCGGTTGCCACCACTCATAGAGGCGATGTCCTGCAACACTCGCAGGTGCCGGAAGGCGCCCTCGCTTGCCGCCGCGTTGAGCAAGTCGGGGGCAAAAGCGCCACCGACGATGTTTTCCGCCCTGCCCAGGCGGCCTGGTGGGACTGCAGCAAGGAGCGCGGCTGCGAGGCCAATACTCCAGCTTGCACGAAAGGTCTTCGACAACAGCAGCATCGCATCCATAACTAGCCCTGTTTACGGTTTTTGACAAAATAGGCCGGTCCGAAAGGACACATCTTGGCCGCCTCGCGAATTTGACATTTTAGATTTCGACTCGAAGGCAGCTTGGGCGTGCTCGTGCGAGCGGAATGGCGTATAACCAATGGCATCTACACATTGCCGGAACAGTCAGATGGACGCGTTTATTTGCACCGCCTGCGGCACCCAATATACGCCGAGCAGTGTCGCGCCGCTGGAGTGCCTCATTTGCGAAGAAGAGCGGCAATACGTTCCGCCACGCGGACAAACTTGGACAACGCTGGCGGCGTTGGCGGCTGGACATTTCAACTCATACCGCCAGTACGAGCCTGGAGTGATCGGCATTGGGACGCAGCCGGCCTTTGCGATCGGCCAACGCGCGCTCGTTGTTTGCACACCCAATGGAAATGTCTTGTGGGACTGCATTGCGATGCTGGACCCTGCGACCGTTACCCTGATCAATGGTCTTGGCGGCCTGAAGGCAATCGCCATCTCGCATCCGCACTTCTATACCACGATGGTGGAATGGAGCCGCGCATTCGGCGGTGTCCCGATCCACCTTCATGCCGCTGACCACCGCTGGATTATGCGTCCTGATCCATCTATTCAACTTTGGAATGGAGAGACTCAGCAACTCCTCCCTGACGTGGCGCTGATCCGTTGCGGGGGACATTTTCCCGGTGGCACCGTACTGCATTGGGCGAAGGGAGCCGGCGGTCGAGGTGTCTTGTGCTCGTCGGACATCGCGACGGTAACCACCGACCGAAAATTCCTCAGTTTCATGCGCAGCTATCCAAATTTGATCCCGCTCTCTGCAGAGCAAGTCGTTGGAATTGCCCGCGCGCTGGAATCTGTTCAATTCGATACGATCTACGGGCACTATTTCGATCGCGTCATTCCAACGAGCGGAAAACACATCTTGGAGAGCTCCGTGAAGCGATATGTCGCCGCGGTAGGCGGCGCCTATAATAGTGAATGAGCGGGGAGCCTGCAGCTTGGGTCCTTCCGAAGTTCCCGTTGGCGCATTCAGCAAAGAATTCAAACGGCCGATAGAGGAGCCGTTGTGGGACAGATGCGCTGGCAGTTCGAATTGTTCTTCCGATACTTCCATCCAATGTGCCGGACACCCGCGAGGAAAGCCGGGCCATCACGAAAAAAAATATGATGGGCGCGCCAACCTCGGCGCGCCCGTCATCATTTCTAATTTCTCGCTTTCTAACCCAACGCCTTCTTCACCCGATCCGGCAGGAAACCGGCGTGTGCCGCAGCCGCAGGGCTGTCAGCTCCGCTACCGCACTCGCAATGGCCGGCGCTACCAGCGGCGTCGCCATCTGCCCGGCGCCGGTTGGGTGATTGTCGGTCTGGATTACCTCAATGTGCATCAGTGGTACCTCCCGCATGCGCGGCACGTGGTAGTCGTAGAAGTTGCTCTGCTCCACCACGCCGTACGCCGTTCTTGACCGTGATGAGCTCGGTCAAGGTGACGCCCAGGCCATGGTTGTCGCGCCTGCTCCGGGCCGACTAGCATCTATGGCTTGATGCTGGAACGGACGAACCAGTCGACGATCAGTTCGACCGCCGTCAACTCGCGCCCGTCGTAGAAATGATCGCAGTCGGGCACGAGCGCGAATTCCGCCGGGCCGGCGGCGCGCTCGACAAAGGCCTCGCCAGGATAGACATGCTTCGCCTCGCGATCACCGCGCAGGAACAGCACCGGGCAGCGCACTTGTGGCGCCAGCTCCAGGATGTCGGGGCAGACGTCGAGATAATCGACAAACGTCTGTGCGCTGATGATCCACCACCAGCCCGGGACCTGCATCAGCTCGCTCCCCGCTCCCGCCGCCACCAGCTCGCGGGCGCGCGCACTGAACTCGTCGAAACGCTTGCCGGCCATCAAACCCGCTTCGCTGATCGTGCGGAACAGATTCTTCCCGCCCATGTGGGCGGAGAGCAGCACCAGGGCGCGCACGCTCGCGCTACCGGCACAGTGCTTCACCGCCAGCATGCCGCCGTTGGAATGACCGATGACGATCGGGCGTTCAAAGCCCTGCGTCACGAGCCAGCATTCCGCATGTTGGTTGTCCTCGATCATCTCGTGGATGCGCTGGTAGGCGCCGCCCATGCGCTCCCCTGCCGTGCTCGCTAGGATGTCGTGGCCGCGGCGGTTAAAAGCGAGCACGGCATAGCCCAGTTGCACCAGGAGGGGGGCAAGATGGCGCGGCACGCCGGTGTAGAAGTTTCCACAATTCCCGTGCATGATGAGAATGGCACCTTTGCCGGCGTCGGCTTCCGGCCGGTAGAAGACGCCATCGAGCGGATAGGTGTCGGTTTCGATCGACACAAGCTCCAACCTCATCGTTTCACCTTCCCTCCACTGACGATACGAGCCGCGGCAGCAATCATGATCGGACGCAGAAAATTAGGGGCCCTCGACGTGTCGGCCATCGGCTTCGGCTGCATGAGCCTGACACCGATCTACGGCGTGCCGGACCCCGATGAGGCGATCGCGACGCTGCATCGGGCGCCGGATCTCGGCATCGACTTCATCGACACGTCCGATGCCTACGGGGCGAATGGCGCCAACGAGGAGCTGGTCGGTCGCGCCCTGAAGGGCCGACGCGAAAAGTACATCCTCGCCACCAAGTTCGGCAACATTCGCCTTCCAGACGGCAAACCTGGAGCCAAGGGCAACCCGGATTACGTTATCGAAGCCTGCGAGAAGAGCCTCAAGCGGCTCGGGACCGACACCATCGACCTCTATTTCATCCATCGCATCGACGACACCGTGCCGATCGAAGACACGGTCGGCGCAATGGTGCGGCTCAAGACGCAAGGGAAGATCCAGCATCTCGGAATTTCGGAAGCGGGAGCAAGCACCATCCGCCGCGCCCACAAGGTCCATCCGATGGCCGCACTGCAGACCGAATATTCGCTGTGGACCCGCGACGTCGAGCCGGAGATTCTCCCGCTCGCCAATGAGCTCGGCATCGGCTTCGTCGCCTACTCGCCGCTCGGCCGCGGCTTTCTTACGGGCACGATTGCGGCCGGCGACGCCCTGCCGCAGAACGATGCCCGCCGCGGCATGCCGCGCTTTCAGGGCAGTAACGCGCAGCAGAACCAGAAGCTGGTCGATGAGCTCAAAGAACTTGCCGCGAGCGAACGTTGCACACCGGCACAGCTCTGTCTTGCTTGGCTCCTCTCGCGCAAGCCGCCGGTTGTCCCGCTGGTCGGCAACAGCAAGCGGAAATGGCTGGAGGAAAACGCCAAGGCCGCCGAGCTGCGGCCGTCCGAGGCGACGCTCGCGGCGCTCAACAGGACGTTCAAACCCGGCGTGACCCAGGGTGACCGTTATGCCGCACCGATGATGGCGCGGCTGGGGCTGTAGCATCTTTCAGCGGCGGCGCAGCGACTTGGCAGATGACGCGCTGCGTCCGGCCGTCTTGGCCGCCTTCGATGCCGGCGGCTTCGCCTTCGGCCGATCGGGAATGATCGGCAGCAGCAGGAAATTCTCTCGCCCGCCGCCGATATGGATCGCACTCTTGCCGCCGTAGATCGCGACCGGCCGGTCGCGTGGGTCGTCGTGCAGGAAAGGTCCGCAACCCGTGAACTCGTTCTTCATGTTGGAGAGCCTGCCGCCGGAGCCGCCAGGATAGACGTAGTCGCGCCCGCGCACGCTCAGCCCCACACGGTAGCCCCTCGGCACGACGATCGAGGTCGGGACGATCTCGATGTCGAGCTCGTAGACTTGGCCGGACTTGAGCGGTTGCTTCTCGTCGTGGGTGTGGTAGGGCCGGAACGGCAAGGTGAGCTTGTTGTCGAGCTTGCGATGCGAGGCGCGCAGCCAGCCTTGTCCGATCGGGGTGTGCGGGTCGAGCGCGCCCTGGAACACGATCTCTTTCATGTCGGGCGCGAACACCCGCAGCACCAGGAAGATGTCGGCATCCTCCGTCGAGGACGAGATGGCGAGCCGCGCGGCGACCGGACCGGTGATCTCGGTCGCCTCCCGCATCGGCTCGGTGAGGAAGGTAACGCCGTCGCCGAGCGCGTCGAACGTCACGGTCGCTGAGCGGGTCGCCGCCGCCGTCGTGAGCTTTTGGGCGTCGCTCGCGAGGTGGAACTTGGTCCACTGCGTGCGCGGGATCGGCCAGTCGTCTTCGTGGCGGATGACGAACTTCTCGCCGGGATGACGGACGTTGAGCTGCACCCGAGGCTGCTTGTTCCAGCCGTTCTTCTCGCCCTTGAGGAAGTGACCGAAGAACCGCTTCTGCAGGTCGACGCCGTAATCCGTGTAGTAGTGTGTCCAGTGCTCGATGCCGTGCACCTCGAGCCACTTCTGCTTCGATGCCGATTGGAAGAAGCCCTCGAAATTGCCGCGCGGATGCAGCGGCTGTCCGCCCCAATTCGCGGTCGACAACAGGGGCACCTTGATCTTCGACCAGTCGGGAAACATAGCTTTGTAGTACTCGTCGTCCATGGGATGGGCGAAATAGGTCTTGCCGAGATCGTAGCGGTTGCCGCCCAACGCTTCGTCAGGGAGCGTCTCCGGTCCTGAGACCCAGTCGCCGTTCATGCGGCTGCGATAGCCCTTGGTGCCCAGTCCATATTGAACGGTCTTGATCTGCATGTCGTACCAGTTCTGGGCAAAAGTATTGTAGATGCCGCCGTTGTGGCTCAGCTCGCGATAAAAGTCGGCGAAGCCCTCCCAGACGCAGATCGCCGCGAGATGCTTAGGCTGCATGCTCGCCACTTTCCATTGGTTGACGGCGTAGTACGAGATGCCACTCAAGCCGACCTTGCCGTTCGACCAGGGCTGCCGGCCGGCCCACTCAATGCAATCGAGCAGGTCCTTGGTCTCACGTGGCGACCAGTGCTCCACATAGCCGGGCGAACGACCGCAGCCGCGTGAATCGACGCGCACGCAGACATAGCCGTCCGGTACCCATTTCTCGGGGTCGCAGACCTCCCAGCTTTGGTACTTGTTGGTCGAGCCCGCGGTTACGCTCGGGTGCTTCTCCTCCATGCGCTTCCAGGCGGTCTTGTAGCCGTCCTCGAAGTGCAACCACTTACCGTAGGGGCCGCCGCTGAGGATCACGGGGTAGCGTCCCTTGCGGATCGGGCGATAGACGTCGCATCGCAACACCAGCCCGTCGTCCATCGTGATCGGCATGTCCCAATCGATCCGCATCTCATCGCGGGTCTCACTGACCTCACGGTAGCTCATGGTTTCTTGCTCCGGAAAATCTTCAACATCAGGCGCGGTTGTGGCTTGCCCTTACTTCTTCGGGATGACCGGCAGCAGCACATGCGCCGCGCGGTCGGGACCGGCGTGCAGCGTCACATCGCCGCCGAAGATTGCAGGCGGACGATCGCGCGGATCGTTGTGGGTGAAGGGACCGACGCCAGTCCACACCTTGCCCAGCGTCTCCAGGCCCGCGCCGGGCTCGCCTGGAAAGACGTAGTCGGTGCCGCGCACGGAGAGCGCCAGGCGGTAGCCCTTCGGCAGCACAATGCAGGTCGGCCAGACCTCGACATCGACCTCATAGACCTGGCCAGGCGTGAGCTTCTGCTCCTCGTCATGGGTGTGATAGGGGCGATACGGCAAGGTGAGCTTCGGATCCAGCTTGCGGTGCGAGCAGCGCAGCCAGCCCTGGGCGATTGGCGTGTGCGTATCGAGCGCGCCCTGGAACGTGACCTCCTTGAGGTCGCCGGTGAAGGCGCGCACCACAAGGAACAGGTCAGCATCTTCCGTCGCCGATGATACCCATATCTTGGCCGCGATCGGCCCGGTGATCTCGACCTCGTGCTCGAGCGGCTCGGTCAGGAAGGTGACGCCCTCACCCAATCCCGCATAAGTGACGGAGCTCGCCGTTGTTTGCGGCGCGGACGACATGGTCATGTCGACGGGATGCAGATAGAACTTCGTCCACTTGGTGCGCGCGAGCGGCCATTCACTTTCGTGCCGCTCCACGAATCTCTCGCCGGGATGGCGCACTTGCAGCAACACCTTCGGCTGCTTGCTCCAGCCGGTGTCTTCCCCCTTGAGGAAATGGCCGAAGAACTTCTTCTGCAGTTGCAGGCCATAGTCCGTGTAGAAATGCGTCCAGTGCTCGATCCCGTGACACTCGAGCCATTTCTGCTCCGAAGCGGAGCGCACGAAGCCTTCGAAGTTGCCGCGCGGATGCAGTCCCTGCCCGCCCCAGTTGGCGGATGAGAGCAGCGGCGTTCTCACCTTGCTCCAATCGGGCATGCGCGACTGCCAGTAGGGGTCGGTGTCGAGCTTGCGGGAAATGCAGTCCTCATAGAAGTCGCGGCGATTCTGGCCGAGCGATTCTTCTGACAAAGTCTCCGGCCCCGACACCCAATCGCCGTTCATACGGCTCTTGAACCCGCGGGTGCCGCGTCCGTTCTGGACGGTGTAGACCTGCGCTTTCGACCAGTCCTGCACGAAGCCGCGGCAGAAGATGCCACCGTGATGCGCCATATCGCGGTAGAAATCGGCGGCCCCTTCCCAAGTGCAGATCGCGGCCAGATGCTTGGGCTGCAGCGCCGCCGCCTGCCACTGGTTCTCGGCATAGTAGGAGATGCCGTTGAGGCCGACCTTGCCGTTCGACCACGGCTGCACGCCGGCCCAGTCGACGCACCGCGCCAGGTCCTGCGCCTCGCGCAGCGACCAGATGTCGATGACGCCGGGCGAGCGGCCGGCGCCGCGGCTGTCGACGCGAATGCAGACGTACCCGTCGGGCACCCATTTCTCCGGATCGACCACCTCCCAACACTGATATTTGTTGGTCGAGCCCGTCGGCACGTCCGGATGATCGGCGCACATGCGTCGCCACTGATCGGTGTAGAGGTCCTCGAAGTGCAGCCACTTGCCGTAGGGCCCATAGGTCATGACCACGGGATGTTTGCCGTCGTCGATCGGCCGATAGATGTCGCATCGCAGCACGAGGCCGTCGTCCATGGTGATCGGCATGTCCCAATCGATTTGCATCCCATCGCGGACTTCATTCTTCTCGCGGTAATCCATGCATCCCTCGACGTTCGTTTGTAACCGGCAGCCGCGTGTCGTTACTACGGGGCCAATCGTCTTCCATCGGCGCCGAACAGGTAGAGCCGACTCGGGTCCAAGGACAGCGCCATGCGCGCCCCGATCTTCACGTCGGCCATGTCGAGGCCTTCGCTGACCGCGACGAACGCTCGTTCGGTTCCAGCATCGAAATAAAGGAGCGTGTCCCGGCCGAGCGGCTCGACCAGCCGGACCGGAAGCTCGATGTCGCCATTGCCGCCGAGCGTGACGCCGACGTGTTCCGGCCGGATGCCGAGCGTGGCCACCCCCGCCTGCGCCAACTTGAAGCCGTCCGGCAAAGCGAGCTCGAAGCCCGCGCCGCGAAACCGGCCGGTCCCGTTCGTTTGCACGATCTCGCCGGCGAGCAGGTTCATCGACGGCGAGCCGAAGAAATCGGCGACGAAATAGTTGACCGGATCGGAATAGATTTCCATCGGCGTTCCGACCTGCACGATCTCGCCGGCGCGCATGACGACGATGCGGTCGGCGAGCGTCATGGCTTCTTCCTGGTCGTGGGTGACGTAGATGAAGGTGCGCTTGAGCGCCTGGTGCAATCGGTCGCATTCGGCGCGCAGCTCGCGCCGCAACTTGGCATCGAGGCTCGACAGCGGCTCATCGAGGAGAAAGGTCGAGGGCTGCGTGACTAACGTGCGCGCCAATGCCACGCGCTGCGCCTCGCCGCCGGAGCATTGACCGGGCATCTTGTCGAGCAGGTGCGAGATTTGCACCATCTCGGCGACCTCGTGCACGCGTTGCGCCCGTTCCGGTGCCGGCATTCCTTTCATGCGCAGCCCGAACTCGACGTTCTGCATGACGGTCTTGTGCGGAAACAACGCATGCGTCTGGAACACCATGCCGAGGCCGCGGTCGCGTGGCTCGAGATCGTTGACGACGCGCCCGTCGATGAGGATCTGGCCCGCGCTCGCGTCGATGAAGCCGGCGATCATGCGCAGCGTCGTGGTCTTGCCGCAGCCGGACGGCCCGACCAGCACGACGAACTCGCCGTCTTCGATGGTCAGGCTGACGTTGCGCACCGCGACCACGCTGCCGAACGTTTTGCTCAGGCCGACGAGCTCGATGCGCGCCACGGCTATCTCCGTACCATGCCGAAGCTGAAGCCGCGCGCGAGATGCTTGCGGATGATCAGGCCGACGATCATCAGCGGAATGGTGATGCCGACCGCAAGCGCCGCCTGGCGCCCGTAGACGCGGCCTTCGGTCGTGCCCTGATATTTCGACAGCTCGATCGGCAGCGTCGTGACCTGGGTCTTGGTGATGATCAGCGCCAGCAGGTACTCGCTCCACGTTAGGATCAAGATGAACAGGAAGGTTGCAACCAAACCGGAGCGGATCAACGGCAGCACGATCTCGAAGATGGTGCGCCAGCGCGAAGCGCCAAGTATCTCGGCGGCCTGCTCGATCTCGCGCGGAATCTCGTCGATGAAACTCTTCGTCATCCACACCGCGTAAGGCAGGGTGGTAAGGAAATAGATCAGGATCAGCCCGGTCATCGAATCGAGCAGGCCAAGGGTGGAATAATAGAGCGACAGCGGCGCCACAATCACGATCGGAGGGATCATACGCAGCATGAGCAGCTGGAACATGCGCGTCTCGGACAGGATGCGGTAGCGCGAGACGCCGTAGGCCATTACCGACCCGAACAATACCGACAAGAGCGTTGCGGTGCCGGCGATAATGGTCGAGTTCAAAAGCGAGATCAGGGGTTTCTGCGAGGAGATCGCGTACTGGGTGGCGGCATATTCCTCGGCGCCGAACCATACGTTGAGGTAGTTCGACAAGGTCGGCGGATGCGGGAAATAGACCGGCGGCCAGGCAAACCACTGCGTATCCGGCTTGAACGAGGTCGAGATCATCCAGAAGATCGGGAAGGCGGCGATAACGGCCCAGCCCGTGAGCAGGACGTAACGCATGATCGCGGTTATTCGACGTCGCCGGGACTTCCGCATCAGCCAGCCGCCTTCTGCCCGGCGTACATGGCGTCGAGCGACTGCTTTTCCCGCCGCAGCAGCCTAATCGCGAACAGAACGATCACGATCATCAGCAGCATGACGAGATAGGACATCACCGCGCCCTTGGAGATCTCGAAATACTGCCACGTGGTGAGGAAGATGTAGACCGGAAGCGTCTCGGTCGCAGTCCCCGGCCCACCCTGCAACAGAGCCCAGGTCTTGGGGAACTCGGCCATGGCTTCGAGAAAGCGCAGCACCAGGGCGAGGAAGATCATGGGGCGCAGGAGCGGAAGCTCAACCTCCCAGAAGATACGCCACCTGGACGCACCCAGAATCTCGGCAGCTTCGATCGGCTCCCTCGGAATGGCGGCGAGCCCTGCCAGCAGGATGATGAAGGAGAACGGCGCCCAGTTCCAAATCTCC
>Ga0306922_10006546_pt1 | contig 11176 bp, 9 predicted proteins | sample sta12Cox44000082_FD_203758 | JGI IMG/M metagenome (GOLD analysis project Ga0306922, IMG submission 203758) | Lab enrichment of tropical soil microbial communities from Luquillo Experimental Forest, Puerto Rico - statoxic.12C.oxic.44.000.082 (v2)... | ecosystem: Environmental > Terrestrial > Soil...
TCTCGCGGGTTTGGTTTTTCTCGGCTATCCGCTGCATCCCCCGGGGCGACCCGACCGTCTTCGCGCAAAGCATCTGTCGGACGTCAAGGCGCCGATGCTGTTCGTTCAAGGTTCGCGCGACGCCTTCGGAACCCCCGACGAACTGCGCCCGATCGTTGCGCCGCTCGACCCCCCCGCCGATGTCTACGTCGTCGAAGGAGGCGACCACTCGTTCAAGATTCGGAAAGGAATCGGCGTCGGGCAGGACGATATCTACTGCGCGATCCAAGATCATATCGCAGCCTGGCTGCGGGCGCGGGTCGCTGTCAGGAGAGCGCCATGAGCGAGGCCGGGACGGCGCCCCGCAGCAAGGCTTTGCGCGCCTCCCATTGAGCGGCGGTATCGAGGTCCGCGAGGAACTGCACCTCGCCACCGGCGAGGAGTGCCACGGGCAGGCCACCGCGGTAGAGCAGGCGATTGCCGGTCAGTGCGGCGAGCTTTGGCCCGGGGGTCAGGATGCCGGCGAGGTTGAGCGGGTCGGCGCCGGAAAGTGATATCCAGCCATCCGAAGCGGGTTTGCGCCGTACCTCGCGCAGCATGCCGACCGCGTCGGGGAGCGCAAACTGCTCACCGGAGAAGCCGGCGACAAAACGGCCGCCGCGGATTTCGCCACGAGCCTCGAGCCGACGGTAGACGCGCAGCAGGTAGCGCCATGGCGGTAGCCAGGGCGCCTCGCGCTCGATCAGGCGCCAGAATACGACGCCATAACGAAGCAGTAGGGTGCGAGCCAGGTGTTCGACCGCTTCGGGCTTGACCTCCGGCACCGGCTGCGCACGACGCGCCAGCGCCCAGCGGCCCGCGTCCTCCATGCGAAACAGCGCGGCGCGGCGGCGCCGCCCATTGCCGCGCCGGTCGGCCGGCACGAGCAGCGCGCGCAGCCCGGCAAAGCTATCGGAATTGACGAGGCCCGACGCAACCAGCTCGGCTAGTGCCTCCTCGACCTGCGGGCGCAACAGCCCGGTACCTTCGACCAGCTCGTCGAAGAACGATGCGCCATTTCGCCGAATGTGGTCGACTACGGCTTCTGCCCGAGTACTCAAGGCAACCGGGTCAACGCTCGCGGAAAGCGATGCCCAGAGCGGAGCATAGCGGCGCGCCAGAAGGGTAATCGGCGTCGACCGCACCGGCGCCGCGCTGCGCTCGCTGCCGTTGGGTCGGACGGAGCGAGGTCTCAGCCGAGCCCAGGCGATCCGCCCGGAGAGACATTGATCATCGAGCCAAGTGGGCTCGTATCCACTGAGCCGGGCCGGCAGGATCTCGGTTTCCCACGCGCCCGCCGGCGCCTCAAACCCTTCGAGCTGCCGGGCCAGGATCTCGACCGCATCCGGCCCCTCCATACGACTGTCCGGTGCAACTCGCTGCCAGCCAAACAGAAAGCACAGGAATTCGATCGCTGCGACCGGCTGGATCTCGGCGCGCAAGCGGCCCACCGTATACCGGTGGATCCGCGCGAGCAGCCGGCGCTCGCACCATTCTTCCCCCGCCGCAGTTCCGGTGAAGCGGCCACGCAATGCGAAGCCTTCGGCCTCGAGCGCTGCGAGCCCGGCTGCAATGTCGTCAGGCCCAAGTCCAAGCGGCGCGGCCAGTGCATTCACGGTGACCGGCCCGAGTCCCTCAAGCCGCCCGCGCAGGATTTCGATCAGTGCCTCCTCCGGAGACCACTCGCGCTCCGAATACTCGACCGGGGCAGCAATTGCTGGGTCGCGTGGCGCACCGGGCCACACCGCCTGAAATTGCGGCAAACGTTCGGCGGCGATCCATAGGCTGGCATGTAGCACAGTCAGCAGCGTGACACGCCTGTCGTGTACCAACTGCGCAAACCATTGGGTCCAGCCGGGCCGGGCCCCGGCCTCTTCAGCGCTAAAAAATCCGAGCCATGCGAGCGCATCGTGCAATTCGTCGGCGTTGGCGGGGCCGGGCCAAGCTTCGCTGCGGACCCGCGCTATTGCCTCGGGATCGAGCCGGCCAATATCGGCAGCGGCCTCCGGCGCGAGCCAACGACGGCTCATCACCGCCTGCGTTCGTCGTTCTTCGAGGGGCGCGTCATCGAGATAAGCGTAGGGCCGGGCCGACAGCACCTCGAGAGCGAGCGGCGAGGGTTCGGTCAGGTCACGCGTGACGACGCTGATTTCGCCCGCTTCCAGCCGGGTGAGGATCCGCGTGAACCCGTCGATGTCCATGGCATCGACGAGGCAGTCCGTTATTGTCTGCCGGACTAGCGGATGGTCGGGAATCTCTCGCTCGCCAACAAGGTTCTCTGCGCAGGCGAGTTGGTCGGGAAAGATCGCCGCGATCAGATCTTCGGCGTCCATCCGCGCGAGCTGCGGCGCCACTTTCTTGCCGCCGCGGAATCGTGGCAGCGCCAGCGAGATACCGGCGATCCAACGCCACCGCGTGGCGAACATCGGGGCGTCGAGCAGAGCCTGGATCAGCACCGCCCGGATGCTGGTCGAATGCAGATAGTGCCGCACCTCATCGAGATCGAAGCTGTGCGCCCGGGTTAGCGACAGCACGATGTTGTCCTCGGTTGCAGCCGCCTGCAGCTCGAAGTTGAACTTGCGGCAAATGCGTTTGCGCAGTGCCAAGCCCCAAGCGCGGTTGATGCGGCTGCCGTAGGGCGAGTGTATGACCAGCTGCATGCCGCCGACTTCATCGAAGAAACGCTCGAAGATCAGCGTGTCCTGGGTCGGCAACATGCCCAATGCCGCGTGCGCCGAGGCTAGGTATTCGACCAATTGCTCGGCGGCGGGCTCGGCGATGCCGACCTCCTCGACCAGCCAGCGCGCGGTACGCTCCCCTTCGGGGTCGGTCGGCAGGCGCGCGGCGATCTCGGCCCGCAGCCGCGACACCGACTGCGACAGCTCGTCGGTGCGGCCGGGCGCTTCGCCCAGCCAAAACGGGATATTGGGCATCATGCCCTGCGCATCCTCGACCCGGACAGTGCCGCGTTCGACGCGCAGGATGCGGTAGGCCGTATTGCCGAGCTGAAAGACGTCGCCGGCCATGCTCTCGACCGCCCAATCCTCGTTGACGCTGCCGATGACCTGGTTTTCGGGTTCCAGCAGCACCTGGTAGTCGGCAGTGTCGGGGATCGCTCCGCCCGAGGTCAGCGCCGTCAGCCGGGCGCCGCGCCGCCCACGCAACACATGGTTGACGGCATCGTGATGGATCAGCGCGCCGCGCCGGCCGCGACGGGTGCTGAAGCCTTGGGCCAGCATGGCAACGACGGCGGCAAAATCTTCGCGATCGAGCGCCCGGTAGGGCCACGCGCGGCGTACCAATGAGAAGAGTTCGTCCTCCTCCCACTCCCGCGCCGCCACTTCCGCGACGATCTGCTGTGCCAGTACGTCGAGCGGTTGTCGGGGAATCGAGAGGCGGTCGAGCTCGCCGCGGTCGACGCTATCGAGCAACGCCGTGCACTCGACGAGCTCGTCGCGCGACAAGGGGAAAAGTCGGCCCTTGGGAGTGCCCTCGACGGCGTGACCCGCGCGGCCTACCCGCTGGATGAAGGTCGCGATCGAGCGCGGCGAACCGAGCTGGCAGACCAGATCGACATCGCCGATATCGATGCCGAGCTCGAGCGAGGCGGTCGCCACCAATGCCCTTAGTTGACCGCGTTTAAGACGCTGTTCTGCGTCGAGCCGCTGCTCCTTGGCAAGGCTGCCGTGATGCGCCGTGACCTGACCGTCGCCGAGGCGCTCCGAGAGCTGGCGGGTCACCCGCTCGACCAGCCGGCGCGTATTGACAAACACTAGAGTCGTGCGATGCGCCTCGATCAGCTCCTTCAATCGGTCATAGACCTGCTGCCAGACCTCGCCCGACATGACCGATTCAAGCGGCGATGAGGGCACTTCAAGAGCGAGATCTCGCGCCCGGCGGTGGCCGGTATCGATGATCCGACACTCCGCGTCCGGTCCGACCAGAAAGCGGGCAACCATCTCGATCGGCTTCTGGGTGGCCGACAGGCCGACACGCAGCAGAGGGCCGGTAGAGAGGGCAGCCAGGCGCTCGAGCGAGAACGCCAAATGGGAACCACGCTTGTTCGGCGCCAGCGCGTGGATTTCGTCGACGATCACGGTCCGCGTCGTCGCGAGCATTTTGCGTCCGGACTCGGAGCCGAGCAGGATGTATAGCGATTCCGGGGTGGTCACGACGATGTGCGGCGGCGAGCGCCCCATGCGTTGACGCTCTCCCGGCGGGGTGTCGCCGGTGCGCACCCAGCTGCGGATCTCCACGTCCGGTAAACCTTGGGAGCGCAGCGCTCCTCGAACCCCGGCGAGCGGCGCTTCCAGGTTGCGCTGGATGTCGTTCGACAGCGCCTTCAGCGGTGAGACATAGACGATTTGCGTCTCATCCCTGAGCCCGCCTTCAAGGCCTCTCCGCACCAGTCCGTCGATCGCCGCGAGAAACGCGGCCAATGTCTTGCCCGACCCGGTGGGCGCGGCAATCAGCACATGTCGGCCGGCCTGGATCGCCGGCCATGCCTCCGCCTGCGCCGCCGTCGGTCCGGCGAAATTGCGATCAAACCAGACTGCGACCGCGGGGTGGAACAAGGAAGTCGGGTTCACCGGTCAAGATCGAGGTAACAAACACCGATATGGTTACGGTCCAGCCCAAGACCAGTCCACTCGATAATGCGACGCTACAAACGGTTGTATCGGTGATTAACGCTCGTTAAGTCTACAGCAAATCTACAAGCAAACTCTCTCCTTAAGGTTGCAGCAACGTGCGAGCCCAGTTAACAGAATCGCGAAGAGCCTCTGAGCACGCCCGCGCTGTTATTTACAGGAAATTGTCAGCTAGCGCCGCTCCTGCCCCGCAGAAATTCTGCGCCATCGCCGGTTCAGTCCCAAATGAACAGCAGCAAAATAGCGCTTCCTGGCTCGCCGGCCGAGGCTTTGCGACAATATACGCATTTAGCAAATTTGTCAAAATAAATATGATCCTCAACCGGCTTATTTGCTAATCTCGGTCGCCGCCTTCCACCGCGAGACAATTTCCGGCATAAGCGAACCCCACTGGAAAGTTCGTAACCCCCGGAACGCCCGTATTACTGGCCAATTCATTGAGTGTGACACCACCGGGCACCAAGGTGCTAAAGTCATATCTATGACCGTTGAATGTAAAACTCTGACTCGATACCAAGGTTTCAGTCAGAGTGTGCAGGCTAATGGATTCGAATGGCGGCGGGTTGGTGACGTCGCTCTGTAGGATCGCCAGGGCCAGGTACTCCGGCCTCGTGAACCCTGCGATTGGTTGGCCGGGGAACGGCTGGTCGCCCGAGAATGTGTCTGGAGTGCACCAGTCGCCGTCCGGTTTCGAATTGTAATAAATGTTGAAAGTTCCGGTGGAGGTTAAATCGAGTCCGATATCACCATTTTGCAGTGGGGTGACCGAGAATACATCAGAGCGAAACGTAAAGAACGCCGTTTGCTCGCTTGGACCTGTAGAAGATGGTTTAAAGAGCGAGTCTGACGCCCCAATCCCATTTATATCGGTGAAATAGCCGACAACCTGACCGGCGACGAACTGACCTTGGGTGTCGACTTGCAAGAACGCCCTACCGACAACGTAGCACGCCACTGCAGCGGCAGGGATCTGTTGGACTTCTGTCCAAGGTCGCTGCGCAGCTTCCGCGGGGCTACAAACGCCGCTCAGAAACGGAGTCAAAGCGAAAATCCAACGGTGCACGATCCGATTGTAGCGTTTCATCGCGAACTCCTTGTTCTCGGTTCTCGATGGGATCGACAGGGGAACCTGTGTCCCGGCCGGCTGTCGGCTGCATCAGCAAGCCAAGATGCTCGGTGACGACGGGAGACCTCAATAAAGCGCCGATAAAATTTTCTTAATTGTGCTTAAAATTCGCCACTCGCGCGCGGAGAGGCGCCATGGAGGTAGTCGGCAGCGGGATTTTCGAATTCGAGCGGTTTCGTCTCGATCGGCGGGGCGGCGGTCTGTTTTGCTCCGACAAGCATGGCGCTTTTGTTCCGGTCGCGATCGGGTCGCGCGCGCTCGACGTGCTCTGCGTGCTCGTCCAACGACACGGCGACCTCGTTTTCGAAGGAGGAGATCATGGCTGCCGTCTGGCCAGGGATCGTGGTCGCGGACAGTAACCTGCCGATCCAGATCTTGGCCCTTCGCCGCGTCCTCGATCGCGGTCGGGGCGGAGGTAGCTGATCCAAACCGTTGCCGGGCGCGGCTATCGCTTCGTCGTGCCGGTGATGCAAGCTCAATACAAATACGCTGATACGAGTGAGGTGGTCGAAGCGCCGACCAAGGGCCGCGACGTGCTGGTCGAGCGCCGCCCGCTAACCGTGTTGGCAGGCAGCATCGTCAGCATTCCGGCTTCGGCCGCGGAAGCGGATCCCGAAGAGCTGCTGGATACCATGGCGACCCTTTACCGCGCTTGCGCCGACGCCATCAAACGATACGACGGTTTCATGACACATCTTCCGGGCGATACTTTCTTCTCCTATTTCAGGTACCCGGGCCGCACACGAAGATGATCCCGAACGAGCGGTACGAGCGGGCCTAAGCCTCGTCGACATAATCGGCCTATATGAAGCTCGGGCTGCCTGCAGACCCGCATTGGTATCGCCACCGGGCTCGTCATCATAGGCGATGTGATCGGTGAAGGACACGGACGACGACCCAACGTCGTGGGCACAGCGCCGAGCTTGGCGACAACACTGCACGCGCTTGCCGCGCCGAATTCAATCCTGATCGCCGAGAGCACACAGCGACAGGTCGGCGCATTCTTCGCGCTCGAGGATGCCGGGTCGCAAATGCCACGTGACGCGTCGCGGCGCGCTTGGCGAGTTCTGGGCGAGCGGCGCGGCCTGGGCCGGTTCGAGGCGCTGCGCTCTACCCACACACCGCTGGTCGGACGGGAAGAGGAGATGGCTCAGCTCGACCGATTCTGGACCCGAGCAAGGGCCGGTGACGGGCATGCAGTTCTGCTCTCCGGCGAGCCTGGTGTTGGGAAATCGCGATTGGCGGCGGCGTTCGTGGAGCGTCTCGGAGAGGAGCCGCATCCTTGCTTGCGCTATTTCTGCTCACCGTACTACCAGAACAGCGCCCTCTACCCGATCATCGCCCAGCTCGAACGTGCAGCCGGATTCGAGCGCGATGACATATCCGAGTTGAAGCTCGAAAAGCTGGAGGGGCTGCTCGCCACGCGTTCGCCGATCGCGGAGGACATTGCGCTTCTCGCCGATTTGCTGTCCCTCGGGGGATCGCCCCGCTATGCGCCTCTCGATTTCACGCCTCAGCGGAAAAAGGAGAAGACTTTCGCGGCATGGTTACGCTAAATCGAAGGCTGGTCCCGCCAGCGGCCCGTGCTGATTGTGTTCGAGGACCTGCAATGGGCCGATCCGACTTCTCGTGAGTTGCTCGACCTGATCATCGAGCACCTCGAAAGCTGGCCGGTATTGCTGATCGCCACGTTTCGATCAGAGTTCCGACCCCCCCTGGAGCGGTCAACCGGCGGTCACAGCGATATTGCTGAACCGACTCAATCGGCGCAACTCGGCAATGCTGGTGAAAGGTTTGATCGGTGCAGAGGCTCGGCTGCCGAACGATGTCGCAGACGCGATCGTCGAGCGCTGTGACGGGATTCCGCTGTTTCTCGAAGAGCTGACGAAGGTGATCCTGGAAGAGGCTGCCAACGCTACCGGAGGACCGGTATCGGTACCGCCGACCTTGCATACTTCGCTCCTTGCCCGCCTCGAGCGGCTCGGCCCGGATGCAAAGGAGGTAGCGCAAATCGGCGCCGCGATCGGCCGGCAGTTTTCTTTCGAATTGCTGGCTGCATCGGCTGCGCAGAACCGGCCAAAGCTCGAAGCCGCGACTGTGGCGCTCGTAGAGGCGGGCCTGGTCTTTCAGCGTGGCGCCATACAGCAGGCGGGTTTTCTGTTCAAGCATGCGCTGGTGCAGGAGGCCGCGTACGGCAATTTATTGCGCGCGCAGCGTCAGCTTCTACACGGGCGAATTGCTGACGCCCTTCTGGCTGCAGGCGGTGAAGATGCAGCAGCTGCGCCAGAAATCATTGCTCATCATCTCGAGAGGGGTGGCAGGTCGCTGGAGGCAGTGTCCTATTGGCGCCAAGCGGGCGAACGGGCTGTGCGTCGCGCCGCCAACCGTGAAGCAATCGAACACTTCCGCCACGCCTTGTCGCTGCTCGAAGCCCGGCCTGAAACCAACGAGCGTTGGCATGTCGAGTTGCCGATACTGTCGCCGCTTGGCCCAGCCTTGATGAGTGTTTACGGATGGTCCGCGCCGGAGGCGGAAGAAATCGTCGAACGCGGCGCCAGGATTGCACGCAGGCTTCAAAGCTCGGAAAACCTCGCGCCTTCCATCGCCAATTTGGCGGTCTTCAATATCTACCGAGGCCGACTCGATCAAGTTGAGGAGGCTTCGGATGATCTTTTCAGGATTGCGCGTGAACTCGATGACCCCGATGTCATGCTGCAGGCGCATCACTGCATTTGGCCGGTGCGGTGGCATCGCGGTCAACTTGCGCTAGCCCTTGAGCATGCCGATGAAGCCCTCGTTCTCTACGATGAAGAACGCCACGCGAGCCACCGCCACTTGTATTTCGGCCACGATCCGGCAGTGTGCGCTCTCGCGCTCGGCGCAGCCGCACAGTGTCTACTTGGACATCCGGCCCGCGCCATGCACCGCCATGGCGAGGCCATAACCCTGGCGCGGCGGATGCGGGATCCGCCGTCTCTGGCGCACTCGATGTTTCTCTCCTGCACTTCATCTCAAGCACCTGGCGGCAATGCCGCGGCGGTATTCGCCGCCGCCACAGAGTTGCGGGAGCTGAGCGAGCAACTCGGGTTCTCTCAGTTCCAAGCATGCGCGCAGATGTTCCTCGGCTGGGCGCTCGCTCGTTCGGGCGAGGCGTTGCAAGGTATCGCCCAAATGAGCGAGGGATTAGGGATCTTGCAGCGGATTGGGGCCAGCATGTTCATGCGCGCCGGTTGCCTGATGGCGACGCCCACCTGATGGCACATGGTTATCGCGAAGGGCTGGGGCACGTGGCCCAAGCGCTTCACTTCACGGAAACCGGCGATCAGAGTTGCCTAGCCCGTCTGTATCATCTGCGGGCGGAACTCCTGCTGCACCTCCATGGTACCAGTGATGCGGCGGTCGAGGCCAGCCAGCGACAGGCAATCGCGGTGGCACGGCGACAGGAGGCCAAAGGATGGGAGCTGCCGGCGACGACGAGCCTTGCCCGCCTGTGGGTCGATTGCGGTCGTCGTAGAGAAGCCCGAGACCTCCTTGGCCCGATCTACGGATGGTTCACCGAGGGCTTCGATACTCCTGATCTGCAGACGGCCAAGGCGCTGCTCGACGCGTTGCGTTGAAGCGCTCCTACATCAGGAACACGCCCTTGCCGGTGGTCTGGGTGTCGAACAGGTGATAGGCCTCATCCGCCTGGTCGAGCTTCCACTGATGTGTGAACAGGCGGTCGACATCGACCTTGCGCTCGACGCAGAAACGCGCGCAATCGGCTTGCCCCTGCCACGAGAAGGTCCAGGAGGCAATGATCGTCAGCTGCTTACGCAGCATGTCGGGGCTGACATCGATCGTCACATTGTTGCGCTCGCCGACAAAGCATACCGTGCCCCACACCTTAGCGCTGCGTACGGCGGCGATACGGCCCTCGGGCTGGCTCGAAGTGTCGAGGGTGAAGTCGGCGCCGCCGTGGGTCAGGTCCTTGATCGCGCCAACCGGGTCGTTAGAGCGCGGGTTGACCGTCTCCCAAGCGCCGAACTCCTTGGCGCGGGTCAGCCGCTCGGGGCTGACATCGAGCGCGATGACGCGGGCGCCCATCGCCGAGGCGAGCTGCGTCGCCGACAGACCGACCGGTCCCTGGCCAAACAGCGCGATCGTGTCGTCACCAGAGATCTTGAGCCGCCGCAGCGCGCCATAAGCCGTGCCGGTGCCGCAGGAGATCGCCGCCCCAGCCGTGAACGACAACTCGTCCGGCAGCGGCACCAAGGTGAAGGCCGGCACCTTCAGCCAGCGCGCGTGCCCGCCATGGGCGTTATTGCCGTACACGAGGACCGGCTCTTCCTGGCAGAGCTGCGACCAGCCGGAGCGGCAGTGCTCGCACACCTCGCAGCCCTTGTAGTGGTGCACCATGACGCGCTGGCCGATGCGCGCCATCTTCTCGCTGACGCCGGCGCCGACCGCGGCGACGATCCCGCACGGCTCATGCCCGCCGATCACCGGGTTCGGGTTGACCGGCAAGCCGCCGATCGCTTCGCCGCCTGATTTCGGCCGGCGATACTGGTGCAGATCGCTGCCGCACATGCCCGAGGCCTTCATTTCGACGACGACCTCGCCGGACCCCGGGGTCGGGTCGGGAAACTCCATCATCTCGATCTGCTGTTCCCCCGTGAAGACAACACCGCGCATCGCTTCCTCCGATTTTCTCGAAACAATATGAAAGCAGCCTACGCCCTTTCGCGCTTGCCCGGTACCACCTTGACCCCGGAAAGCTGTCAGTGAGCAGATAGAAGCAAGCGAGAAAGCCGCGAATGCGAAATTTTCGGACGGCGGACGGACCGCTCTAATCCGAGAGCGCAAGCGACGCTCGACCTGCTGGGCTGCCAACGTCAGCGGAAACAGCACGATGAATTAAATTACGCCAACCATCGCGTAGGCTTCGAGCGGGCGGTGGGTCGCGCCGTGATGATCGTGCCCTGACAAAGAAGATCGGCGACCGCGATGGTCGACACCAGAGATTTATTTTCCTGATTACGCACTATCTTCAGCTATCAAGTCATGGTACAAAACAGGAACATGTGGCTGTTTCAGTGGGTTTGAACGATGGCGCGCAACACGGTGCAATTTCAAAAGGGGCTCAGCGAGCCCCAGTTTGAGGTTCGTTACGGAACAGAGGATCAGTGCCGGGAGGCGGTGATGCGCTGGCGCTGGCCATCCGGCTTTGCCTGCCCGGTTTGCGCAGGGGAGCATCACAGCTTCGTCAAGACCCGGGCGCTTTACCAGTGTACCGCCTGTCGACGGCAGACATCCGTGATCGCCGGAACGATTTTCGCGGCGACCAAGGTGCCGCTGTGCACTTGGTTTCGTGCCATGTACCACCTCACTCAGAGCAAGGGCG
>Ga0306922_10006560_pt1 | contig 11161 bp, 10 predicted proteins | sample sta12Cox44000082_FD_203758 | JGI IMG/M metagenome (GOLD analysis project Ga0306922, IMG submission 203758) | Lab enrichment of tropical soil microbial communities from Luquillo Experimental Forest, Puerto Rico - statoxic.12C.oxic.44.000.082 (v2)... | ecosystem: Environmental > Terrestrial >...
ATCAGTACACACCGCACCGCGGCAGCCGACGTCGCGCAAGGAATTTTCCCGCACCTCCTGCGAACTGCTTTCGCCTGCGATTAGCGGACGATTCCGGCCGATCGCTGCGGAGACGATGCGTCCGCGGGCCGATTAACCATCCGCCGCCTTGAAACGAACACATCGGTGGCCCATATGAACTGTGCGGCCTCATTGGCCAGCGGCGAGCCGCGTGTACGGGACCCGGCGGACGGCTTCTAGCTCGCTCTTTATTTTTCTTTCACCGACAGCCCAGATCGCGCGGGGTGTCTTGTTTCACCCGCAGTACAGGCTGCCGCGCATTGCGCAGCGGCCGTGCAAGCGCATACGCAAAGAAGGCTTCTTCATTGAGCTCCTTTCATAACTTCGGACTTGGCGACGCGATCACACGCGCACTGGCCGAGGAAAAATACGGCACGCCGACTCCGATCCAGGCGCAAACTATTCCGACCGTCATGTCGGGCCGCGACGTGATCGGGATTGCGCAGACCGGGACCGGCAAGACCGCCGCATTCGCACTGCCGATTCTGCACCGACTCGCCGCCAATCCGCGTCCGCCTGCGCGCAAATGCTGCCGGATCTTGGTGCTCAGCCCGACGCGCGAACTGTCCGGCCAAATCCTCGACAGCTTCCGCGCCTACGGCCGCCATCTGCGCATCAGGGCGGCGCTAGCGATCGGCGGCGTATCGATGGGCGCCCAGGTTCGTTCGCTGCTCAGCGGCGTGGATGTTCTCGTCGCCACGCCCGGCCGATTACTCGATCTCGTCAGAAGCAATGCGCTCCGGTTGGACGAGGTCGAATGCTTCGTTCTCGACGAAGCCGACCGGATGCTCGACATGGGCTTTATCCATGACATTCGTAAGGTCGTCGCCAAGCTTCCGATCCGGCGGCAGACGCTGATGTTCTCGGCGACGATGCCACGCGCCATCGCCGTGCTTGCGGCGCACATGCTGCGCGACCCCGTCAAGGTCGCGGTGGCACCGGTCGCCTCGACGGTCGAACGCGTCGAACAGCGTGTCATCCGGGTCGATCGCGCCGCGAAGCCGGCAGTCCTGATCGAGACGCTGCGGCGCGAGACGATTGACCGCGTTTTGGTCTTCACCAGAACGAAGCACGGCGCCGACAAGGTCGTGCGCGGCTTGAACCGCGCGGGTATCAGCGCCGAGGCGATACACGGCAACAAATCGCAAAACCAGCGCGAGCGCGTGCTCGCAGCCTTCCGTAAAGGCGAAGTCCGGATCCTCGTCGCCACGGATATCGCTGCGCGCGGAATCGACGTCGATGGCGTCAGCCACGTGGTGAACTTCGATCTGCCGAACGTGCCCGAAACCTATGTGCATCGCATCGGCCGTACGGCGCGTGCGGGCGCGGAAGGGATCGCGATCTCGCTGTGCGACGGCGAGGAGGTGGCTTTCCTGCGCGATATCGAAAAGCTCATTCGCATGAGCATTCCGGTCAGCGACAGGCGTACCGACCAACGGGGGGCGGAGCCGCCTGCCGTTAAGCGCGCCGCGCCCCCCTCGCCGGTCGACGCCAGGCCGCGGCACTGGCACCGCGGTGGCCCGGCGCGTAAACAAGCTCGCAATAATCAACCGCCGGAGACCCCGCGCGGCATCGATTCCATTGCCTTCATCCGCCGTAACAGCGCGCCGGGGCGCGACCGTGCGCAAGGCACGCAGCCTTCGGTCCAGCCTTGGGCCCGCCAATCAAAAGGAACATAACGTGCCAAAAGAAGAACTCCTGGAATTCGAGGGTCTCGTCACCGAGATTTTGCCGGACGCCCGTTTCCGCGTTCAGCTCGACAACGGACATCAGCTCGTCGCCTATACGGCCGGCAGGATGAAGAAGAATAGGATCAAGACCCTGGCCGGAGATCGCGTGACGGTGGAAGTATCACCCTACGATCTGGAAAAGGGGCGATTGATCTTCCGCCATAAGGACGAACGCGCCGGCTCGCCGAGCCGTCCGCCGCAGCGTCAGCAATTCCGGCGGCGGTGACGGCCATGGCCGGCGATGCACCCCATAGCAACGCAGACGTTAGCGACCAAGACTTGAGCGACCAAGACCTAGCGGCAAACCGCGGCGGGGCGATGCTGATATTTATCTTCAAATCCGGGGCGAGCCCCGAGCTTTGCGCGTTCAACGGCGACCTGGCTGCGCTTACCGCAGCAGTTCAAGCCGTGGCTCGCCGTCGGCGCCATCGCACCCGATCAGGAGCCGCCGTATAAGCTTTCGCGCGATGTGATCGAGGCGGCGATCAACGGCCGCGGCTTTCAACTTTTTCGCCTGAGCAAAAAGGCTTGAGGGCCGTTCTGGCGAGACGTGGAAATGAGGGCCGCGGCTACAGATCGCTTGGCAAAACAGTCATTTAACCCTGAGATTGACGGCCGACTCTTTGCCCCGGTTGCTCTCGATCTCGTATTCGACTGTCTGACCTTCGTTGAGCGACCGCAAGCCCGCCCGCTCGACGGCTGAGATGTGGACGAACACGTCCTTGCCGCCGCCGCCGCCAGACGGCTGAATGAACCCATATCCCTTCGTCGGATTGAACCACTTCACGGTACCTGTCGCCATTTCGGCCTCCAATATTAGCGGCTTACCATACGGGGGGCTTCCGAACGCGACAAGGGCCGCGGCGTTGACATTCGCGTGGGGTGAAAGCTCACCCCCGCGCCTTCAAAAAATGCGCGAAGGCCTTCAGCGTCGTCTCCGAGACGTGATGCTCGATGCCTTCGGCGTCGGCTTCGGCGGCTTCGGTCGGCACGCCGAGGGCGCGCAGCACATCGACGACGAGGCGATGGCGGACGCGGACACGGTCGGCGAGCGCATGGCCTTTTTCGGTCAAGAACACGCCGCGATAGGGTTTTGCGGTGGCGAGGCCGGCGCGCTTCAAACGCGCGATGGTCTTGATCGCGGTGGCGTGGGAGACGCCGAGGCGGCGGGCGATGTCGGTCGGCCGCGCCTCGCGTTCGCCGGCCAATAGGTCCGCGATCAATTCGGCATAGTCCTCGAGCACGGCGGTCGACTGCGCCGACCGCGTCTTGCCGAAGCGGCGCGCCTGCGTGCCCTCTGCCGGAAGCGTACCTTCCGCCGCTAGCTTGGCCATTGCGACTGGGTATCCCGCTCAACCACCTTAGAAAATTGGCGCACCGGCCGCGCCGCGGGTCAGACCATACTTCGACGGCCGTGTCAAAGTGTAGCCTAGGATACAATGTCTAGCCGTTGACGCAAGGGGTGCAGCTCCCTATCCTTGTAACCGATGCTACATTTTCGAGTACGTGCTGCCAAAGGCAGCCATTGCCGGAACTTCGGCCAATGACGGCGCCGCCGCTGACAAGCCTCGACGACGCCGTCAACATGACCGGCCCGATCGTGCGGCCGGCGACCTTGTCGGACCGCGCCCTCATCACGGCGCGCGCCGTGCTCGACGGCCGGCGCGGCGGCGTCCGCACGGTGCTCGCCTTCGCCGGTCCCGCGGTGATCGCCTCGATCGCCTACATGGACCCCGGCAACTTCGCCACCAACATCCAGGCCGGCGCCAAATACGGCTACGGGCTCCTCTGGGTGGTGCTGCTGGCGAACGGCATCGCCATGCTGTTCCAGGGCCTCTCCGCCAAGCTCGGCATCGTCACCGGGCGGAACCTCGCGGAGCTTTGCCGCGCGCAGTTCCCGCGCCCGGTGGTGTGGACGATGTGGGTGGTGAGCGAGATCGCGGCCATGGCGACGGACCTCGCCGAATTCCTGGGCGGCGCCATCGGGCTGTCGCTCCTGTTCCACACGCCGCTCATCGTCGGCATGGCGGTCACCGCGATCGTCACCTACGGCCTCTTGATGTGCGAGGCCTACGGCTTTCGGCCACTGGAATTGATCATCGGCGCCATCGTCGGCGTCATCTGCCTTTGCTACGTGGTCGAGATCTTCATCGTGCCGGTCGATTGGGCGTCGGCCGCCTATCACATGGTGGTGCCACAGATCGCCGACTCCGAGGCGCTGCTGCTCGCCGTCGGCATCATCGGCGCCACCGTCATGCCGCACGCCATCTTTCTGCACTCCGGGCTGACGCAATCGCGCGTGCCGGTGCGCAACGACGCCGACCGCCGCGTCGTGCTGCGCTTCTCCAACCGCGAGGTGGTGATCGCGCTCGCCGTCGCCGGCCTCGTCAACATGGCGATGGTGATGATGGCGTCCGGCGCGTTCCATGCCGGCCATCCGGAAGTGGCCGAAATCGAGACCGCCTATCACACCTTGACGCCGCTCCTTGGCGGCGCGGCGGCCAGCGTGTTCCTCATCTCGCTCATTGCCTCGGGCGTCTCGGCCTCGACCGTCGGCACCATGGCCGGGCAGATGATCATGCAGGGCTTCGTCGGCATCCGCATTCCGGTGTGGCTCCGCCGCCTCGTCACCATGGTGCCGGCCTTCGTCGTGGTGGCGCTCGGCGTCAATTCGACCAATGCGCTGGTCATCAGCCAGGTCGTGCTCAGCATCGCGCTGCCGCTGCCGATGATCTCGCTGATCGTGTTCACGAGCCGCGCCGACATCATGGGCGCGTTCGTCAACACGGCGCTGACGCGCAACCTAGCGATCGCGGCCACGCTCGTGGTGCTCACCCTCAACGTCGTGCTGATCGCGCAGACGCTGCTCTAGCTAGCTCACATATTGCCGTGGCCGCGCTTGATGGTCTGGCGGATCACTGGCGCCGTGACCTGATCTGAAATTTGGATGTTCCAGATTTCGCTTTCGCCTTGCGCGGCGAAGTCGGCGAACAGCTTCGGGATGACCGACACGTCGCGGATTTCGTGGCCGCGCAGGCCGAAGCCGCGGGCGATGTTTTCCAGCGCCGGCCGGCCGAATATGGCCAAACTGTCATCGATGCCGTCGGCGCGCAGCTTGTGAAACTCCGAGCCGTAGCCGCCGTCGTTCATCGCGCAGATCAGGATGCGATAGCCTTGACGTTTGAGCGTCTCGAGCTCCTGGATATGGAACAGGAGCCCGCCGTCGCCTTCGAACAGCACGATCTTGCCGTCGCGGCCCTGCCGGCGCGCGGCCGCGACGCCGAGCGCGTACGACAGGCCGTTGCCGACGGCGCCGAATTCGCGGACCGTCGTGTAGCGCTCCGCCGGCCTGCCGCGCATCTGGGTGTTGAAGTAGGCCTGATGGCCGCCGCCGACGACACAGTCCCAATCCTTCGGCACGACCGCGTCGATGGCTTCGATCACCGCGCGTGGATCGAGCACCCCCGGCGCGATGTCGAACGGCATCGAGTCAGCAGGCTCGGTGGCGATGCGATGCGCGAGCTCTTTCGAGCGGATCGCCGCCGCCGTCGGTTTGCCGGCGCCGAGTTTCTTGTCGAGGCCGGCGAGGATGGCCTCGACGCCAACGCGCGCATCCGACCTGACGTAAATGTCGGCGGCCTTCTGTCCGTCGCGCAGGCCGCGCGGCGCATCGTCCAACTGGATCTTGCAGGCCTTTCCCCAGAAGTGCCCGCCGCCGACGTAGTAGGACAGACTCGTGCCGACCGCGAGCACGACGTCGGCGGACTCGTACATCTCCCGGCCGAGCGACGTGAAGTAGCTGCCGGTGGTGCCGAGCCCGAACGGATGGTCGTGAAAAAGGCCGCGTGCGGGCAGCGTGTTGGAGAGCAAGGCGCCGCAGCGATCGGCGAGCTTGACCACCGCGTCGCGCGCGCCGCACCACATCACACCGCGACCACCCAGCACGATCGGCCGCTTGGCCGCTGCGAGCCGCTCGACGGCCTCGGCCACGAGCTCGGGATCGGGCTGCATGCGCCCGACCTTGGGCTGATACATCGCCGAGGTCTCGTAGGGCTGGTTGGCCATGTGCTCGACCTTCTGCAGGTCGTAGGGAATCCCCAGCACCACCGGGCACCGCTCGTACTTGGCGACGTGGAAGGCCTCGCGCACGTAGTCCATCATGCGCGGCACGCTGTGGGCGGCGATGTAACGCGCCCCGGTCGCCGCCACCAGCGGCGCCTGGTCGATGTACTGGTTGTAGAACTTGGCGTTGATCGGCGACTCGCCGGCGAACACCACCATTGGCAAGCGCCCGCGAACCGCGGCCGGCAGCGCCGTCATCAACTGGGTCACGCCGGGGCCGCAGGTGACCGAGGCCACGGCGAGCTTGCCGGTCGCCACGTTGTAGGCCGTCGCCGCCGCCACGGTGACATGCTCGTGCCGGACGTGGACGGTGTGCACGCCCGGCAGTTTGGCGAAGGCGGTCGACCAGTGCATGTTGCCGTCGCCCATGAGGACAAACTGGGTGTCGACACCCTCCGCAAGGAAGGCCTCCGCGAGCGCTTCGTAGAGCTTTGGCATGGGCGATGCTGCCTGGATTATGAGGCGATTGGGGTACTCAACAAGGATGCCCGGCGACGCCCAGCCCCGTCAATTCATTTAGAAGCGACCTTGGCGCCCGCTCTACTATGCGCTTTAATACGACCCCGACGGACCTGCTACTCTTCACCGCCCGTTCGTCGAAGTATCACGCTGACGAAGGAAAGGATCCTCAGCTATGCAGAACAAACTGGACCAAGCGGACGAGACGCTCTTGAGCTACGACGTCTCCGACGAAGTGCTCGAAGCGACCGCCGACCAGGAAAAGGCCGGAATCTACACGATTTCGTTTTGCACCGGCCTGAGCACCTGCCCGGCCTAACTTTACGTTCTCTGCCGCCGGGCGCGATCGGTCTCTTGGCAATGCCTTGGCACCGGCCGCGCCGTGCGGTGACGGCCCCTCGATCCAGGGGCTGTCTAACGGCGTATGCCACATCGCCCCGGCGAAAATGCCGGGGCTTTTCCTTTCGCCAAAGCTTCTTTTCGCAAAGGCGCAAAAAGCAAAAGCCCGGATCGCCTAAAGGCAATCCGGGCCACAAGGCTTTCGCCGTTTTCGGCTTATAGCGCTTTCAGGTTTTCGGCGGCCGACTTGCCGGTCTTGCGGTCGGTCACAACTTCGAACGAAACGCGCTGACCTTCACGCAGCTCGCGCAGTCCCGCGCGCTCGACGGCGCTGATATGGACGAATACGTCCTTGCCGCCGCCTTCGGGCTGGATGAATCCGTAGCCCTTCTGCGCGTTGAACCATTTCACAGTACCGTTGTTCACGGGTCTCTCCTCATAGGCATGTCGATATGAGCCGAGCAATAGGCCCGGCTCGGTTAGCTCGAGATTTTGGTGAAGGATCGTCAGTCAGGCGCGCTTTGTCAGGTCGCTGCAAGGCCAAGTCATTCGGCCGAAAATGCTCGAAGCCATGAATTTAACGGCAAGTTGCGGCGGCCGCAAGGCCGGGCCGCGGTCAACATGACTGTCATGCTGCAGCCTTAACAATTTCATAATCGCGCTCACACGCCCAAAACGTCAACGATCGCGCCGTTTTCCGCCGATTTCACGATGGCGTCGAACACCGCCATGCCGTGCAACACCTCGTCGAGCGGCACCGGGTAGGGTTTTTCGCCGGCGATCGCCCGGGCAAAGGCGGTGAGCTCGGCGTTGAGCGTGTCGAAGCCCGCATGCTCGAAAATCTCGTCGGGCATCGCCGGCACCCGCCCGGTCGGCGCCGTGGTCGCCGTCGGGGCGAAGCGTAAGCGGGATAGATCGGCGCGCGCGATCTCGCCGAGGCCGTTTGTGCCATAGACGGTGAAGGCAAAATTGGTCGCGGTCGCAACCGAACAGAACAACAAGCCGGTGGCGCCCGACGCAAAGCGCAGCATGACCGTGGTGGTGTCGTCGGCGCGTCCCGGATAATTGCGCGCGGTGACGCAGCGCACGTTGCGGACGTTGCCGGCAAGTTCGATCATGTGGTCGAGGGCATGGACGCCGACGGCGGTGAGCGCGCCGGCCGGCGCTTCCTCCGGCGCCGCGCGCCAATTGTCGAGGGCCACGAATTGCGCAGTCGAGGTGGTGTGCTGGGCGACCATGGCGATGACACTGCCGAGCCGGCCGTCGCGCACGCGCTCGCGCAAGGCGGCGAAGCTTGGATGAAAGCGCCGCGCCAGGCCGACCGCGAGCACGACGTTGGCCCGTTGCGCGGCGTCGACGACGCGGCGGGCGCTGCTAAGATCGAGCGTGATCGGCTTTTCGACGAAGACGTGCTTGCCGGCCGCGATCGCGGCCAGCGCCTGCGCCTCGTGCACGCTGTGCGGCGTCGCCAGCACCACGGTATCGATGGCCGGGTCGCGCAAGATCGCCTCGTAGCTGTCGGCAAGCGGCACGCGATGGTCGCGGCAGAACGCCTCGGCGTTCACTTTTGTGCGCGTATAGGCGCGGGTGAAGGCGATGTCGCCGCTCTTGTCAGTGACGGCGGCGACCAGCGAGCGGCCCCATCGGCCCAGTCCGACAACGGCGGCGCGGATCATGACGATGCGGCCACGCGACGGCAATTGCGAAAGATGCTCGCCATGGCACTATGCTAATCGAAAGGAAACGCGCAGAGAACCTTTGGCAGCGGCCGCCAGACCGTCCATCCCATCGTCCAACACACTCTTTGCCCATGAACGATGCGCCGGAAATTCACGCCCGGCCGAAAATCGTCGGCGCGCGCATCAAGCGCACGGAGGATCCGCGACTCCTCACCGGGCGCGGCGTCTATACCGACGACCGGCCGGCACCGCAGGCGCTACACGTGGCGTTCTGCCGGAGCGAGCAGGCCCACTCGCGCCTCCGCGCCATCGACGCCGCGGCGGCGCGCGCCGCGCCGGGCGTGGTCGCCGTGCTCGCCGCCGGCGATTTGGGCGACGCGGTGAAGCCGCTGTCCGCGACCTCGCGCATGGCGAATTATCATGCGACGCCGATCCTGCCGCTAGCGCGCGGCAAGGTGCGCTATGTGGGCGAGCCGGTGGTCGGCGTCCTCGCCGCGAGCCGCTATGAGGCCGAAGACGCGGCGGCGCTCGTCGCCGTCGATTACGAGCCGCTGCCGCATCTGGTCAACGCGGAAGAGGCGGCGCGGCCGGGCGCGCCGCTCCTGCATGAGGCAGCAGGCACCAACGTGATCGTCAGCCGCGAGTTCAAGCGCGGCGATGCCGAAGCGGCGTTTGCAGCGGCACCAATGCGCGTCGGCGGCCGCTTTCGCATGCGCCGCAAGACCCCGATGGCGATCGAGCCCCGCGCCTACCTTGCCGAATACGACGGCGGCCGCGACGCGCTGACGCTGCATTCGGCAACGCAAGTGCCCGGCATCGTGCGCGACGCGCTGGCGACGGCGCTCGACATGCCGCCCGAACGGCTGCGCGTGATTGCGCCCGACGTCGGCGGCGGCTTCGGCGGCAAGGGCTCGCTTTACCCGGAGGAGATCTTCGTGTGCGCCGCGGCGCGCAAGCTCAAGCGCGCGGTGAAGTGGACCGGCGACCGCCGCGAAGACCTCACCGCCAACAGCCAGGGCTTCGATGAAATCGTCGATGCCGAGCTCGCGCTCGATGATGACGGTCGCATCCTGGCGCTGCGCGCCGACGCGATTGGCGACGTCGGCGCCTACTCGATCTATCCGTGGACCGCGGCGCTCGAGCCGGTGCAGGTGGTGAGCTTCCTGCCGGGGCCCTATCGCGTGCAGAATTATCACGGCCGCGTCCAGGCGGTGGCGACCGCCAAGGCACCGACCGGTCCCTATCGCGGCGTCGGCCGGCCGATCTCGACCTTCGTGATGGAACGGCTGATGGACATGGCCGCGCACAAGCTCGGCATCGACGCAAGAGACATGCGGCTGCGCAATCTCGTCGCCGACCACGAGCTGCCCTACAAGGTCGCCTCCGGCATCGTCTGGGACAAATCCGGCTTCCGCGAGTGTTTGGACAGAGCGTGCGCGGCGATCGGCTACGACGCGCTGCGCGCCAGACAAAAAGACGCGCGCGCCGCCGGACGCATGCTCGGCATCGGCATCGCCTGCTACGCCGAGCTGACCGGCATCGGCTCGCGCATTTCGGTGGCGCCCGGCATGCCGATCAATACCGGCACCGAAACCGCGATCGTGCGCATCGAGCCAAGCGGCGCCGTCACTGCGACTTTGGGCATCGCGTCGCACGGCCAGGGCCTCGAGACCACGCTGGCGCAGATCGTCGCCGAGCATCTCGGCGCGCGCTTTGCCGACATCCGCGTCCGGCAGGGCGACAGCGCCGGCGTTGCCGGCACCGGCACCTATGCGAGCCGCAGCCTGGTGCTGGCCGGCGGCGCCGCGACGCTTGCGGCGCGCGCGGTGCGCGAGAAGCTCCTCAACGCCGCGTCGCATCTGCTCGAAACGGCAATTGCTGACCTTGTTGCGGAGGACGGCGTAATCGCCGTCGCCGGCACCGATAGGACAATTACGTTTGGCGAGGTGGCGCGCGCGGTCTACGGCGAGATGGGGCGGCTGCCGCCCGAGGCGCGCGGCGAGCTAGCCGCGACCGAGACCTACGATCCGGTGTTCGGCACCACGAGCTCGGCGACCCACATCGCCGTCGTCATGATCGATCCGGAAACCTGCGACGTCCGCGTCGAGCGTTTCGCGGTGGCGGAGGATTGCGGCAAGGTGGTCAATCCGATGATCGTCGACGGCCAGGTCCACGGCGGCGTGGCGCAAGGCATTGGCGCCGCGCTCTACGAAGAAGTCGTCTACGACGAGGACGGCCAGATCACGACCGCGACGCTCGCCGATTATCTGGTGCCGACGGCATGCGAAATCCCGGCCATCGAGGTCGAGCACATCGAGAGCGCATCGCCGACGACGCTCGGCGGCTTTCGCGGCATGGGCGAAGGCGGCACCATCGGCGCGCCGGCCGCGGTCGCCAATGCGGTCGCCGACGCGCTGGCGCCGCTCGGCGTCGCCGTCAACGAGCTGCCGATCACGCCGCAGCGCGTATTCCGTCTGATCGAAGCCGCCAAGGCAAGCGAAGCTAAAACCTGAAAGAGCCGCCATGGATCTCAATCTGCAAGGAAAGATCGCGTTGGTTACCGGCGCGGCGAGCGGCGTCGGCAGCGAAATCGCCCTCTGCCTCGCCGCCGAAGGCGCGAGCGTCGCGGTCAACTACCGCAGCGCCGCCGAGGAAGCGGAAGCCCTGGTCGGTGAGATCGCGGCCAAGGGCGGCGAGGCCAAGGCCTACAGCGCCGACGTCGCCGATCTTGCCGCTGTGCAGACCATGGTCGGCGACATCGTCAATGATTTC
>Ga0306922_10006565_pt1 | contig 11158 bp, 13 predicted proteins | sample sta12Cox44000082_FD_203758 | JGI IMG/M metagenome (GOLD analysis project Ga0306922, IMG submission 203758) | Lab enrichment of tropical soil microbial communities from Luquillo Experimental Forest, Puerto Rico - statoxic.12C.oxic.44.000.082 (v2)... | ecosystem: Environmental > Terrestrial >...
CGGTTCAGGACCCGGAGCGTTGTAGGGGTCTGCCGTCCTTGCTCACAATCGCGTGGAGCACCACCGAACCCTGTATGCCAGCTGTTCTGGCACCTTCAGGTAGATGGGTTGTCCCTTACCGATAATTTTTGCGGGTTCCACGTTTCCGCGGATACGGATTCGCGTCGGTTTTGGCCCTGCGGCGGGTTCCGTGGAAGTCGCGGTTTTGCCCGGGCCTTCAGCAGACATATCTACGCTCTCGCTCAGGCTTCCCATTTCCAGTTTGGCCGTGTAAAGCCTGGTCAAGCCCGCGGTTGGCGCACCGCCCCGCTCGACCCCATTTGGCGCTTTTCCCCGGTCTTCTGCCGCCGTTTGCCGGTGATTCCCTTCTCCTGGCCGAATCCACCGTGCGCCTCCCGAGGGGCACCCCCTATGCTCCCTTTGCGGCCAGGAACACGGCCCACGCGAGGTCCACATGGCAAAGCGGCAGACGTCTTCCAAGAGCTTTCACGCCGTCGCGGGCGCGCTCCTTCTGAGCCTCGGCTTGTTCATGCTATTCGCCAATCTGGACGAAGTCGCGACCCACATCAGCAACTCCTTCTCCTCTACCCCGGGCGCTCTCGGCGCGGTGGTTGAGATCGGCCTGGCGGGCATGCGCGCCCTGCAAACTTACCTCTTTGACCAAGCCGCATTTCAGGCTGGCCTTCGGTGGATCTTGGTATCCCTTTGGCCGCTGATTCTGGTTATGATCGGAGCTACACTTTTGCAAAACGCAATCGGCAAACGCTACGCGAATCCGAGGTTGGCTCGCACTTTTTCCACAGGGGAATACGAGAGTGAATCTTAAGTGACAGACAGGGCGGCGGGGGAACGACAGGAGAATTTTGTGAGCGACGAACACAATCTCGACCCGAAAAAGCTAAGCGAGGGCTTGCGCGACGCGGCTCGTAAATTCAAGGACGATATCCACGCCCAAATTCATCGCAACATTCACGATGGCCTGAATTGGCGGAACGACACGCCGGGCAGGTGGCGCGGCCCTCTGGTGGTTGGCATAGCCCTCCGCGGCCGTGGCCGCGGCGGCCTCCTGGTGGGCGCCATTCTGGTCCTCGTCGGGCTCGCTTTCCTCCTCGATCACATGGGGTATTTCTCCGTGTATTCGCTCTGGCGCTTCTGGCCCCTGTTTGTCGTTCTGGCCGGAGTTCTCAACTTTGTTTCGCGCAACCGGCCTTGGGGCGTTTTCTTGATGGCTGTGGGGATCTTGCTCCAACTCAATGAATTGGGGATCACGCATTTTGGCTGGCGAGATTTCTGGCCGATGCTGCTGATCGCCCTTGGCCTTCTGGTGTTGTGGGGATCGTTCGGCTGGAGGAAAAGCCCCCCGGTCCCAGCATCGACGGGGGGGGACCCGCGCACGACCCTAAATGAGGCGGTTGTCTTCGGAGGTTTGGAACGCCGGATGATCAGCCAGGATTTTCAGGGCGGAGATATCACCGCCATCTTCGGCGGCATCGAACTGGATCTCACCGAGGCCCACATCTTGGGAAACGAGGCGACTCTGGCGATTACAGCTATCTTTGGCGGTGTGGACCTTCGTATACCCGTGGGGTGGCAAATCGCGTTCCGTGGTGCGCCCATTTTCGGCGGTGTGGAGGACAAAACGCGAACCGCCCGGGTGGACGACCCCGCGAGCCCTCTCAAGACGCTGGTGATCACCGGCGCCGTCATTTTTGGCGGACTTGAAATCAAAAACTAAACGCGTCCAATGCACCCACTGTTCACGCGCAATCGCCTGAGCCTCTATCTGCTGGCTTGGGTCCCGCTGGTTGCCACGTCCCTCTACGTACTCGCGGCTCGAGGAGGCCTCGTTTGGTGGCAAGCAACCGCAATCGCTGTGCCCGTGTTTCTGTTTTACGCTTTTCTTTGTCTTTTCGCCTGGTACCCGTGTCGCGCCACCCCGCTCGGCAGAGTCGGGTTCATTCGCTTGCTGTTGACGCACTTAATCGCTGCCGTGTTCATCAGCTTCATCTGGACTCAGGTTGGTGGCTTGCTCGCCTACGCGGTTCTCAGCCCGAAACAATTTGAGGGCATCAAGGGCCAATTCGCTTCACAAGTGAACGCCATCAATACCATCGGAATTCTTCTGTACCTGCTTTCAGTCGCTTTCCACTACGTCCTCATCGCCATGGAAGATTCGCGTAGCGCAGCAGCGCAAGCGACTGAAGCCCGCATCCTTGCGCGTGACGCGGAATTGAGAGCGTTAAAAGCCCAGGTGAATCCGCATTTTTTGTTCAATAGCCTCAATTCCATCAGCGCACTTACGAGCATCGATCCGTCCCGAGCCCGCGAGATGTGCATCTTGCTCTCCGAATTCTTGCGCCTGACCCTCGGGCTGGGAGAAAAAAGCGTCATCCCTCTTTCCGAGGAACTTGCTCTGCTAGAACATTTCCTGGCCATCGAAAGGGTGCGCTTTGGCGCACGTCTGCGTGTCGAGGAAGAAATTCAGGAGAAGTCGAAATCACTGCTTGTTCCGCCACTGGTTCTTCAGCCCTTGGTGGAAAACGCTGTCGTGCACGGCATCGCCAACCTTCCCGAAGGCGGCGTCATTCGCCTCGTTTCGGAGTTTCAGGATGGCCGGCTGTTGTTGACCATCGAAAACACGTTTGACCGCGAGGCCACGATAACTCGCCGCAACGGCATGGGCCTGGCCAATGTCCGCAGGCGTCTGGAAGGCCGCTATGGAACCGACGCCAGGGTGCACGTGGATTCGCAAACGGATCGTTTTCGAGTGGAGTTGTCCATGCCCGCGGAAACGGGAGAACCGCGCAAGTGACGAGCTCGCAGAAGAGCATCGGCGCGCTGATTGTTGACGACGAAGAACTCGCGCGTCACGTCATCCGCGAACTACTCACTTCTCATACAGAAATCAAAGTGCTTGCCGAGTGCGCTAATGGATTCGAGGCGGTCAAGGCGTTCGCCGAGCACAAGCCGGACTTGGTTTTCCTTGACGTGCAAATGCCCAAGCTCACCGGATTCGACGTCCTCGAGCTGATTGGTGAAAACGCCTGCGTGATTTTTACCACCGCCTACGATCAATACGCCATGCGCGCCTTCGAGGTGCACGCCGTCGATTATCTGCTGAAGCCTATCGCCAAGCAGCGCTTCGAGGAAGCCTTGGAACACGCCAAGCGCAGGCTCGGCGACAAGATGCCGTCCGGACAGCAACTCGCCGAGTCCGCCCGCCCTCCGCAGCAATTTCTCGAGCGTGTGGTCGTCAAAGACGGCACGCGCGTCACGCTTATTCCCATCGCCAAGCTCGATTACGTCGAGGCTCAGGACGACTATGTGGCTCTCGCCAGTCAGGGCAAAAAACATCTGAAACAGCAAACCATCGCGAGCCTGGAAGCCTGTCTCGACCCGAAGAGTTTTGTGCGCATTCACCGCTCCTACATCGTGAATCTCGAACGAGTCGCGCGCATTGAGCCGTACGGCAAGGACAGCCGGCTAGCGATTCTCAGCGACGGCGTGCGCCTTCCCGTGAGCCGCGCCGGCTACGCCCGCCTGCAAGCGCTCCTCGACGAGCGAAAATAACGCACCACATGGAAACACTCACACCTCAGTGGGCGAGCTATGAGTTGGCGGACAGCGGCGATGGAAAGAAGCTCGAACGGTTCGACGAATTCATACTCATCCGTCCCGAAGCCCAGGCAAGATGGAAACCAGCGCTCCCCGCGCATCAGTGGGAAGCGGCGCACGGCGAATTTGTGAAAACCAGCCGTGGGCAGCAAGGTGAGTGGAAATTCCGTAAACCCTCTCCAAAACGATGGACGATGCAGAGAAAGAATTTAAAATTCTGGGTGCAGCCCGCGCCCTCGGGGCACCTGGGAGTGTTTCCGGATCAGGCGTGTCATTGGGATTGGATCGAGGAAGCGACGAGACTCGCAGCGGATTCCGTAAAGCTGCTGTGCTTGTTCGGGCACACTGGCCTCGCGGCGCTGGCGGCGGCTGCGGCGGGCGCGCAGGTGACGCACGTGGATGCCTCCCGCAAGGCGGTGGCCTGGGCACGCGAAAACCAGAGTCTGTCCGGCCTTGGCACACGCCCGATCCGTTGGATTGTGGAAGACGCCCTGACGTTTGTCAGGCGCGAGGCGCGACGCGGAAATCAATACAACGCGCTGGTGCTCGATCCCCCAAGGTTCGGACGCGGTCCCGATGGCGAGATTTGGAGATTCGAGGATTCTCTTCCGGAATTGCTGGGCGCATGTGCAAGGATTCTGAGCACGCGACCCGTGTTTGCTCTGCTGAATGTCTATGCGACGGTGCTGACGGAGGGACGAATGGAAAGGGACGCCGGAGGACTGCATGCACGCCTGAAAACGATGCTCGGAGAATCCCGGATAGCCGTCAACGCAGGCGCGTTGGCGATCCAAGATGCGGAAGGGCGAAGAATTTCCGCCTCCGTTTTCGCGAGGGCTCGGTCGGTGAAATGATCAGGAATGCGACACTTGGCCCACCTTGCCAGAAGCGCGCCCCGGCTGAAGGGCTTAATTCGAGCAAGGCCTCGGTTCTCGGCGAACGAAAGCCAGCTTCCTGCGCAACCGAAGCATCCAGCCCGAGAGCATCGTCATCTTCTGCCATACTGAGCTGAAGCGGCCTCGGGCTGAAGCGGCCTCGCTGGTGGGATTGGCAAGCAAGGCTTAAGGTGACACCGTGTCTATCGAATTCACTCGCACGATCCCAATTCTGCGCATCTTCAGCGTGGAGAAAGCCAAGGAATTCTACATTGGCTGGCTTGGTTTCAAAATCGACTGGGAACACCAGTTCGCGCAAAACACCCCCAAATACCTCCAAGTTTCGCGAGGCCAGCTCGTCCTGCACCTGAGCGAGCACCACGGGGACGCCTGCCCTGGATCAGCCGTCTCGGTCGAGATGCTGGGGATTGAAGAATTTCACCGCGAAATCCTGGGGAAGAACTACAGGTACAACCGCCCGGGGCTGGAACACACGCCTTGGAAGGCCAAGTGTTGTGAGGTGATTGACCCCTTTGGTAACCGCATCCGGTTCAGCGAACACGCGCCAAAGTAGTGTGCCGTCCCTCATAGTTTAAGGCTAAACCGGGCCAGCATTTCCCGGCGCCCCAGCGTTGTGAGACTGAGGATCCTGCTGTCGAGTTCCTGGGTCACCCATCTTCTTTTTAACGCAACTTTCAGAAGGGCCGCCCCGAGCGCGCCGCCGAGATGCGGCCGCCTCTCGCTCCAGTCCACGCACGCAAACGCGAAACGGCGCCGCAGCGCCCGGGCTCGATCCACATCTACTCCCAGTCCTTGAACGGCTGTGGCTCCCCTGGGGGTGAGCTCGTATGCATTGGCGTCGGCCGAATCTCCCGTCAGCCATCCCATCGCGCAAAGGCGGTCATGAAGTGCAACGCCCAGGCTGCCCGCAATGTGATCGTAACAAGTCCGCGCGGCGCGCAAAGGCTCGGGCGTGTTTGGCACAAATGGGTCGCGCGTTCCGCCGGCAAGGACACTCAGTGCTTCCAAGGCGGCCGCCACCCTCGGCCCTTCCAAGCTGTAGTAGCGATGTTTCCCCTGCGCGAATACTTTGACCAATCGCTTGGTCATGAGCCGCTGCAAATGCACGCTGGCGGTGGACGGGCTCACCTCGGCCAGCATCGCGAGTTCCGTGCTGGTACGTGCACGTCCGTCCGCCAGGCAGTAGAGCATGCGCGCTCGCGCCGGTTCGCCGATAGCCGCGGCGATCGAAGATGCCGCAGCGTCTGCGGTTTCAACATTCATGATTTGATGATAAACGAAGTGTAGATGTTACGCCACCTGGATCATTCGGGAAATGCGCCGGACCGCACGCTCGCCGCACAGGTTCACGTGTCGCAGGGCTGTCGGAGTCCTCTCGGTGACAAATATGGCTTTTGCGCGCTCGCGCCTCCGGCCTCGCCCGCTCTAGGAGAACCTCGATGACCATTATCTGTGTTATCCGCTACCAGATCGATCCATTCCAGCGAGACGCTTTCAAGAAATACGCCGAGAACTGGGGTCGCATCATTCCCCGCTGCGGCGGCCATTTGGTCGGATATTTTCTTCCTCACGAAGGCACAAACGACATAGCCTGGGGGTTGATAGCCTTCGACAGCCTGGCTTCCTACGAACGCTATAGGGGCACCCTGAAATCCGACAAAGAGGCCCGCGAAAACTTTGCAACGGCGCAGGCCAAGCGCTTTATCTTGCGCGAAGAGCGAAACTTCGCTGAGGTTGTGGACGGGACCTTCGGCATTCCCTCTTCACTGGCCGGGGCGGAGTGAAACCTGTGCCCACACAAGCGGAGAAGGCACAGGCTTTTCGCGCGCTCCATGACCGTCCAGGCGCGTTCATTATCCCCAACCCCTGGGACATTGGTTCGGCGCGCATGCTCGCCCACCTTGGCTTCGAAGCGCTGGCCACCACGAGCATGGGGCACGCCTTCTCTCTGGGGCGGCCGGACAACACGCTGAACCGCGCCGAGACACTGGCGTACGCGTCGGCGATCGTGTCTGCTACGAGTTTGCCGGTGAGTGCCGACCTTGAGAATGGCTTTGGAGATGACTCGAAGGTCGTTGCGGAAACGATCCGGCTTGCCGCGGCCATCGGACTCGTTGGTGGTTCAATCGAAGATGCAACGGGACGCCCGGATGATCCGATCTATGAAATCGAACATGCGGTTGAACGCATCCGGGCTGCCAGCGAGACGGCGCGCGCCCTTCCGTTTCCTTTCACACTGACGGCGCGCGCGGAGAATTACCTACCCGGCCGGCCCGATCTCGGAGACACCATCAAGCGGCTGCAAGCCTTTCAGGAGGCGGGTGCCGATGTTCTGTATGCCCCGGGTCTGGCCACCAAGAATGACATCGTCACGGTGGTCGGCTCGGTGGACCGCCCCGTGAACGTGGTCGTGGGGCTTCGACGGCGCGCCATTGAGCCTGGCCGAGCTTTCAGCGATCGGCGTCCGCCGAATCAGTGTAGGAAGCGCCCTCTATCGCACCGCACTGGGTGCCGCCCTGCGTGCCGCGCGGGAAATGCGCGAGCAGGGCACGTTTGCTTTCGCCAAAGAAGCGGTGCCGCCCCGGGAGGCCAGTCCGATTTTCGAGGCAATACGCTAGGCAAGCTTCCTCACCCAGATGCGGCTGGTGGCAGGTTTGCCGAGATGCACGGTCTTGCCGTCCACGCGCAACGTCATGGTCTCGTCGTACTCGCGCTTCAACACGTCGACCGTAGTTGCCGGGCGCAGGTGCAAGCCTTCCAGGAATTCCAAAAACTGCGCGTCCTTTTCGTACACACAAAGGATTTCGCCCGAGTCCTTCGGACGCAAGTCCGCCAGCAGTATGGCGCCCTGCTTTCGCAGCGTCGCGATACCTCCGCGCATGGGGACTCCGTGCGGGCAGCTCTTTTTGCTCCCGAAGCGCTTGATCAGCAGCGCCTCCACTTCCGGCGAGATGGCGTGCTCCAGCCGCTCGGCTTCATCGTGGGCCTTGGCCCAGGAGAGGCCAATCACATCCGTCAGCAGCATCTCCGCGAGTTGGTGACGCAGGGCCAGATGTTCGGCAAACTTTCTCCCTTTGTGCGTCAGAGAAATTTGCCCGCTCCGATTGACGCGTACGTGCCCGTCGCGCGTCATGCGCTTCAGGGCCGCGGTCACCGCGGGTGGCGTGACTTGCAATTCCTCGGCAAGCCGCGCGCTGATCGGAGTCTGATGCTCATCCAGCATCTCCCAGATGGCTTTCAGGTAGTCTTCTTGCGATACGCTGGTTTTTTCCCGCCGCAAAGACGCTCCTATCCCGGCGCTTTCTGGTCTTGCCGCTGCTCCCTCAAGCTAAACGCGAGCTGGTTCACGCGCCGCTGGATCGCCTCGAACACGCGCTGATAAGTTTCGGGGTCCGCGCCAAAGGGATCCTGAACAAGCCAGTCTTCCACATTCTCCCGGCCGCGAAAAATTTCTTCGCTCGCTGTTCCGGTCATGTTGATAATGAGGTCCGCCGCTTCCACAGCTTGTTTCCGGAGAACATCGGAGGTTAGCCCGTTCGCAGGATATCCGTTTTTCAGCAACGTCTGTTTCGTCAGTTCTGCGATATATCCCAGGGGGTACAATCCCGCGCTGGATGCCTCAATCACATCGGTTGCGTCATAGCGGGAAATCGCTTCTGCCATCGGGCTCCGGCAGGCGTTCCCCACGCACACGAACAGGACCCGAAGGCGATGGGAGCGGGAAACTCCCGGCGCCATCCTTTTCGCTTTTTTCACGATGAGGACTTGCCGCCGTTTGCGGACTTCTTCGCCCGTGCCCTGGCCAAGCTCAGAAAATGCGCGTGCACGGTGGGGTCGTCTGTCAACTCCGGATGAAAGGTCGCGGCCATGATGTTTTCGCGCTGAACCAGCGCAGGTTTCCCCGCGTATTCTGCAAGAACCTTTACGCCCGGGCCAGCACGTTCAATCACCGGCCCACGAATAAATACCATCTCGAGCGGCTCTTTTTTTAGCGTGGTGGGCCCGTTCACCACGTCGCTGGCGATTTGCCGGCCGTAGGCGTTCCGAATCACGGTCATGTCCATCAGATTCAGCGAATCTTGCTGAGGATGCTTCACGTCTTTCGCCAGCAGAATGGCCCCCGCGCACGTGCCAAAGATGGCCCCTCCGCGCTCCGCAAATTTCACAATCTTGTCGGCCAGCCCTTCTTCCTGCAGGAATTTTAGCTGCGTGGTGCTCTCGCCGCCCGGCAGAATGAGTCCGTCGCAACCTTCGAGATCGGCAGGCGTGCGCACTTCGGTGGTTTGCGCACCGAGTTGCCGCAGCATCGCGGCATGCGCTTCAAAATCCCCCTGCACCGCCAAAATTCCGATCTTCACCTTGCTCGTCCCCGGGATGCATTGTTGTGTCTCTGGGGCGGCAAACCCCGCCCCCAGAGTGACAAGAAACCTAAGAAAGGATGGTCAGGTTCTCCTGCGTCTCGTGGGCGGCGTACCGACCGCCGGTGGCCCACAACCGCACCTTACCAACCACGCGTCGACAACAGGTCTTTTTCATCCATCTGCCGCACATCCAGCCCACGCATGGCCTCGCCCAATTCCTCGTGTGCTTCGAGCACGGCCTTGGCATCGTCAAAGTGCGTGGTCGCTTTCACCACGGCTTTGGCACGCGCCTCGGGATCGCTGGACTTGAAAATCCCCGATCCGACGAACACCGCTTCTGCTCCCAGCCGCCGCACCAGCGCAGCGTCGGCGGGAGTGGCGATTCCTCCTGCAGAAAAATTGGGCACCGGCAGCTTGCCGCTCTTGGCGATCTGCCGGACCAGCTCCAGCGGGGCGCCCAATTCTTTTGCCTCACGCATCAATTCGTCGTCGCGCATGGTGGTGAGCTTTTTCATCTGGCTCGTGATGGCACGCATGTGACGCACGGCTTCCACCACGTTGCCCGAACCCGCTTCGCCCTTTGTTCGAATCATTGCGGCGCCTTCGGCGATGCGCCGCAGCGCTTCGCCGAGGTTGCGCGCGCCGCAAACAAACGGCACGCGGTAATCATGCTTCCAGATGTGGTTCTCTTCATCGGCCGGCGTCAGCACTTCGCTCTCGTCAATAAAGTCCACTTCGAGCGCCTGCAAGACTTCCGCTTCCGCAAAGTGCCCGATTCGCACTTTGGCCATCACCGGGATGGTCACCGTGTTCATGATTTCGCGGATGACTTTGATCGATGCCATGCGTGCCACGCCGCCTTCCTTGCGAATATCGGACGGCACGCGCTCCAAAGCCATCACCGCGCAGGCGCCGGCGTCTTCGGCAATTTTGGCCTGCTCCGCGTTGGTCACGTCCATGATCACGCCGCCCTTGAGCATTTCGGCGAGGCCGACTTTCACGCGCCATTCATTCGAGCCTTTGCTGCCGTTGCCGCTCGCATTTGGCTTTTTCGCATCCATCTTCTTTCTCCTCTCCCACTTGAAACGATCCGAACTCCCAATCCCAAAAATCGCTTTATCGCGGCGCGATGATTACGAAGCGCCCTTTCCCCCGCGCGAGCACGTCACCGCTCCCGTTCCGAATCTCGCCCGTCAGAAACAAGTTCCTTCCTCGCATTTCTTTCTCGCGCCCTTCAACCACGATTTCTTTATCTACGGCCACCGGCCTCAGGTATTCCACGCTCAATTCGGCCGTCACGGCGCGAACTTCGCGGAAGCGACAGACTTTTCCCATGGCCTCATCCAGCAGCAGCGCAATGATTCCGCCGTGCGCAAATCCTCCGCCGCCTTGATAGCGATTCCCCAGCACGAAGCGCCCAACGATCCTGCGGTTCACGTTGTCCTGCTCGAACGTCAGTTTCATCCCAGCGGCGTTGTCTCCGCCGCAGCCAAAGCATTGGTTCGTGGGGTTTGGCTCCAGCCTGATGGTGTCGTTCAATCCGCTCCTCGCCGCCTCTCTTCCCTGCCTCCTTACTTCATACCAATGCCACGCGGCTGCGCTCCGCCCTCCGCACGCCACGCTGCCGCTTGCGCATCTCCACCCTCAGCATTTCCGCCAGGGTCGCCACGCCGCGCGCAATTTCTTTCTCGTCCAGGCTGGCAAATCCAAGCCGCAGCGTGTTGGGTAGGGGACTCTGCACGTAGAAATAGCGGCCCGGCGCGAACAGCACGCCGCGCTCCTTCACGTGAATCAGAAGCTCGCTCGCGTCAAACCCCGGCGGCAGTTCCAGCCACATGCACATTCCGCCTTCCGGCCGATTCCATCGCGCGCCTTCTGGCATGTGCCTTCGCAAAGCCTCATCGAGCGCCGCCAGCCGCGCGGCGTATACCTTGCGCATTCTCGCCAGGTGCTTGCTGAAGAGCCCGCGGCGCAGAAATTCCGCTAGCGTGGCCTGCGCCAATTGATCGGTATGCAGGTCGGTACTCTGCTTCACCACGCGCAGCCGTTCGATTGCTTGAGGTGGCGCGACAATCCACCCGACTCGCAATCCGGGGAACGCTACCTTCGCGAAACTGTCGATGTGAATCACCAGATTCGAACGGTCCAGCTGCTTCAGCGACGGCACGCGCTCCTCCCGCCCGTGCAGCCGCGCGTAAATGTGGTCCTCCACCACCGGAACCTGATAACGCCCGGCCAGCTCCAGCAGTTTTCGGCGCGAAGCCAAGGGCATGGAAATGCCCGTGG
>Ga0306922_10006567_pt1 | contig 11157 bp, 11 predicted proteins | sample sta12Cox44000082_FD_203758 | JGI IMG/M metagenome (GOLD analysis project Ga0306922, IMG submission 203758) | Lab enrichment of tropical soil microbial communities from Luquillo Experimental Forest, Puerto Rico - statoxic.12C.oxic.44.000.082 (v2)... | ecosystem: Environmental > Terrestrial >...
ATGCTGGCCTCGCACTCGCGCGTCGACTCGCACCGACTGCGCACCGGCTTCATCCCGCGCGAAGACCGCGAGAAGCTCACCTTCGCCACCGAAAGCTTGATGCAGGCGCGTTTGTTTATCGACGACACGCCCGGCATCTCTGTCACCGAAATGCGTTCCAAGGCGCGCCGCCTCAAGCAGCAGGAAGGCCGCCTCGACCTCATCATCGTCGACTACCTTCAGCTCATGTCAGCCGTGCCCATCGGCGGCAAACGCTTCGAGAACCGCACCCAGGAAGTCTCGGCCATCTCGCGCGGCCTGAAGGCTGTAGCCAAGGAGTTGAAGGTTCCCGTGGTCGCGCTCTCGCAGTTAAGCCGCGCTCCCGAGAGCCGCGGCGGCGATCATCGTCCGCAGCTCTCCGATCTGCGCGAGTCGGGCTCTATCGAGCAGGACGCCGACGTCGTCGCCTTCATCTTCCGCGAAGAGGTCTACAAGAAAGACGATCCCGACCTCGAAGGCCTCGCCGAAATCATCGTCGCCAAGCAGCGCAACGGCCCGACAGGGCTAATCAAGCTGGCGTTCTTGCACTCCTGCACCCGCTTCGAAAACCGCGCCGAAGAAGACGGGTACATACAGTAGGCCGGACATGGTCTGCCCAATTCGGGTAGGCATCGATAATATCGCTCAGGCCTTGGCATCAGGCTCAAGCAAAACCTGCTTGAACGGTTTGGGATAGAAAAGCTTGAGATCCACGGCTTCCATCGCAAGGCCTTGCGCCTTATCCTCGTTCCCCGTTGCTAGTGCCTTTTGAATCTCGGCGCGCTTTACACGGCTTTGGCTGCCGTCAAGGTCTTTCACCGCGAACATCATAGCATCGCTCACACGGACCAGCTTTTCTTCCGCGGCATTTCCTCGCGTGGCATAAGTTTTGCGTTCGGCGTCGCTCAGAGCTGGATTCCGGGCCGCCACTTCGTAGCCGACCATTGCTGCACGCAAATAGGGAGCAGCGCCCAGCAACCCAAAGTAGTAAAGGTCGAGCATCGTCTCTGGATGTCCGACGGGATGAAGACCTTCGCGCGCTCCTTCTACCAGGCCATTTCCCTCGCTCAGAACCGCCCTCAGCACCTCATATGCCTGTTGGGAAAAGCCGTTCTGAATGCAGTCGCGGACCATGTAAGCGCTGAGTTGCTCCATGGAAATCACGGGCGTACTGACCAGCCGTTGGAAGACGGTATCTGCGGCGGGGCTTGCCCTGGCGATCGCTTCCGCCAATTTCTGGATGAGTAGTGCCGCGGCAGCTTCAGTCCCGGTAACGCTGCCCTGAATCATTCCTGTCTGGTAGTGAAAGTCCGCTTGCTTGCGCAGGTAGGTCAGCAGCGTTTTCTGCGACGCCATCAGGGCTGCCTGCGCGAGAAACTGGAAGTTGCGTGTGTGTTCCTGCGCGTGGGTCGGGCTCGACGCCTTGGTCAATTCGTTCAGCCGCGACTCGAATTCCGGACGTCGCCCGTCCTCAAACTTAGGCAGCAGAGACTTCATCGTCGCAAGCACCCTCGGATATTGTGCAGGAGGAAGGTCGATGACCGAGGCGGGGTCGACGTCTGCAGGAAGCTCCTTAACGTACTGGCCGTTTAGGTTCTCATCGACGTGAATGAACCCCGAACCGCGGCCGCGATACCAGTGGTTGGCGGATTGTTTGTCGGGGGGAAGCAGGAGGAAGGAATGGGCGACTTGCCAGCCGCTCTCCCCATAGTCGGGATCGACGACCACCAATAGTCGCTGCAACGCCGCGAAAGCTTGGGAAACCGCATGGTCGCTCACAAAACACCAACGCCAGCGGAAGTCACCTTACGCGCTATACGTACACTAATCTCCTTCGGCGCCTTCGCGGACAAAGTAATGACCATCTGCGTTTCAACCGTTTGCGCAGTCTCTTTCACTTGTGCGCTGGTTAGTCCGGCGGTTTGAATTTTCTTCTTAGCCTCATTCTGTGCTTCTTCCAGAAGCCGATCTTGCGTGGCTTTGTCTTTCCCGGCCAGCTCGTCGATCTTGTCGCCGACGTAGGTGGAGAGAGGCTCGCCGATTTTCTCGCCGACTTTCTCGCCGACCTTTTCACCCACCTTTTCCCCAACTTTCTTGGCCAGGCCTTTCAGAAAGCCGTAGAGCAATGCTCCACCGACGACGAGCATGATTTCGACGCCGGTAAAGCGTTTCTCGTCCGGCGGGGTGAAGTTGCCAACATCAGCTCCGACTTCGGAAGCGATTTCCATGCGGGCGGCTTTGAGGGCTGGATCCACGTGGACCTCCAGAAATTAGGGCGTTTCACGTTCAGCGACTACAGGTTCACAGTCTATATCGAAGGAGCGGATAATCTGCCGAGGATGGGGTGAAGGCGGCGCAAAAAACAGCAAGCTTGACGGCGGCGGTTCGTACAAATACGAGCGAATCGACTCCCAGCCCGCGAAACCAACGATACGGAAGTGGGCCAGGATGCGGACGAGCAGCTCCAGGGGCTTGAACGCTACAAGCAGCACCAGCTGCAGCGGCTTTTACCACCGCTTTCATGAAAGCGGCGAGCAGCGCGTCAACCGCTTGCCAGGCAATCAGGGGTACAAAAACAAACCGCCGGATCCACGGTTCTGCCTCCGGCGGTAGCTGCTTCTGCTTTGGCCTCACGATGTATTTCTTTCGGCCATTGGAAGTGCGTTCACTCTCGGCCGCTGTTTCCGGCGTTCGTGTTGCATACGCGAGCGGGACAATTTCTGCCGTTCATTGTCTCTCTGGCGCCCAGGTATTTCGTATTGCGTCACCAGTCGCGCTGGAGCGGCGAGATGGTGTTCGTTTTTCGACCTCCTAAAAGTTTCTTGTTCACGAAGAAAACCAAGCTCACACCGCGACTTGGTTGCGATAACCGCAGCCAGTCACGTGTGCAATTTCCTGGTAGCGATGGGGCTGATTGTGACGGCTGCCGACTACTTGTGGAAGCTGCGCTTGGTGTCGTGGCTACACGGTTCCGCGGAGACTCCCGCCGTAGCGTTGAGCGGCGCGTTGCTGACGGTGATCGGATTCTCAAAGTCCCTGGAGGCGGTGGAATCGGACGACGCGGAATGGTGGCAGCGAATCATCGAGGTGGCGCTTGCGGCAATTTTGTAGGGAGCGTCGTTAGCAGCGGTAATAGGCTTGGGTTTGGGCCGCGGAACGACGGGGGCGATTACAGCAGTGTGCTTCGGCGAGCGGCCATGGCGTTGATCGCCTGGACGGCCCGCCAAATCGGACGCAGACGAAAACATCGATTGATGCTGTGGCGGCTAGGCGATGAATACGAATGCCAGGTACGCCGCAGCTACGTCGAGCCGCCGCTTTAGCGTGGCGTACTCCATCAGATCGCGCGGCTGGGTGGGAAAGAAACGGTAACCCGCCGCCTTCCCCGGCTTGACGTCGATCTTTCCCAACTCGAACCGATGGCGAAAAGCAGCCCTTGCCGGGTGGTTTCCGTGGCTCACTGGCTGGCATGTCCGGGATAATTGCGCATTGCTGCGTTGGCGAAAGCGCAATTTCGTGGCTCTGCAAACGAGAATCGAAACATGGTTGCCGCCCTCTAGCCAGTGTTGGTTAGGGTGGGCACCGCTCGCGTCAACATCGTTGCCATTCGATGCCAATGCCGTTGTTTTCAGTGGTTTTGCCTCGGGCTTTCGCAGCCACGCCCATTATTCTGGAAGCAGCATGAAGGAAACCTACCGCCGCTGGATGCACGATTGGGAAACGCGCATGACCTCGCGCGACAACAACCGCGTCGTGCGTCCCTTCGGATGGGGCAACGAGTTCGTGCAGGGGTGGCCGGTGGTGGCCGGCATACAGCCCACCCAAGGCGCGAGCGATGCCAAGGCCAATCTCGACTTCTGGACCGCGGTTAATGACGGGATCATCGCCAACAGCGATGACTTCTACGCCTACAAGCCGCCTGGGGACTTCCGCCTCGAGCATCGGCGCGTCGAGCTCTTCCCCACGGGCAGCGAGCCGCCCAAGAAGCAACTGAAAGAATCGTACGGGCAGTTCCTGCGCTTCACTTCGGCCGTCCAGTCACCCTATCCCGAAAACAACCTGATGAATGCGCGCTGGTTTCCGGCACGCGGTCGCCGCGCTGTAATCGTGTTGCCACAGTGGAACGCCGACGGCCTCAGCCACAACGGCCTCTGCCAGATCTTCAACATGCTGGGCATCTCCGCGCTGCGCATGAGCATGCCGTATCACGACATCCGTCGCCCCCATGGCCTCACCCGTGCCGACTATGCTGTCTCCGCAAACATAGGTCGCACCATCGATTCGGTGCGGCAGGGAATTGCCGACATTCGCTCCTGTCTCGATTGGCTACAACAGCGCGGCTACACCAAGCTGGGAATTGTCGGTACGAGCCTCGGGTCATGCTACGCATTCATCGCGGCTGCGCACGATCCGCGTATCAGTGTCAACGTCTTCAACCATGCATCGACGACATTCGGCGACGTTGTCTGGACCGGCCAGTCCACCCGCCACATTCGTCAGAGCATCGAGAGCGTTCTGACGCACGACGAACTGCGCAGCGTGTGGCTTGCCATCAGCCCGATCGTTTATTTCGACAAGTTCCAGCGCTGGCCGAAAAAATCGCTGATGATCTACGGCCGCTACGATCTCACCTTCCTGCCCGAGTTCTCCATGCAAACGGCCAGCGAATTTCTGAAGCGCGGCCTCGACACCACGGTCAAAGCCCTTCCCTGCGGACATTACTCGCTTGGCGAAACGCCTTACAAGTACATGGACGCCTGGCACATCTCTCGCTTTCTGGCGAAAGCCTTCGCGGGATAGAAATGCTTACCACAGAGGACACAGAGCGCACTGAGGAATTTGAATTCTGAGTTTTCTCTGTGTTCACTGTGATCTCATGGGTGATTCTTGAACATCTCGTGCCGCGCTACAATGACTGGTTGCAGCACACGAGGTTTTCATCATGCCCATGAATTCCCGGGAACTTCCTATCTCCGAAATCGACCCGCAGATCGCCGAAGCCATTGCCAACGAAGAGCGCCGCCAGCACGAAGGGCTCGAGCTTATCGCCTCTGAGAACTTCGTCAGTGAAGCAGTTCTCGAAGCCGCAGGTTCGGTCTTCACCAACAAGTATGCGGAAGGTTATCCCGGCAAGCGCTATTACGGCGGATGCGAGTTCACCGACGTGGTCGAGAACCTTGCGCGCGACCGTGCCAAGCAGCTCTTCGGCGCCGAACACGCCAACGTCCAGCCCCATTCCGGCTCGACCGCGAATATGGCTGCTTATGCCGCGCTCGTTCAGCCCGGCGATACCGTACTCGGCCTCAACCTGGCGCACGGCGGACACCTCACGCACGGACACCCTCTGAACTTCTCGGGCAAGACCTACAAGATCGTGCCGTATGGCGTGACCAAAGAGACCGAGACGATCGACTATGACGAGCTGGAGAAGACCGCCGAGCGCGAGCGTCCCAAGCTGATCATCGGCGGGGGCAGCGCCTACCCGCGGACGATCGACTTCGCGCGCATGCGCCAGATCGCGGATAAAGTCGGGGCATTCTATCTCGTCGACATGGCGCACTTCGCCGGACTCGTCGCCGGCGGCGTACATCCATCGCCCATTTCGCACTGCCACGTGGTGACTACGACAACGCACAAGACACTGCGCGGTCCGCGCGCGGGCCTGATTCTCTCCAAGCAAGAACACGCGGCTGCCATCGACAAGGTGGTATTTCCTGGAATGCAGGGCGGCCCGCTTGTTCACATCATCGCGGCGAAGGCCGTGTGCTTCCAGGAAGCGCTTCAGTCCGGCTTTAAGGACTACGCGCGGCAGATTGTCGCCAACGCTAAAGTCCTGGCGCAGACCCTGGCGGACGAGGGATTCCGTATCATCTCCGGCGGTACCGACACGCACCTCATGCTGGTCGATGTCTTCGCCAAGGGCATGCTAGGCAGCGACGCCGAAAACGCGCTGCACGATGCCGGTATCACGGTGAACAAGAACGCGATTCCGTTCGACACTAACCCTCCGTTGAAGCCTAGCGGCATCCGCATTGGCACACCGGCGCTCACCACGCGCGGCATGAAGGAGCCGGAAATGCGGCAAGTCGGCAGGTGGATTGCCGAAGCCCTGCACAACCGCACTGACAAAGCCATGCTGGAAAGCATCCGTCGACAGGTGCTGGAGCTGGCCGAGCAGTTCCCGCTGTACGCATCCCGTCGCGCAAAGCATCACGAGACAGTTCGGGCTTGATGCGTCGCCAATCTCGTTGCGCTTCGCAGTGCGGTTTACACTAGTCTGTGCGCGTCGCCATCGACATCCGGCGAATCAATGAATTCGGCGTTGGCACCTACACGCGCAACGCCATTCGTACACTCGCGCGCCTTGACAACTTTAACGAGTACTTTCTGCTGGGAATTCCCGGAAGGCTCGGCGACATCGAGCCTCTGCCCGATAACTTCATCACTGTTCCCACGCACCCGAACGAGTTCTCGCTCAACAGCTATCTCGAGCTGAATCGTATCCTCAAACAGCACCGTTGCGACCTGTTGCACGTTCCGCATCTTTTCTGGAAACCGCAATCCGTACCTTGTCCGTACGTTGTGACAGTGCACGATCTGCTCGATCATCTCTATCGGGTGAACAGCGCGTCGTGGGTGAAGCGGCAGCTGCACTTCGAATTTACTAAGCGCGTCCTGCACAGCGCCGCGCGCATCTTCGCCGTGTCGAACTTCTCCAAGCAAGACACTGAGCGGCTGTTCGGTGTGCCGGGCGACAGAATCGAGGTCGTCTATAACGCGCTCGATGACCGCTTCCGGCAGGGACACGCCACCGGGGCCGACCACAAGCTGATCGCCGAGCGCTACCAGGTCACGTATCCGTTCCTGTTGTATGCAGGACGCATCAGCCCGCACAAAAATGTCATCCGGATCATCGAGGCTTTCTCCGCGCTGAAGGTCGAGCTCCAGAAAGAGGGTCAATTTCCCGACCTGAAGCTCATCATCATCGGCGATGAGCTGTCGAAGCACCCGGACCTGCGGCGCGCAGTGATCAAGAGCCGTGTGCAGAATGATGTACGGTTCCTCGGCTTTGTTCCTATCGGTGTGCTGCGTATCTTCTACGATCTGGCGAAGATCTTCGTCTTCCCCTCGCTCTACGAGGGCTTCGGTCTGCCGCCGCTCGAAGCCATGGCACACGGCACGCCGGTTGTCACCAGCAACACTTCCTCGATTCCTGAGGTAGTGGGCAACGCCGCGGTGATGGTAAACCCGGAAAACGTTTTCGAGATTATGCACGCACTGCATCGCGTGCTACTCGATCAGCCGGTCCGCGAGAAACTCAAAGCGCGCGGCATATTACAGGCGCAGAAATTCTCCTGGGACGACAGCGTGCGACGCATGCTCGAGGTTTACCACGAGGTCGTGCAGAGCTAACCTAGAATTGCTACTTTTGCCCTATTCTTACTGGCCAACCCACCTTTGTGCCTGACGGCTCGCGAAATAGACTTATCTCCCCGGATTTCGATCGGTTACGGAACGATCCAGAGTCAATCGAATCCAATCCGCGTCATCGATCGCCTGCACACTTTTCACGAGGAGCCATTATGAACGAAATCGCCCAAATGGTGTCGCAGAAGTTCAATCTGTCGCCGGAAGTTTCGCAGCAACTCGTCGATTTCAGTGTGACCCAGGTAAAGGGCAAGTTGCCGGAAGGCCTTTCGCAGCATGTTGACGGACTCCTGGCTGGAGGTACCGAAGCCGAAGGCATCATGGAGAAGTTAAAGGGATTTGCCGGCAGCTTCATGGGCAAGGCGTAGCCGCGGTTGGCTTGAGGGCCAGCGTTACAATCCTTCACAGCGCTCTTCCACCGGAAGCCAGCGTTCCGGGCTCTCGTGTTGTCACTGTAGAGCAGCTCATCGTTGAAGGAGGCACGATGCCCTACTACTTGCTCGCATTCTCATTGTTGGGTCTGATCAAATTCGCCATCTTTGGTCTGGTCATCGGCGCACTTGCCAAGTTGGTGATGCCCGGGAAAAATCCCGGCGGGATCTGGCTCACCATGCTGCTAGGCATTGCCGGTTCCCTGCTGGCGACGTGGTTCCTGCAGCTGGTGGGGCACTACGAGGAAGGCGAGACGGCGGGTTGGATCGCATCGTTCGTAGGTGCTTTTGTCCTGCTGGCGATCTATCACTTCTTCAGGCGCAGAACGGCGTCGTAGTTTGGGGCGTTTGCCGGCGAGGGTCCGACACACAGCGGACGGGAGCCGGCGGCGAAATTCCGAGCTCGGTCGCCGATGTTTGGCGACCGAGCCGAAGCACCGCTGGCCAAAGAAGAGATAGCTGCTGGGCCTGTAAGCCGAATTCTGTCCGCCGCTCAATAGAGTGGCAGGGCGATCATTCCTCTAGGCCGAACATTGCTGCCCGGCTCCAGCGACCTACCCGGAAGTTGTGGCGCACCGAGCCGGCACGCTCCCGCCGTTCCTTCTGCTCCACGCCTAGTTGCGCGGAACCGAAGGAACGGCGCGATCCTCCCCTATTTGGTCTTGCTCCGTGTGGGGTTTGCCCTGCCGCAGCCATTGCTGGCGGCGCGGTGCGCTCTTACCGCACCTTTTCACCCTTACCCCGCCGGTTACGTTCACGGAAGCCAATCGCTCGGGTGAAAATAACCGGCGGGGCGGTATGTTCTCTGTGGCACTTTCCGTTGACGGCCCTTGACGGCCGCCCCCCGGACGTTATCCGGCACACCGCTCTCTGGAGTTCGGACTTTCCTCTCCCAACCTGCGCAGCCGGGACTGACGTCCATCGTTCGCAGGCCGGCAGCGATCACCCGGCCCAGCAGCTAACCCAACTATTATAAATGTCGCAATGTGGCGGGCGAACTACGGGCGCTTCACCCCTTAGCCACAGCTTTGGCGGCTTGCATCACGCTCTTCGTCCAGCGCTTCTCGCCGGCCCAGTAGAGGCTGATTTCGTGACCGTCGGGGTCGTTGAGGTAGGCGTGCCGCCAACCCCATTCCATCATGCGTGGCATCTGGGTGATGTAGAAGCCCTTACGGATGAGGCTGCGACAGAAATCGTCGAGGTTAGCGATCTCAAAGTAGAGCCGCACTCCGTCGCTCACGAGCGAAGCGCTCGCGCCGGCTTGATGGAGCGCAATGGTCCCATCGCCTCCCGGAGCGCGTAGCCGCGCATACACGGGAACACCGTCGTAGCGGAAATCCTCGATGAGCTTGAACCCCAGCAGGTCGCGGTAGAAGCTGAGCGCGCGGTTCACGTCTTTGACGTAAATCATGGCGTGATTGAAGGTGAGTTTGCCTTCTGCGGGCGAAGGCATCGGTGACGAAACAGCTTTGGTCGAGGACTTAGCGAGTGCTTTTTTCGCAGCGCCTCTTTTCGCCGGAGCCCTCGCCGGTTTCGCAGCTTTGGAACGCGAGACTGATTTGACGGTCTTCACGGCGCCGCGCGCCTTCACCTTTTTCGTTGCCTTCTTCGCCATATCGCTTCACTCCAGGGGTTCGGTGATCAAACGGCGCAAGTATGTTCAGTGGGCGGATGAAAGTCAAGTTGTTGCATGGCTGCTTCCCGTCCTTTCTTTCTGGTCGTCGCAGGTGGTTGTGTTGGACCTCACTGCATAGGAGTGACAAGCGCGATAGAAGAAAGGCTGGAGACCAGCGACTTGCGGCGGGAGGTACTCGTATGTTTGCCGGATTTCCTATCGGATTCTTCCTTATCGGGCCGGTGGTGTTGGTCGCCCTGCCCGTCGGTTTCAGTGTGCAGTCATATTTTCGCAATCGTGGCCGCCGTACAGTCGTTTGTCCTGAGAACCACGAACCCGTGGCGGTCGAACTCGACAACAAGTTCGCCTTCGAAACTGCTCTGCGCCGCCAGGAGCACGAACGGCTGCAATCCTGCTCGCGTTGGCCTGAAAAGGGCGAGTGCGGGCAGGAGTGTCTGGCGCAAATCAATCCGTCACCGGAAAATCTCGAGCGCCTTTTGCAGAAGTGGTACCAGGGCAAGAGTTGCGCGATCTGCGAGCGTCCTTTAAGTCGGGCGGATTGGTGGCGCAGCCGTCTCGCGCTGCTCAATGAAAAGCAGAGGCTCTTCGAGTTGCGTTAGAGGCATCTTGAGGAGATTCCTTCGGCTCTCGATCACATGGCGCCACTTTGCTGGAACTGTCACCAGGAAGAGCCGTGCCCGCCAGGCGGAGCCGCCACGGATTCTGAAAGGCGATCGGCGCAACTTCGGCGAAGCAATAGGGGAATAACCAAGGCAGGCACTCTTCAGAGTACAATTCGCTCCGGCGTATGGAGTCGACATGAAGAGCTTGGTGTTACTTTTTGTCTCATTCGCCGCAGTTCTCTCCAGCTGGGGCCAACAGGCGCGTCCCGGCAACACAGCAACTCCGCAGAAGAAACCGGTATCGCCGTTCGCGGACTATGCCGGCGAGTGGACCGCGACCTTCGACGGCAAGGTTTGGCTGCGGTTGACGCTTCAGTTAGAGGGCGAAAAGCTTGCTGGCTCGTTGGTTCATGCGCGCAACATTAACGTGGACGACAACGGAGAAGTGAAGTCGATCAGCGAAGATCAGGCCACGGAAACGATTGCCGATGCGGCAGTGAATCCCGACGGCCTGCTAATAACCTTGAAGGCTTCTGGCACGCAGGAAACTGATAGCTACATTATGAAGCTGGTTCGGCCGGCCAAGGACGCAGCCGACCTGAAGCCCATTGGACAAGCGATGCCACCCGGCATGCCGAAGCCGAAACCGTGGCGAGTAATAAAGTCCGGTGTTTCCACGACAGCGCGTTGAGACGGGCTGGCGAAATTCGAGCAACAGTCCTGTGATCAACAGCACCACTCCTGCGTAGAGCGAGATGCGCATCGGCAGCCTGCTGTTGGGGAATGCTGGGCTGTGGGCGCGCAGGAGAGTGCGAGAATCCGTCGGCAAGGCGTTAACAGGACGAGTATCGGTGGAACGCATCATGATGAAGATGCGCAACCCGCCGAGCAGCACCAACAGAAAACCGGCTACGACAATCCAATCCGCCTTGGCACTCATAGCGGTGTCTGGCCTTTAGAAGTGTCGCAGCAGCAGTCTACTCTTAATTCAAGAGCAGGTTAATAGCACTCTCACGGGCGCACATCAGATTTGGGAGATGAA
>Ga0306922_10006572_pt1 | contig 11153 bp, 11 predicted proteins | sample sta12Cox44000082_FD_203758 | JGI IMG/M metagenome (GOLD analysis project Ga0306922, IMG submission 203758) | Lab enrichment of tropical soil microbial communities from Luquillo Experimental Forest, Puerto Rico - statoxic.12C.oxic.44.000.082 (v2)... | ecosystem: Environmental > Terrestrial >...
AAGGGCAAAGCCCTTGGCTAGTTAGCGGCAGATGGTGGCGCCTCTCCACTTCACCTTGGGTGAGGGTTGCTTGATCGTTGAATTGACGGCGGGAGCGCGCCGAAAGCCGTTGGGCGCGCGTTTGCATGCAACCGGGGTGTCCGCTGCCGTGCCAAAGCTGCGATTCGCGCCGGGAGATATCTCTGAAAGTTCCGTTCTCTCTCTTTTTACAACGACCAAAGTAGTCTGTGCCACAGAAAGGACCGTAATCATGACTCCGGCGACGCGGAGGGAGTATGGCTACCCAGCCCACCTTGAGGTGCTCCGGCACGGGGTCGACGTTTGGAACGCTTGGCGGACCAAAAATCCTTCCATCATACCAGACCTCAGTGGGGCGAATCTTAGCGGGGCGAACCTCATCGAGGCGTTCCTCAGCAGAGCGGACCTCGGCGGGGCGACCCTTAGCGGGGCGTTCCTCAGAAGAGCGGACCTCGGCGGAGCAGACCTCGGCGGGGTAACCCTTAGCGGGGCGGACCTCGGCTGGGCGAGGCTCACCGGGGCGACCCTTATCGGGGCGAACCTCACCGGAGCGATCCTCGACACGGCGAACCTCGGCCGGGCGACCCTCGTCGGGGCGGACCTCACCTATGCTAGCTTGGTCGATGCAGATCTTACGGACGTCCACCTCACCGGCTGCCGCATCTACGGCGTAGCCGCATGGGGACTGAAGCTAAGCGAAAAAACCGAGCAGCATAATTTGATTATCACAAAGAGCGACGAACCGGAAATCACGATCGACAATATCGAGGTCGCGCAATTCATTTACCTGCTGCTGCACAACCAGAAAATCCGCGATGTCATCGACACCATTAGCAGGAAGGGAGTGCTACTACTCGGACGCTTCACTGAAGGCAGGATCGCCGTCCTGGAACGGCTGCGGGAAGAACTACGCAACCGCGACTTCCTGCCAATCGTCTTCAATTTTGACAAGCCGGAGACGAAGGGTTTCACCGAGACCGTCAGGTTGCTCGCCGGTATGTCCCGCTTCGTGATCGCTGACATCACCAACCCGAGATCGGCCCCGCTCGAGTTACAGGCGACGGTGCCTGAATGCATGATCCCTTTTGTCCCGATCCTGGAGAAAGGCGAGGAGCCATTCGCCATGCTCAGAGACCTGCAGACCAACCATCCTGACCGAGTTTTCAAAGTGATCCGTTATCCATCAGTGAACCGGCTCGTAGAGGTTCTAGACAGCAAGATCATAAGGCCTGCCCAGGCAAGGTTTGCCCGGCTCGTGAAAAGGAAGGCAGCAGAGATAGGCGTCGTGGACGTTTAGCCGCCGTACCATCGCTCCAATAGCCCCATCAGCTGAGCGCGGCGCGCTCGTTCGAGATCCGGCCGGCATCGAGGCCGCGCTCCAGTCTTCGGGGACCGCACCCTGGATCTCTTTTTTGCACGCACCCGTATGTCCTCTTGCCACCCACTGCTGCCGTTATTGAGCTGACCGCGGATCGACCGCCGTCGACCCTTTGCCGACATTCGACCTCGCGACATCAAAACCCCTGCAACCCCGGACTTTCCGGAAATGGGCCGCTTTAAGCGGCTACATCGGCGACGCCTCAGATCTTCCGAGCCGAGGCTGCGAACAAATGACGGGATACGGCCGCGGCCTGTGATCGCGCAGCCGGCATAAGGCTTGTTTCGCTCGCTACAAGTTGCGCTGACAATGTCACTCTAGGGTGGTTCGCTCTGCGCTCTCTAGTTGAAGCACAGGTTTTCACACGATTTCACGCTTTTTCGCGTGAAGATGGCAAGTAGCGCCAAGATATTAAGCGACAGTCCAATTAAAGGCTTGAGTAATGCAAGTAAAGATGGTTGTGACATGTCGCAAATCGATACCAGGTTCAATGATTGATGCCGCCATGGCCTCGCTGGCCATGTTCTCAAAAGGAAAAAGGGATGCAAACGGCAGCGTGTACACGCAGCCAGCAACCGCTGCAACTGCCAGAACTGGGAATAAAACTATTTTTCACGAACGAGCCGGAGATGTGGGATGAAGGACGAGATCGAAGAATCGAACCGTCACTTGCGCGAAGCTTGGCAGTTGTACGCTCGCGTGAGTCCTCACGGTGAGGCATTCGATAGAGATGGCTGGAGCGTCGCTAACGCCTGCCAACCGTGGTTCTTTATGAATGTGGGTGTGCTTCGCGGTCCGGTTGTCGACGCGCGTGACCTTCAGCGACGAGCGCAACAAACGACGACTTACTTTGCAGCTCGCTCGAATCCGTGGGTTCTGACGGCAAGCGAAAATTGGTTCGGGGAGAATGCAACTTCTGTCCTCGCCGACATTGGTCTCGCCTACAAGCTCGACCTGATGGGCAGGCAACGGAACGCGTCAGTCCCCCGACCCGGCCTCTGCCCGATATTCGGCTTCGGCGTATCGATGACGAAGAGAGCCGGTTCGCTCTTGCCGACCTCTAAACGCGGATTCCTATAGCGTACCGAGGGAATGGGGACGGCAGGCGGTCGGCGGCGCTGCCCTTTGGGAGAGCGCAATCTTCGGGACGATCGCTTACGTTCGAGACGAGCCGGCATCGGGCGCATTTGCCCTTCTCGTCGACGACGCGCTCTATATCGGCTGGGTAGCGACTGCAAAGACGCACCGAGGGCGAGGCTTTGCCGAACTGGTGATACGCAGATGCCTAGAGGACGCGAGGGACGCGACCGGCCTCGAACGAACGGTGCTGCATGCGACCGGAGATGGCCAGCCGGTGTACCAGCGCATGGGATATCGATGCGTGGTCAGGTTTCCGTTCTACGCGCCGTCTCACTCAGAATAGCCGTCGGGTTGGCACAGACGATGCGAACTGCTCCCCTACTGTAAAGCGGATTGAGGAACGGCTGCTTTCGGCGCGCAACTACGTTGGCCCGCGTCTGGCTGACCAAGGTCGGCTTTCCACCCGTTTGCGACAGCCAGCCGAGCGTCGGCTGAACGGCTCAGGTTGTTAAGGGTTTTCGGACACCTGCCCGTCACTGACAGTGCGACGCGCTCGAAGGGCAGACGTCCGAAAACCCTTAACAGGAAGAGCCATTCCCGGAGTGAGGTTGATCGGCCGTTTCGGGTCGACCCTAGGCTTTTGGGTCAGGTTCTAACCGCGGCAGAGATCGACTGGCATCTCCGCGGTAATCCCGATCGCCGGCGCCGGCACACGCTATCCCGAGGGCGGAATGCGTGGAGCATATGTCTGAAAGAAGCGCGCCGGGCGCGGCCCGAACAACAGGGAGAGTAGCGTGCCGAGTATATGGAGCGTTTCGAGGCCAATCGTGGCAAAAGCGCCGATGAGGCAGGGATGTACTGGTCCGGCGGAACGGTCGAAGTAGCGCCGCGCACCTGGTTCGTCTCGAATTTTAGCGGGGTCACCGCGTTCGAAACAGAAGCGGGGCTGGTGCTGGTCGATTCCGATACCGAGCGTTTGGCGCCCGGCTTAGCGGCGCAGCTGCGCGAACATACGTAGGCGCCGGTGCATACCGCGATCTTCACGCATGGCCACCTCGATCACGCCTACGGCCTGAAATCGTTTCTGATGCCGGATCAGCCGCGACCACGAATCGTGGCCCAGCGCGAGATCCTCGACCGTTCGCACGCTATGAGCGGACCGCCGGTCTGAATGCCGGGATCAACGCGCGGCAATTTGGGGTCGCACCCGGCGCCCAACCCGGCGACCAGCATTTTTCGGCCCCCGGCGCTGACGCCGGATCTGCTGTTCGACGACGCGTCCTGCTCGCGGCCGGGGAGCTCACCTTTGAGGTCTCTCACTGCCGCGGCGAAACCGACGATGCCTGCTGGGTCTGGTGCCGGAACGACGGGTTGTATGCTCCGGTGATCTTGTCATCAACGCGGTGCCGAACGCCGGCAACCCGCAGAAGGTGCAGCGCTACGCGTGGGACTGGGCCGACGGGCTGCGCGCGATAGCGGCTTGCGAGGCCGTGAGCCTCTGCCCCCGCCATGGGGGGCCGGTGGTTCAGGATCCGGCAGAAGTGAAGCGTCTGGTACTGGAGACAGCCGATTATCTCGATTCGATCCTGCGCCATACCCTGGCTGCGATGAATGACGGCGTCCCGCCACATGTAGACATCCTGCAGCGGTCAAGCCACCGAAAACAGCGTCGCCGTCGCTCACACCGGTGTATGTCGACCCGGAGTTCATCATTCGCAACGTCATCCGCTTTTTACGGCGGCTGGTGGAGTGGCCGGACGAGCGAGCTCAAGCCGGGGCCGCGCGCGCCGTTGGCCCGCTAGATCGCCACCCTCTGCGGCGGTGCGACCACCTTGCTGGCGCGCGCAGAGGCGTTTGGCGAGGCCGGGGAGATGAGGCTTGCCGGCCATCTTGCCGATTAAGCGCTCGAAGCCGCTCCCGAGGACGCGGCGGTCCGGGAGGGCGTCGCTGCGATCTATGAAAGACGGGCGGCTCGCGAGCCTGATGGCCGAGAACCTGTTCCATGCTGCAGCCGCTGCCGCACGCCAAGAATCATCCGGCGACTGACGCTCAATCGAACGCGGGCCTCCGGCACGGATGCGGCCAATCACGGGTCACAGCGAGTAGTTGTGGCCAGCGTTCCCATTTGCCGTGCTCTCGCCATACCGGGTAGCTTCTGCGTTGCTCGCCCGCCGTATGACCCGAGACTCCTCGGCACCGTGTCGTCCGCCGGCCTGCACAGGACTGACAATTCCTCAAGGCGGCAAGAGGGGCAGGCGACGCCAGAGCAAGGCAGTAGCGAGCGCGCCGCACAGCGCTCCGAACGCCGACGCCGCGAAATCAGCTATCGACGGATGCCGGCCGGGCGAGAAGTGCTGGAGATATTCCAGGATGCCGGAGTACACCCAGAAACCGCCGATGATCGGCATGCTGCCTCGGCTCATGCCGTAGCCTGCCACAGCAATGGCGGCCGACCCAGAGTAGGCAACGAAATGCTCGGTTGGCCGGGAAGCCCGGTTCGTACCTGAGCCGGCAGCAGGGACAGGACGGCGAGGAGAATGATGCAGCACCAAGTCAGAACCCGAAGTGACGTCATGAGGAGGTTAGCGCGCATAGGCTGACGTTTATCGACGGTGACGGATCTGGCAAGTACGTTTTCAGCAGTTGCGGTTCGGCGTCGCAAGATACCCCGCGATCGCGACAGCGCCGAATTTCCCTGGGCCTTCTCTGTTCGGCCGATTTTAAATCCCTGTTCGATCGGTTTTATTCCCGGTTCGACCGGTTTGGGAATTTGGCCGCTCGATCGACGAGATTACAATGACTTGCCGATCGGGGTTGCGGTCCGAAACGCGGCGAAATCGGATTTTTCCCGTTATTTTCCCGTCGACCAGGGACGGGCCAAAGTCAGGGCAGATCGACGATCTCGATCCAGTTTGGCTGCTGGCCCATCGAGTATTGCTTGAGATTGCTCAGCACACCCGATTGCGGGTCGATCCGGTAGACCGTCATCGCGTTCGAATCGAGCCCGACCGAAAGCAGGAAGCGGCCGCGCGGGTCGATGTTGAAGCCGCGCGGTGTCGTCTCGGTCGGGAAGTGGCCGATCGGCGACAGAGTTCCTTTTTCGGGGTCGATACGGTAGCCGGCGAGCGTGCTGGTCTTGCGCTCGCTGCCATAGAGAAACCGGCCATCCGGCGTCACGTGCAGGTCGGCGGCGGCGGGCTGTTCCTTGAAGTCGGCCGGCCGCGCGTCGACGAACTGCAGCTCCGTCAATGTCCCCGATGCCGGGTCGATGGCGTAGGCGCCGATCGTGTCGGTCGTCTCGGTGATCAGGTAGAGGAAGCGCCCGCTCGGGTGAAGCGCCATATGCCGCGGACCCGCACCCGGTTTCGTGTGAACCTCACCAGGCCCGATGGGCGACAATGTCCCGGTCGCCGGGTCGAACTTCCACTCCATGATGATGTCGCTGCCGAGGCTGGTCGCGTAGCAATACCGGTTGGTCGCGTCGACCAGAATGCAGTGCGATTTCGGTCGGTCCGGGACGATCTGGGTTGTCTTTTCGACGACGTGGCCGTTGGCCTCAATCGGGTTGATGGTCAACTTATTGCCCGGATAGGAGGCGCTCAGCAGGTAGCGGCCGGTCCGATCGGTGACGATATAGGCCATGCTGTCCTGCAGCGGCGTGGTCGCGAGGTGGGTCAGATGCCCGCTCGCGCGGTCGATTGCAAAGCTCGATACCGGAAAGGTGTCGCTGCGCAATGCCGCGTAGAGAAACCGATGGTCGGGCGTCACCGCCATCGGCGTGCTCGAAGGCGACGGCTTGTCGGTGCCGGGCACGGGAACCTTCTCTAGGATGGTCAGATCCCCGCTGTCGCGGTTCATGGCGAGGACATAGACCTCCTTGCCGGCTGCATTGGACACATAGACGACCGTATCCGGGGTATTGTCCGCCATCGCTTTTCGTCCTTCGATGAAGGGGCTCGGCAGCGCGATGCCGCCGAGCCCGAGCGCGAGTACTCGCCGCCGCGTCGGGGCGCTCATTCGCGTTGCATCTGGCGGGCGGCGCGCGCAGCCGGACGCTCAACGCAGTTCTTGAGCCACGCGGCTACCTTTGGGAATGGGGACATGTCGATCTGCGCCGGTCGCGCCCAGGCAAGAATGCTGGCGACGTTGAGGTCGGCGACGGTGAAGTGGTCGCCAAGCAGGTAGAGGGTGGGGCCGAGAACGCCGTCGAGCGCTTTGAGCGGTGCCGCGAGCGACTTCTCGGCGGCGTCCGCCGTTGCAGGATCGCGCTGGTTCTCCGGAAAGATCGCCCGGTTCATCATCGCGGTCAGCACCGGGCGCTCCACCTCGGTCATTCCCCAGAAGCTCCATTGCCAGGCCTGTGCCTCATCCTCGCGACGGCTCGGATAGAGCCCAGCCGTGTTGTATCTCTTGGCTAGATAGAGGTTGATCGCCATCGATTCCCATAGGATGAAGCCGTCATCGTCGATAACCGGAACGTGCCCGTTGGGATTGAGCGCCAGATGCGCGGGCGTGCGCGTCTCGCCGGTGGCGAAATCGACCTTCACATGCTCATAGTCGAGCCCGAGCTCCTTGGCCATCCACAACACACGAGCCGCGCGCGAGCGCGCGACGCCATAGATCTTCAGTGTCATCGCCCCTCCCCCTTACCTGAGATCCCGCCCGGCTGCGTCGCCGGTGAGGAAGATGTTCGGCTTTAGGAACATCGACAACACCAGCGCACCGTCGGGAGAGCGCGCGATGTGCCGGTTGCCTTTGGGCCGCCACACGTAATTGCCGGCGCGTACCTCGCCTTCGTCATCGACGAGACTGCCTTCGAGCACAAAGGTCTGCTCGATTTCGACATGCTCGTGCAGGGCCAGCTCGCTTCCCGGCTGCCAGCGGAACAGCGCGGTCAAGAGCCCGGTCTCCGGGTCTTCCAGCAAGACCTTCATGTCGATGCCTGGGCACGGGGTCGGCTTCCACGGCAGGCTCTCTACTTCGACATAGCGCGAGGCCAGCGGGCCGAGCTTCTCGGCCTTTTCCAAAAACGGGGTCGTAGCGGTCATCGGCTTCCTCCAATAATTTGTCGCCGATCATAGCGGAAAACCCGGGTCGACGGGCGCCTGCGGCGATTTCCTAACGCTATCTTGACGCTTTTTGGATTCATCGGCCTCGGGCGCGCGTGGCGCACAATGGCGGAATGGTAGTCGGCATTCCTGCGTTCTGCCATGCGAGCGGCCAGTACGGATAATCATCGATGACGGGTGCATCCAAACTATTCATCGTCGCGGCAGCCATCCTGGCGATGATGGTCGCGCGCCCGGTCGAGGCGGGGCATGAAGGGGGAGGCGGGCACGGGGGAGGCGGGCACGGGGGAGGCGGGCACGGGGGAGGCGGCTGGGGCTGGCGCGGGGGCGGCTGGCACGGCGGCGAAGGCGGGCACGAGGGCGGTGGGTGGCACGGGGGCGGCGGCTGGGGCTGGCATGGGGGTGGCGGCTGGCACGAGGGCGGTGGCTGGCACGGCGGCGGCTGGCATGGTGGCCCGGGATGGCGAGGAACCTTTGCCTCTGCGCAATTCGGGCATGGCTGGGGTGGGCCCGGGTTTGCTGGTCGCGGCTTAGGCTGGTGGGATTGGCGCCACGCATGGGCTTGGAACGATTTCGGTTGGGGGTGGGGCGCAGGCGCCTGGGCGTGGGGCGGTCTGCTAGTGGGCGCGTCGTTCGGCGTAATCGTCGCTCCGCCGCTGATCGTGGCACCTCCGCCGATCTACATAGCGCCACCACCGATCGTGCTCGGACTTCCGGCGATCGCTCCGCCGCCGATCGCGGCAGGCCCCCCGCCACCAGTAGCTCCTCCTCCCGTGGCCGCGGCCCCGCCGCCTACCGGCGCGTTGCTCGGCGCGGCATTGCCGCCACCGGTCATGGTGCTGCCATCGCCTGAGATCGTTGTCGCCGCGGCGCCGCCGCTCGTCGTCTTTACGCCGCCTGCCTTCGGGCTCTTTATCGGTCTGGCTTTCGCGACGATCGAACCGGGCTGGTGGCACGGCGGCTTCATCACCGGTGGCTTTGGCGCCGTCGGAGCAACGGCAGCGATAGCGCATTTCGGCCACCGGGGTTTTGCCGGCGAGCCTGTGGGCTTCCATGGCCGACTGGGAGGCACGTCCCGGTGGGCCTGGGGCGGCGGTTGGTATGGCGGATGGGGCGGCCGCGGCTGGCACGGCGGCGGCTTTGGCGGCTGGCACGGCGGTGGGGGCTGGCACGAGGCCCGGATGGGCGGCGGCTTCGGTGGCGGCCACGGCCGGTGGCGCTGAGGAAAATAGATATGTTCGGCTCATTCCTTGCACGTGGTGTCGCTCTGGCGGTCTTCCTGGCGCCCTCCATCGGGCTCGCGCAATCGACAGCTCCTCTCCCTCCGACGGCCGCGCCCCCGGCTTCGGCAGCCCCTGCGGCTGCGCCTCCATCGAGCACGCCCGCGCCCTCCGCCGCAACCCAAGCCGCCACGGATCAGCGGATTAAAATGCTGCAGTCACAGCTCGGCATCACCAAGGCGCAGATGCCTCTCTGGTCCGCCTTTACTCAGGCCATGCGCGACAACGCGGCAGCCACGGATGCGCTCTTCACGCAGCGCGCCGGCGCCGTGGCGACAATGAACGCGGCCGACAACATGCATTCCTACGCCCAGATCGCTCGCGCCTACGCCGACAACACCGAGCGCCTGGCGACCGCTTTCGACTCTCTTTATGCGAGCCTCTCGGACACCCAGAAGCAGGCCGCCGACACGCTGTTCCGTCAGCAGGCAACACCCGCCGCCCAGCCGCGCGCCCGGCGCTGACGCGCCTCACCCAGCGATTCCCGATCGCTGCGGCGAGTTTCGCTGGAAACCGCGGCGGGTCTCGGCGATGATGCCCCAAATCCTTGGGAGGGACCAATGGCAAAGGGCATCCTGGTCGCGGCAATGGATTTCTCAGCCGCCCCTGAAGACGAATTTCACGACTGGTACGATCTCGAGCACGTCCCGGAGCGGCTGAGGGTATCCGGTTTTCTAAACGGTGATCGCTGGATCGGTGCGACGAACCCGAAGATCTCGGTTGCGACCTATGATCTCGAAAATGTCGACGTGCTGAAGAGCCCACCCTATCTGGCGGTAGGAGGCGAGAATTCCTCGCCTTGGACAAAGCGCACCGCTCGCTTCCGCAAGAGTCTGATGCGCTACGAGGGGGAGCAGCTTTTTCCCGGCGACCGAACGGCGCCCTCGGAGGCCGCCGCACTGTTGGTCATCGCGATGAACATCTCCCCAGAGCACGAGAGCGACTTCAACGAGTGGTACAACAAGGAGCACGTCCCGGCGCTCGGCGCGGTGCCCGGCACCTTGTGCGCGCGCCGCTACCGCGGCGCTGGTGCCACCCAGCGTTACGTCGCACTCTACCATTTTACTTCACCTGAGGTGCCGAGCTCCGCCGAATGGCGTAAGGCCGCCGATACGCCGTGGACGCAGCGTCTGCGGCCGCATTTCCGCGACATGGTGTGGTTCGACCGCCGCCGGTACAACCGCGCCCGATAATATGGATATCGGGTTTACCGAAGAGCAGGAGCTGCAGCTCTATATCGAGCGCGCCAAGGCCTCCGAGGTCGCCTTCGGCGACGCCACTTGGCACCGCGAGCGCGCCGCTTGGCTGATGACCGCGCAGCTGCGCGGCGAGTGAATGCGGGGCATTCGGCAGAACAATTTCGATGCGCTGCGTCTGGTCGCCGCCGTCTCGGTCGTCTTCTCGCATTCCTTCCTGATCGCCGAGGGCGCACAGGACCATGAGTGGCTGATACGGCTGACCGGCAACCAATCGATCCTAGGTCTTGTCGGGGTCTTTGTGTTTTTTGCGATCAGCGGCTTTCTGGTGACGCAGAGCTTCGAAGAGACCGGCGATGCGTGGCGTTTCCTGGCCAAGCGGGCATTGCGCATCTTCCCCGGGCTGTTCGTTGCCACCTTGCTATCCGCCTTTGTGCTGGCTCCGCTCGTCACGACTCTATGGCCAAGCGCCTTTCTGAACCGACCGGAGCCTTATGAGTACGTCGTCGGCAATACCCTGCTCGATCAAACCGTGCACGAGTTGCCCGGGGTGATGTTCGTCAATAATCCGGTAGGGCTCGAGATCAACGGCTCTCTATGGACCTTGCGCCTCGAGTTCGCCATGTACCTGATGGTCCTGGTACTCGGCCTGCTGCGGCTGTTGACCGTGCCGATAGCGATTTTGTTGTTGGCGTTGGGCATGGCTTGCCTACACTTCGAGATGCTCAATCCACTCGAGAAATGGGGCTGGTTCTTCCAACTGCTCAGTGGTTGGGGGTGGCTGGTCGCCTTCTTTGCCGCAGGCATGGTTTTTTACAAGCTACGAAATACCCGCATTTTCGACGGGCGCGTCGCGCTCTTGGCACTCGCCGGCCTCGTGCTCAGCGTGCCAGCGCGCCAGTTCATTTTGCTGTTCCCGCTATGTGGCTGCTATCTGGCGCTGTGGCTCGCTCTGACCCCGCGCTTGCCGGTTATTCCGGTTGCGCGCTTTGGCGATCTGTCCTACGGCATCTATATCTATGGCTGGCCGGTTGAGCAGGGGGTGGTCTGGCTGCTTGGCGGCCGGGCGGCGTGGTGGCAGGTGTTCCTGCTCGCATTGCCGGCGACAGCAACGCTCGCCTTCCTGTCCTGG
>Ga0306922_10006574_pt1 | contig 11152 bp, 6 predicted proteins | sample sta12Cox44000082_FD_203758 | JGI IMG/M metagenome (GOLD analysis project Ga0306922, IMG submission 203758) | Lab enrichment of tropical soil microbial communities from Luquillo Experimental Forest, Puerto Rico - statoxic.12C.oxic.44.000.082 (v2)... | ecosystem: Environmental > Terrestrial > Soil...
TCTTCCGCGCCGAGATTTGTTGTGCGCAAGGCGACTCGGAGCCACCCCAGTGACCGGCCATCCATCCTGCCTTGAACGCAACTTAGCGGATTAGTCAGGCGCAGTTGCCGGGCATTCAAGGCGCAGATCACTGTGCTCGCCAACATCAGCACCGCGCCAACCGCGGGGCCCAGGACGATGCCCCAAGGCGCCAGCACGCCGACCGCCGCCGGAATGGCAACCACGTTGTAGGCGGTCGCCGCCGCCTCGAAGACCCGCCACCGCGATGTCGCGTGTGCTACCGTCGTTGTCGAGCAGATGCGCTGTGTCGGGGATGAGTGCGACTAGTTTCTCGAGTGCTGCGCCGGCCTCCATGAGGGATCGCATCTCGATCCAGTGATCCAACAGCATGATGTCGATCGGCGTGACGAGCTCCCGGAAGAAGAAGTCGTTGCCGGGAACTCCCAGCACGGTCGCTAGGCTATATAAGCGGCGGTGATGGCGACGCCGATCGGCGTCATCATGCCGGGGTTGCGGCGGCGGATCTCGTCTTTCAGTCCCGGCAGAAACACAATGTGCGAGGCAACCCCTTTGCGCAAGGTCGCGCAACTCGGGGGTTCCAGGTTCGTTAGGGGTTAATCCGTACGGACACGGATTCCATTCCGCTCGATACTGATCGAGCCGCCATGGACGTTCGGATACCTGATCCCGATTCAGGGGCGGCCTCGCTCCTGCTGAGACGCGCGCTTCTCGGACTTCTCCTCGGCGCGCTTGCGGTGCTTTGCCTCCTGGTACTGCGCCCGTTCCTGGCTCCGATACTCTGGGCCGCTATCTTGGCCTACGTCACCTGGCCGCTCTACTGCCGGCTCCGTGTCCCGTTCCGAAAGTTCGGCACCGCTGCTGCATCGGTGATGACCCTGCTCGTTATCGCAGTTGGGATCGTGCCCCTGCTCTGGCTTCTGGTACTCCTGCAGCACGAGCTCGTCGATGCTTACAGAAGTTTCTCCGCGTACCTATCGGAGGGACCTCATCGACTGCCTGCGGCCATTCGCGACCTCCCCTGGTTCGGCGCGTGGCTGCAGGAGCGCCTCGACAGGTATACCACTGAACCCGCGGCGGTGGGCCGCGAGATCTCCTCCGGCCTGCAACTCTGGAGCGGCTGGCTCGCCGCATTGCTGGGTGGCGCGGGACGGAACGTGGCCAAGCTCATCGTCGCCTTGCTTACGTTATTCTTCTTCTATCGCGACGGCGACTCGATGGTTCGACAGATCGGACGCGTCGGGAGGCGGTTCTTTGACGATCGGCTGGATTGCTACGTGCATGCCGGCGGAGTCATGACCCGAGCGGTAGTGTATGGACTGCTCATCACGGCCCTGGCGCAGGGAGTGATCGCGGGCGTCGGGTACTGGGTCTTTGGCCTCGAGGCTCCCGCTGTGCTCGGTGTACTTACCGGGCTGCTCTCGGCGGCTCCTCTCCTCGGCACGGCTTTCGTTTGGGCGCCAATCGGGGTGGGATTGGTGCTCGCAGGGCATACTTGGAAAGGCATCCTGCTACTGGCGTGGGGGGTTCTACTCGTGCACCCGATAGACAATGTGCTGCGTCCCCTCTTTATCAGCAGCGTCACCCGGGTACCGTTCCTCCTCGTCATGTTCGGCGCACTCGGAGGCCTGGCTGCATTTGGACTCGTGGGCGTATTCGTGGGACCGCTCGTGCTTGGAATCGCTAGTGCGGTTTGGCAAGAATGGGTTGCGGAAAAAGACTAGAACGATCGACGAGATGGCAGTGCACGTCCTCATTTCATTTCGTGGGCGCGCCCCGGTTTGTTATGCATGCAGACGCCTGCTGACACCCTGACCGAACACCGAGTTCAGCGGGTTAGGGAGCGGGATCGGCCGCCTCGCGCTGGCGTGGAATTTGTACTTCTCGCGACGGCGCTTTCAGGTCTTGGCGTCGGAGGGATCTCATATCTCGTCGATGCGGCTAGCCTCAGCCGCTGGGCCTATAGGCTGTCGGTTGTCGTAGTGCTGATTCCGACAGCATTCTCGACGGTAAGACGGCTGTTGAACCGCGAAATGGGCGTCGATCTGATCGCCGTTCTGGCGATGAGTGGCGCGCTTGTCTTAGGCGAGTACCTTGCGGGTGCCATCCTTGCGGTCATGCTTAAGGGTGGTACCGCACTTGAGCGCTTCGCCATCGCGCGGGCCCGCCGGGAGTTGAGTGCCCTGGTCAAGCGCGCGCCGCGTACCGCGCATCGCCGCGCAGGCACAGACATCACGGACATTGGCGTCGATGAAGTGGCGCTCGGCGACTTGCTCGTGGTGAAACCGGGGGAGGTCGTCCCTGTCGATGGCATCCTAAGCTCGGGGAGCGCGGTGCTCGATGAGTCGGCACTCACCGGCGAATCGAAACCCGTGAAGCTCGAGCCAGGGGAGCCGTTACGCAGCGGAGGCACCAACGCCGGCGGTCCCTTCGAGTTGCGTGTAACGGCACCGGCCGCTGAGAGCACGTACGCAGGCATCATTCGTCTCGTGCGTGCTGCGGAAGAGTCCAAGGCTCCTTTCGAGCGGCTCGCGGATCGCTTTGCACTGGGCTTTCTCGCATTAACGTTGGCGCTAGCTGCCTTCGCATGGATCGCCGGGGGCAACGTTCTCCGCGCGCTGTCAGTCCTCGTCGTCGCGACGCCGTGCCCGCTCATCCTTGCGGCACCGGCGGCCATCATCGCCGGTGTGTCTCGGGCCGCGAAGCACGGCATCATCGTAAAGGGCGGCGGTCCGCTCGAGATGCTCGCGCGCGCCACCGTGCTGCTGCTCGACAAGACTGGAACCGTAACGCAAGCGCGTCCGCAGGTCGTCGCGGTCGAGACGTTCGGTCGGCTCTCCTCCGACGAGGTCGTTCAGTACGCCGCCGCCGTCGAGCAGGTCTCGGTACATCCCTATGCACCGGCGATTGTGGCAGAAGCGCGGAGCCGCAGCGTTGATCTCAGTTTCCCGCTCGATGTGCGTGAGCAAATGGGCACGGGTATCGCGGGGACCGTGGGCGGGCGTCGAGTCGCAGTCGGGCAACTCGGTTACGTCGTGCCCAACGACACACCGACTGCAGCAACTCGCTCCATCGAGCTGCGCACCGCCGTCGAGGGCTCATCGAGCGTGTATGTTTCCACCGACGGGTCACTGGCCGGTGTTCTCATCCTGCAAGACCCAATCCGGCCTGAGGCTTCGCGTGCACTGCGCTCGCTGCGCGCCGCGGGCATTCAGCGCATCCACATGGTGACGGGTGACCACCCGGATGTCGCTGAACTCGTTGCCGATGCTCTGGGCGTTGACCGGGTGTTCGCTGAGCGGACGCCGCAGGAGAAGGTCGAGGTAATCCGCGTGGTGCGTACCGAAGGCATCACGGTAATGGTTGGCGATGGTATCAATGATGCGCCAGCGTTGGCGCTCGCGGACGTCGGTGTCGCCATGGGAGCGCGTGGCGCCACCGCGGCTTCAGAGGCCGCGGATGTCGTGCTTACTTCTGACCGACTGGAGGGCCTGCTTGTCGCCACCTTGATCGCGAAGCGGACACGCCGGATCGCGCTCGAGAGCGTGCTCATCGGGATGGGCCTCTCGGTGTTGGCCATGGCGTTTGCCGCCGCGGGCTACATTGCGCCCGCTGTGGGCGCGGTGTTGCAGGAAGGTATCGATGTGCTCGTCATCCTCAACGCGCTGCGCGCGCTTGGCGGGGATGCAAGCCTGACCCACAAGAGACCTGAGACGCAAGCCCTCGCGCAGGGTCTCGCCTCGACTCATCGAGCGCTGCGGCCCTACGTCGGCGACCTTGCCGCGCTTGCCGCGCGGCTCGACACCCTGTCCCCAGGGGAAGCCCGCGCACAGCTCGAGCGCACCCGCGAGATTCTCGAGAAGGAGCTACTGCCACATGAGCGCGAAGAGCAACAGACCGCGTATCCGCTCCTCGCCAACATGCTTGGGAAAGAAGATCCAACAGGACCGCTCATACAGACGCATCACGAGATCCACCGTCTCACCCGGCTCTTCGGACGCTTGGTGGCGCAGCTTCCGGCGGAGGGCCCAGGGGCGGAGGATCTTCGCGATCTGCGCCGTGTGCTCTACGGTCTCCACGCCATACTTCTGCTGCATTTCGCCCAGGAGGAGGAGCTCTACAGCTTGTTTGAGACATGACCAGGCGGTCTACGCAGCCACGGTAATGAGCAGCCCTGCCGCGTCCCGGAGCTTACTGAAACGCGAGATCCGCGGCGTTAACCGTCAGCGTGATCGCTACGCGAGCGGCGCTGCCTGCGCATCAGCCGAATAGCAAGCGCTCTTCCCATCGTCAACCAGGTCCTCGGCAGTCCCTGGTGCCGTGACGTTTGTCATTGTGGAATCCGAACACAGGAGGAAAGTCGTCGCATTGCTGGCCTCCGCGCCGTTCTTCCGGAAACGAGGGCGGGGCTGGTATCGCACTGGCATTTGCCCGCAAACCGTCTCAAGTCGCTACCGTCCCGCCCGTTCGTAGGATCAGCTTCATCGCCTTCGGCGCGTTGTGCTGCGAAAGCGGGAAGGCATACGAACCTTTACGGACGCGGAGGTAGTCCCTCTCACGAATGCTATAGGGCGTGGGCGTGGGAGCCTTTGCTTGCTCCGGGCGTCGCGCTCAAACAGAGGAGAGCGTTGCGCGATATGGCAACGAAGACGATCGAAGCGAACAGCTCAGGTACGCGGGCCTTGCGTCGCGCGGCCCGTCACTTCGCCCGGCGCGCATCGCGAGCGCTGGCATCGCCGAGCTTGTCCGACACGGCAGTGCACGATGCGCGCAAGGATCTTAAGAGGGCCCGGACGGCCTTGCGGCTGCTGCGCCCTGCGCTCGGCGAGCCAGTTTATCGTCGCGAGAATGCGCGGCTGCGCGATGTCGCGCACGCGCTCAATGCAGCTCGCGATGCGAAGGTGCTGACGCAGACGCTCCAATCGCTTCGCCGCTGCCACCGCGCACTGCGCCGGGATGCGGACGTCGCCGAGCTGCTGCGTACCCTTCAGGCTGATCAGGCAGGCTTGCGGCGGCGGCTCCGCGGACACCCGGCACAACTGGCGCGGACGCGCGGCGCTCTCCAGCAACTGTGCGACCGGGTGCCGCGGTGGCATGTCGGCACTCACGGTTGGTCGGTGCTCGGTCCGGCATCGAAGCGTATCTACAGGAGTGGTCGCCGCGGACTGTCCACCGCACGGCCGCGTCCTGCGGAAAGGGCGCTGCATGAATGGCGCAAGCAGGTGAAGTACCTGCGTTATGCCTTGGAAATGCTGGCACCCATGCGAGCTCGCAAGGTGGCGCGACTTGCGCGGCAGGCCGAGCAGCTGACCGATTGCTTAGGCGAGGCGCACGACCTTGCCATGCTTGCTCACAAAGCCCGGGTTTTCGCGAAGGGCAATCGCGCGGGCCTCCGGCCATTATTCACAATCATCGAGCAGCAGCGCGACCGGCTTGGTCGCGAGGCGCTGTCGAGCGGCGAACAGCTCTACCGAGCCAAACCCGGCGACTGGCAAAGGCAACTGGGGCGTTATTGGATACGATGGCGGCGCACGAGTTAAAGCAACTTTCCAGCTTCTGACGCTGAGAAGCAGATGATTCCCGCATTCGAAGAATGCCTCATCGCTCCGCCTTCCCGTTCGAGCGGTCACATTCGTCCCGATTCAACCCATCGAGACCGTAGCACTCGATAAGATCATTGAAGCGTTGCGCTTGCGTCACTTCAGGGTACACGCCGATCGCCTATCCTTCGGCCGCGGCACTCGTACGCTGCGCGTCGTCGCCAGCTCAAGGCTGGTGTACCCCTCCAGCAAGTGGCAGAGGTTTCCGCGCGCCCTGTGCTGGGTATCACCGATGCCGACTGCTATGCGGTGGTCTGACTCTTGTCTTTGGGATGGCCGAACTGCATGGCGATACGGCTGTCGTGTCATTGGCGCGTCTGCGGGCCGGTGCCTACAAGAGCAGCCGGCTCGTACGATCGTAATTCGGGGAGGGCTTTGCTTTAGGCTGGGCTATGAACTGTGCGACTCAGCCCGCGCGTTCGTGGCAAGCCTCGAAACCGCGTAGTTCAGCTAGGTCCCCGCGCCTCGCGGCACTTGCGGCGGCGTCGCGACGATGGGGCGACCGGTGCGGAGCTCGTAGCCCAGCTCATACGTAGTAGCGCGGATGGACGGCTGCACCACGAGTTTGAGAATAAAAAGCGCCTGTCGACAGAGGGGTGCCGATGGCATCAGCTGCGATACACAAGACCCCAGGCGAACGACGCGTCGCTCCTTACTTGTCCGACTACGCGGCTACCTGTCGTGCATTTACCTGGGAAATCGCACGGAGTGAGCTGTCGGGAATGCCGGGCGGCGGCCTCAACATGGGCTACGAGGCGGTCGATCGCCAGGTAGCGGCCGGCTACGGTACGCAACTCGCAGCGCGCTTCATCGATCGCGAGTGGCGCCGCACCGATGTCACGTACGACGGTCTGCAGAAAGCCTCCAGCCGCTTCGCTAACGTGTTGCAGTCGCTTGGCGTTGCGCGCGGTGAGTGCGTGGCGACGCTGCTCGGACGCACGCCGGAGCTCTTCACCGTGGTGCTCGGAACACTGCGGGCAGGCCGGATCTGCTGCTCGCTGTTCTTTCAGTTCGGGCCTGAACCGCTCAAGACCCGCCTGCAACTAGGGCATGTGTGCGTGCTCGTGACGAGCGAAGCGCTGTATCGCCGCAAGCTCGCGCCGATCCGGAATGCACTTCCCGAGCTGCGCCACGTGCTGCTGGTCCGCGACCCGGGCGGACGCGAGCTGCCGGTTGATACGGCCGACTTTGCCGCGGTGATGAGCGCTGCTGCCGACAGTTACTCGGTGCAGGCCACCCGCGCCGAAGAGGTCGCGCTGCTGCACTTCACGAGCGGAACGACCGGCAAGCCTAAGGGAGTGACGCTGACGCACGCTGCAGTCGTTGCGCACCAGGTGACCAGCAAGCTGGTGCTCGACCTGCATCCGCAGGAGGTCTACTGGTGCACGGCCGACCCGGGATGGGTCACCGGAATCGCCTACGGGGTTATCGGGCCGCTGACCCGGGCCGCCGGCATGATCGTGGACTCCGAGGAGTTCGACCCGCAGCGGTGGTATCGGATCCTGGCGGAGGAGCGCGTCGCCGTCTGGTACACGGCGCCGACCGCCATCCGCATGCTCATGAAGGCGGGCACGGCGCTTGCGCACACACGTTCGTTTCCAGACCTGCGCCTCATGCTGAGCGTCGGCGAGCCGCTCAACAGCGAGGCGGTGTTATGGGGCGTTGAGGCCTTCGGCATGCCGTTCCACGACACGTGGTGGCAGACCGAGAGCGGCGCGATCATGATCGCCAACTTCATTGCCTGCGATGTCCTGCCCGGGTCGATGGGCCGGGTTATACCCGGTATCGAAGCGCGCGTGGTCCGCCGCCGTGCCGATGGCACGCTCGAAGTCATCGAGTCGCCTGAGGATGTCGGGGAGATCGCCCTTCGGCCCGGCTGGCCATCTATGTTCAGCAGCTATCTGGGGGAGGTGGAGCGCTACCGCGCCGCCTTCATCGAGGGTTGGTATTTAGCCGGCGATCTCGCGCGCCGTGACCGGGAGGGATACTTCTGGTTCATCGGTCGGGCGGATGATGTGATCAAGTCGGCCGGCCATCTCATCAGCCCCTTCGAGATCGAGAGCTGCCTGATGAGCCACCCGGCGGTCGCCCAGGCCGGCGTCATCGGCATCCCCGATCCGATTGCCGGTCAGGCCGTGAAGGCCTTCGTCGAACTCAAGGACGGCATCGAGCAGAGCGAGGAGCTGCGCCGAAGCCTCCTCGCTCACGCGCGGCGCCTGCTCGGCGCGGTGGTGGCGCCGCGTGAGATCGCGTTTTCCGCGGCCCTGCCGCGCACCCGCAGTGGCAAGATCATGCGCCGGCTGCTGCGCGCACGCGAGCTGGGACTGCCGGAAGGTGACCTCTCCACTCTCGAGGCCGGCACGTGAGCCCGGTGGCGGCAGCTCCCGTCACCCGCGAGCGGGGACTCGCTCTGCTACGCGAGATGCTGCGGATCCGCTGCTTCGAGGACCGCTGCGTGCAGCTCTACGGCGAGCTCAAAATCCGCGGGTTCCTTCATCTGTGTAACGGCGAGGAGGCGGTTGCGGTCGGGACGATGCGGGCCATCGAGCCGGACGACGCGATCGTCTCCACGTACCGTGAGCACGGACATGCCATTGCCCACGGCCTCGACATGAACGCCCTCATGGCCGAAATGTACGGTAAGCAGACCGGGACGAGCCGCGGGCGCGGCGGGTCCATGCACATCTTCGACGTCCGCAAGCGCTTCTATGGCGGCAACGCCATCGTCGGCGGCGGCTTGCCACTTGCGCTGGGGTTTGCGCTCGCTCAGAAACTGCAGCGTCAGACTGCCCTCACGGCGTGCCTGTTCGGCGACGGCGCGGTGGCTGAAGGCGAGTTCCACGAGTCGCTGAATCTTGCGGCGCTGTGGCGGCTGCCGATGTTATTTCTGTGCGAAAACAACCTGTATGCGATGGGCACCGCAATCGAGCGGGCTGAAGCGCAGACCGATGTCGCCGGCAAAGCGCGCGTCTACGGCCTGCCGGCCGAGGTCGTCGATGGCATGGACGTATTCGCCGTCGAGGACGCGACGCGCGCTGCAGCGGCGCGTGTGCGCACGGGAGCGGGGCCAATGTTCCTCGAGCTCCGGACCTACCGCTTCCGTGGGCACTCGATGTTCGACGCTCAGCTCTATCGGGACAAGGCCGAGATCGAGGCCTGGCAGAAGAAAGGGCCACTGATTAGGTTGACGACACGGCTCAAGGCCCTCGGTCTCATGAACGAGGACGACTACCAGCGGCTCGAGCGCGAGGCGCGCGCTGAAGTCGAGACCGCGGTCGATTTCGCCGAGCTCGGCGAGTTCGAGCCTGTGGCGCAGCTTGAGCGCTTCGTCTACGCGGAGCAGGCGCCGTGACCGAGCAAGCGATAGTGACTCGGCCGGAGGTGGCCGTGAGCGCAGGTCCTGGTACGGGCGTCGCGTCGGTGCGCATGACTTATCGCAACGCGGCGCGCGAGGCACTGCGCGCGGCGTTGTTGGCCGATCCGCGCGTGTTCCTGATGGGCGAGGACATCGGCCGCTACGGCGGCTGCTACGCCGTCACTAAGGGACTACTGCAGGAATTCGGCCCGGAACGGATCCGCGACACGCCGCTTTCCGAATCGGCATTCGTTGGCGCTGGCATCGGCGCGGCTGTCGGAGGACTGCGGCCGATCGTCGAGATCATGACCGTGAACTTCAGCCTGCTGGCACTTGACCAGATCCTCAACAATGCCGCCACGCTCTGCCACATGTCCGGCGGCCAGATCAACGTGCCGCTCGTCATCCGCATGGCGACCGGCGCCGGACGGCAGCTCGCTGCCCAGCACTCGCACAGCCTCGAGGGCTGGTACGCGCACATCCCCGGGTTGCGCGTAGTGACGCCCGGAACCATCGACGATGCGCGCTTCATGCTCGCCGCTGCGCTCGAGTGTCCGGATCCAGTGCTGCTGTTCGAGCACATCTTCCTCTATAACGTCGAGGGAGACCTCACCGCCGGACTCGAGCGGGTCGATATCGACCATGCCGCCATCCGCCGCCCCGGGCGCGACGTGGCACTCATCACTTACGGCGGGAGCCTGCCCAAGTGTCTCGCGGCCGCCGAGCGGCTCGCCGCCGTGGGCGTCGACGCTGAGGTGCTGGACCTGCGCACGCTGCGGCCGCTCGATGATGCAACGATCATGGATACGGTGCGGCGTACGCACCGGGCGGTCATCGTGGATGAGGGCTGGCGCAGCGGCAGTATTGCCGCGGAAATCACCACACGGATCATCGAACAGGCCTTCTATGACCTCGATGCGCCAGTCGCGCGCGTCTGCACCGCCGAAGTGCCGCTGCCCTACCCGAAGCACCTGGAGGACGCGGCGCTGCCGAGCCCAGAGCGCATCATCGACACGGTCAAGAGTCTGCTGGCGCGCAGCGAGGCGGGTTGATGCAGATCGAGTTTCGCCTGCCGTCTCTCGGCGCCGACATGGAGCGCGCGACGCTTACGCAATGGCTGAAGAAGCCCGGCGATCCAGTGCACCGCGGCGAGGCCATCGCCGTCGTCGAGACCGACAAGGGACTCATCGACATAGAGTCCTTCGACGATGCCACCGTGACGGAACTCCTGGTGCCTCCCGGTACCCGGATGGCTGTGGGCACGCTCATGGCACGCCTGTCTGGGGAGGGCGCGGCCGGCCGGGCTGCGTCCCAACCGCCACCCGCGTCTGCTGGAGCGCCAGCCCTTGCGCCCACGCCGCCCGTGGTGCCGGCTCCCGCCGCACCAACGCCAGCTGCTGCACCGCGGGCACGGCTGTCACCCGCCGCACGCCGGCGGGCGCACGAGCTCGGGCTGCCGCAGGAAGCGCTCGAGCGGCAGGCATCCGGCGGGATCTTCCACCTCGATGATGTGGAACGGCTGGCCGCAGAGGCCAAGGTGCAGGCGTCCGTCGCCTCGGCGCCGGACACCCGCAGCACGATGCGCGGCGTCATCGCGAGCGCGATGGGGCGCGCGAAGCGCGAGATTCCTCATTATTACCTCGGGCACGCGCTGGATTTCGGTGCGGCGCGCGAGTGGCTCATGCACTACAACGCGGCGTTGCCCGTACGTGAGCGGCTGATCGAGGGCCTGCTGGTCATCAAGGCCGTGGCGCTTGCGGCCGCGCGCATCGAGGGTTTCAACGGCTACTTCCGCGACGGACGCTTCGAACGTTCGCTCGCGATCCACGTCGGCACCGCCATCGCCGTGCGCGGTGGCGGTCTCGTCGCGCCCGCGCTTCTCAATGCCGATCGCAAGGATCTCAAGACGCTGATGCGGGAGTTCAGCGACCTCGTCATCCGGGTGCGCAGCGGCCACATGCGTTCGAGCGAGTTCATGACGGCGACTATTACCGTCACGAGCCTGGGTGAAGACGGTGTCGAGACGATCTATCCCATCATCAATCCGCCGCAGGTCGCGATCGTGGGAACCGGCTGCGTCAGCGAGCGGCTTTGGGCCCATGCGGGCAGCGCGGCCGTGCGGCCGGTGCTCAACCTGACTCTGGCAGCGGATCACCGCGTCACCGACGGTCGCATCGGC
>Ga0306922_10006579_pt1 | contig 11148 bp, 8 predicted proteins | sample sta12Cox44000082_FD_203758 | JGI IMG/M metagenome (GOLD analysis project Ga0306922, IMG submission 203758) | Lab enrichment of tropical soil microbial communities from Luquillo Experimental Forest, Puerto Rico - statoxic.12C.oxic.44.000.082 (v2)... | ecosystem: Environmental > Terrestrial > Soil...
TCGACAGCTCGCGCGCGGCTCGACGATACGCGCGGGGCGTGATTCTGGAGAAGGAAAACGGCCATGAGCTGGCGGGTAGCACGAAGCCTGTTGACGCTGCGCGATCAGGTCAATCGGATGGCGCCGGCCAGCGCCGGACGCTGATACACCGTTATCGATCGCAGATGTGACGCCGACATTGACCGAGCGGATCATCGCAACCGTGGGGGTGTCCGATGTGCCGAACCTCATCTGGTCCGATCGCGGGCTTGCGCCGAACGGCTACGCCAAGGGCATGGCAGTGGCGTTCGCGCGCGTCTATGCCAAATGGAAGATAGGGAACTCGGCCGCGCTCGTGATGGCCGCAGCGAACAGCGGTGACGACACTCGCGATGCCCTGTCTTGGTATAATTCGCGGTTCCAGCCGAAGGCCATGGACAACAGCAAGGCTGGCGCCGACACGCTGCGCCATCTCTTCGTGCTACTGTTCGGGCTTGGCATGCGCGAAAGCAGCGGACGCTATTGCGAGGGCCGTGACCGCTCGGCACGAAATATCAGCGCCGATTCGGCGGAAGCCGGATTGTTCCAGATGAGCTGGGACGCGCATACCGCCGACGCGGAAATTCTGCGGCTGTTCGGGGAATACCGCGCATCGCAGGACGACGGCCTGCTCGCGATCTTCCGCGAGGGGGTGACGGCGCATCAATACGATCTTGAAAGCTATGGGTCGGGTGACGGCCGGGCGTTTCAGGACTTATGCAAATCAAAGCCGCTGTTCGCGGTTGAATGCGCGGCAGTCGGATTGCGCACCATTCGGCGCCACTGGGGGCCGATCAATCGGCACGAGGCCGTGATCGCGCCGAGCGTCGATCGTTTATTCGCGATGGTGCAGGCCATTGCCGATGGAAAATGAAAATGAGCGTTCGGTCATCGCCGCAGCGCTCGATGAGGCCTTGCGATCGGTCCGGTCTGACCGTCGAGGCCTTACTCGACGAGGTAAATGGGGCTCGACCAGGCTTGATTGCCGTCCGCTTGCGTCACGCGCACATAGACCGGAAGGTCCGCCCCTCCCGCAAAGCTTACCGTGTGGATGAACGCGACGTGTCGGGTCCAGTCGTCCTCCGGCAGGCGGTAGATGCTCAGCCGTCGACCAAGACCGCCGCCTTCGAATTGAACGAGGTTGTCCCGCAGCGACGCGAGTTCGACCTCGCCCGACACGACATTCGTTTCGAGGCGAAGCGTGCCGCGGGACGCGTCATCGAGCCAGAGATCGACGCCCGCGAGGTTGCCGGTCGTCACCGAGGCCCAGGCGAGCGCGGTGCCCGGGTTGGTCTCCTGCACCTTGCGCTCGGGATTGAGGAAATTCACCGGGGCGAAGCGCAGGAAGCGATTGCCGGTCAGGGTCAACTTCCCCTGCCACACCGTCTCGCGGCCGCGGCCGCGGTACTCCGCGCCCTGCCAGGTGACGCGCACGCGGCGGCCGAGATCGGCCGCCGTGAACGGACGCGCCGTTTGCACGACGTTGGCGCCATGCAGCACATCGAGGCGCTCGATCGGCGCGGTGCCGATGACCTCGACGGCGAGCCGCATCGGCACCGAGCCGGGGCGGATGATGTCGCCCATCGACGCCTCGCGCACCGCGAATTCCTTACCGCGCGCGAGCTGCGGGTCTTCGGCAAACCCCGTAACCGGTTGCTCGAAAGCGGCGCGCAGATCGAGAAACAGCCGCGTCCCGGTGGTGCCGTAATGGCGGCGCCGGCGCAGCGCCTCGAATAAGGCGTCACGGGTCAGCTCGGGCATGAAGTAGCAGGTCAATCCGCCGATCGCGCCGAAGGTCGAGGCGCCGGGTTTGGTGGCGCCCGGGCGTCCCTTGTGATCGTCGCTGTGGCACACTACGCCGACGCGGTAGCCCTTTTCGAAGGCGTCGTGCAGGAGCCATTCGAAGGTGCCCCAGGTCGAGTGCACCTCCACGCTGCGCTCGAGCCGCCCGTCGTGGGCGCATTTGATATCCGCGTAGCGCCCGCCCACATGGGCGATGACCACCGCGTCCTCGCCTGCAAGCGCGCGAAAGAGTTCATCCGCCGTGTAGACGGCTCGGCTCGAGGTCTGTCCTTCGACAAGGATGTGCGACGAGCGCCGGATGGGGCGGCCTTCGCGCCGGAAGAAGATATTGCGGTCGCCGCCCATGCCGGTGTTGCCCGACCACTCGTAACCCGGCAGGCACACGAAACGGCCCGGCGCATCGAACGCAGCGGTCAATCGATTGAGCTCGGCCCAGAACGCGTCGGTGATCTGAAAGTCGTTGCCTTGGTGGCCGACCATGTCGATGAAGGCGAAATCGCGCGCATAGCGGAAATAGCTTTCCGCCGAGCCCATGCCGATGGTTTCGCCGCTCTGCCCGTGCAGGTCGCCCCAGTAGCGCCGCAGCGGCGCGGCCGTGACGACGCGCAGCGGGTTGGCGCGGGCGAGCTCTTGGCCATTCGCCATGAGCCGCAGGTCGAGATCGCCGGGCGTGTCGGCGACGAGATCGTCCAGCACGCGCGGGCCGTCGCCGCGCTTGATCGCGACGCTTTGCGGCAATCCGCGGATCGGATGCGACGGCACGAGCGCGAGCGTCTGCTCGGCCTCGCTCGCCGGGTTGCCCCACGCATCCTCGGCGACGATGGCGAGGCGGAACGGCTCGCCGACGACCGCGAGCGAGGGCCAGATCGCCTTCCAGTGCGCGGCCGGTCCCGGCACCAGCGCAAACGCCGGCTGCTCCGGCAGCTCGGTGAATTCATAGGTCGCAAACGCATCGATCGACGTCTTGAGTTCGACGCGGGCTTCGCAATTGGTCTGCAACCGGTATCCGGGCGAGCCCTGCCGGCGGTCGCCCATGCGCACGGTCAGCGTATCGCCGGCGCGCAGATAACCGCGGCCGACGCGGATCAGCAGCGTGTTCGCGTAGGGCCGGATGTTGAGACGATCGAACCAGACGTCGAGCTTGGCGCCGTTGCTGGCTTCGACCGTGGTAAAGTTCGGCGCGGCGGGCTTGTCGAATTGCGGCTTGCTCATGTCGGAGGTCGTGCGCCACGAGATTTTCACCATGCCGGTATCGTCGATGCCGAACGTGCCCGCGGTGTAGGTCAAGGTCAGCTCGGCGTACGCGCCGGCGACAAAGGGCCCGGAGGGCGTGAGCCGGATCGAGCCCATGTGCTCGGGGAGATAGGTGGAGAACGGCATAATGGGACCTCGATCGAGGTATCGCTGCTGGCGGCAAGGGAGAACGACCGGTAGGATAGTCGATGACCCCTACGAAGAGCAGGATCATTTTCCAATGGCGAAGTTGCGCGTCGTCGTGGCGGTGCTGGCGCTGATCGCCAGCATTCCTATGAGTGCCGGAGCGCAGGAGTGGCCGAGCCGGCCCGTTCGCGTCATCGTGCCGTTCCCCGCGGGAGGCTCGACCGACGTGGGCGCGCGCCTCATCGGTGAGCATTTGTCGCGCAGCCTGCGTCAGCAAATCGTCGTTGAGAACAAGTCCGGCGCCAACGGCAACATCGGCATCGAGACCGCTGCCAAGAGCCCGGCCGATGGCTATACAGTCCTGGTTGCGACCGATGCCGTGAGCAGCAACCCGCACGTCTACAAGATGCATATCGATCCCCTGAAGGAATTGGTGCCGCTCATCCAGCTCTCGCGTCAACCCATCGTGCTGGCGGCGCATTCCTCTCTCGGCATCGCCTCGCTTGCCGAATTGATCGCTCTCGCCCGGCAGCAGCCGGGACTGCGCTACGCGACCGGGAGCGGGGTAGGCGCCCAGCACATGGTGGTGCAATGGTTCGCATCGATCGCCGGCATCAAGCTCGAGCAGGTGCCCTATCGTGGCGGCGCGCCGGCGATCAACGATCTCATCGCCGGGCACGTGAAACTGGGATCGCTCGGGTCGACGCCGCTGATCCCGCACTACAAGGCCGGCACGCTACGGCTCCTCGCACAATCGACCGAGAAGCGCTCGCCGAGCCTGCCGGACGTGCCGACCTATCAAGAGGCGGGCATCAAGGGGCTGGTGCTCGACCAATGGCTAGGAGTGTTCGTGCCGGTGGGAACGCCGCCGGTCATCGCGGCCCGCCTCAACACCGAGATCAACAAGGCACTCGCCGAGGTCACTATCCGCGACGGCTTCCTGCAATCCGCCCAGGAGCCGGTGGGCGGCAGCGCCGAAGCATTCGCGCAACTCGTCCACGGCGACTTCGACACCTACGCACGCCTGGTGAGGGAGCTCAACATCAAAGCCGATTAGGCCTACAAGAATGTCCAGGCGAGACACCGGGCCGCAAGCGCGGTCAGCGTCTTTGTCGTGCCCACATCAGGCTATGACCCGCTCGTCATCCCAGACCTTGTCTGGCATCGGCAGGCCGGCAAAGGTTTCCTTGGTCGGCGGCCTATCCGGCTCAATGCCCAGCATCTCGAGCACCATCACGAGCTGGCGCACGTGCTGACCCGAATGCCAGGTGGTCCGCTCCAAATACTCGTGCAGCGTGACGTTGCCGTAGTAGACGTGGGCCTTGCGCGAAAAATCGGTCGTCTGGCCTGCGCCATCCCACCAGGCCTTGAATCGTCCCAGCACGTCTTGTCCGTAAGCTAGTATTTTAGCCTTGGTGTTCATCTCCGGCGGCGGCACACGGCCGTACGCGCCTTCCTTGAGTGGCAAGTCCTGCACCTCGTGCTCGAGGAAGGCATCGGCGATGTTGAAGATGTGATAGGCGAGCTGGGCGTAGCTGCGCGGCCGATGCGGCAGCATGCGGCCGAGCTTGTCGTCCGGGATTTGCGCGAAGAGCCGCTGCGCCGCCGTTTGGATCTCGGTGAGCCGCGCGGCGAGTTCGGGCGCGGGCAGCACCTGCGCCCCGCCCCACGCGATGCCGGCGACGCGTGCCACCTCGCGCAGTACCTGCCCGTTCGCCCAATCCTTGCCGCGCCGCACGATCGGCACCGAGCGGATGCCCAGCATTGCCAGCTCGGCAAAGGCATCCCTGTCCTCAAGCACGTTGACGGAGACGAAGGGAACGCCGTGCTTGGTCAGGAACTCCTTCATCCTGAGGCAACTCGTGCAGCCGGGCTGCCAGTATGCTTTGATGACGGATGCTTCAGGGGATGATTGCGCCATGGGCGTGCTCCTCAAATGCCGGCGCAGGATACTGCGCCCACTCCGAGGTGCAAAGACGTGACGCTAGCGGAGACGCAAGGATTTATGGGAACAAACCAGACGCCCAAGAGCCCCGAAATGACATCCGCCCCGGGTCCGGAGATTTGCCTCAACGGCGTGCGCTATCGCTGGCCTGAGCGGCCGGTCGTTGTCGTTTGCAACGATGGCGGTGATCCCGCGTACTTCGATCGGGCACTTGAAGACGGAATCGTACCCAACGTCGCTCGCTTCATGGAGACAGGGTTTTGTGCGATCGCCCAATGCGTCATTCCGAGCTTCACCTGTCCCAACAACGTGTCGATCGTCACCGGCAGCCCGCCCTCGATCCACGGCATATCCGGGAACTTCTATCTCGAACCGGAGACGGGAAAAGCAGTCGTTATGACCGGCCCCGAGCTCATGCGCTCGACGACCATCCTCGCTGAGTTTTCACGCAAGGGCGCCAGGGTCGCGTCTATAACGGCCAAGGACAAGCTGCGCCAGCAGCTTGGCAAGGACATGAACATTGCGGGCGGCTGCATCAACTTCTCGTCAGAAAAGGCCGATAAATGCAACAAGCGGGAGAATGGCATCGAGAGTGTGCTCGAGCTCGTCGGCATGCCGCTGCCGGACATGTATTCGCCCGAACTGTCGCTGTTCGTGCTCGAGGCGGGCATCAAGGTCCTGGAGACGGAAAAGCCGCTGATCACGTATTTGTCGTTGACGGACTACATCCAACACAAATACGCGCCCGGTGAGCCGGAAGCGGACCGTTATTATCGCGACATGGATGCGCTATTCGGACGCATACACGACCTCGGCGCAGTCGTCGGCCTCGTCGCGGATCATGGCATGCGCGACAAGTCCAACCCCGACGGCTCGCCCAAGGTCGTATGGCTTCAGGACGCGCTCGATCTTGAGTTCGGAAAGGACGCAACAACGGTGATCTGCCCGATCACCGACTATTTCGTGGCGCATCATGGATCGCTGGGCAGCTTCGTGCGCGTCTATTGCCACCGCGACGCTACCCCCGAAGCCGTGATGAGGCTTGCCCGCAGGCTTCCTGGCATCGAAGCCGTCCATGACAAGGCAACCGCTGCTCGAATGTTCGACCTGCCAATCGACCGCGAAGCCGACGTCGTCGTCCTAAGCGATGGCGAAACCTGCATAGGAACGACACCATCCGCGCACGACCTGTCGGCCCTCGACGGCCATGCGTTGCGCACCCATGGCGGCATCGCCGAAAGTCGTGTCCCCTTCATTCTAAATTATCCGCTGAACGAGACGTATGCTCGACGGGCTGACCACGGCGGCTTGAGGAACTTCCACATCTTCGACTTTGCAATCAATGGCGTGGCGACTTGAGAAAAACGCCGGTTCAGCGATCGCGTAAGCGGGGATCGAGGACATCGCGGAGCGCGTCGCCGAACAGACTGAAACCGAAAACGGCGAGTGCGATCGCGGCACCCGGAAAGACGGCGATCCATGGCGCCGTCGAGGCGTATTCCTCGGCGCCTCCTTGCAGCATCAGGCCCCAGGCCGCCGTCGGCTCCTGCACGCCGAGGCCGAGATAGGACAGCGACGCCTCCGCCAGGATCGCCTGACCGACGAATGCGGTCAGCATGATCAGAAACGGCGCCACCACGTTCGGCACCATGTGGCGCAGGATGATTCGCGTGTGGCCGAACCCGCAAGCGCGCGCCGCATCGATATAGGGCACCTCGCGGATCGCAAGCGCGCTCGAGCGCACCACCCGCGCGCAACGCGGAATCAGCGGAATGGTGATTGCCACGATCACGTTGTAGACGCCACTGCCGAAGACGGCGACGACGGCGAGCGCCATGATGATCAGCGGGAAGGCCATTACCACGTCGAAGACGCGCTGCAGAAAGAGATCGAGACGGCCGCCGAAATAGGCGCTCGCCACGCCGAGCACGAGGCCGGCGAGCCCGCCGATGATCGCGCAGGAGAAACCCACGATCAGGGCGGTGCGCGCGCCGAAGATGATGCGGGAGAACAGGTCGCGGCCGAACTGGTCGGTGCCCATGAGGTGGGCCCAGCTGGGCGCCTCCGTCATGGCGGCGAAATTGTTCGACGTCGGGCTGTAGGGTGCGATCCACTCGGCCGAGAGGCCGGCCACCGCCATCACCATCACCACTACCAGGCCAACCGTGCCGAGCGGCTGACGGCGGCAGAAGCCGATGATGCCGGCGCGCAGCGAACGCGGGCTCTCCGCCGCGGCAGCGGCGGTCGCAACCGAGAGGGGCGCGAGATCGACCATGGTGCGAGCTCCCGTCAGGCGAAGCGGATGCGCGGATCGAGCCACGCATAGAGCAAGTCGACCACCAGATTGGCGAGCACGAAGATCGCGACCGTGAGCATGACCAGGGCCTGCGTCAAGGTATAGTCCTGATTCTGGATCGCCAGCACGAGCAGGCGGCCGACCCCGTTGATGTTGAACACCTGCTCGGTCACCACGAGGCCGCCGATCAGGAAGGCGAACTCGATGCCGATCAAGGTGACGACCGGCAGCAGCGCGTTCTTGAGCGCGTGTCGATTGACGATCAGCCGTTCGACCAGGCCTTTCGCGCGGGCGGTCCGGATATAGTCCTCGCGCAGGACCTCGAGCATCGCCGAGCGGGTCATGCGCATGGTGACGGCGGAGTAGCGGTAGCCGACGGTAAGCGCGGGCAGGATCGCCACCGACAGGTTGTGCAGCGGATCCTGCCAGAACGGAACATAGTCGATCGGCGGCATCCAGGGTGCGCCGAATATCGCATGCGAGATGCTCAGAACGGCCAGGAGGGAGACGATCCCGAGCCAGAACGACGGCGTCGCGATTCCCGCGATGGCGACCGTGCGCACCACGTGATCGATCCAGCTGTTCTGCTTCAACGCCGAGATAGTGCCGAGCGGGATCGCGATGAGGATGGCGATCACGGTCGCCATCACGGCGATCTCGAGCGAGATCGGCAGGCGCGCCGCAATTTCTTCCGCCACGGGCTTGCCCGACCACATCGAAATCCCGAAGTCGAGGCGAAAGAAGCCCCATACGAAGTCCAGGAACTGGACGATCAGCGGGCGATCGAGTCCGAGCTCGGCGTGACAAAGCGCGATGGCGCGCGGATTGACGCTCATGCCGCCGGAGCCGAGGCGGAGCACGCAGATGTCCCCTGGAATAAGCCGCATCAGCACAAACACGACCGCCGCCGCTCCGACCAGCGTCGGGATCAGGAGCAGCACCCGGTTTACGACATACCTGTGCATCCTGTGCGTCCGATCCTGATTGCGGCTCGATGCCCGTCAGCGGCTGCGGACGGGCATCGAGGCGCGGCGGCGGCCTACTTGTCGAGCCACACGTTGGCCAGGTCCTGATTGAGGTAGTGGCTCGGACCGATCTTCCATCCCTTCACGTAGGAGCGCAGCGGAATGATCCGGTTCCAGTAGGTCATCACCATCTCGTGCGCCTCGGTATCGAGCACGCGCTTCTCGAAATCGCGCATCAGCGCGCGCTGCTTCGCGCCGTCCGTCTCACGCAGCATCTTCTGGTACACATCGATCAGCTGCTGATCTTCGTAGTTGCCGTAGTTCTCGGTGAAGACCGTATGCGGCAGGTATTTCTGGACGTCGAGAAGCGGGTTCACCACGCTGTTGCAGCTGGCCTCGACGACGACGTCGAAATTGCCGCTGCGCATCGATTCGTACCACGGACCGGTCGGCACGACGCGCTGGGTCACGCGCAGTCCGACCTTGCTCCACTCGTCGATCAACCACGTGGCGACGAACTTGTACGGCTGGTCGATGTTGCGGTTCAGGAGCTCGAACGCCAGCCCCTCGACTCCCGCCTCCTTCAACAGCCGCCTCGCCTCGGCGCGCGATTTCTCGATGTCGGGCCAGTACCCGGCGAGCGTCTGAAGCTCCTCCTTGGTCGCGGCCAGCGGCGAGCCCGGGAAGACGATGCCGCCGACCGTCTTCACGTTGGCGATCTTGGCGAGCGCGGGCGCGCCGTGCCATTGGTCGATCGCGAGCGTGAGCGCCCGCCGGACCCGGACGTCGTCGAACGGCTTCTTCTTGTGATTGGGCGTGATCACATTGCCGCAGTTCCAGTCGCTGCTCTGCATGACGACTTTGTCGCCCAGCTCCTGCTGGAGTTGATCGCGCGCCGAGGGCGGCAAGCCGCGGAATTCTCCCGCCGCGCGGTCGGCCCGGATGGCGTCGACGCGGACCGCCTGCTTGGGCGCGAAGATGCCGGTGAAGCCGTCGAGATAAGGCTGCCCCGGATGATAATAGTCGGGGTTGCGTACGCCCTTGATCGACTGGCCGACCTCGTAGCCCGCGAGCTTGAACGGGCCGGAGCCCATGATGTTCTTTTCGTACCAGTGCGGATCCTTGTCGAGGATCGCCTTCTTGTAGATCCAGGTGAAGGGATCGGCCAGCGCCGGCAGGAAGGCGCCGGTCGCGAACTTCAGGCGGAACACCACGGTCGCCGGGTCGGGCGTCTCCAGCTTGTCGACGATGGCATAGTAGCTCTGGCGCGCGCTCGAAACGCCTTCCGGCGGGCTTATGATCTTGCGCCAGCTCGCCGCCACGTCGTAGGCGGTGAGCGGCGTCCCGTCGTGGAACTTCACGCCTTGGCGGATCTTGAACGTATAAGTCTTGCCGTCATCGGTCGGCGTCGGCATCTCCGTGCAGAGGTCGCAGACGAAGTCGGTGGTCGAGGACGGGTTGTTGGGATTGACGCGGATCAGCACGCTGTAGAACGGCGCCGCTGCATGCACCGTGGCGAAGGTTGTCTCACGGTGACCGTCGAAGCTCGGCGGAGCGTCGGCCGGGATCATGTACGTGAGTATCCCGCCGCGCTTCGGGGTCTCGGCAGCCGCCGGGGCGGCCACGGTCGCGACGCAAAAAACGGCGCCGAGACCGGCTGCCGCCAATCCTGATTTCCTGATCATTCCCTCCCTCCCTCTCGTTGTTGGGATGGATCGGTGGCGCCATCCTCTACCGCGTTTTCCGGCGAAGCATGCTGGAATTCAGCGTCGAAACGCCGCAGCTCGACGCAAGTCAGCGCACCTCGCTGCAGGCCACCCAGTGGCCGGGACGCACCTCCCGGAGCTCCGGACGGATCCGACTGCAGCTCTCGACCGCAATCGGACAACGCGGATGAAACACGCAGCCCGACGGCGGATTGATCGGACTCGGCACCTCACCTTTCACGGATTTGAACTTGCGGTCGGCCTCGACGCTCGGATCCGGCACCGGCACCGCGTCGAGAAGCGCCCGGGTATAAGGATGCAGCGCGTTGTCGAACAGCTCGTCGCAATCGGCCAACTCGACGATGCGGCCGAGATACATCACCGCGACACGCTGACAGAGATGCCGCACCACCGAGAGATCGTGGGCGATGAACAGGTAAGTGAGGCCGAAGCGCGCGCGCAGATCCTCGAGCAGGTTGACGATCTGCGCCTGGATCGACACGTCGAGGGCGGACACGGCCTCGTCGCAGATGATGAATTCGGGATCGAGCGCCAGCGCGCGCGCGATTCCGACCCGCTGGCGCTGGCCGCCCGACATCTCGTGCGGATAGCGGTCGGCAAAATTCGGACTGAGGCCGCAGATCGCGAGCAGCTCGCGCACCCGCCCCGCGCGGCGCGCCGCATCGGGCTCGATGGCGTGCACCTTCATCGGCTCGGCGATGATGTCGCCGACCTTCATGCGCGGATTGAGCGAGCTGTAAGGATCTTGGAAGATGACCTGGATGCGGCGCCGCAGCGCCAACAGTTGCTTGTGCTTGAGCCTGGTGAGATCGACGCCGTCATAGAGGATCTCGCCGGCGGTCGGCCGCTCGAGCAGCAGGATGCAGCGGCCGGTTGTCGTCTTGCCGCAACCACTCTCGCCGACCAGCCCCAACGTCTCGCCGCGGCGAAGGGTGAAGTCGACGCCGTCGACCGCCCTCACCTCGCCGACCAGGCGGCGCGCGAGGATGCCCTCGGTGACCGGAAAGAACTTGC
>Ga0306922_10006582_pt1 | contig 11146 bp, 11 predicted proteins | sample sta12Cox44000082_FD_203758 | JGI IMG/M metagenome (GOLD analysis project Ga0306922, IMG submission 203758) | Lab enrichment of tropical soil microbial communities from Luquillo Experimental Forest, Puerto Rico - statoxic.12C.oxic.44.000.082 (v2)... | ecosystem: Environmental > Terrestrial >...
CGTTGTCGTTGGCCGCCTGGTCGCGACCGTGGCCGAGATCTGCTTCGCGGCGCAGTGGGCCATTGCTTTGTATGCGCTTGGCAGCATGACGGGAGCACGGACGACCTTGAACGCCGCGTGGCTGGTCGTACCGCTTATTCTCATCGCGGAATGCTTCTCATGGTATGCGGTTCTGACCACCAACCACGTCGGCAGCGCTATTGAGAATTCGATATGGGCCGTTGCCTTCTTCGCCGTCGGAATCGGCCTGTGCCGGGTGCTGCCGGATTTCGACGGCCTCGATCGCATCGCCCTTGCCATCGCGGTCGTCGGGATTGCCGGCTATCTGACATTCCTCGTGACCGTTGACGTGCCAATGTACTTCCGTCGATGGCGGGCAAAGTTTGGCCACGGTGGCAAGCTCCTGAGACCCCTCGATGGCCTCCGCGAGGTGAGCGCCCGTTGGATCGTGACGCACGACTTTGCCGAATGGAAGGACGAGATTGTCTGGATGTCGCTTTATTTCAGTGCGGCGGTCTGGGCGAGCCTCGCGCTCTGCCTTTTCTACTCACTCGACAATCATCTGCACGCGCTCTAGCTGCGAAGCCGCCGGGGGCCATCGGGAAAAAAGAGCGGCGCGTTACCCCCGTAACCGCGCCGCCCGCCCGCAACGAAAAGGCGCTCGGCGATCCCGTTACGAGCACAAAAAATTGTGCGTCGCAACCGACATGGACGCGTTGATCTAGATCAAGCGCCGGCAAGTCTCCATGGCGCAAGATCGGCGCGCAAAGTTGCGCTACAGCTAAGCTCTGGCGGCGCGAATTGATTTGGGTCAAATTGGTGTCCCCGGATCGCATGCCGAGCTTTTCGAAACGCCTGGAGTGACCCCATGACAACGCCGGTTCAGCTGCGGCTTGCCCACTGCGGCATCTACGTCAATGACGTCGGCCGGCAGGTCGACTTCTACACCCGTGTACTCGGCCTCGTCGTCAGCGATCGCGGCGTCAGCGCCCGGAGCGGCACCGAGCTTGCCTTCCTGACGGCGGCCACCGATCACCATCACCAGATCGTGCTGATCTCCGGCCGCGCGCCGCAGGGCGCGACGACGGTGAACCAGCTGTCGTTCAAGGTGGAAAACCTCGACGAGCTCAAAACCATGTTCGGCCGAGCCACAGCTGCCGGCGTCGGCGCCATCCGTCAGGTCAATCACGGCAACGCGCTGTCGTTTTATTTTGAGGACCCGGAGGGCAACGGCCTCGAAGTCTACATGGACACGCCGTGGTACGTGCCGCAGCCCCACGGCGCGCCAATCGACCTGTCGCTGCCGAGCCCGCAGATCATGGCTGAGGCGGAGCGGCACTGCCGCGAGACGCCGGGCTTCATGCCGCACGATGAGTGGAAGGCTTCGGTCGGAGCCAAGCTGCAGCAGCCGCACTAGCGCACGTAGGTGAATGTGTCGGAGATCTCTTGGCACGCCGTGCTGACGGCCAGGCCTGGGCGGCTCGACGATTTTCGGGCTTTGAATGCCGAGATGGTGGAGGCGGCGCAGGGCGAGCGCGGCGTGCTCTATTACGAGCGGTTCGCGAGCGACGATGGCCAAACGATTCACATCTACGAGCGCTACACGGATTCGGCGGCGGCAACGGCGCATTTGCGCAGTTTCGCAAAAACATTCGGTGAACGTTTCGGTGCGATGGTCGACAGGACGCAGTTTACGGTGTTTGGCAATCCCAGCGGTGAATTGCGCGCGCTGCTGGTCGGGTACGGTGCTTCGATTTTTCCAGCGCTTGAGTGAGCGGCAAGCAACGCGAAAGCCCGAGGCTTGCGCCTCGGGCTTCAGCCGACGTGATGAGATTGCAGGTCAGAACTTATAGCTGAGCGCGACGCGCCCGACGTTTCTCTGATGTAGTTGTTGAATTGGAAGTTCGTGGTGTTGGCGACGCAGTTAACGCCCTGTCGTTCTAATTGGCGGACCCTACACCGACACCGGTGGTGCGCGCCGCAGCCGCACGGCGCCCCGATCGATCAGTAGCGGCGGCAATCGCCCCCGCAAAAAAGGTGCGGCCGGCCTTTGGGGGAAGGCCGGCCGCGCGCGAACCCGGTCTGGGGACGGGGAGGGGTGGGGACGTGACCGAGCTCGCGTAGCTTCTTGTTTCCTGTTCAGCGCGACGTCGCAGTGAGCGGCGCCGGACGCGGTTCGCCGAGCGAAACCCAGAGATTGGGATCGGTCTGCGATTGCCGTTTCACGAAGCGATAGCCGGTGTCCGACCACAGCCGGATCTCGTCGATCTGGTTGTCAAGGACGTATTCGCCCTTGTCGGTCTTGACGGTGAGCACGGCGTGACCGTCGCCGTTCTTGTCGCGCACCACGGTGATCAGCAGCGCTTCGCGCGGCCAGCCGGCTTGCGTCAGCATCTTGCGCTTAAGCAGCACGTAGTCCTCGCAGTCGCCGTAACCGTCGTCGGGATAATTCCAGCGCTCGACCACGCCCCAATGCTCCATGTCGGTCATCGGCTTGATGTGGCCGTTGACCCAGAGGTTGACTCGCTGAAGGTCCTTCCAGGCTTGCGTCGAGAGCATGACGTCGCGCGGCAGCGAGGGCTTCGTCTTGCACTCCGGATCGTATTCGACGCAGAACTCGACCCAGCCGATCGGCGCACGTGTGGCGTCGCCGACCGAGATGAACAGCGGACGCTCTTCGGCGATGCCGCCGTTCGGCGACAGCGCAAGCGACAGCAACGCGATCGCGCTCGCGGCCGCAGTGCGGCTCAGAATTGTTTTTGTACGCGAACTCATGTGACCCCTTCCCGTCTCGTCGGGGACACGTTTCGCACAAAGCTTTTGCGGGGCCGCTAAGTTAGACCGTTCAATTTGAAGTAAAATAAGTTCAAGACACAGCAAAAGTCGAGAGATTGCTGCGGCGAATATTGTCTAAAATTCGAACTATTCTTATTTGATTCAAATTTTATCTATCGCGCGCCGAGCCGCGTTCCGCGCGGGTTTGTCGGTGCTCGGACGGCCTTGTCCGGCACTACGGCCGTGCTCTGTGCTTCCGAAAAAGTGCGCGCCGCCGCCAAAACGTGCGGCTTGGCGGTAGAGACAATTGTCGGGCCGGCGTTTACACGCCGGTGACGTTGTCTTCCAAGAAGTCCGGATGCTGCAGGCGGGTAAACTCGATGGCAAAGCCATCTTCGAGGTGGCGCACCACGCGGCCCTGCACTTTGCCCAGCGTTACGATGGAGCCGATCGCTGGCCGCTGGTCGGTGGCGATGCCGGCGCCAGATTGCGAAACGTCGATGATGCGGCAGGTCAGGTTGACGCCGTTCGGCATGATCAGCCGGCCGATCGGGTTGCGCGGCACGATACGGCCGTGGCGGCGGTCTTCCGGCAGGCCAAGGATGTGGCGGTTGGCGAGCCAGGTGAGCTGCGCGGCGAGCTTGTCGCGCTTGCGCGCGGTCGCCCCGATGGTCATGGCGAAGCCGTTCTGGAACACGCGGGCGATATGGCCCTCGAGCCGGCCCAAATGGTCGACATAGGCGATGATGCGCTCGCCTGCGGCGCCCGCGACCGGCGCGATCAGCGCCATGCCACCCGGCGACATGTTAATTACCTGGCAGGGGAATTCGCGCCGGTCGGCCAGCATGTAGCGGCCGAGCAGGTTGACCTTGACGCGCTGAAAGCGGCGGCGGTCCTGGCTCAGCGCCCGCAAAGACAGCTTTCTATCGACCAAGGCCATAGTTGCACTAAAATGGCTGCACTTAAAGTGGGATTGCCGCGCCAGCGCCGCTTGACCACAACCTAGGCCCGCGATGTTAACGGCTCGTTAGCCGGAACCGCGGCGCACACCGAATGTGCCCGTCATAATTGGCTTGGGACGCCGCGGGGGCGGCGCCAAAGCTTAACTGCGGCCGCCCTGATGGACGGCAAGACTCCGTCTCGGCGCCATGAAGCGCGGCGAAATTCGGGTTTTTGCCGTCTCGCCGACGTGACGCCGGCTGCCGAGCGTCAGCGCGCCGACCGAGCCCGCGCCGAGGCATCGCGGAGATTCAAGCGGCGCCAGCACCCCGATTGTGCGCGCGAGCGGCGGCCGACGGATGCCGAGCGGCAACAGCAAGAGCTCGAGATCGAGGGTATCTCCGGTCGTGCTTTGGGCGGTGACGCCGGCGACGGTGCCGATGCTTTCCTCTGTGGCAATGGTCAGCAGATCGGCGATCGGGCGGCGGCTCGTCAGCGCCCAAAGATCGATGAAGGACTCGCCCTTGAGCTCGCGTCCGAACAGCGCACAGACCCTGGTTCCGGCGAGGCGAAAGGTCGGACCGTCGGCGCCTTCGGTGAGCTCCAGGATGAACGTATCGCTCAAGGCCTGGCGGATCGCGCCCGGCTCGATGTCGGCGCGCTCCGGCGCCGGCCGTTCACCGCGCCGTTCCTCCCAGTAAGCGTAAAGCTCCCGGCTTGCTGTGTGTTTCATAACGCCCGCTCCTGCACACTCGCAGCGGCCGGCCTGTCCCTGATCGGTACAGGTTTTGCTTCCTGGCGCTGCTTGGCGGCATGCGGAGCAGGCCACGTGCCGGGGGGGGGGCGGCGCGGGCGCGGCGGCGCTAAGGCTGAATTAATCCTAACAAAGGGTTGACGTTGGCGCGCCGTACCGGGCCGCATAGGGTTGCGGCGCGAAATAGAGGGAGGCGAGGCTTAAGTCGTCGTCAGCGCTATACTTGCGCCGTCTTGAGGCGGTGCGGAAGCGGGTGGCAAACCCGCCATCGTCGGCGTCGACACGAACGGCCTCGCAGATAGGTGCAAAAGGGAGGGCAAATGCCCTCCCTTTTGTTTTTTGCCGCGCTTTGGCCGCACGCTTTTGCTGCTTGCCGGGGCGGCCCCAACCGCCTATCTCGGCAAGACGCGGGTATTTACCGGTGACACAGCGCCACGAGCCGATTTTCAATGTGCCGCCGGTCGTGATTGCGACCATTGCCGTGCTGGCCGTCGTCCACGCCCTGCGCGTGCTGATTTTGACCGCCGCGCAGGACGACCAGTTTCTCCTGACCTTTGCATTCATTCCGGCGCGCTATGCGCCGCCTCTCGCCGCCGGCAGTTTCCCCGGCGGCCTCGGCGCCGATGTGTGGACCTTCTTCACCTACGCCTTCATCCACGCCAATCTCGTGCATATTGGTCTCAATCTGGCATGGCTGTTGCCATTTGGCACAGCTGTGGCGCGCCGCTTCGGCGCTTGGCGCTATGTGCTGTTCATGCTGGTCACGTCGGCGACCGGCGCGCTCGCCTATCTGATCGACGATCCGGACCCGATGGCGCCGATGATCGGCGCCTCCGCGGCAATTTCGGGCGCCATGGCGGCGGCGATGCGCTTTGCCTTTCAGCCGAGCGGCCTGCTGTTCGGCGACGGCGAGATCTATCGGGTTCCGGCACGGCCGCTGCTGGCGACGCTGACGGATTTTCGGTTCCTGCTGTTCCTCGCCGTCTGGCTCGGGCTCAACGCGCTGTTCGGTCTTGGCACCACGTCGATCGGCGGCGAGGACGGTGAGGCCTTGGCATGGCAGGCGCACATTGGCGGCTTCTTGGCCGGCCTTGTCTTGTTCAATATTTTCGATCCGGTGGCGTCGCGGGTCGCATTGGACGGCAAGCCCGGCAATACCGGGCCGAGCGGGTAGGCGGGCGGCTTCGCTTCGCCGCACCTTGTCATCGCATCGTTCGCGCGCAAGGATGGCTCCGGAGCGCCGCCGATGTTGACTACGATCCATCGCTCTGGGCTCAGTGCTGCGCTGCAGCGCCTGCACTTAAGGCCGCCGATGGAACCCGGCACCGCCTTCAACGATTGAAGAAGATGCCTCCACTGCCTCGCGCCCTGGCCATCGGGTCGCGGTGCCGTGGGGCATAGGGAGGTTTAGATGACAGTTGGCATCATCCTCGCGGGTAAAGGCCGCGACGTCGTCACGATCGAGCCCGCCGCCACACTCACCGCCGCCGTCAATCTGCTCGCCGAAAAGCGCATCGGTGCGCTGCTCATTCTCGGCGCCGACCGCCGCGTCATTGGCGTATTGTCGGAGCGCGACATCGTGCGGGTGCTCGCCGAACGCGGCGCCGCCGCGCTCGACGAGCCGGTGGCGAGGGTGATGACGCGCAAGGTCTCCATCTGCAGCGAGGGCGAGACCATCGCCAGCATCATGGAGCGCATGACCGTCGGCAAGTTCCGCCACTTGCCTGTCACCGAGCAGGGGCGTCTGGTCGGGCTCATTTCGATCGGCGACGTGGTCAAACACCGGCTGCACGAGATGGAGCGCGACTCCGCGGCCATGCGCGACTACATCTTGACCGCTTAAAGTTCGCGCCGCAGACGCATTCCGGCGGCGCCCGCCTCGGGCTATAGTATCGGCGCGATTGCGACCGATAGAGGCGAACATGCGCTGGGCGGTGTACTCCTAGATGTGATGCTGGGTGCGATGGCGCTGGCGGCGTTCGCAGGCGCCGCGGGCGCGCAAACCTCGGCCACGACCACCTGCATGATGACGTGCAATTCGCAGGCGGCGAGCTGCCAGAGCGCCTTCGCCGACGCGGTTCGACCGCCGCTCCTGGCGGCGCAAATCCCCGGCGCCAATTCGACCGCGAGCACGTCGTGCGTCCTTTCCCAGACGGTCTCCCATTTATTCCCCACCGTTTCCGACAACTATGAGAAAGGAAAATAATGGAAAAGAAGAAAGAACAAAAGAACAAGCGTAAGGCGACGGGAAAGAGCATCCCCAAGCGACATGGGACAAGGAATACCTGGAACGCGGATATTACCGTGCATCATAACCCTGACGGGTCAAACTACGATGACAGCATTTTCCCTGTGTCGTACCTTAATCCGGAGAACCAGAAGCCGCCGATTGAATATACTACGTAACCTGCGGAATTAGCTGGGGAGGGCTATCAATGATCAGACTAGTGACATTGTTGCTGTGCTTGGTCTTTACATCGGCCCGCGCCGATCAATTAACCGTTGGCGATCTATATCGGTTCTGTACGTCAAAAGACCAATCCGAACATAACGCATGTAGGTTCTATATTTTGGGTGCTTTTGAGGCTGTGCAAAACTTGGCCGCAACATTGGGTGACAGATCTCGGCGGTATACTTGCGTACCGCGTGACTTGACTGCGACGGCGATGGAAATGGCAGTGAGAAAATGGATAGAGAGTGAACTGGCCGAGTATCCCAATGATGCAAACGGGCCAGCCGCGCCACTCATTACCGCTGTTATCACTGAGAGGTTTGGTTGCAATAGTGCGAAATAAACCCAAAGAAAAATTTTACTCGGTATCTAAATAAAGGCTGATTGAGGCTCCTTGTCTCCCCTCTACGGGGTGTTATTCCGGCCGGCACTGGTAAAGCAACACGGCAACGATAACGGCGCCAAGCAGGTAAACGCCAGCAAGGTAAGCAAGGCCTAGCATGGTCGAACCCTGGCTGCTGCACGAAGCTAACAAAAGGGCCGGCCGCCTTTGAGGCAGAGGGAGCGGCCCAAGTCAGAGTGACAAGGGGGTCCAAGGGCGGGCGACGGTAGCTAGGGCTACCGCAGCGCGATCCTATGCTTCACCGGCAATACAGCAAGCAGTCACAGATAAAAATTTTTTGTAGGAGCGGAACTCAAGCCAAGGCAACTGCTTTTAGGAATGTTGCAGTACTAAGAAACGGGGCCGCTCACGTTTGTGCGTGCGGCCCAAGTCTTAGGGAGGAACTACCCCCAAAAGGGGGCAATACAATCATCCTGCATCGCACACTGAACTTCGTCAGTGACAGAGATCACTTTATGGCCCTTAGCCACTGCTAGGGGCCTTTTTCTTTATGTCTTTCAATTGCGGAGCTACCGAGCTAAAAGAAAAGGGCCACTCGTCAGAGGGGCCCAAGTCAATCGAGGAAACGCCCTGAGAGGGGCACAGTGGGGCAAACCAACCACTGCAACGCAAATCATCCTGCTGCATCGCACAAAGCGCAAGCAGTTGACGACAAAGTGAAGCCTCTAGCAAATTCAAGCTAGGGGTTTTTCTTTATGTATTTCAATTCGTTATAATATAGCCAATCGAAGGCCTCTCAGAGCCAATAGAAACGCCCGTGGTGCGTCTATTTCTCGAACAGGTATCTGACGTTCATCTTTAGCCCTAGGCTTAGATAATGGTCTAACGCATTGAACGGCCGCATAGATTGCTATTGAGGCTGCGCCATTCCTGTGGCTACGCCCTGGGCAAATGGGGCATACGACACGAGGGCTATACAGGACTGGCTTGGTCATAGGTCTATTCAGCACACGGTCCGTTACGCTGAACTGACGCCGACCAGGTCCAAGAACTTATGGAGGTAAAGGGCAATGCGAGCGATATTGTTGGCCAGTATTTGTTGTCTATTTTCAATCAGCGCGCATGCAGAATTTAGCGCAAAAGAGATGTTGCAAAGCTACGACAAAGGCACGGTGAAGGGAAAGGCCAACATAGTTGAGCATCTGAGAGTGATTCAGATGGGAATGGCCTACTCGAATTCTTCCCTAAAAGGCGACCATCAAAAGCCGCTTTATTGCACTCCTGAACAGCCATCTCTAACCGGCCAGCTGCTGGTGGAACTAGTCAGACAGCAACTTGAAAAGACACCGTCGGCCGGCAATGTTGAGGTTGGAGCCGTTATGATGGCTGCCTTAAAGCGGGTATTTCCCTGTCCAGATAATTAAAGAGCATGAAGATATTGCACAAGACGGCGTTAGCTCTGGTGCTGGCTTGTAGCTTTGCTGCAGAATCGCAAGCGCAGCAGCAGCACTCGCTTGCGTGCAAAGGATAGCTCAGTCCTGATCCCAGACGAGAAGCCAGAACCTAAAGAACCTATTTCGATGGGCATTGTCCTCAACTTTGCAACACAGTCCAAGGCTTCGACTACCCTATAATGATAAAGGACGCTAACGATGCGACAGTCGCTTTCGGAGGCAACCACCAGTCCCGGAGTTTAGAATCAATCATCGAGGGCTACATTGATCGCGTGACTGGAGACTCGGAAGCGATAGAAGTGTTATTCGATCACGCGGCGAGCAAAACCCAAAGCATGAAGAGCTATAAGCTACAGTGCAAGCCTACCCAACGCTTGCTCTAAACAGGCCCGAACTTGTCACGTATATACGATTTCTAGGAGGTTACAGCCATGATGACGTTTCGTCGATGGTGGAAGGGCATAGCAGGCGCAATAGGTTGGTCTGTGGCCGCGGGGCTAGCACTCTGGTATTTCGTACTAAATCGCCAAGGAGGCTTGCTGATTTTATGGATCATGTTTGTTTGTGCGTTTGTTTATCTTGAAGGATGGCTTGCCGGTAGTAAGGCAGAACGGAAAGCTGCAACTGGCAACGCTCCGTCTGCCCCGAACGATCAGGCCCAATAGCTCCAAGCACATAAGCTTCCACGGCAAAGCAGTCCCGTACAAGAAGTCCGAATTGCTTAGCCGACGTGCCTATCGCGCACTAACATGCCGCGGTGGAATTGAAGGGTTGAGAGTCAGCCGGAGGTTTCCGATGAATTCAATTTACCGCCAGACATTTCAGTAATCGAAACTCGCAAATACGTTTATCACCGCCGAAATCGAGCGCAATCGACCATCCGCAGCTAATTCCTCTGGCCACTGCTCTACGTCGCCATCAAGATTGAAAAGGCTTCCTGCCTAATAGCGTCGTGTGGGGGATACATCTGCGTCACAGCTAGAGCGTCGTATACGTATCCGTCGCTAAGACTGACAGGGCATTAGCTGGTAGGCTATCGTATCTTGGCCCCTTAGGTTTCCTTCTACCTGACGCTCTATCATCGTCGCCAAATTCGGCGTCTTCAAAATCATCGTTTGCCAGGGTCGTCGCTCCATGCAAAAATCGCCGCGAGACGCGATTTGCAGATCGTTCAACTCCGATTTTCGAATGGCTCTGGTACATGCATGCTGATGCTTTAGTTGTTGAAACACCTAAATTTATCAACCAACGGAGAGGGCCTGCGTCATGAACTGCGCGAATAACCAACTCACCTGTCAGACCGCATGTGCTCGCAATAGTCCCAATAGCTCGGTGATACCTCTGCGACCTGCAACTACCGGCACGCAGCAGTAATTAGATGAAGCGACGTTCGCGGGGCTTTTCGTGGCACAACAAAGTCGTGCCGTCCAAGTGAGCGACGCGGCACGAAATTGCCGCGATTGCGGCCGAAAAAGCGGCATGGGTGGCAGGGCTTCAACAACAATTCGGCGCTGCGGCGCCGTGCTTGCGGCGCTTGTTTGTTTCGTGCCGCTTGCCGCCGCGCAGGCGCAAAATCTGCAGTCACCGAGTTCGCAGTCACCAAGTCTGATGTCGCCGCAGCCGCCGGCGCCGGCGCTGACGCCGGGGACCGGGCTGCCCGCCACCGGCTCGCCCGGCGCGACCATCGCCAATCCGGTGCCCCTTGGACCGTCGACCGCGGAGCCGATGATCCAGGCGGTGCCGATCGTCCCGGCCGGGCGCGTCGCGCTCGCAGTCGCCGCCCGTTACGGCCGCGACGCTCCCGCCATCGTCGGCGGCCTGATCTGGCGCGTCTATGCCGCCAAACCCGATCCGACCGGCGTGTTTCGTCTGATCAAGGAAGACCGCAGCGCGGCGCCGACCTTCGTGCTGCCGCCCGGCAATTATGTCGTGCATGCGAGCCTGGGTCTTGCCAGCACCGCCAAGGCGATTCAGCTCCGCACCGATACCGTCCGCGAGACCTTCGAGATTCCCGCCGGCGGCGTCCGCCTCGAAGGCCGCGTCGGTGATGTGCGCATTCCGACCGGGCAGATTTCGTTCGACATCTATCCCGGCAGCCAATTCGACACCTCCAACCGCCGGCCGCTGGCGCAGAACGTGCTCACCGGCGACGTCGTGCTCTTGCCCGAGGGCACCTATTATATCGTCTCGAACTACGGCGATGCCAATTCGGTGGTGCGCTCCGACGTGCGCGTCCAGGCCGCCAAGCTGACCGACATCGTCGTCACCCATCGCGCCGCGGTGCTGACCTTTAAGCTGGTGAGCGAGAGGGGCGGCGAGGCGCTCGCCAATACGCAATGGACGGTGCTGACGCCGGGCGGCGATACTATCAAGGAATCGATCGGCGCCTTCCCGCGTGTCGTGCTCGCCGAGGGCGACTATCACTTGAT
>Ga0306922_10006583_pt1 | contig 11145 bp, 7 predicted proteins | sample sta12Cox44000082_FD_203758 | JGI IMG/M metagenome (GOLD analysis project Ga0306922, IMG submission 203758) | Lab enrichment of tropical soil microbial communities from Luquillo Experimental Forest, Puerto Rico - statoxic.12C.oxic.44.000.082 (v2)... | ecosystem: Environmental > Terrestrial > Soil...
GGCGGCGTATACCCCGCTGACCGCTACCGACCGCGCGAACGCGGCTTAGCGCCCGACCAACAGTTCCGGACGCAGCTCAGACCCCAGCTCAATGATGATATCTGCAGGTAGACCCGCGAGGCGTGCCGCTTCCCTGATCTCATCATCGCTCTTCGCTTCGTAGAGGCAATAGGTCTTCCTCTTGTCGGCGGACAGGAACGAATAGAGCCACTTGACGCCCGCCTGCTCGTTCAACTCGATGACCCTCGCGTAGTCCGACTTCGAGGCGTTGAATTCCTCCGCGAAGTTTCTCTCTATCATGAATAAGGCCATGACTGTCTCCAGAAGGTTTAACTAGAAGTAGACGCAGGGTCTCCTGCCCGCAACCTGCCCGCCAGATCCCTCGAGCCCCCCAAGGCATCGATATCAGCTGCGAGGCGTGCCATGCCAAGCCGACGCGCGAGCTCGCCCGCCTCGCGCAAGCGTTGCCGGCCCAGAGCCCGCTCGGCATCCGTCGACAGGCTCAGCAGGAAAGCCCCATAACGGAACAGCGTCCGTGCAAGAGCCGGCCAGGCACGCATTGCGTGATTGAGCGTCAACGCCCGTTCATAATGTTCGCCGGCGATGTCCGGCCGATGCGCGGTTCCCGCCAACGACGCCAGATAGTAGTCGGCGGCGCCGAAGCAGACCGCCGTTGGGTGATTGGCTGTTTGCCCCGCGTAGGGCAACAGCAACTGATAGAGCGTGGAGGCCCGTTCAGCATCGGCCAGCGCCACGCAGGTCTCCGCACAAAACACTAAACCGGTCACATACATATCGTCGCGTTCGATGGGGCAGAAGTCCCGCTCAGCAATGCCTTCGAACATTCGCCGTGCATCTGCGAGCATGCCTGTCTCAGCCAACATCAGCATCAGACCCGGCTGCCACACGTGCGCGTCCGCGCACGCAGCAATTTTCCGTAACTCCGGGACCAGTGCCTCCAGTCTGCCCAGGTCCCGATTCAGCGCAAACATCTGGGCCCCGTGTACGCCGTCAGCATCGTCGGGTCGCCCCGTCTTCGCTCCCCACTCGCGCAACTCGTTCATGCGCGCTTCCAAATCGGTCCACGCCCCGCGCAGGAGTGCCAACGTCAGGCGATGCGCTCGGACCTGGAATTGATGCAGGGCGGATTTGCCCGCAGTCAGCTTCTCGTAATGCTCCAGCAGCGCTTCCAGCGCCTCAACTTGCCCGGACTCAAAGTAGTTCAGAGCCTGCCATTGATACGCATCTGCCAGCAAATCGGTGCTGCCCCCGGCACGCGCGACGGCTACATATTCCTGCCCAAGTCGAATCCGACGCTGCAAGGTTTCGGGCCGACCGCGCAGAGCCATCACCGCCACCTGGTAGCAAGCACAGCGCGCCGCTACATCGCCAGTGCGATTGGCGACGTCGAGGGCGTCATCCACGACCTGCAGCAGCTGTGGGAGATCCGTCGACGTCCTTCGAGCGAACGCCAACGTCGCCGACGCCTTGGCACGGCAAGGCGAATCGCCTTCGGCAAGCGAGGCAAGTGCACTGTGGAGCAGCGGCACGAGGCGCTGTTGATCGACCTGTCGCGTGGACAGGACGAGGGAGAGCAGGACGTCGACCAACAGCTCTACATTTCCCAACAGCCGCGTGCGATTTACGGCCTCAACCAGGACCTGGACCGATTCCACAGTCTGCCCTTGTTGCCGCAATACGGACCCTTTGAGGATGTAGGCCCGTGCAAGGCGCTGATCGTGTCTCAAGTCGTCCCGCTCGAGCGTCTCTATTACGTGGTCGTAGTGGACGAGCGCATCCTCGTAGGCTCCCATCCGAACGGCGCTGTCCGCGGCACGCGAAGCGAAATCAACCGCCTTATCTGTGATGCCGAGCGCGGCCGCCTGATAGTAGTGGTGCGCAATTCGGGTGAGGGCGGAGTCGAGGTGGGCAGAGTGAACACTGACGAGCGCGTCACCGGCCCGCGCGTGCAGGCGCAGACGGTCGACGGTGGTTAAGGCCTGGTAGATCGTCTCGCGGATCAACCCATGAGTGAACTGGTAACTGCCTGGAACGGCGCTGGTTGGTTGCACGATACCGGCCTGTGTGGCCGGATCCAGCCCCGCGAGAACGGAGTGCATATCGCAGTCCGCTGCGGCCGCAATCTCGCGCGCCGTAAACTGACGGCCATAGACCGCGGCAACCCGAAGCAGCTCATTACATTCGTCGGGGAACCGAACCAAGCGCCGGCTGATAGCCTCGTTTACGCCAGCCGGGATCGTCGCGGGGACGGTGATATCGCCCGCCCCACTCTCTTCGAGGAGGACCCTTATAAGCTCGATTGCGAAAAACGGGTTGCCGTCGGTTTGTTCGTAAATCGTCTTGAGCACCGGCTCCCGCAAACTCAGACCGCACAACTGCTCCGCGACCTCGCGCAGCGCCGCTTTGGGAAGCCCGGTCAGGTGTACTCGCTGAACGTCGGCGCTCGGGCGCAAGCCACCGAGCATGCTGAGTAACGGTGTCTTGCGCCTCGCATCGACGTCGCGATAGGTGCCGACGATGAGGAGGCGACTGCGCTGTAACTCCTCGCTCAGAAATTCGAGGAGAGACAGGGACGGTGAATCGGCCCAGTGCAGGTTGTCCAGCATCAGGACGATAGGAACCTTCTGGGTGGCCTGACGGAGGAACTGCCGGACGGCATCAAAGATGCGGAATCGCTCCCGACCCGCATCTGAAACGGGCCGATGCGCCTGCTCGGCCGGCGGCGAATCCGAGGCCAGCAGACGTCGTACTCGCGCTACGAAGCTGGCGGACGCGTCGCCACCGGGCAGGCGTGTCCATTGAACGTCGCGGAACTTGTCCGGCGTGCGCGCATTGGCGTCCGAGGTCGCGTCAATCACGACCGGCAGCAGAAACGGGGCGTCGTCCGCCATATCGTGGGTGCGGTCGACCGCCAGTTTCCACTCGCGGCGAAAATAGCCTTCAACGCGCGCGTTGCTATGGGCCGAGATGATTGGAATGAAGAGCGCGCACGCCTTGATTTGCTGCTTGATTGCCGAATCCCAGGTTTCGCCGCCGCGCAGCTCGCTTTGATCGAGCCACACATCGATGCCGGCGGCGCGCAGACTCGTAGCCACTCGCACGGCGGCGTCGGCATCTTCCGAGGCGTAGCTTATGAAGGCCGCGCGCGGGCCGGTGCCGGTAACGTGGGCGCCGCCGAGTGTCAATTCGCCGGGCGCGGCACCGCGTTTCAAGACCTGACGTTCGGAATCGGACAACGGGCCAGGCTGCGCATCGATGAGCTCGGGCACGAGCGCAGCGATGTCATGCGCCGTCGCGCCCAAATTGAGGCGCACATCGTCCAGCGACGAGGCATCGACATACGCTCGAATGATTTGTACCCACGGCCAGTACGGGGGCGCCCCGGCTTCCTCATGGCAACGCCCCCAGAGCACGAGCGCGCCCTGGTCCTCGGCGGACTCCGCGACGGCCTCCGCACAGCAGGTCTTGCCGATTCCGGGCTCTCCCGAAATCAGGACCATCTGACGCCGGCCCGCGAGCATGCGGGCGAACGCGGTGCGACAAAGGTCCAGTTCGCACGTGCGGCCAACGATGAATCGATGCGGACTCTTGACCGCATCGCTCATATTGGTCTCATCCGACTTGCCCACTTCTATCTGGTGCTGTACCGCAACGGCGGGAAGAACTGCCCTGGAGCCTTGCGAGCTGGATCTTGGTGCGCGCATCGCCAACCGACGCGAGCTTTGTGGCGTTCAAACACTCACCGTGCAGTCGGCCATTGATTATAAAGCATTTTTTTGCATGTGCGAGTCAACTATACATTAGTAGCAAGCACGAAGAGATGCGCCGAGCCACCATCTTCAATGAGTTATGAGTGTTTTGACCCGGGAGCCGCAGCGATTTCCGCCCTGCGTTTCCCGGCGATCGACCTCGGAGGATCGCGGCAATTCAATCCGGAAATTTCAGTGCCCGCTGGATAGCCTGGAAGCGCGGCTCGGCGCGCAGAGGATCGAAGAGCGGGTCGGTCCTGAGGAGCTCGAGCCCGGGGTCACGCAAACGCATCGCGGTGTCGAGCCATTCGAGCGCCTCGGTATGCTGGCCCCACTGCGCGTAGATCGTAGCGTATTGGTACGCTCCGGCCTGCGCGAGCGTTGCCTTGATCTTCCCGAGTTCGACTTCCGCATCGGCGTGCCGTCCCAGCTTGTGATACACGACCGCCAAACACTGCTGACTGACCCAGTAGTCTCGCTTCATCTCGCATGAGGCCCGCGCGCCGGTCAGGTCCCCGAGTCCGTGCAGGGCGAGCCCGCGCTGGCCATAAGCGCCCTTGTAGCCGGGATTGAGGCGGATCGCCTCGGCGAAGGCGGTTGCGGCCTCCGCATATCGCCGAGTCACATACGAAGCATCGCCGAGGGAGGTATGGCTGCGGCGATCGAGCGGGTCGAGGATGACCGCGCGGCGCAGAGCGGCGCTGCCGGTGTCGAAATGCCCCATGTAGGACGCAAACAGCCCGCTGAAGCGCAGCACCTCTGCATTGCCCGGTGCGAGCGCCACGGCCCGCTCGTATTCTTCGCGCGCCCGTGCAAAGTCGAGGCTGCCATTCTCGAATACATGCGCCAGTGCGAGGTGCGCCTCCGCCAGTTGCGGAGCGAGCGCGATCGCCCGCCGCGCATCCGCTTCGGCCGAGTCAAAGGCGGCGCGGACCGCAGTTCCCGTCGCCACCTCCTCGGCGAACACGCTGAGAGCGAACGATCGGCCCGCGAATGCAATCGCGAAGTTTCCGTCCAGCCGGATCGCCTCGTTGTACTCTGCTATCGCGGTTTGAATGTCTTTGGGCTCATCGCGTCTTGATCGAAACGCCTTCGAACCCCGGAGGAACGCATCGAAGGCGGCGGGATTGCGCGTGCCGCCCAGCTCGATCTTCTGCGAGATATCCCCGAGCAGCGTGACCTTGAGTGCCTCGGCGACGGCGGTAGCGATCTCGGTCTGAAGCTTCAGGACGTCGCCTAGGTCCCGGTCATAGGTCTTGGACCACAAGTGAAACCCGGTGGTGCTGTTGATGAGCTGGGCGGTCACCCGCACGGTGTGCGCTGAGCGGCGCACACTCCCCTCGAGCACTGCCGCGACGTTGAGCCTGTGTGCCACCGTGACGATGTCCGGGTGCTCTCTGAAGGAGAACGAAGAGGTGCGGGCCGCCACCTGCAGATCCTCGATCTGAGCGAGGGAATTGAGCAGTTCCTCCGTGAGTCCGTCGGAGAAATACTCCTGTTCCTTGTCCCCGCTCAGGTTCAAGAACGGCATGACCGCAATCGAGCGCGGTGGCGGGTTGAACGTGGTAGTGGCGGCTGAGTCGGCTTGCGAGCTGTTCGAGGCCGCTCCCTCGATCACGACGGAGTGCCGGGACACCCATAGCCGGTCGAGGGCGAGGTAGCTCAAGCCCCCGGCCGCGAGCGCCGCGATGCTCACGGTGGCGAGAAGTGCAGCCGGCCGAGACCGGGCCTTGCTGTCGGCGCCGAGCCCGGCGAGCAGCGCCTCCACCGTGCCGGTCCGCGTGTCACGGTCAAAGGCGAGCGCGCGCGCGAGCGCCACATTCTGTTCCCGCGATAGCGCCTGCAGCGGCGGCATCTGCACAGCGCCCTGCCGAGCCTCGAGCGCGGTGATGTCGCCGAATGGGCGCTCTCCGCAGAGCATCTCGTAGATCACGCAGGCAAAGGAGTAGATGTCATCGCGCCGGTCGGCCTCCTTCCCCTCGAGCATCTCGCAACTGGCGTAGGCGGGGGTGAGTGCCCGCGGACCGGCTGGGGCGTGTAGCAGCGGACCGCGCGACACGCGCGCAATGCCGAAGTCGAGCAGTTTGGTCCTTCCCGAGGTTGTCACGAACACGTTCGCTGGCTTTAAGTCGCTATGGATCACATTGTGGTCGTGCGCGTTGCCGAGCGCCGCGCCGACGTCCTCGATGATTGGCCAGGCGTGGCTGAAGGCCATGCCCCGGCCAAACTCCTCATTGAGCAGCCCCTCGAGCGATTTGCCCTCGAGGTACTCCATCAGCACGTAGAGCCGCTGGCCGTCCACGTTCACCGAATGCACATCGACGATGTTCGGATGGCTGAGCTTGCGCGTCTTGCGAACCTCCTCGCGCAGCTGCGCGAGAGCCTCGGTGCGCAGCTCCTCCTTTAGAATCTTGATGGCGAACCTCTCGCCCGGCACCTGCTGATCGGCGGCGAGGTACACCACCCCCATCCCCCCCTCGCCGAGCTCGCGCTCGATGCGGTAACGGCCGCCGAGCAGCTGCCCGACTGCCAGTCGGGCCGTGGTGGATGACGAGCTGGCCCGCGTCCCGTGGGGCGGGAGCTCGGTCGACGGGGGTACGCGGCCGTTATCTTCTGCAGTCATCGGCTCTGCCATGCGCGCCGTGGCGTTTTACGAAAAGCATGCGCCCCGGCGGTCGATGACGGCAACTCCGGCCGGCGACATTGACCACGCGCAGTCTCCCCACATTCCGGCCGTGTAATATGCGTAGTAATCCAACCCGAGGAGCCTGCGTGGAGACGATCGGCGAAGATCTGCGCCAGATGATACGGACACCACTGTCCGGCTCGCATGTTGAGGCATTGCGGGCGGCGGGGAAGGTAGTGACCTATCCCAAGGGCACGATCGTGGTCCAGCAGGGCGAAAAGGTGAACCGCTTCGTGTACGTCGAGGAGGGCGAGATTGAACTAGTCAATCCGTTCACCGGCGAGCGCCACTATCCGCATACCCTTGGGCCAACTCAGTTTATGGGGGAGATCAGCCTGCTGTACGGCGGTACCGCCTCCTTGCCGCTGCGCACGGTAGTCGATACGCGAGTAATCGAAGTACCGCGCGAGACCTTCCTTACGCTCATGTCGCAGATCCCCGAGATGTCGGACATTATCATCACCGTGTTTGCGGCCCGACGCCGCCGGCAACTCGAGGATCGCCGCAGCGGCCTCTACCTCATAGGCGAGGAGGCCGATCGCAACGTGCGTCGCATCGCTGAGTTCGCGAGCCGCAATCGGTTACCTTACGCATCGGTGCCCCTGCACAGCCCGGAAGCCGAGGCATCGGCTAAGAGTTGCGCAATCGATGCCAGAACTCCTGCGGTTATCTTCAGCAGCAAAGTACCGATCACGGATCCGACGCCGGATAAGATAGCGCGGCTCCTCGGGCTCAACATCGACTTCAGCGGCGACGAGCATTTCGATGTGCTCATCGTCGGTGGGGGGCCGGCCGGCGTGGCGGCGGCCGTTTACGCTGGCGCCGAGGGTCTACGCGCGCTGGTCGTCGAGGACATCGTTTTGGGAGGTCAGGCGGGAACGTCGAGCCGAATCGAGAACTACATGGGTTTTCCAACCGGCATCTCTGGCGCGGACCTCTTGTGGCGTGGCCAGGTGCAGGCCATGAAGTTCGGCGCCCAATTTGCGATACCGCGGCGAGTCACGACGCTGGAGGCGCAAGAGAAGGGTGCCTTCTGCGCCGCCTTCGAGAATGGCCAGCGCGTCCGTGCCGGTGCAATCGTAGTCGCGAGCGGGGTGCAGTATCGGCGGCTTCCGCTGGAGCGACTCGCCGATTTCGAGGGCTCGGGCGTGTACTATTCGGCCACCGAGATGGAGGCTCGATATTGTAAGGACACCGAAGCCGTAATCATTGGGGGCGGCAATTCTGCCGGCCAAGCTGCGATGTTCCTATGCCGCTATGCGCGGTGCGTCCGTGTGCTGGTGCGGGGTTCCTCGCTCGCCGCTTCGATGTCGAGCTATCTCACCAGCCGTCTTGAGGCTGACCCGGGTATCACGATCGAGTACAACTCTGAGGTCACGGCACTGGAAGGCGGCGAGCATCTGGAAAGCGTCACCATCCGCAACGCCGAGACCGGGCAGTCGCGGAAGGTTGCGGCTCGGGCGCTATTTATCATGGTGGGTGCCGCGCCAAACACCGAATGGCTATCGGGTCTGGTGAAGCTCGACGACAAAGGATTCGTCGTCACCGGTCTCGGCCTACCGGCTTCACCGTTTGCGACTTCTTACCCCGGCATTTTTGCTGTCGGCGACGTGCGGGCGGGGTCGGTAAAGCGGGTGGCCTCGGCGGTGGGCGAAGGCTCCGTCGTGATCTCCAAGGTCTGGGAACACGTCAAACAGAACACCACCTGAGGCGCAATGCACTGAGAGAGTCGCAACATCCGAGGGGAGCTCCCGCACCGGGATTTGCCGAACGAGCGCGAACTGTGTCGGAGAACGATGGCGGAAGCAGGTCGCCGGTTCGAGTGAACGAACCGCTTGCCCTTCTACCGATTACAACTGCCTCGGTGGCACATCATTGTTTCTGGCGGGTTTTCCGCTTACCCAGATATTTGTAAGCAGAGTGTCTGGCGAAGAATCCCGAACGGGGGGAATGACCGGATTCGGGAAATCGGCCCACCGAGTCAACTGACCGCTCCTGGCCGGACTGCGGAAGTCTCACGAACTGGCGCTATCGCCCCCCGAGCTGCTTCTCGACCCTGGCGAGAGCTGTCATCCGGATCTCGCCAAGCGGACACTCACTTTGGAATTCATGGTGGTCGGAGCCCCATGAGCGCTGTGGCAAGACGTGAGCATTCCTGCCGGCTGATCGACCAAAAGTCATCGCACGTCGCGCAGTACGCGTCCACCGGGTGGCCGTCGCTGAGCAGTTTCAGTAAATCGCCGCGGATGTATCCATCCTGGGGGCGCTGGTGCTTGCATTTGGGGCATGTTGCCAGAAAGGGGATTGCCTCATGCATGCGCGCATCCGCTTGCGCGGTGTCGGTTTCCGGCACATAAGTCGCTATCATTTTCATTTCTCCCATTCAGCGACCAGGTGACTGACCCTAACGCCCGCACTGCGCAGAAGCCAATCGTGGAATCTACTCACGGGGCTATAGCTTGGATTCGGATCGCAGCACGCGGAGAAACGGAAACGCCGCGCCAGCAGCAGGGCGGCGCTTGGTCAGTGCGCCAGGATGCAACCCACCAAGAGCGCCGCCGGGGTGCCAACGCGCTCGCCGCGACCCGGCGGGCAGGAATCGGCTGGCTGAACAACTGAGCGGACGCGGTGCCGCTGTCACTCAGCAGGTCGATCGTCTTGGGCGCCGCAAGAGTGATTGTTACGGGATTCCCGGCGTTCGGAATGAGTTCGACGCCCGTGAACACCACCACAACCTTCTCTGCGGCATCTATTGGTGCATCGCCCACCGAAAGACTCATCGTGTTGCCGGAGCCACCACCTCCGCAGCCCGCGATTCCCAACAGTACGACCGTCGTTGCACCGCAAATGAGGTTTGCGATCGAATTTTTTCACGCAGTGTTCTCGCTCCGGGGTACACGGTGGCTGAACAGAGACTGAATGATTGCGAGAGGCCAGTTTGCGTCTGATTATGTCGACGCCTGGCGGTCGTCAGTTGGCGACATTGTGTCGTGCGGGATACGCCGTGTTAGCTTGCTGCCTGTCACGAGCAGTCGCTTGCTTGGGGGTCGAAGTGAAACGCATCACTGTGGCCTGGCATTCACAGCGATCCTTGTCGCGAGCTACACCCCCCCTCGCAGATGAGATTGATCTCAACGGTCTCAGTAAAGCGAAACTGCGTTCCGGTTCCAACGTTATCGCGTTTAGACGCATCAGCCCAGGGAGGCACGAATCATGAAGTCTTTCATTCCGTCCACGCGCCGCGCCAGGCACTTGATGAAATTAGGGATCGTCGTCACCGGTCAGGCGCTTGCCCAAGCCAGCGGAAATTTCACGTATTCAAGTACGGGCAACAGCGTCAACTGTCAGCTTGCCGACAATGGCACCGTCTCGGGCGGGTACACCTGCGCGAGCTCCGGGGGCGCGCTGCCCACCCCCGCAAACAACGGACAGTGCCTGGGAAGCTTCACAACTTCGATCAAGACATCGAGCGGCGCCGGCAACTTGTTTGATATCAGGCCCTCGATGGTCATTGGTCTTCTGACGGACGTCAGCATCACCAAAGACACCCAAGCTAGCTCCGCTCTCGCCGGAGTAAACGTTGGGGTCACGGTTGACGGAGGCGCAAAGGTGGTGCCGAATTTCCCGATCACTTACGACGCCCGGTATGTCCAGATCAGCTCAAATCTCTTCAACGCTCTCACCCAATCGTGCGTCACGACGAGCACGACACCCGGTGCCGGCTGCTTCTTCAACTTCAACGAGAGCACCGTTTCCGCTCACAGCTTCGACTGGCTCGCTACGAACCTGAATAGCGGGATTTACAACGTCACGATGCAGTGGTCGGCCACTAACAAAGGCTCTGGTAACTTCGCAGCGCTGACCTGCGTGGGCCCGGTAAACCTCACTGTGCAGCAGAACAAGGTCTTCAACTTCAATAGTCCCAACTCGATGTAGCCGATCTCGTGAGTCAGGCCTCGATCGCTGCCCGCCGGGGCCTGACTCTTGCTACCTCTACGGCACGCAGGCGTCTCACATTCCCCTGCTGCGACATCGCCAACAACTGAAACGAAAGGAGAAATAAAGATGCGTTCATGGCTGCGGCGCGTCTTACCTGGTGTTTTCGCCATCCCGCTTTGCTCGGTAGTTTTCGCCGCCCCGGATCTCGCGTCCGTTAGGCGCTCTTACGAGAATGCGGACTACGCTACGGCGCTCAAGGAAGTCAAGCCGCTGGCGGAGCATGGCAATCCAGACGCTCAACTCATTCTTGGGAAGATGTACCTGAAGGGCCAGGGGGTTCCAAAGGATCCTTACCAGGCCAACAAATGGTTCAGAGAGGCCGCCGCGCAGGGCAACGCCGAATCTCAATTCTTTCTGGGTGCCTGGTATTTACTGCCCCACAAGGATATCGCGGAAGGGCTGAAATGGATGCGGCTGTCCGCTGAGCAGGGGAACCAGGACGCTCAGTTGCTCCTGGGTAAGGCGTATTTGCAGGGCGAGCTTCCGCGCGAGCCGGTTCAGGCCGATATGTGGCTGCGACTGGCCGCCAAAGACAATCTGGATTTTTATAAGAACGAGTTACGTGTAGCCGAAGGACAGATGACTCCAGAGCAGATCGCGCAGGGCAAGGCTTTGGCTGAAAACTGGAAACCGAAACATGGACTGCGGCCTGAAGTAAAGACTGCCCCGTGACGCCCTGCCTCTGATGTC
>Ga0306922_10006585_pt1 | contig 11144 bp, 7 predicted proteins | sample sta12Cox44000082_FD_203758 | JGI IMG/M metagenome (GOLD analysis project Ga0306922, IMG submission 203758) | Lab enrichment of tropical soil microbial communities from Luquillo Experimental Forest, Puerto Rico - statoxic.12C.oxic.44.000.082 (v2)... | ecosystem: Environmental > Terrestrial > Soil...
CGCCCGTGGCGTTGAGGTTCCGATGCCGGTGATCTTGCTTGGCGCATTGGGCGGTATCGCGAGCGGCGGAATTCTAGGAATGTTTGTGGGCGCGACGGTTTTGGCGCTTGGATACGAGATCTTCAAGGGTTGGGTTGTCACGAACCCGGACTACGATCCGGTATCATACAACGAGCAGATCAAGCATGGCGATTCGGGACCAAAGACTCAAAACCATCTCTGATCTTCGGATATTTTTGGGAAAATTAGGGCCAACAAGATTAAATGCTCCCCCTTTTCCGGAGTGCAACACCGCAACAGACGCGATACAACAACTGCTTGGTTTATGCTTGGAGTGACCTACACGGCGATATTTTTTTGCTGAAAGTCGTGGTAAGTCTTGGAACAGGCGGCTTGCCTTGCGTGTTGCTGGGCGATATTCTCTGCCTCTCTCGGGTGAGGCGCACGCGGGTAATAGCAAATAAACCAGCCACGTAAGACGTGGCAAAGCAAACGGAGGAATCGTGATGAAGCGAGTCATATTGTTAGTTATAGCAGTCGTCGCGTTGGCGGGCGCTGCGGTGAATCTGCAGGCGCAGGACGCGGCAAAGGTGGATGCGAAACATTACACGGTGGCTTTCGAGAACGATCGGGTCCGAGTGCTGAAAGCGCACTACGGTCCCGGTGAAAAATCGACCATGCATTCGCATCCGAATGCCGTGGCCGTGTTTCTGACTGACGCCAAGGGCAGGTTTACGTTCCCGGATGGCAAGAGCGAAGATTTCAACGGGAAGGCCGGTGATGTAATCTGGAATAAGGCCACGGTTCATCTGCCGGAAAATACCGGCGACCAGGCCTTCGATGTGGTCGTGGTCGAATTGAAGGCTCAGCGCTCCGCTAAGTAATCGGTCAAAGGCTTATCTCCGTCTCGTTAGGCTTGTAATTTGGATGGGGACAACATAGAAAGTGAGAGTTCTTCAGCAATTGGACTCTTGGCTGACACGCAGCCCCAACTCCACCCAGCTTTGCTGAGATTGTCAGCGATGGTCACCCAATACTTCACCGCGGCTTACGCTGCGCTCGCCCGAGTTATGATCCCATGAGTTTTAAAGAGGATGGCCGTTACTGCCCCTTGGCAGCGGCCCTGTCTCCCTCTTTGATGGCGTCAGCTTCGCTCAAATACTTACCCTTCTTGGTTTTGCCATAAAAACGAGAGCCTTCCTTGTGATAAACATGCGTCCGGGTATTGACCCACACCAACCCACGTCCGCCTCCGGTTGCGGGAGCCGCGACACCAGTACTTGCGGTGGCGGGTGCTGCGGCAGGCGAAGCGCTGGCTGAAGTTTTAGGTTTGAACAAATCACCGAGCGAGAATTTGGGTGACGCAGTGGGGCTTGCTGCCGGACTTGCTACTGCCTCAGTTTTTGCCTTCTTACGAGCGCGTTTCTGTTTGGGCGATGCCTAGTATAATACCGTTTTTAGAGGCGTACGCCCGGAGGGGATCGAACCCACAACCTTTGGCTCCGGAGGACGACGGTTTTCCCATGGGGGACCGACCGGAGTAGAACACTTTTAGAACACTTTTTTCAACGGGGTCGAAAACCTCAGCGGCGGACGGCTCCCCCGATGGAAGTCTGGAATTAAAGACTTGCGGACCCGCTCGCGATGGCGGGCCTCTGCGTGAGGTTCGGTTCGCCTTGCCAACTTGCAATGTTTTCAGTCAAACTGCCCTACATTGCCTGCGGCTAGCAAGGGGATCGAAACGTACGGGGACGGGCGACACAGATTTAATAAAACGTAGCGCTTAAAAAACGTCCATTTCGAACGGTGAAGGTGCTCCTGAAGCAACATCTCTCAGCAGAGATATTAAAACGGCCACACTGATTCGTGAACTGCGGCCAGCACGCGCGCGCGGCTTCCTCACGCGGAAGAACTTAACAGGGTATGCCGTTGGAAATCAGCACGCGCCATTGGCCTCATTAAGCGCCGTCTCGCGGACGGCGTTTATTGTTTTTGCTCGGCAGCCAAGTAGGATTACGTGAGAAATTGTCAAGCCGAGCAAAACGGGACGCGATCAGTGGTCGCTTGCTGGACGCTACTGGAATGGCAGCGGCGACACACCGTCGTGGCGGCCGACCTCGAGATGTTAGTGCCATCTTGAAGGCGCGAAGCTTGATCGAAGAATGCTCGTCCCAAGCGCTTTCGCTCAACAAAGTAGCGAGAATGGTCAACCTTAACCCGACTTATCTCAGTGAGAGGTTTAAGCAGGTAACCGGAATGAAGTTCAGCGAGTACGTCGCACGCATTCGATTTAAAAAGGCGCATGACCTCTTGGAAAATTCGAATCTGTCTATAACGCAAATTGCATTAGTGGTCGGATTCCGATCTCATTCGCAGTTCGATCGAGTTTTTAAAACGCTCTCCGGGAAATCCGCGAAGGCATATCGTGCAGTCTATTTCAACCGAATAGAAGCTCCTGACAGGTGAAGTTCGGCTGTCGATCTGTTCTTTTCTGAAAAAATGCGTTGTCAGATTTTTTTGTCTCTGCGCATACTCGCCATTCGTGTGGCATGCGAGACTAACTCGATGGATCCACGGTAAGCGCGAGAGTCTGTTGTGGGGTGCCGGGGGAGCCGTAGCACTCGCGGTGATTCTGCTTTCCTGCAGTACGACCAATCGAACAATTCTCGCTCCGCCAAGCATTCCTGGCGCGGAGTTTGTCGGCTCGGAGGAATGCGCCACCTGCCACGAACAAATCGTTCGCGACTTCCGAACAGCCACCCATGCGCGACTGCAGACAACAAGGGAAATCGTAAGTAAGACCGGCGCAAAGGGCAGCGAAACTCCAAAGAAGTCCGTGGACATGGGCTGCGAAACCTGCCACGGGCCTGGGAGTCTGCATGTCAAGGCGGGCGGCGGCGCTGGTACGATCATTAATCCAAGAAAATCGCCGGAGACCTGTTTCCAATGTCACTTGGAAGTTCGCGCAGCGTTTGCATTGCCTCATCACCATCCGGTACCGGAAGGCAAAATGGGCTGTGCCGATTGTCACGAAGTGCACAAAGGCATCGCGATCAAAGGCGCTCCGACAAATATTCAGCAGAAGCTGAAAGCCGGCGGTCTTGCTTTCCTAAGCCGAAACGAAACGTGCTTCGAGTGTCACACGCAGCAACGCGGACCGTTTGTCTATGAACACGAGGCACTGCGGCAAGGTTGCACCGTTTGCCACTCACCTCACGGCTCCGTGAACCAGCGCCTGCTAAACGAACGCAACGCCACGCTCTGTCTGAAATGTCATTTCCAGGAGCAGAAGTTACCCGGGCACATTTTCATTGGAGACGTCGATCATTCGAACTTCCTGCCGCAAGGAACCTGCTGGTCGGCCGGCTGCCATGAAGAACCGCACGGCTCTAACGTCACCCCGCTACTTAGGTACTGATGTCGATCTTGTCATGAACACGCCTCACAAATTCCTCGTGCTGGTCTGCGCGGGAACCTTTGCCACCGCTGGGGTTCGCGCCGGTGACACGAGTGATGGCAAAGCGATGACCGCTACGGCTACGGAAGAGCAACCTGAAGAGTATAAAAATTGGATCGAGTTAGGTGTTGGGGGCGTAATCACCAGCGGCGATCGTGCGCAATTCGAGCAAGAACACAGGCTGCCAGGCGATCAGGCTTACGGGGGCATACAAGACCTGCATTACGAACAGACAGTTGGCCAAAACGCGACCCTCACCGTTGATGGTCACGCAATCTGGGACACCAACGACTACGACATACATGTGGAATTAGCGAAGCCGAACCTCGGCTACATCAAGGCCGGCTACACGGAGTTTCGCAGTTGGTATGACGGCAATGGCGGGTTCTTTCCGCACAATGATGTGTTTTTCAACCCGCCGTATCCCGAAATGCACATTGATCGCGGGGACGCTTGGGTTGAACTTGGGTTGCGCGCGCCGAACTGGCCGGAAATTACCATCCGTTACGACCACGAATTCCGGTTTGGCCAGAAAGACTCCACCGTGTGGGGCGACACAAATCTGACAGGCCTGGCAGTCCAACCCAATCGTAAAATCGTTCCTTCTTTCAGTAATATCGACGAGAAGCGCGACATATTTTCCTTCGAGGCATCGAAAACGTTCGGCAACACCGACGTTTTGTTGGGGATGCGTTACGAACACACCGAAGACAATGACTCGTTAAACATGGAGCGTAGCGCTGGTTCGGTCGGAGTAGTACCCGGTGGTCAGCGTAAGGTTACTCAAACGCAAAACGACGACGTGGACCTGTTCAGCGGGCACGGGATTACCGAGACCCGAATTACCGATAACCTCTGGTTCACGGCCGGCTATTCCTACACAACGTTAACAAACGATCTCTCGGGTACCCGTATCTTTGGCACCCATTGGGATCAAGCATTTGGAGAACCGGTGCCGACACTTGGTTCACGTGATACTGCCTTTATTGATTTGGCAGGAACTGCCCAGATCAAGGAAAACCTGTTTAACGCCAACGTGTTTTGGATGCCATTCGATAACCTCGCTATTTTGACGGGCTTCCGATACACCCATCAAAATAACGACAGCGAATCGACCTTTATTGATGAGGAACCGGTGCCCAACACGCCGCCATTTACTCCGACCAATCCTCAAGGTGGATTCCACTTCGGCCCGGGAGTGCCCGCCAATGGCGCAAGGAACTCAGATTACAACGACTTTGCCGAGAGGCTGGAGCTACGTTATACCGGTATCAAAGACTGGCTCTTCTATTTCGAAGGCGAGTGGGACGAAGAATGGGGCCACGTAAATGAGTTTCAGTCGCTAGACGAACCAGAACCGGTACCTCTGGATAAAGACACCAACGCGCTTGGCCAAAAATACACGATCGGCGCCGCTTGGAATCCGACAATGAGATTCAGCCTAGCCGGGCAGTACTTTCACAGGATCGCCTCTTATGATGCAGATCTCTTTACCAGCTTGCACCAAAGATTAGTTGACCAGGACTGGAACGTCGATGACTTCAACATTCGGATGACGTTCCGGCCGAAGCTGCCGGTGTGCATGGGCTCGTTAGCGTTCGTGACGCGTTACGATTTCGTGCATACCTCCATCGACAGCCAGTGGTTTGTCGAGGGAGAAACTAAGGCCGAGCTGCAAAGTGGTGAAATCAAACAGCATGTTATCAGCGAGTCACTGAACTGGAACCCCCTGCCGCGTTTCTTTCTGCAGGCGAACTTTTCGTACGTGCTTAATCAAACGGACACGCCGGCGAACAACATCAGTTTAACCCCCCTCGCAAGCCCTACGGTCACGAACTTTAGAAACGATTACTGGACAGTAACCAGCGGCATTGGCTATATCATTAACGATAAAACCGATTTTTACGCCGATTATTACTTCTACTGCGCCAATGACTACTTTAATAATGCCGCGGTGGCCGTGCCATACGGGATGGGCGCGACAGAGCATGCCGTCACTGCAACTGTCACGCGCCAACTGACCAAGAATATGCGCCTGTTGCTCAAGTACGGATATTATAATTACCGGGACGAGACCTCTGGGGGTCACAATAATTATCGGGCGCATTCGCTCTTTTCGAGTCTCCAAGTTAGGTTCTAATCAATCAAGCACAGCACATACCCAACATGAAAACCATCATCGTACTTACCATCAGCCTCCTGATCGCCGCGCCATTATCGATGCGCGCCGCAGATGCAAAAACAAATTGGACCAATAATTGTGCGCAATGTCACGGCGCCAGCGGCAAAGGAGACACCAAGATGGGAAAAATGCTAAATGCGATGGATCTAACGGATCCAAAAAAGCAAGCCTCCTTTACAGATGCGAAAGCTGCGACAGCGATCAAAGACGGCGTTAAGCAGAACGGCAAAACGACGATGAAAGCGTTCGGCGGCAAATTGAGTGACGACGAGATTAAAGCGCTTGTCAGTTACGTACGAACGCTCAAAAAGTAATTGGTTTCGATAGGTAATGATCCCTTCCAATCTTCAGTGTGGCGATGCGTCCGCGCCAGCTTGTAGGCCAGAAGAATCACGCATGGCGTAGACATTAGGTATTGAACGTTTTGGCGAATACCATTACTAATTACGCATGTGTGAAGCCCGCAGCGTGAGCATGGCTCGGCTTCTGACGGTGGTCATCACTGCCGTTGCTTGGTTCTTAATCTCAAATCATTGCGTTTTGGCAGAGTTACAGGCTGCGCCGAAAGCAAAAATGAGTTGTCATCAACCTTGCTGCGACGGTCAGTCTCCCGCTAAGAGCAAAAGCGAGAGCGCAGTCGACTGTTGCAAGACGCTTCGCGCTACGTTGTCCGCAACTGCAAAAGATTTCGCCGGTTACGACAGTTCATTATTCGCACTGCAGCTTTACTTTGTTGGTGCCGTAATTTCCACGAATGATTCAGGGCCAGTTCCCGTTCTCGAGTTAAACACCGGTCCGCCTTTCGTAAGCACATTTGCCGAATCTGTTTTGCAGCGGAGCATTCTCGCTCACGCTCCACCCGTCATAATTTAACGACTCTTTGCCCGCCGCCGCGGGATTGATCGAGTCGTTACTGGCTGGCCCTAAGCCACCACGCGGATCGGCAACGCCTGTTGCCGTTCACGTCAAAGGCTCGGCGAGGGCGCATTCACTTCAACATTTGGAAAGGAAGAATCAGAACAAAAATTATATGAGCGAATGGAAAAATCCCGATATAGCAAAGTGGCGCTGTGCGATAATCGCTGCCCCTAGCTTCGCGGTTGTTGCGTTGCTTACTGTCTCTTCAAAGGCGGAAAGAACTGGCACTTTAACAGAGCGCGAAGTGATTCGCGCCGTGTTACACGACAACCAGGCGCTCAAAGCGACGCTGGCAAAGTGGGAGATGATGAAGGCACGCGTGCCGCAGGCCAGAGCGTGGGAGGATTTGCGAGCCGGAGTGGATTGGAGAGCAGAACGCTCTGTGAACGTTCCGCCAAACTCGTTTATGGATGAAACCGCGATGTTAGAGCAGGAGGTCCCTGTCTCCGGAAAAAATCGAAGTCGTTCACGCGCGGCTATGGCTGAAGCTCGCGCGGCATTCGAGGACCTTCGCCGTGTGGAACTCGATGTCATCTCACGCGCGCGCTCTGCCTATGCGCGTCTTGCGAATGGTTACGCACAGCTAGACGTAAATCGCCGCAACACTGAACTGCTCAACCAATTCGTGCAAATCAGTCGTAGCCGTTACGAGGCAGGCACGGCCACGCAAGCCGATGTCTTAACTGCGCAAACTGACGCAGCAAAACTGCTGGAAGCTCAGGCCGAGATTGAGCGCCAGATTTCTCAAGAGCAATCGGCGCTCAACGTGTTGATGAACCGCCGCGCGCAAGCACCCCTAGGTCACCCAACCGAACTTGTCTTTGCGCCGCAAACGCTTTCTTTGGAAAAGCTGCAGGGAATCGCCCTCACGTTGCGACCAGAATTGCAGCGAGCGCAAGACCGGATCGACGCGGAGAGATTCCGGCTCGAGCTCGCGAACCGTCAGTGGTTTCCCGATCCTGCGCTGAATGTCAAGGCGCAGCGGTATAATTCGGCGGCCCAGGCGGTCAGTGAAGTGGATGTCGGTGTCTCTATCCCCATTCCGTGGCTGAACTGGAAAAAGTATTCCGCGGGAGTGTTGGAAGCGCGAAAAAGCGTAGAGGATGCAGAAAGGGAATTCGATGCCATGCGTGTGGAGACGCTTGGTCTGGTGCGCGATCAGCTGAAAAAGGTCCAGACGTCGGCAAATCAATATGAGCTTTACCGTGACAGTATTTTGCCTCTCGCACGGCAGACGATAGAAGCGAGCCGTGCCGCCTACGAAGCCAGCACCGGTGGCTTTCTAGAGTTAATCACGGCGCGTCGCACCTTACAGGATGCGGAGTCTGCTGCGCTAAATCGTCTGACCGAATACGAGACCGCGGTCGCAGAGTTGGACGCGATTATCGGACGAACAAGCCCGCTTATCGAGCACGGAGGCTTAAAGTGAATTTACGTTTCCTCCATCTCATTTGCCTGTTGTTTATGGCGACATTCGCGGTGTCGTGTTCAAAACATGCTCCGGGCAAATCTGCAGAGAAAACGCTCTACACGTGCGGGATGCATCCGCAGGTGGTGCAAGATCGCCCGGGGAATTGTCCGATTTGTGGAATGAAGCTACAGCCTATTCGCACGCAGCCGAGCACGCCTTCGGCTGTTGCGGTTCAAAGCCAGGGCGAGCGTAAAATCAAGTACTACCGATCGACCATGATGGCCGGCGAGGTTAGCCAAAGCGCCGGGAAAGATAGCATGGGCATGGACATGGTGCCGGTCTATGAAGGCGAAGAAAGCAAACCCACCGGCGGCAAGCAGCCAACAGCGGGGGGTCAACTCAAAGTTAAATACTATAAGTCAACCATGATGCTCGGTGAAATCAGTCAGACACCGCGCAAGGACAGCATGGGGATGGACATGGTGCCGGTGTATGAAGGCGAAGAAGAAACAAATACGATCAGTGTCGACCCATCGACCGTTCAAAAAATGGGAGTTCGCACGACTGTTGTGACGAACGGTCCGGTGCGGCGCGTAATCCGGACTGTCGGCGTGGTTGATTACAATGAAACCGCGCTGGCGGATGTGACCACGAAGTTTCGTGGTTGGATCGAGAAGCTCTATGTCGATTCAACGGGCAAACAGGTGCGTAAAGGCGAGCCGTTGTTCGATATTTATTCGCCCGAACTCTACACCGCCCAAAACGAATATGTGCTGGCGTTGAATCAAAGCAGTAACCCAAGCCTAAAAGCGAGCGCGCGCCAAAAACTCAAGCTGTTCGACATTTCCAACGATCAGATCGCCGAGCTGGAGAAGACTCGCCAGCCACAACGGACGCTGCGTGTCAATGCCCCGATCGATGGGATCGTCGTTGAGAAAATGGCGGTACAAGGGCAGATGGTGGAGGCGGGAATGAAGCTCTATCGGCTGGCCGATCTCAGCATCGTGTGGGTGCAATCGCAAATTTACGAGCAGGATCTTGCGTTTTTGAAGCTCGGTCAGGAAGCAGAAGTCAGCCTCTCCTATTTGCCGGACCGCAAGTTCAGCGGCCGGGTCACCTATATCTACCCGACTGTGGATGAAAAAACGCGGACAGCGCGAGTGAGAATGGAATTTCATAATCCAGGATTGTTCTTGAAGCCGGGAATGTTCGCGACCGTAGAGCTGAACGCCGAAATCGAACCATCTGCGCTACTGGTGCCCGACTCGGCGGTGCTGCGAAGCGGTGAAAAGAACACTGTGTTTGTCGCCCTCGACAATGGCCACTTCGAACCACGCGAGGTGACACTCGGGCCACGGGCCGAGAATAATACCTATCAAGTGCTGAACGGTCTGAGCGAAGGCGAACAGGTTGTCACTTCCGGTCAGTTCATGCTCGATTCGGAAAGTCAGCTGCGCGAAGCGATTCAAAAAATGTTGAATCCGAATGCGAATCCTACGCCTACGCAAGTTCATTTGGCTCATCAGCTGCAACGAGAGAAATCGGTCACCCGATTAACAGAAGCAGCTCCAACGGCATACGTCTGTCCGATGCCCGAACATGCGACAATCAAGTACAGCCATTCCGGAAAATGCCCGATTTGCGGTATGACGCTGATTCCCGCTCCGAGTGACAACGCGGAGATGCCATTACCGACTCCCAGTGCGCCTCCGCAAAACCACAAGCCATAACGATCCATGCTGCGCGCGGTCATTGATTTCTCGCTTCGAAACAAGTTTATGATCTTGTTAGGCACAGGAGCGGCCATCACTGCTGGCATTTTTGCGCTTCGCAACATTCCGCTCGATGCCATCCCTGATCTCTCAGATACACAGGTCATCATCTATACGGAATGGCCGGGGCAGGCGCCGCAGATTGTGCAGGATCAAGTCACCTATCCAATCACGACGAAGATGTTGTCTGTCCCGCGCGCGAAAGTGGTGCGAGGCTACTCGTTCTACGGATTTTCGTTCGTCTATGTAATTTTCGAAGACGGTACCGATCCCTATTGGGCGCGTAGTCGCGTTCTGGAATACCTCAGCGGGTTGAGCGGGCGTCTGCCTCAAGGCGTATCGCCGAGTCTCGGGCCAGACGCCACGGGCGTTGGCTGGGCGTTCATGTATTCGATCAATTCAAAAGAGCGCAGCCTCGCCGAGCTCAGATCGATGCAGGATTGGTACCTAAAATATCAACTGACATCCGTGGAAGGTGTGTCCGAAGTCGCCTCAATCGGCGGCTTCGTGAAACAGTATCAAGTCACTGTCGATCCTACGAAATTGCGCGCGTACAATCTCTCGATCGCCGACGTTAGCATGGCGATCAAGAAGAGTAATGGCGAAGTCGGTGGCCGCTCGATCGAGATGGCGGAAAAAGAATTCATTTTGCGCGTTCGCGGGTACGTTAACTCCGTCGAAGATTTGAAAAAAGTTGCGGTCGGGGCAGGTGCGAGCGGCGTTCCAATTCTGCTCCGGGACGTCGCGAATGTGCAACTTGGTCCGGACATGCGGCGAGGCATCGCGGAGTTGAACGGCGACGGCGAGACTGTTGGTGGGATTGTGGTCGTGCGTTACGGCGCGAACGCACGACAGGTAATTCAGCAAGTCAAAGCGCGGCTTGATCAAGCGATGAAAGGTTTGCCGCCGGATGTGAGTTACACCATTGCCTACGACCGTACTGCGCTGATCGACCGCGCGGTGTCAACGCTCGAAGAAAAGCTCGTCGAGGAGAGCATCGTCGTCGCGCTGGTTTGCCTCGCGTTTCTGTTGCATTTGCGTAGTGCGCTGGTGGCGATCGTCATCCTGCCGATAGCGATCTTGATCTCGTTTGTGATTATGTACCGGCAGGGCATCACCTCCAACATCATGTCGTTAGGCGGCATCGCTATCGCGATTGGCGCGATGGTGGATGCAGTGATTATCATGATCGAGAACGCGCACAAACACATCGAGCGCGACGGCGGAAGGAAAGCTCACTGGCAAATCATTCGCGACGCTTCGGTCGAAGTAGGACCGACACTCTTTTACTCGCTGCTTGTAATTACGGTGTCGTTCATTCCGGTGTTTGCGTTGCAAGCGCAGGAGGGCCGCTTGTTCAAACCCCTAGCGTACACAAAGACTTACTCGATGGCAGCAGCGGCA
>Ga0306922_10006586_pt1 | contig 11144 bp, 7 predicted proteins | sample sta12Cox44000082_FD_203758 | JGI IMG/M metagenome (GOLD analysis project Ga0306922, IMG submission 203758) | Lab enrichment of tropical soil microbial communities from Luquillo Experimental Forest, Puerto Rico - statoxic.12C.oxic.44.000.082 (v2)... | ecosystem: Environmental > Terrestrial > Soil...
CGACCACATAGTCGGCATCGATGACGCCGATGATCTCGGCATCCGCTGCGGTGCGCTCCATCCCAATCCGCAGCGCGCCGGCCTTGAAGCCCTCGACCTTCTCGGCGTTGATGAACTTGAAGCGTTCGCCAAGCGCGCGGCAGTGGTCCTGGATCGGCTGCCAGAACGCCGGATCTGGCGTGTTGTTGATGATCACGACGCATTCGAAATTCGGATAGTCGAGCCTTGAGACCGCATCGAGCGTCTGCTTCAGCATGTCCGGCGGCTCGAAATAAGCCGGGATATGGATCGAGACCTTTGGATGGTCGCTGTCGGTGGCTGCGACGGCGTCCTTGGCGATCAGGCGGCGCGGCCTTCGGCCGAAGGCAATGGCGGCGATTTCCTCGATTCTCGCCATCGCGATCAAGATGAGTGGAACCAAAAGGGTCAGGCCCAGCGTCAAGGCAAAGGCCGAGCCGAAGACGAAGTAGTGACCGGCCCAATAGGCGAACACGGTAGCAGCCCAGGCGCCAACGCCACTGGCCGCAGCCGAAAGCAGGAGCACCTGCATGACCGTCGGACGCGCCAGCCCCAGGATCGGCAACGACAGCAAGATGCCGACGAGGAGCGCAATGGTTGCAAGCTTCCAGTAATCCGGATTGACGATCGGTCCGGTCCAGCTGAATTTCGGTTCGCGCGCCGCATTCAAAATGCCCCAATAGGGTCCGACGCCGCCTTCAAAGAATTTCCAGGGCTGATCGATTGCCTCGACGATGTTGTAGTCCATGCCGATGGCTTCGGCGCGGGTGACGAAATTGCGCAGCACCGAAGCCTGCTCGAACGGGCCGGGGACGGCGTTGCGCAAATTGTAACCGGCGCTCGGCCAGCCGAACTCGGCAATCACGATCCGTTTTCCCGGAAACTGATCCCGCAACAGCTGAAACATCGCGACCGCCTGGTCCACCGCTTGGCCGGCGGTGAAATTTTCCCAGTAGGGCAAGACGTGCGCGGCGATGAAATCGACCGAATAGGCAAGCTGCGGATAGTCGCGCCAGATGTTCCAGATTTCGCCGGTTGTCACCGGCACGTTGACCGATTTCTTCACCCGCTTGATGAGTTCGATCAGGTCGTCGACCTTCTGCTCGCCGCGGTAGATCGTTTCGTTGCCGACGACGACACCGATGACGTTGCTGTTGTGCCGGGCCAGATTGATGGCTGCATCGATCTCGCGCTCGTTGCGATCGTTGTTCTTGTCGATCCAGGCGCCCACCGTGACCTTGAGTCCGAATTCGGCCGCAATCGGCGGAACGAGCTCGACCCCGCCGGTGGACGAATAAAGACGGATGGCGCGCGTGATCGTGGAAAGCTTCTTCAGGTCGGCGCGAATTCTCTCGACGGTCGGAAAGTTGTCGACGTCGGGATGGGCGGTTCCTTCGAACGGAGCATAGGAAACGCTTGGCAGAATGCCGTGGAAATCAGGAGCCTGCTGCTTGTCCCGGAAAATTCCCCAAAGCGCGGCGTGAGCTGCGGTTACAAACACCAAAACGGCGACGACGGCGCGCATCGCGACTAGACCATACGGGGCCTGCAATGGAGACAAGCGAACCCGTCCCCTAGGTTCGGCCGACACGGGAGCAATTCTGAAGATAATCCTGCCACGTGATTTAACAACTGGTATGACGCAATGGCGTTTTAAGGGCGCGCCGCGTCAACCCGTCGATATCGGCGGCGTTCCAACACCGAAGCTGGCTATTTTGCCGGAGCGGCTTGGGATGCGGCGGGCGCCGTCGGCGGTGAGGCGGCGGCCGCCGGGACGGCACTGCCGGCCGTCGCAGACGGACCAGGGGATGCGGCCGCGGCGGCCTGGGGCTGGGCGTTCGGGTTGATCCAGCAGGCGTGGACCCGATCGTCCAGGCTCTTTTGCACCTTGTCGTCAATTTGCGCACCAAAACGGGTCAGGCAGCGGAAGGTGGCCTGGACATGCCCGCCGGGGCAGCCGAAACGGTCATAAAGGTCGAGGTGGCGAAAGGCGGTATCGAGATCGTCGCGCCACATCAGACGAACGACACGGCGGCCGAGCCAGACACATTCCGGGTTACCGGCGGGGCCGTTGATCGCTTGCGAGGCTTCCGCAAATTCATCCGTCCTGCGCTGGTTATCTTTGGCGGCATCGGCGTTGCCGGCCGCCGGCTTGCCGGACTGATCCTGATTGGCCGGCGCTCCGCTCTGGGCCAACGCGCCGCCGGCGCCGATCAGCAGTGCCAGCCCGGACACGGCGAGGCGACGCAAAACCACAATCTTGAGCTGAAGCACCCGCTGACGCATGAATTTCCCGATCTGTCCTTGCCGGTCCGGCCGCTACGCAATGCCGTTCAAATGGGTCTCCAATGCGGCGAAGCGGTTTAGCGGATTCCCATGACGGACATTTTGGATTTTGTCCAGCAAACTCACAACTTTATCGCGCTGTGGTAAAAGCGCGCGGCCTTCGGCAGGCAATTGCCGCCGTTCCCGCTCTTGGCAGACGGCCAGCGACCGGTTAATCGACGATGCCTGCCCGGAGGATGGAACTGATTTCTCGACGCACGCCGCTGGCGCTTCTTCTGATATCCCTAGGTGCGATTGCCGCGGTGTGGTGGTGGCTGGCCACGCCGATCAATCTGGCGCGCGCTCCAATCGATCCGAATGCCAAGCTGCAATGCGTGTCCTACGCCCCATTCCGCGGCGAGCAGTCGCCGCTTTCGCCGGCAACGCAGGTGACACCCGAGCAGATCGCGGACGATCTTGCCCAGCTTGCCAAGATCACCGACTGCATCCGTACCTATTCGACTGACAATGGACTGGATCAGATTCCCGGACTCGCGGCGAAGGCCGGGCTGAAAGTGATTCAGGGAATCTGGCTGTCGAGCAATCGCCAGAGGAATCTGGCGCGGATTTCGACCACCCTCAAGCTCGTCAAGGAATATCCTTCGACAATCACTGCAGTCGTGGTTGGCAACGAGGTTTTGTTGCGCGGAGAAATGACTGTATCCGACCTTGCCGCCACGATCCGCTCGGTCAAGGCACAGGTCTCCATTCCCGTCACCTATGCCGACGTCTGGGAATACTGGCTGCGCAACCGGGAAATCTATGACGCGGTCGATTTCGTCACCATTCACATTCTTCCGTACTGGGAAGATTTTCCGATCCGCGCCAGGCTGGCCGCAAGCCACGTCGACTCGATCCGCCGGCGTATGGCGGTGGCATTTCCCGGCAAGGAGATTTTGATCGGTGAAACCGGCTGGCCGAGCGAGGGACGGATGCGCGATGCGGCGCTTCCGTCGCGGACCAACCAGGCCAGGGTCGTCTCGGAAATTCTCGAACTTGCCAAGCGCGAAAACTTCCGAGTCAACCTGATCGAGGCTTACGATCAGCCCTGGAAGCGCCAGCTCGAGGGCACGGTGGGCGGATATTGGGGGCTGTTCGATTCCGCGCGGCGGGCGCTGAAATATCCGCCTGGCATCCCCGTCACCAACTTTCCGTCCTGGAAGCTTGCGATGGCAAGCGGAATGGTGCTGGCGTTCCTGGTGTTCGGCTCGGCTTGGCTGGCGTTGCGCCGCAGGCCCTGGCAGCCCCGGCTTGCTTCCTGGCTCGCGGTGGGAATGTCGGCAACCACCGGCGGGATCCTGTTCGGGGTGGCTGTCCACAAGATGATCTTTGAAAGTTACGGAGTGGGTGGATGGCTGATGTGGGGCTGGCTACTGGTGGCTGCCACAGCCGCTCCGGTGTTCAGCGCCAATGCCCTGATGTCCGGCCGCGCGTTGCCGACGTTTGTTGAATTGCTGGGTCCGAAGGAGCAAAGGGCCCAATCGGTCCTGACGATCATGCTTGGGCTTTCGTTGATGGTGACGGTCGTGATCGGCTCAAACACCGCGCTCGGCCTCGTATTCGACCCGCGCTACAAGGATTTTCCCTTCGCGGCACTGACCATGGCAGCGATCCCGTTCGCAGCTCTCATGCTTCTCAATCGCCCGAAGGAAGGAACACGTCCAGTTGCTGAACAGGTATTTGCCGGCTTGTTTGGCGCCGCAGCGGTCTATACCGGCTTCAACGAAGGACCGGACAACTGGCAGTCGCTGTGGACCTGCGCCGTCTATCTGCTGCTTGCCGCTACGCTGTGGCAGGCGCGGGCCGTGCAAATCCCAAAATAAGTAGCCCGATCGCAAGACCTGACAGGGCGACGTTGTAAAGCACAACGCCAAGACCGGCCGCGATCAGCCCGCCTGTGAGCAGGACGATCGACGGCCGGATCACGTGAAGCGTCGCGATGATCAGCGCGACGATGCCAAAAACCGAATTTCGAAACAGGTAGGTCGCCAGCGAACGGGCCTTGCAGAGCATGGTCTGCAACCCGGCATCGCAGGCGAGCGCCTCGCTGGAAAATTCGATCGCAAGATAGCGGATATAAAGCGCGTAACCGATGGTGACGAAGCCAACCACCAGCAGAAACTGGACTTGATAGGGCGTCAGGCGAAACGGGGTTTTCTTCACGGGCCTGTTTCTTCCGAAAACTGCACGAGTCTGTCGGGAGACCCGTACCCTCTTTTCCAAAAGTGGCAAGCGCGATTTTGCAACAAAGTCCGGGATGGGGCCGGAGCCGATTACCGCGTGTCAGTAATCCGCGAGAAACATTCAGCAAGCCCTTGAGAACGAAATAATTTTTTATTGACCCCCAACTTTCATTGGCGCCGGCCGAAAATCTGCGAAAAGGTCGATTGGTCGGGTTTTTGGGCCGGCTCTTCCTTGGGCGCCGCTCGCTTTGGCGCATATCGCTTGTGAACCGCAGATTTGTCATCGGGAGCGGGTTTTGCATCCACGGCAGGTGTGATAGCTGCGGTGGGCACCGCAGATATCGGTTCGTCCGAGCTCATCGTAAGGCGTTGGCCTTCGAACACCGTCGTCGTGCAGGTTCGATCATGGGCCATCATCGCGGCACAGATTTTGGCCGCCGCTGCGGCATCATTGATCGGACCGGCCACCAACCGAAGCTGCATGCCGAGCCCGTTGCGGTTTTCCCTGATCGCGATCATCGGACGCAAGTCGGCAAGCGATGCGTTCGACCTCGATTTGAGCAGCCCGCGCCAGAGTGCACGCAAGCCGGGGATCGAGTTCGCACCCCCGACATCGACTCCGAATTCGGTTCGCTGAACGGCGAGCTTTGGCGTCGCCGAAGCCTGATCGTCGTCCGCCACCTCCTCGGTGGGCGATGCGAAAGCCACCACGTCCGGTATAGGTGCGGCCGTAATGACCTTCGCCGGCGGGATCGGTTCGATCAACTTTCCGGCTGCTGTATCGGGCGGCCCCATCATGGATTTCGGGGCCAAGAGGGAGGTGGATGGCGGAATTGCGGGCGACGCGGTCGGCATTGACGGAGATGCAGAAGACGCCGGGGTTGGACCGGGCTCGGCGCTCGAGGCCACGATGGGCGGTTTTTCAACTGTCGCCGCTGTATTCGGTACCGCTGGGGATACGACCGGCGCGGAAGCGGGCTTTTGCGCGCTCGCCGGCGTCTCGGTCGCCTGGGCTGGCGCAGCAGCGGAGGCCGCGGAAGTGGTCACGGTGGAAGCCGCTGGGAGCGCAACCGGGGCGGGCGCGGCGGCAGCAGCATTCGTGGAAAGGGTACTTGATGAAGCTGGGTTCTGAGCGGCGGCACTTTGAGCCGTATTTGAAGGAATGACACTCGAGGAAACGGCCGGTGCGCTGGCTGGCGGGGATGGGAGCTGCGCATTCTGCCGAGATATCGTGCCTGTCACCGAATCCAGGCCCTGCTCCAGAAGCCCAATCCGCGCATACAGCCGGTCCCGATCGCTGTTCAGGGTGTCGATCGCGGATGCCAGCCGACGGGCCTCGCTCTGGGTCTCTCTGGCGACCTGTTCGATCTGCTGCGACTGGCGCGCCAAGTCGGAGGAAGCGATTTGCTCATGCCGCATTCCAAACTGGTTGGCGAGAATGGCCACCACGACTGCGCCGACCGAACCAACCGCCCAGGAGCCGAGCCGCCACAGCGTTCGCCGGTCGAATTCATCCTCCTCGGCCAGCAGCCCGGAAAGCACGCCGCCCGAGTCCTCCGCCTCGAAACGCTTCGCCAGATTGCCGGAATCCTTTGCCATGGAAAGTTTAGGGTCCTGACCGAATCAACCCAAACATTAACAGGAAACGTCCCTTCATCCTTAATCCTGGCCCCTTCTGGTTGCAAATCCGCCTTATTCCAAGCAGCGCAAAAACGCTTTATGACGGCGCACATCAAAGAACTTCGGGGAAATTTCGGATGATCACCGGCAGGACTGCCGTCACCATCGTGCTTGCGGCCGGCGAGGGCACGCGCATGCGCTCCGCCAGCCCCAAGGTCCTGCACCCGGTCGCGGGGCAGTCGCTATTGTCGCACGTGCTTGCGGCAGTCCCGAACTCAGGCGCCATCGCGGTGGTGGTCGGGCCCGACCACGACGTCGTGGCAGAAGAGGTCAGGCGCGTGCGGCCGGAGGCCTCGACGTTCGTCCAGCGCGAACGTCTGGGAACGGCCCACGCCGTGCTTGCCGCACGCGATGCCATCGCAGCCGGCGTGGACGATCTGCTCATTGCCTTCGGCGACACGCCCTTGATTTCCGCCGCGACATTCGAACGGCTGCGGCAAGCGTTGAAGAATGGCGCCACTCTTGCGGTACTCGGCTTTCGTGCCACCGATCCGACCGGCTATGGCCGGCTCCTGGTCGAAAACAACCACTTGGTCGCCATCCGCGAACAGACCGATGCGAGCCCAGCCGAGCGCGCGATCAATCTTTGCAATGCCGGCGTGATGGCTTTTGACGGCCGCAAGGCGCTTGCGATCCTTGAAAAAATCGGTAACGCCAACAGCAAGGGCGAATATTATCTGACCGACGCGGTTGCGATCGTTCGCGACCTGGGATTGGAGGCTGTCGTGATCGAAACCAGCGAGGATGAAGTGCGCGGCATCAATACCAAGACTCAGCTTGCTGAAGCGGAGCATGTGATGCAGACGCGGTTGCGCAATGCCGCACTTGACGCGGGCGTGACCATCGTCGCGCCCGAGACGGTCTTCCTTTCAGCCGACACGACGTTCGGCAAGGACGTGACGATCGAGCCCTTCGTCGTGATCGGTCCCGGCGTTTCGGTCGAAGACGGCGCGGTGATCCATTCCTTTTCGCACATCGAGCAGGCCTCGATCGGAAAGAGGGCCTCTGTCGGCCCCTATGCGCGGCTGCGGCCGGGAACGTCGCTCGGGGAGGGCGCGCGAATCGGCAATTTCGTCGAGACCAAGGCGGCGACGCTGGAAGCCGGCGTGAAGGTCAATCATCTCAGCTACGTCGGCGATGCCCGTGTCGGCGCCAACACCAATATCGGCGCCGGCACCATCACCTGCAACTATGACGGCTTTGGCAAGCACCGAACCGAGATCGGCAGCGGCGCATTCGTCGGCACCAATTCGTCGCTGGTCGCGCCGGTCAAGATCGGCAATGGCGCTTATATCGGCTCGGGCTCGGTCATTACCCGCGACGTGCCGGACGATGCGATGGCCGTCGAGCGCAGCCAGCAGACCAATCGCGAGGGCGGAGCCAGGCGGTATCGCGAGTTAAAAACCCGCGGCAAGCAGCCCAGGAGCGGCGATTAAGGTTTAGGCTTAACGCTGTTTCAATCGGCAACAATTATTGAGTTTCTGCACGCAGGCTTGTTTCGTTAAGAGTTCCTTTGGCATCGTCTGTCCGGAGACATCAATCCGCATGTGCGGCATCGTCGGAATCCTCGGTCGCCGAGCTGTCGCAGGGCAGCTGGTGGATTCGCTCAAACGCCTTGAGTATCGCGGCTATGATTCCGCCGGTGTCGCGACGCTGGAAGGCGAGTGTCTCGAACGCCGGCGCGCCGAAGGCAAACTCAGGAATCTCGAAGCGCGATTGAAGGACGAGCCGCTCGCCGGCCACACCGGCATCGGACACACGCGCTGGGCCACGCATGGCAAGCCGACCGAGAGCAACGCGCATCCGCATGCAACCGACAACGTCGCCGTCGTTCACAACGGCATCATCGAGAATTTTCGTGAATTGCGTGAAATGCTGGAAAAGCAGGGCGCAAAGTTTGCAAGCGACACCGACACCGAGGTCGTGGCCCATCTGGTCAATTCCTATCTTCTCGAGGGCGCCTCGCCGCAGGAAGCGGTGAAGGCATCGCTGCCGCAATTGCGAGGGGCTTTCGCCCTGGCGTTTCTTTTCCGCGGCCATGATGACCTGATGATCGGCGCACGGCGCGGATCGCCGCTTGCAATCGGCCATGGCGACGGCGAGATGTATCTGGGCTCGGACGCGATTGCGCTGGCGCCCTTCACCGACAGCATCAGCTATCTTGAGGACGGCGACTGGGCGGTTCTGACCCGCCAATCCGGCGTGATCTACGACTCGCAGAACACAAAGGTAAATCGCGAGGTGCTGAAATCCGGCGCGTCGTCGTTCCTGGTCGACAAAGCGAACTACCGCCACTTCATGGCCAAGGAGATTCACGAGCAGCCGGAAGTCGTCGGCCACACCCTGGCGCGCTATATCGACATGGCGACGGACCGGGTGATGCTGCCGCTGAAACTGCCGTTCGACTTCAAAAATATTCAACGAATTTCGATCACGGCTTGCGGCACCGCGAGCTATGCCGGCTATATCGCCAAATACTGGTTCGAGCGGTTGGCACGCGTGCCGGTCGAACTCGATGTCGCCTCCGAATTCCGTTACCGCGAGGCACCGTTGCGCAAGAGTGATCTTGCGATCTTCATTTCGCAATCCGGCGAGACCGCCGACACGCTTGCCGCCCTGCGCTACGCGAAATCGCAAGGCTTGCATACGCTTTCCGTCGTCAATGTGCCGAGCTCCACGATCGCTCGCGAAAGCGAGACCGTGCTGCCGACGCTTGCCGGTCCCGAAATCGGCGTTGCCTCGACCAAAGCCTTCACCTGCCAGTTGATGGTGCTGGCTGCACTTGCGATCGAAGCGGGCAAAGCGCGCGGCGAGTTGTCGGACGATGACGAAACCAGACTGGTGCATGGGCTCGTCGAAATTCCGCGCCTGATGTCGGCGGCGCTTGCCATCGAGCCGCAGATCGAGAAACTCGCGCGCGAACTTTCCAAATCGAAAGACGTGCTTTATCTCGGCCGCGGCACCAGCTATCCGCTGGCGCTCGAAGGCGCGCTGAAATTGAAGGAGATTTCCTACATCCACGCCGAAGGCTATGCGGCGGGCGAACTCAAGCATGGCCCGATCGCCCTCATCGACGAAAACATGCCGGTGGTGGTGATCGCGCCACACGACCAGGTTTTCGAGAAGACGGTCTCCAATATGCAGGAAGTGGCGGCCCGCGGCGGCGCCATCATCCTGATGACCGACGCCAAAGGAGCCGCGGAAGCGACCATCAAGTCGCTGATGACGATCGTGCTGCCGGATATGGGTGCAATCTTTGCGCCGATGGTCTATGCCATTCCCGTGCAGCTTTTGGCCTATCATACCGCCGTTGTCATGGGCACGGACGTCGATCAGCCCCGGAATCTCGCCAAATCAGTGACCGTGGAATAGCCGTTCAATCACCCTCCGGTCGGCCTTGGGTCTTCAAAAGTCTGCTAGGATAGCTTAGCTGGCATGGATGATGCCTGCTTCGACCGACCTGGAACCCCGATGAATCCTGAAAATTTGCCGCCGGCCGAAACCCCGCCGGAAGTCCACACCGGCCTGATGGCCCGTTTCCGGAACTACTTTCTGACCGGACTGATCGTCGCCGGTCCGATTCTGATCACCCTTTATCTGACCTGGTGGTTCGTCACCTGGGTCGATGGACTTGTGCGGCCGTTTGTCCCCAACGCCTATCGGCCGGAAACATATCTGCCGTTCGGCTTGCCCGGCTCCGGACTAATCGTCGCTGTCGTGGCGCTGACCCTTCTCGGCTTCCTCGCCGCCAACCTGATCGGGCGCACGCTGGTCGATCTCGGCGAGCGGCTGCTCGGCCGCATGCCTGTGGTGCGCGCGATCTATCGAAGCCTCAAGCAGGTGTTCGAAACGCTGTTCTCGGGAAAGGGATCGAGCTTTCGCAGAGTTGGTCTGGTCGAATTTCCATCGCCCGGCATGTGGTCGATCGTGCTGATCTCGCAATCGCCGAGCACGGAAATCTCAAGCCGCATTCCGGTCGATGAGGAGCATATCTCGGTGTTCCTGCCCTGCGCGCCGAACCCGACCACCGGTTTCTTCTTCTACGTGCCGAAGAGCAAGATCATCGAAGTCGAGATGAACGCCGAGGATGCCGCAACGCTGATCATGTCGTGCGGCGTGGTGCAGCCCGGCTCCGACCAGCAAAAAAAGATTGCCGCATTGGCCGGCATGGCGAACGCTGCTCGCGTGGCAAATTCATCCATGCTGCAGGCGGAGCCCGCGAAGGCAGAATGAAGACGCACGGCGCGATGGTGGGCAACGCCACACCCGAAATCTCGAATTTTCTCAGGTGCGCAATTGCGCACCATGGTTCGCTCGCTTCGCGTGCGCCCCGGCAGGATTCCGTGAGTTACCCCGCACCCATCAGCGGCAAGGCCTCGTCGCGTTCAAAGAGATAGAGAAGGCAGCGCAACGCTTCCCCGCGCCCTCCTGTAAGTCCGGGATTTTCCTTCATGATACGCAGCGCCTCGTCGCGCGCCTGCGTGATCAGCTGGGCGTGCACGTCGGAGCGCGCGATCCGATAACCGGGCAGGCCGCTTTGTCGGATACCCAGCACGTCGCCTTCGCCGCGCAGCTTCAGATCTTCTTCGGCGATGCGAAATCCGTCCGTCGTCTCCCTGATCACCTTCAGCCGAGCCTTCGACATCTCGCCGAGCGGCTCCTTGTAGAGCAGGAGGCAGGTCGAGGCCTCGGAGCCCCGGCCGATCCTGCCGCGCAGCTGATGCAATTGTGCCAGCCCGAAGCGCTCGGCATTCTCGATCACCATGATGGTGGCGGCCGGCACGTCGACGCCGACCTCGACTACCGTCGTTGCAACCAGAAGGCTGACCTCGCCGCCGGCGAACTGCGCCATGACGCGATCCTTCTCTGCGCCGCGCAGCTTGCCGTGAACCAGACCGACCTTGTCGGTAAACCGCTCGCGCAGGCTTTCGAAGCGTT
>Ga0306922_10006587_pt1 | contig 11142 bp, 9 predicted proteins | sample sta12Cox44000082_FD_203758 | JGI IMG/M metagenome (GOLD analysis project Ga0306922, IMG submission 203758) | Lab enrichment of tropical soil microbial communities from Luquillo Experimental Forest, Puerto Rico - statoxic.12C.oxic.44.000.082 (v2)... | ecosystem: Environmental > Terrestrial > Soil...
GGCCGCGTTCGGCGCGCTGCTCTCCCAGGGCATCGGCGACACGATCCGGGTGTCGCTGTCGGCGCCTCCGGTCGAGGAGGTCAAGGTCGGCATCGGGATCCTCGAGTCGCTCGGCCTTCGCCAGCGCGGCCTTGAGATCGTCTCCTGCCCCTCCTGCGGCCGCGCCCAGGTCGACGTGTACAAGCTGGCCGAGGAAGTCACCGCGGGGCTGACGGGGCTGGAGGTCCCGCTGCGGGTCGCGGTGATGGGCTGCGTGGTCAACGGTCCCGGCGAAGCCAGGGAAGCCGACCTCGGTGTGGCCTCGGGGAACGGCAAGGGCCAGATCTTCGTCAAGGGCAAGGTGGTAGCCACCGTGCCGGAGTCGCGGATCGTGGAGACCCTCATCGACGAGGCGATGCGGCTGGCCGAGCAAGCCGGTGAGCTGGGCGCCGACGAGCCCGGCCAGCCGATCGTGAGCACGTACTAGACGACGATCTCGCCAATACGGCCGCTGAGCGCGGCGTGCGCGTCGGCCGGCAGCAGGCCGTCGGTGACCAGCACGTTGATCTCGTCGAGCGACGCGAACGACGCCAGGCTGACCACACTCCACTTGGTGTGGTCGGCCAGGACGACGACCCGGCGCGCCACCTTGATGAACGAGCGGTTCGTCTCGGCCTCGGCAAGGTTCGGCGTGGTGAGCCCGACCTCCGGGTCGATGCCCGTGCAGCCGAGGAACACCGTGTCGAAGTGCAGCGACCTGATGGTCAGGTCGGCCACCGGGCCGACCAGCGCGTCCGAGGCCGTGCGCATGCCGCCGGTCAGCACCACCGAGGCGCTCTCCGGTCCGCGGTTACCGCTGAACAGGTTCGCCACCCGCAGCGAGTTGGTGACGATCGTGAGTCCAGGCACGTCGAGCAGGCACTGAGCCAGCGCGAACGTGGTCGTGCCCGCCGAGATCGCGACCGCGGTGCCTGGTCTTACCAGGCCCGCGGCGGCGCGCGCGATGGATGACTTCTCTGGGCGCTCAAGCACCAGTTTGTCCTCGAAACCGGGCTCGTGGGTGCTGTGCGAGCCCGGCAGCACCGCGCCGCCGTGCACCTTCTCCACGAGCCCATCCCGGGCCAGGACCTCTAGGTCCCGTCTGATCGTCATGTCGGAGACGCCTAGTTGCTGCGTCAGGTCGCTTACCCGCGCGCTGCCGTCGCTTCTGACGGCCTGCAGTATCAGCGACTGGCGGTGTCTAGCCAGCATTCACTACCCCCTCAATAGTGTCCGAACAGTTTAAAGTATGACGCTTCCGTGGCTCGTATGGTTACGGTTAGAGGGTCCGGAAATTTGCGCTGACGCGGGAAAAAATTCGGCGCGGGGTGCCGCAAACCGGACCAGGTGAGGGCACGTGGTTAACCCCGTAGCGACATGTGTCGAATTAGCCGTGCGCCGTGCCTAATTGACGGCGGCGCGTGTCGAATTCGCGGCGGAATGTGACGGGCTGCGTCCCGGATTGGCGGGCGGACCGCCGGTGCCCGGTGGCCGGTCTCGTCGCGGCTTGTTGCCCGAAGCTGTCCGGACCATGGGGCAAGATGGGGAACATGTCGTTTTCCCGCCGGGCCGCGACCGCGCCCATGCTCGCGGCGCTCGCCCTGACCGCCGGACTTCTCGGCTGCTCGTCCGCGGACGGCAGTCCGGCCACCGGCGCCAGCACAGGCGGCGCGGCGGCCACCGGAGGCGGCGGCACCGGAACGCCGGCGATCGTCCCAGGGGCCAGCACGCTGGCCTGGCACGCGTGCGGCGGCCAGCTCTCCGGCCTGCGGTGCGCCACCCTCCAGGTCCCGCTCAACTACGCCGACCGAGGCGGCCGCAAGATCACCATCGCCCTGTCCATGGTCCCCGCGACCGCACCGAAGAGCCAGCAGCAGGGCGTGCTGCTCGTCAACCCAGGCGGCCCCGGCGAGCCCGGCAGGTCGCTGGCCAGCGCTGTCGCCACCGGCCTCAGCCCCCAGGTGGCCGCGGACTACGACATCATCGGTTTCGACCCGCGCGGAGTCGGCGCGTCGGTACCCGCCCTGAGCTGCGACCCGAGCTTCTTCAGCGGCGTCAGGCCCGACTACATCCCCGCGAACGCGGCGGCGGAACAGGTGCTGATCACACGCGCGAAGACCTACGCCGCGGACTGCGGGCAGCGTTACGGCTGGCTGCTGCCCTACCTGACCAGCGCCAACGCGGCCAGGGACATGGACGAGATCCGCCAGGCCTTCGGCGTGCAGAAGATCAGCTACTACGCGTTCTCATACGGCACCTACCTCGGCCAGGTATACGCCACGCTGTTCCCGGACCGCGTCCGCCGGATGGTCCTCGACAGCACCGTCGACCCGACCGGGGCCTGGTACGCCGACAACATCAGCCAGGACTACGCCTTCCAGGGGCGGCTGAACGCGTTCTTCGCCTGGGCCGCGAAGTACGACGGCACATACCACCTGGGCAGCACCGCGGCCCAGGTACGGTCGGCCTACTACCAGGCACGGGACCGGCTGAAGGCCAATCCCATCTCCGGGTCGTCCGGCCCGCAGATCGGCCCGGACGAGTTCGACGACACGTTCCTGATCGCCGGCTACCTGAACACGGTCTGGCCGGACTACGCCCAGGCCCTCGCGGACTACCTCACCAACGGCTCGACCAGCGCCCTGGTCTCCCAGTACCAGGAGTGGGGCGTGCAGAACGAGAACGCGTTCGCCGTCTACAACGCGGTCGAGTGCGCGGATGTCAACTGGCCGCGGACCTGGGCCAGATGGCAGGCAGACACCCTGCGCGTCTACAAGGCCGCGCCGTTCCAGGCGTGGGACAACGCCTGGTTCAACGCGGCGTGCGCGTTCTGGCCGGTCAAGGGCCCGGCCCAGCCGCTGCGGATCAAGGACGCGGGCTTGCCGCCGATCCTGATGCTCCAAGGGACACTGGACGCGGCCACCCCCTACGCCGGCGCGCAGAACGCCCACAGGCTCCTGCCCAGCGCACGGATGGTCGTCGTCACCGGCGGCGGCAACCACGGCCAGTCCCTCGAGTCCCCGGCCAACACCTGCGTACAGGACTACCTCAACAGGTATCTCGCCACCGGCGCCGTCCCGGAGCAGCCTGGCCTGGTGAACGCGACGTGTGCGCCGGTCCCTGATCCGACACCAGGCGGCTGAGCCCGCTAGGCTGGGATCATGTTGCGCGTTAGGCAGCGTTCGGAGCCAGCCCGCCTGCTCGATGACCGTGACCGGGCCGCGGCCATGGCCATCTGCGACCAGGACCAGGTGTCGAACGTGTTCGTCGCCTCGCGGATCCGGGCGCTAGGGCTCGAACCCGGCCGGCTCGGCGCCCAGCTATGGGGTTTCGAGCAGAACGGCCAGCTCACGTCCCTTTGCTACGCGGGCGCGAACCTGGTCCCCGTCCAGGCGACGTCCGCGGCGGTGGCCGCGTTCGCCGACCGCGCGCTGCGCCAGGGCCGGCGCTGCTCATCGATCGTCGGGCCGTCGACCGCCGTGACCGAGCTGTGGCGCCTGCTGCGCCCGCACTGGGGGCCGGCCCGGGACGTCCGCGCCGCGCAGCCGCTGATGGCCATCGACGGGCCGCCAGAGGTAGCTGCCGACCCCGCAGTCAGGCGGGTACGTTCGGACGAAATCGACATCTTGATGCCCGCCTGCGTGGCCATGTTCACCGAAGAGGTCGGCGTCTCCCCGCTCGCCGGCGACGGCGGCGCCGCCTACCGGGCCCGGGTCACCGAGCTGATCAGGACCGGCCGCGCCTTCGCCAGGGTCGAGGACGGGCAGGTAATCTTCAAGGCCGAGGTCGGCGCCGCCACCCCGCAGGCCTGCCAGGTTCAGGGTGTCTGGGTACGACCTGAGTACCGCGGCCAGGGCCTGGCCGCGCCCGGCATGGCCGCCGTGGTGATCGAAGCCCGGCGAACGATCTCCCCGGTTGTCTCGCTGTACGTCAACGACTTCAACACCGCGGGCCGTGCCACCTACCGCCGCGCGGGCTTCCGCGAAATCGGCGAGTTCATGTCGGTCCTCTTCTAGTCCGCTAGTCGGCTAGTCGCGGTCGCGGATCCTGCGCAGGCGCTCCAGGACCGGCTGGTATGTGTCGGTGAGCACGCCGAGGTACTCCTCGGGGATGTGGTCCATGAAATGCCGCCGGACGCTCTCCACATGCGACGGGGCGACGCGCTCGATGGTGGCCAGACCGCGCCCGGTGATCACCGCGAACGTGCCGCGCTTGTCCCCCTCGCAGTCTTCGCGGCGGACCAGGTCCTTGAGTTCCATGCGGCTGATCTGATGCGACAGCCTGCTGCGGGACTGCGCGGTGCGGTCGGCCAGCTCGGTCATCCGGAGGCGGTTCCCGGGCGCCTCGGAGAGCTCCACGAGGATCTCGTAGTCGTTCGTGGACAGCCCGAACGGGTGCAGGTCCCTGTCCAGCTGGCGCATGAGCATCTTCGCCAGCCGGATGTAGGCGCCCCACGCACGCTGCTCGTCATCACTCAGCCAGCGAGTGTCGTCGCGGGCCGCCGTCGCACCGTCAGTCCGGGATTCTGTCGGCATGGCAGTAACCTACATGTCGCGCCCCGGTACCCGCGACCACCACACTCGCGTCCCGCGCCTCGGGTAACGTCGGGCGGGATGTCAAGGACAGGTGGAACGGCGGGCCGGCTGGCGTGGCTGGACGCGCTGCGCGGCTTCGCCGCGCTATGCGTGGTGTTCGACCACGGGTCGACGCTGCTGCTGCGGCCCGCCAGGGACTTCCTGTACCAGTGGCTCAACCTGGGCCAGTACGGCGTGTTCGTGTTCTTCCTGGTCAGCGGCTATATCGTGCCGGCGTCGCTGGAGCGCAAGGGGAGTCTTGGCGCCTTCTGGGCCAGCCGCGCGTTCCGGCTCTACCCGATGTACGCGGCGGCCATCGCCCTCGCCGCGGCCGCCTACTGGACGGGCCACGGCACGCTCAGGGGCGCCGAAAACCACCCCGGGACCTCGGCCGCGTCCTGGCTGCTCATGCTCCCGAACCTGCTGGCCGGCCCCAACGTGCCGAACGTGGTCTGGACCCTCTCCTACGAGATGGTGTTCTACCTGCTGCTCGCCGCCCTGTTCGCCTGGGGCGTGCACCGGCACAGCGGAGGATACGCGCTCACCTGGGCGGCCGTCGCGGTCGCGCTCGGCGGCGTGCTCCCGATGGCCGCGCTCACGCACTGGGCGCGGCACTCCGCGAACGGCCCGCTCGCTCTCGACGTCGGGGCGGACGCGCTGATCATCGGCGGCATCGTCCTGGCGGTCTTCGGTGCCCGCCAGGCCGCCAGGGCGGGCACCGCGCTGGCCGCGCTCACCGCGCTGATCCTGGTCACCGTCAACCAGGGTTCCCCGTATCCGTGGTCGGGGTCCGTCATCCTGGCGCTGATGTTCACCGGGACGCTGATCTACCGTGCGGAGCAGGGGCAGACCCCCAGGATCCGGGCGGCGGTCACCGCGGTGGCCGTGCTGGGGCTGGTCACCGTCGCCGGGGTCTGGCACGGGGCACCGCACGGGTCGCAGTGGCAGGTGCAGTGGGTCAGTTCCGTGCTGCTCGCCGCCGCCACGTTCGGTGCCGGGATGGCGGTGCGGAACCGGCGGGTGCCGCGTGCGGCGGCGTGGCTGGGCGTGATCAGCTACTCGGTCTACCTGCTGCACCCGCTGGCCTTCGACGCCTACCGGTCGGTCCCCGCACTGCACCGCACGCATACGATGCCGGTCCAGGTGGCCATGTTCGCCGCGATCGTGGCGGTGCTCATCGCCGCCTGCGCGGTCACCTACTACCTAATCGAGAAGCCGATGCAGCGGATCGGCCGCCGGGTGGCCCGCTACGCTCGGGCTGAGGCGGCCGAGGCGGTCGCGCCGGCCGAGGCGGCTGAGGCGGCTGAGGCGGTCGGCGCGTCGGCGGCGGGGCTCAGCGCCGGGCCGACGGCGGCGCGGAGCACCTCGAGCAGCAGCACGGTGGCTGGCGGATCGGGCGGCTCGCCGTAGCGGATCGCCACCACGCTGCGCCGGGTTCCGCGCAGCCGGACGGTGCGCACTCCGGGGTGGCGGGCCGCGCGCAGCGCGAGCCCGGGCAGCAAGGCCACGCCGAGGCCCGCCGCCACCAGCGCCTGGACGGCGACGAAATCGTCGGTGGTGAAGGCGATCTTCGGGGTGAATCCGGCCGCGGCGCACTGCCTGAGCAGGTGTTCCCGGCACCGGTCGCAGCCCGCGATCCAGCGCTGTGCGGAGAGCCGTGCCAGGTCGGCGGGCAGTACCTCGGTGACGGCCGGGGGCAGCAGTGGCTCGCCCCGGACTGGCGCCGCCGGCATGATCAGGTGCACTGGCTCGGACAGCAGGACCTGCTCGCGGATGTCGCCCTGGTCGGCGGCTGCCGCCGCGTTCTCGCTGTCGCCTTCCGGCTCGTGCCGGAAGACGAGCGCCACGTCCACGTACCCGGCGCGGAGCATGCGCACCGCCTCCGGCGGTTCGGCCTCGGTGAGCCGCAGGTCCACGGTCGGGTGCCGGTCATGCAGCATCGCCGCGGCGCTTGGCACGAGCGTGCCGAGCGCCGACGGGAACGCGGCCAGCCGCAGCCGTCCGGTGCGCAGCCCGCTGTAGACGGCGAGTTCGTTCTCGGCGGCGTCGAGCCGGCCGATGACCTCCGCGGCGCGCTCGGCCAGCAGCCGTCCGGCGTCGGTCAGCCGGATGCCGCGGCCCGCCCGCTGGACGAGTTTGGTGCCGGTCTCGGCCTCCAGTCGCGCCAGGTGATGGCTGACCGAGGGCTGCGCGTAGTTCAGAGCGTGGGCGGCCGCGGTCACCGAGCCGTGCCGGGCCACAGCCACCAGCACGCGGAGCCTCGTTACGTCCAGCATGGTCTGACTATAGACGGTACTGATCGATTCGCCCAGCTTCTCAATTTGGGCTAATCCGTGCAGGTAGCTAGGCACGTCCTTCGAGCAGAGGTCGCTCCGGTCGGCGGGCCGGCCGCTCTGGATCGCCGGTCAGCGCGCGCCGTCGCCACGCGATTCCCGACAGGGCTTCGAGCACTACCCGGTTGGCCAGGAAGCCGGTCACCTCCGCGTGGTCGTAGGGCGGCGCCACCTCCACGACGTCGATGCCGGCCAGCGGGAGTTCCATCGCGATCCGGCGTACCGCGTCGAGCAGCTGGCGGCCGGTCAGCCCGCCCGGCTCGGGGGTGCCGGTGCCGGGGGCCATGCCCGGATCGACCACGTCGACGTCCACGGACAGGAAGACGGCGTCGCAGTCGTCCAGCGCGATCTCGAATGCCTCGGTCAGGCACGCGTCGAGGCCGCGCGTCACCACCTCGGTCATCTCGAACGATCGCATCCGCTGCTCGGCCATCCAGGCCAGCGTTGGCGGCTCTGGCCAGTATCCGCGCAGGCCGAGCTGCAGGAACCGGTCGCCGCGGACCGCCCCGGACTCGATCAGCCGCCGCATCGGCGTGCCGTGCCCGTACAGCGAGCCCCACTGAGTGTCCCCCGTGTCGGCGTGCGCGTCGAAGTGGATCAGCGACACCCGTCCCCACCCGACGTGCCTGGCCACGCCGGTCGCGTCCGGGAACGTGATCGTGTGGTCCCCGCCGAGGATGACCGGGATCGCCCCCGCTGCCGCGACGGTGTGCACCACGTCCTCGAGCCGCTTGATGGACTTTTGGGTGTCCCCGGACGGCATCTGCACGTCGCCCACGTCCGCCACCCGCAGCTCTTGCAGCGGGTCGACGCCGAGCGCCAGGTGCGGCCGGGAGGCGTCGTGCGGCAGGTAGTCGGTCCCTCGGATGGCCTGCGGCCCGAACCGGGTGCCCGGCCGGTGCGAGGTCCCGCCGTCGAACGGCGCTCCGACGAACACGATGTCAAACCCCGAGCCGGGGGCCGCGACCTCCTCGAGGGAGGTCCGCGGCACCCCGGCGAAGGTGATGTCCGGCCCGTACATGCCCCGGGTCATCTCAGGTTCAGGCATGGTTTCCCGTCTTGATCAGCGGCTGCGGTTCGGTGGGTCCGCCCAGGTGCGGGACCTTCATCACCTTAGCCAGCCAGGACGGCAGCCACCAGTTCGCCTTCCCGAGCATCTCCATCACCGCGGGCACGAGCACGAGTCGCACGATGGTCGCGTCGATCAGCACCGCGACGGCCAGGCCGAGCCCGACCTGCTTGACGGACACGTCGGGCGTCAGGTCGAAGGACAGGAACACCACCACCATGATCGCCGCGGCCGCCGAGATGACCCGCGCGGTGGCCCCTAGGCCGGACGCCACGGCGCGGCTGTTGGACCCGGTCTCCAGGTAGGACTCGCGGATCCGGGACAGCAGGAACACCTCGTAGTCCATGGACAGCCCGAACAAGATCACGAACAGGAACACCGGCACCCACGTGGTCACCGGCATCCGCTCCGGGAAGCCGAACACATGGCCCGCCCATCCCCACTGCGTCACCGCTGTCAGCACGCCGTACGCGGCCGTGATGGACAGCAGGTTCATCACGGCGGCCTTGACCGCGACCGTGACCGAGCGGAACACGAACAGCAGCAGCACCATGGACAGCGCCACCACTGTCGCGATGAGGTACGGCAGCCGCTGGCCGATGAGGTTGGAGAAGGCGACGTTCCCCTCGTTCGGCCCGGTCAGGTAGGCATGGATCCCGGTCCCCGCGGTCGCGGCGGGCAGCACGTCGCCCGTGATGTGGTTCGCGAGCGCGTTGGTGGCCGCGTCCTGTTCGCCCGTCGTCGGGTAGGCGATGAGCATCGCCGCCTGCCCGTCGTGGCTGACCACCGGGGGCGTGACCACAGCGACGCCTGGCGTGCGCGCCAGCGCGGTCTCGATGCCCGCCAGGTTCGCCGTGTCCTCGCTGGCCGTGGCCCCGGCGGGCAGTTGCACGGCGACGACCAGCGGGGCGTCGAACCCGGGCCCGAACCCCTGCGCCATCGCGTCGTAGCTCGCGTACCCCATGGTGCCCCGCGCCTGCGCCGACTCGTCAGGGAAGGACAGCTTCATCGTCAGCACCGGGGCGGCGAGCAGCAGGATGACCGCCGTGGCCGACAGGGCGGCTGCCACCTTGTGCTTCTGGATGAACAAAGCCCATCGTTCCGAACGGGTGGTGGCGGCTGCCGGCCGGCTACCGCGCTTGCGGTTCCGCCGGCGCTCCAGGACCGTCGGCTTCCCGAGCCGGGTGCCGGTGAACCCCAGCAGCGCCGGAAGCAGGGTGAGCGCGGCCAGCACTGTCATCGCCACCGTGGCCGCCGCCGCGACCGCCACCCCGTTGAGCAACTGCTGGCGCAGCACGAGCAGCCCGAGCATGCCGATCACCACGGTGGAGCCCGCGGTGAGCACCGAGACTCCCGCGGTGCGCATCGCGGTAGCGGCCGCTTCCTCGGCGGGCTTCCCGTCGCGCAACTCGGTCTTGAACCGGGTGAAGATGAACAGCGCGTAGTCAACGCCGACGCCGAGCCCGATCAGCGCCGCGATGATCGGCGAGAACGACGGCGCCGGGAAGATGTGGCCGAGCAGCGCGATGAGCGACAGCCCCGCTCCGATGCCGAACAGCGCGGTCGCCACCGGCAGCCCCATCGCCAGCAGTGAGCCGAACGCGATCAGCAGCACGACCATGGCCGCCCCGACCCCGATCCCGTTGGACGGCCCGCCATAGGGCGTCTCGGCGAGGTCCACCACGTCCCCGCCGAGGCTGAACGTCACGCCGTGCCCGCTCGCCTTGGTGGCGTCGTTCATCAGCGTCTTCGCCTCGCCGGACGAGATGTCGTTCCCTGAGATGCCGAACTGCACGGTCGCGTAGGCGATGTGCCCGTCCCGCGACACGTGCCCTGGCGTCGTGTACGGGTCGGTCACGCCGGTCACGTGCGGCGCGCTCGCGAACGGGACGAGGGCGCTCTCGACGCGGGCCCGCACCGCGGGCGAGGTGACCGGCGCCGCGGACCTGATCGCGAGCGTCAGGGTGTCCCCCGACTGCCGGGCGAAGTGCTGGTTGAGCAGCGTCTGCCCGGGGTCGGAGCTGCTGAAGGAGTTGTCGGCCGCGGCGCCGAACCGCATCCACAGCGTGATCAGCACCGCGACCCCCGCGATCCACGCGAGCAGCGTCGTCTTCCGGTGCCGGTAGCAGGCTCGGCCCAGGCCGCCGAGCAGGCCGTCTTGCGTCCTCATGCTCATGGTTCAAGCCTGCCGACCCAGCGCCGCACGCGCGTCGTACGCGGGGAGACACTTGCGGTCCCGGCGTACTCAGAACGAGTACTCCCGGTGGAGTACGCCGGCTACACCGTGGGGCGCGGGGCGAGGCCGTGCTCGTAGGCGAGGACGACGAGCTGGGCGCGGTCGCGTGCGCACAGCTTGGTCATCGCGCGGCTGACGTGGGTCTTGGCGGTGAGCGGGCTGACCGTCAGCTTGACCGCGATCTCCTCGTTGGACAGCCCGGCCGCGACCAGGGTGACGACCTCGCGCTCGCGCTCGGTCAGCGAGGCGAGGCCGGGCGGCGCCGGGCGTTCGGGCCTGGGCGCGGTGACGGCCGGCCCGGGACGCGCCGGCTTTCCGGCGGCGAACTGCGCGATCACCGCCCGGGTGACGCTCGGCGACAGCAGCGCGTCGCCGCGCGCCACCACCCGGACCGCCTGCAGCAGGTCCTCCGGTTCCACGTCCTTCACCAGGAAACCGCTCGCCCCGGCCCGCAGCGCGGCGAACACGCTCTCCTCGTCGTCGAACGTGGTCAAGACCACCACGTGGACCTCGGCGAGCACTGGATCAGCGGCGATCAGGCGCATCGCGGTGAGGCCGTCCACCTCAGGCATCCGCAGGTCCATGAGCACCACGTCCGGGCGGTGCTCGCGGGCCAGGGCGACGGCCACGCCGCCGTTCGCGGCCTCCGCGACGACCTCGATGTCGTCGGCGGCCTCGAGCAGCATCCGGAACCCGGCTCGCAGCAGCGCCTGGTCGTCGGCGAGCAGCACCCTGATCACGCGTCACTCCTCGGCAGCGTCGCGGTGACGAGGAAGCCGCCGCCGGGCCGCGGGCCGGCCTCGAGCTCCCCGCCGGCGGCGGCCGCGCGCTCGCGCATCCCCCGGATCCCGTTCCCCGCCTCCGGCGAACCGCCGCCGGCCGCGCTGCCGTTGGGGGCGCTGCCGTTGGGGG
>Ga0306922_10006589_pt1 | contig 11141 bp, 8 predicted proteins | sample sta12Cox44000082_FD_203758 | JGI IMG/M metagenome (GOLD analysis project Ga0306922, IMG submission 203758) | Lab enrichment of tropical soil microbial communities from Luquillo Experimental Forest, Puerto Rico - statoxic.12C.oxic.44.000.082 (v2)... | ecosystem: Environmental > Terrestrial > Soil...
TTGCCGCAGCCTACGTCGAGCACGCGATCGCCGGGCTTGAGATCGAAGTGCTTCACCATATCCTCGGCGACCGGAATCCATCGGCCGTCGTAGCGGTATCCGCCATAGCCGTATTTGCGCGGCCCATCGAAATAGAGCTCGCCATATTGGCGCGAGATCGCGATGATCTCGTCGGTCTTGGCCTCGGCGCGGGCATTGACGTTACGCTTGCCGCGCGGAAGCTTCGAAAGCAGATTGATTTCCTGCTGCATCCTTACGCACCTTCCTTGGCGACGCGGGCGAGCCCGTCCCGCAGCGGAATATAGTGGAATTCGGGAAACGCCTTGAGACAATCGGTGATATCGAAATGGCGGTGCATTATCGGATTTTGGCGCGGTGTTCCGCGAATCCCGACTGAGCGGCTCGAAAGCGCGCCGATCGTTTCCGCGACTTCACGGAAAGAAGCGGATCTCCCCGTCGCAATATTGAGCGTGCCGGTGCTTTGGTGCTGCAGCACCGCGCTGACCAGCGTCGCCACGTCGTCGACATGCACATGGTCGCGCTTCTCCTCGCCCTCCCCGAACAGTGTGATCGCTTCGCCCTTGGCGGCAAGCCGCCGGAAGCGATTCGGGCCGTAGCCGTTGTGGGGGTCTTTCGCCCCGTAGATCAGGGTCGGGCGCAGGATCGCGAGCGGCAGCTTGAGCGTCGTGCGCAGCATGATCTCGCGCGCGAGATGCATTGCCCCGTGTAGGCTCGACGGCTGCTGGCACGAGCGCTCCGTCACCGGATTGGCATCGTCGGAATAGACCGCATCGGAGCTTATATAAACGAGGTGCACGACCGGCTGGGCTGCAAGCGCGGCGGATACGGCCTCCGCCATGCGCAGGTTATCGATCAGAATGGCATTATTGCGGGTGGGGGCGAGCGCAGAGACGAAGACCACACTGTCGTCTTCCCGCAGCAATCGCTGCAGCGTCACCGCAGCCTCTGGCTTGAGCAGGTCGAGCTTGTTGCGGGTGAGCGCCAGCATCGGAACCCTATCGGCAGTCAGGCGGTCACCGATCGCACCGCCGACAAAGCCGCCGGCGCCGACAATCACGACGCGGCTTAACGCTTTGCGGATGGGACTCGAATGTTCAAGCACGGCGATATTCCTTCACACGATGAGGAGGTGCCCCGAGGGTAAAGTAGTCGAGGCCGAACGCGGCTGCGGCGCGCCCGTCGAGCATCCGATAGGGATCCAGAACCGCGCGTCCCGCCATGACTCGCGCGAGGTCGGCTGGCTTGAGGTCGCGGAAAGCCGGCCACGGGGTCATGATGGCAAGCGCGTCGACCCCTTCGGCCGCGGCGAGCGCGCTCGCGGCGCCCTCCGCCCGTGGGTGATCGGCAGCAGAGGCCGGAACCACCGGGTCGTAGACTTTGAGCCGCCACGGCGCGAGCGTCGAGATCAGCGCCAGCGACGGCGAGTTCTTGGTCGAATGGGTGTTTTCCTTGTAAGCGAGGCCGAGGATGCCGATCAGCGCGTCGGCGTTGCGCGTGAGCACCTCGTCGTGCAGTACCCGCGTTGCCCAGTCTCGGCGATGGCGACTGTTGGCAACAAAAGCATGGATGACGCTCGCCTCGGAGCCGGTCTCCTGCGACAGCCGCGCGATGGTGGCGAGATCGCGCTCGAGATTGCCGCCGGCGATGCCTAGCCCGGGCGCGAGATAGGCGCCCTGCCCGATGCGGGCGTCGAGCTTGAGGGCCGGCACGATCTCGCTCCAGTCGGCCCCGACGCGCTCGGAAAGTTCCGCCAGCGTATTGGCGATCGTTACCGAGGCGACCAAACAGCAATTGATGGCGATCTTGGCGAGCTCGGCGCTTTCGTATCGCATCGGCAGGATCGGACAGCCGAACGCGCCGAGCAGTGCCGCGAAGGCCTCGGGCAGCGCCTTCTCCGGATCGGCGCAGCCGACGATAAATCGCTCGGGTCGGGTCGCGCGCTCGACCGCGCGGCCGAACACCAGCGTCTCGACCTGGTAGAACAGCCGCTCGGAGGGCAAGGGCAAACCGCGAGTGAACCCCGGCGGAACTTGACACAACACGACGAGCAATGCGCGCGGGGAGAGCGTCGCGATGACCCGTGTGATCGATGCCGAAATGCCGGAGAGATCGCTCTGGCCGCGATCGTCGGTCGGCACGTCGGTCGAAATATAGACGAGGTCACAGGCAGCGAGATCTTCGACCTGGCTGGAAAACGAGGCGCGCGCGGCGCAGCCGCGCGCGAGCTCGTCGAGCCCCGGCTCGATGACCGGCAGGCGGCCGGCGGCGATGTCGCGCACGCGCGCCGCGTCGGCGTCGTAGCCGACGACGCGAAAGCCTTTCGAGGCAACCGCGAGCGCCGAAACGAGCCCCAGATGGGTCAGACCGGCAAAGCCGATCACGGGCGCGCTCATTGCTGCGCCTGCGCGATGGCGGCTTGGGCGAGCCGTCGGAGCATCCGGTTCAATCGAATGTCGTTCGACAGATCCGTATCGTGCTTGCCCGCGCAGAGCTTCTTGAAATGCGCATATTCGAGCTCCCAGGTGGGATCGTCCTGAGTGAGCGTCACCGTGTCCTCCGGCGGACGTCCGCTCGGCAGTAAACGGCGGCGCAGCGTGAACGACGACGGACCCCACTTGCACAGCGAGCGGATGTGGGCCGAGCCCTTTTCAGCGAATAGATCGCAGGTGAAATGGTTGCGCCAGCTGAGCAGCGTCATCTCCAGTTCGAGTTGCGGCCTGGTTGCATTGGAGGCAAGCACGACATGGTCGGGCGCGCGATTTTCGAAACGGCGGCTCGATACGATGCGAACATCCTCGCCGATATCGCCGAACCAGAATTGCGCAGTGTCGAGAAGGTGCGAGCCCAGATCCGGCAGAACGCCCGCGCCCTTGTCCCGCCACTCGGACTCACGCACCAGCCGCGCTGTGCCGTTTCCGTAAAACATGCGGCAGTGATAGAGCGCGCCGAGCGTTCCATCCACGATCGCATCGCGCATGCGCACAAAGTGGGGCTCGAAGCGGTGGTTGTAGGCGACGTAGCAGACGGCACCGTTCTTTCTCGCCGTCGCCTCGAGCTGCGTGATCGATTCCTCTTGCGGGGCCCACAACGGCTTCTCCACCAGGACGTGCTTGCCATTGCCGAGGAGGTAATCAAGGACCGCGATCTTGGGCTCGTCGGGAATGCAGGCGAGGACCGCATCATAGCTGCCGAGCGGAACGTCCTCGATCGCCCGATATTTGGCTTCGCTGTTGACAGGATCGACTGCCGCCACGAAATCGGTGCCCACGACCCGCCGGCGTTTTTGACCTTGAACGCCGAGTCCCGCCACCACGACTCGCATCAAACAGCGCCCTGCCCTTCACTCGAAGCGGGCGTGCTTCTCGACCATGTCGATGCGACCCAGCAAGTCCGATCGTCCGATTGGAATATTGCCGTCGCACTCGCATTCGAGCGCGGCCGCCATCGAACCGAGGACCGAGGCGGCGACCTCGGACTCGTCGGTCAGCAGCGAAAGCGTCGCGTAGGCGAGAAGGGCGTCTCCGGCGCCGACCGCGTCGACCACTTTGTCCGCGAAGCTGTCCACCACAAAGAACGAGCGCGGGTCGTTCTCCTTGCCGCGGCGGCAGGTTAGAACGCCGCGGTCGCCGAGTTTGAGAATGACGGTTTTGCAATCGGCTTCCTCGTGCAACTTGGCCGCCAATGGCCGCACGCCGGTGTCCTGGTCGGCGAGCGCGAAACGCGCCTCGCGCTCATTGGGGGTCAGGAGGTCGAAGCCCTTGAATTCCAGGATATTGCCCCAGCGGCTCGCAACCTGGCTGTCGGCGACGCGGAACGCGCCCTGCGGAATAACGCTCGTCAATCCGGGAATCGTGCGCCGGTTGAAGATGCCATGGCGAAAATCGCTGAACACGACCGCCTCGGCGTGCACGTTTGCGATCTGCCCGGCAATCATGTCCGCCTGTTTGTCGGTGATGCTGCGGTTGTCGAGCGTATCGACCTTGAGCAGGCGATAGTCGCCGCACACATACGCATTCTTGTTCGTCGTCGGTCGCGCCCGATCGATGATCGGCATGATATTGACGCCCGCGGCTTCGAGGTCCTTCAGCGCGAACTCGGCGAGCGAGTCGTCGCCCAGTACCGTGGACAGCGTAACCTCAGCGCCGGCCGACTTGAGATGCTTGGCCACGATGCCCGCGCCGCCGACAAAATCCATCCGATTGTCGAACCGCACGCTTGGCGTCGGGGTCTTGGTCATTCCGCCGATCATGGTCGTGTACGTCAGGCTATCGACGATCGTGTCGCCGACAACATGAACCCGCTTGCCCTCGCAAGTCTCCACGATTCGCCGCAGGCGATCGAAGTCGAGCCCATCCGCTTCCATCAAGAAGAGAAACTTCTCGAGCGCGATATTCGGCGGATCGTTCTCGATCAGGTGCGACGACGAGTAGACGATATCGCCGGGAGTGAACAGGAGCTCGCCGCCGTAACTCTGGATGACCTCGAGCTCCTGCTGGGTCTTCGGATTGACGGCGCCATTGCCATATTCGTAGCCCTTGGCGAAGTAATCGGGTTGGATGCGGGCGATGTTCGTGATCGGAGTGGGATTGGGATCGATCACGACGAAATCGACCATTTCGAGCGCGGCAAGATTGAGCGCCCGCAGCTCCTGCGGCACGAACGGCCGATACTGCGCCTTGGTGATGTGGACATCGGCGGTCAGGCTGGCGACCAGGATGTCCGCCTTTTCCTTGGCATAGAGTAGGTGACGGATGTGACCGGGGTGCACGAGATCGAACACACCATGGCACATGATCACCTTTTTCGCGCGCGGGCGGGATCCGATCGCGTCGCAAAGCTCGTCGACCGTCTTGATCTTCCGCCGATAGTTGCCGCCGACCGCCTGAAGCATGTGCCCTACTCCGTCCCCAATGCCTCGAACCAGGTTTTCGTCGCTTTCTTGATCGATTCCGGATCCCACAACGGCGCGTCGCGCCAATTCTGGATCTCGGCCATCATCCGCCCGACGCCCTCCTCGAACGGGATGAGCGGCTTCCAGTCGAGATCGCGCCTGATCTTTGCAACATCGGCCCAGGTGACATCCGGCTCGCCCGGGCGTTTGGGTATATACACGACCGGTCCACCGATCAACTCGACGAGCCGGCTGACCGATTGCGGGGCGCCGGCGCCGAGGTTCCAGATTTCTCCGCTCTTGTCGGTTTCGGCGGCCAAGCGAAACGCTTGGGCGACGTCGCTGGCGTACACGAAGTCGCGCCGTTGCGTGCCGTCCCCCACGACCGTGAACGGCTTTCCCGCGAGCTTCTGCTTGAAAAACACGCCGAACACCGCGCCGTACGCGCCGGTCGTGCGCACGCGCGTGCCGTAGGCGTTGAAGATGCGGACCGAGTTGACCGGCAGACGATAGACCTTGTGCCAGTGGAACGCGGCCTGCTCGCCTTGATATTTCGAAAGCGCGTAGGGGTATTGCGGCGAGATCGGATGGTCCTCGCGGGTCGGCGTCACGGCAATCCCGTAGCACGAGGACGACGCCGCATAGACGAATTTACGCACGCGCGCATGACGCGCCGCCTCGAGCACGTGCACGGTACCCTGTACGTTGGTATTCATGTATGCCAGCGGACGCTCGATCGACGGAACGATGTCGCCAATGCCGGCGAAGTGAAATACATAGTCGGCACCGCGAAACAGGCTTGCGTCGGACGCGAGCTCGCGAATGTCGCTCTTCTCGAACGACAAGTGTGGGTCGCGAGCATGGTGTGCCAAGTTGGCGGTTCGGCCCCCGGTCAGGTTGTCGATCACGCGCACGCGGTAGCGGCGCTCGAGCAAGACATCGACCATGTGGCTACCGATAAAGCCGGCGCCGCCGGTCACCACCGCGACCTTGCGTGCGGGACTCATTTTGCTCCGAGCTTCTTCATGGTGCGGACGTTGTAATACCAATCGTCGTCGAAGCTGTTCGGCATGAGGTGGTTGCGGAAGGCGCGGGTGAGATCACGCACGGCGTCCTCGATGCTGCGCTTGGGCTTGAAGCCGAGGACGCGGTTCACCTTGTCCGAATTGACGTGATAGGAGCGCATGTCATTGGTCGGCGTGGTGACGATCTTGATTTCGCCTTTTTCCGGCATCTCTTCCTGCACCACCTTCTTGACCATGCCGGCGATCTCGGCGATCGAATAGTTCTGAAATCCTATGTTGAAGGTCTCGCCGTGGATTTTTTCATGCGGCGCCGTCAGCATGAGATGGTAGGCGTCGACCATGTCGTCGACATGCAGATTAGGCCGCATCTGGTTGCCGCCGAATACCGTAATCGTACCTTTGTTGACCGCGTGGTTGGTGAGGATGTTGACCGAGAGGTCGAGACGGGTGCGGGGGGTATACCCGCAGATGGTGGCCGGACGGATGACGACGCAAGTGAAATCGTCCGCCTTGTGCTTCCACAGGACCGGCTCGCACATGCCTTTGAACTTGTTGTAGAGCGTGAGCGGCACGAGCGGATGGTCTTCGGTCACGTTGGGCGAGTCGCTCACGCCGTAGACCGAACTCGACGAGCAGTACACGAACCGTTTCACGCCCGCTTTCTTGGCCGCGACCACGAGGGGCTCGAAACAATCGTAGTTGATGGATTCGGAGAGCTTCTCATCGAGCTCAAAGCTTGCATCGTTGGAGATGCAGGCAAGGTGAAGGACGGCGTCTTGACCGACGAGCGCCTCGGCGAGCTTGGGCATGTCGCGGATATCGCCCTGGATGACCTTCAAATCGGGAGAGTTGGGCAGCCGACAACCGAAATAAAGCTGATCATAGACCGTGACATGGTACCCTTCTGAAAGCAGCCACGGCGTGAGAAGATGTCCGACATAGCCGGCACCACCGGTGATCAACACATTCTGCATAGCAAACGGACGCCCCTTCTTGAGCTAGTGATTTTTTCGGAAGGGGATGCGTGGTGAACGGGCCGCGAAAGTCCCCCTGCTCGGCAGCCGATTTCGGGAGCCTCATACACATTTTTTGCGGTCACGTCTCCTGTTTTTGCGAGGTCGCAACGAGCCCTTCCAGCGCGCGTTCGGCGCTCTGGCCGCGCCTCAGAGGATCAGCAGATTCTGTTGTTGGATCAGCCTGTTAGCTTGGGCAAAGGCCGCTAGATCGTATCCCGTGCGGCAGCTATTCGCCCGCTCGCGCCGCGCTTGGCGCAATGGGCAGAAACGTCCTTGCGAACGACCTCGAGTTCCATGACGACACTCGTCCAGTTCGGCGTGAAGGTGCTCGCATCGCGATTTGCCGCAGACTTGTTCGCGAGCCAAGCTATCGGTGCCAATGCGACCAGCGCAAGCCCCGCCGAGACGCCCCGCGCAAGTGACCCCGCCGGAAACGAGGTGGCGGCGCGAAGGTAGAGCTTGCGAATCTGCGCCGTGAGCCAAGTCCCGTAGAATCGAATGCTCGATTTATCGACATCCGGGAACACGGCCTCGTAGGCCGCGAAGTGCCCCATTCCAACCGGCGTCAAATAGGGATTGTTGATATGGACCAGTACCTTGCCGCCGTTTCTCACAAAGGTGCGAATGCGGCGATGCAAGGCTGGAAGCGTCGTGAGCTCGGTTGGGCTGAGCTCGCACAAGCAGGCATCGAAAAAATCTCCGCTCGCCTCCTGATTCGTCGGCCCCGTCATCAAGAGACTCGTCGGATCCCTGCGATCTTTCAGGATACTGCTGAACAGCGAATCACGGGAGCACAGCCAGAGAATCCGCTGACCAGAGCGGCGCCACGACACGAGCTGCGCGGTGATATCGAAGGTATCGAGCCAGAGCGGGTGCGCAGGTCGCAGCAACGGCAGCGGACCGAACAGCGCCGTATGGATCGAGCGGAGAGCGTGCGACAGTCCGCGGCCTTCCTTTTCGAACGTCGACACCGCCAGGCTGCCGCCGCCGGCGCTTCTCTCTTCGAGGCGCCGGGTCGTGTCCGTGAACCACCGCCCAAGCTTGGCGTGCCCGACATGCGACTGGGGCTCCGCCGACATTCGGCGCCCGATTTCGTTCATGTATCGGCGCGACTCCGCGATCACGTCATCGAGATCGACAGGGAGGTCGGCTGCATGAATCGTCAGGAGCTGCCGTCCGCAGCGGCGCTGCTCGTGGGTGGTCCAGTCGGATAGAAATTTCGCGATCGCGTCGACTGAAATCCCGCCCGGCCGCACGAGCTCTTCGCCAGTGACGCGCTTCTGCGGCTCGATCATGAAGAAATCATCGGAATCAGCGAGGAAGCAAGGCTCAAGCGTCGGCGCCGCCTCCGGAAGATAGCCGAAGTCCCATACCAGGACTGGCTCTGTGATGACCCGCTCCGGCTTGATTGCTACGAGAGCGACTGGCCATTGGTAGCCCACCAGCGTGTCCTCATCGACGTACCAATAGAACTGGTCCATGCACCACTGATGATAGAGCCGCTGATTCACGGTGCGCGCCTTCACGGTAAGGTGCTTGTGGGTCAAAGCGAGCTTTGCCATCTCGCGCGGCCTGACCGCGAGCACGGCGCTCTCTGCATCGACACGCGCCGCGAGCTGCGGCCACACCTCCTCGAGCACGACGCGGAAGCTAGGTGCATGAATGACGCGCTTGCCTTCTCGCATCAGTTCGGCGAGCCGCCGGTACGATCCGTCGGCAATAATGAAATCGGCATTGAGAAACAGCAAAAACGTTTCAGTCACCTTCGCGCCCAACTCGACGAAGCCGCGGAACAACGCAGCGGTCAAAACCACGCCGTATTCGCCGGGCTCGCAAGGCATCAAATCGTCGAGCGAGGCAAACTTGACTTGGCAAATGGCAGAGAGCCGCTGGAACGAGCGCGCATGGCGGATGTAATCGACGAGCTTGCTTTCGGTGACGAGGACGACCTCGACATCGAACATCGTTGCAAGCGAAGGAAGGTTGCCGGGGGCGAGCAATGCCGGCAACGTCATCGAAACCAGCTTTTCGGCGTAGACAGAGCCCCAAAGCGGGATGATCAGGCGGGCTGGGGGTCTCATTGGCTCTCGTGGCTTACTTAACCTGGAATCCGGCTAGCTGCATCCCGCTTATCCGCCGCCTCCGGCGTTTCCGAACGAAGCATATCGTCCTCGGCAGGCCAATGCCACCAAGCTTGACCGCTTTAGCTGTCAACTGACTTGCTCGTTTTGGTGGGTGCACCGAATATCAACGTCTTGGCCCACCGCAGCGGTGCCGTTATTCGCCAGCTGGTCGACACCTCGAATGCGCGGATTTGTCTTCGATATTCGTTGGTCACACAATCCGGATCAGCGAGCAATCGCACCGCCCGATCGACATCCAAATGCGAACCGAGGCGATCGGCAAACCGCTCGGCAGTGTCGAGCGCAACATCATTCAACGAGTACAGTTCGCAGACGATCATGGACTTGATCAGTTCACTGACACTGAAGGGCCGACACGGATTCTGGTAATTGCTCTGGTGGTCAACCTCATCGATGAGATCCCGACCGAATAGAACATTGACCGTTGCCGGACTGCCCAAGGAATCCAGCTTGGAAATGGGTTTTAACCCCTTATGGACAAGTGCGCGTTGAAAGCTCTCGCGTGGAACCCGATTGAATGCAATATCAAACACCAGCAAATGACTCTCCAGCGCAAGTTCCGCCAGAGTCCCGAAATGGCTCTTCGGATAAGCAGGGCTCACTCCGAAGTTCGTCTCCGTTTCCAACCCAACCACGTTGGCACGTAAGAGCTCGGGCGCACCAAGCATCACATCCTTCTCGAAACCCTCGACGTCGATTTTGACAAAATCGGCTTTGGGAATTAGGCCTTCGGCCAACAAGCTATCCAAGCGCCGCATCGGCACCGTCCGGACTTGCTCCGTCACGTTCTTGTCAAATCGATCGGCCCGCCCTCCATACATCGAGCTTTCGGAAGGATTGACCGGATTGAAGTAGAAGGCTTGCTCGCCATCAGCGTTGCCCACGGCCATGCAGTGGTAATGCCGATTGGAGCGGCCGCGGTTCTCTTCGATCAATTGTTGCACAACCTCCTTGATCGGATCGAAGCCGTGCACAACAAGATGATCGCCCAATGGGCGCCAACGAATGTTCTCGCCGCCCTGCACCCCGACGTCGATCAATACGAAGGGTTCCGTCAGAAGCCCCGCACTCACCACCCACTTGGTGAAGTCCGCATTGTGGTTGATACCAAGGTCCATATCGCGGATCTTCTCATACGTCAGCTATGGGCCCGCCGATGGGCGCAAGCGCGCACAAAAACGATTGCATTCGGGATCGTTACCATCCAATTTGTCCAAACGCATCCTTGAGGTTGAACACAATGGGTCTCGGTCCTCCGATCTTGGCGCTCTATCGTCAACTCAAACTGCTAGGAGCCCTTGATGGAATTGATAGCGTCGTGGAATTGGGTTCTCAAGGTGTCTGGTGTCCCGACCGGCGGCTGTTGACCGGCCTGTTCGAGGCGTTCGGACGTCCCGTCCCGCCGAGCAAAGAGCTCGACGTCTATATCAATGCCACCGGGACCGGACATGCCGCGTCGCGCCACCTCCACGAAAAGCTCGGTTTCCAGTACGACTGCGTGGACATCGACGGTAACTTTGGATCGCTGACGCTCGACATCAATTTCGATTCGGTGCCGCTGCAATCACGTGGGAAGTACGGTCTGACGACCAACCATGGCACGACCGAGCACGTTCTCGACCAGCGCAACGCCTTCAAGATGATTCACGACTTCACCAAGGCGGGCGGCCTGATGCTGCATGCGCTGCCGTTTACCGTCCATCTGGAACATGGGTTCTTCAACTATCAGCCAAACCTATTCGATGCGTTGGCGCGCTACAATTCCTACCAAACTCTCGGAACGTGGGTCGGACCCGACTGGTCGCTGTCGAGCCTCGTGCCGTGGGAGCCTCGGCTCCTCGAATTCCTCACGCTTAATGCGAAAACGACCCACCTCCTCGTGATTCTGCAAAAGAAGCTGCACGACACGGAATTTTGCGTTCCGATCCAGGGCGTCTACGAACCGATGCTGCCGGAAGGTGCGACCGATCGATATCAGCTCGTGGTCGACGGCGAATACTACAGCGTACGGCGGGCTCAGCAGGTCACCAAAGAAGTCAGTTAT
>Ga0306922_10006592_pt1 | contig 11136 bp, 14 predicted proteins | sample sta12Cox44000082_FD_203758 | JGI IMG/M metagenome (GOLD analysis project Ga0306922, IMG submission 203758) | Lab enrichment of tropical soil microbial communities from Luquillo Experimental Forest, Puerto Rico - statoxic.12C.oxic.44.000.082 (v2)... | ecosystem: Environmental > Terrestrial >...
TCCGGGCATCCCCCAGGATTACGGTTTGAAGGGATCGGTCTTTGTCGATGCCGGCAGCGAGTTCCGTTACACCGGGCCGACCATGTTCGGTTCGCAAACCGCGCAGATTGCCAACAACAACGTCATGCGCTCTTCGGCCGGCGTTGGTCTTACCTGGGTCTCGCCATTCGGCGCGCTGACGGTCAACTACGCAGTGCCACTTGCGAAGGCTTCCTATGACGTGGTGCAGCCGCTCAATTTCAGCGCGGGTCCATTCTAGGCCACTTCCCCGAAGGTCTAACATCAGGCCATGCCGCTCGGCGGGAACCGCGCGGGAAGCCAAACCGTTTTCCCTTCTGACCGGATCATCACAATCGAGGCTGAGATATGAGAAAGTGGCGAAGCGAATCCGCGCTTGACGCTTACAATGGCTTTGCCGCGACCGTTCTGTTCGCATCCCCGTGGCTGTTTGGTCTCACCAATGAAACCGCGGAACTGGACTTCTGGATATGCGGTGCAGCAATTGTCGCGATGTCGGTCTTGTCGATGCTTGTCTACGCGAATTGGGAAGAGTGGACGAACCTCGTGCTGGGTCTGTGGCTCATCGCTTCACCCTGGGTCCTTGGGTTCGCCCATCTCCGCGCGATGCATTTCAGTGTAGCTATAGGCGCCGTGGTGACTTTCATGGCCCTGCTTGAGCTGTGGCTGGTATATGACGGTAACTCGTCGCATCAGACATCAACTCCATCGTCAAGCCAGAGTTGAATGCGCCGCATCGACTACCGCACCGGGCCGAACGGGCGCCTGATGGTCGCTCGATCGTCCGCCTTCTTCTCCGTTGCAAAACCGTACATCAGCGCCAACCGGTCCAGGCATTCCTTGAATCGGCGGGCGAAGTAGTCGTTCCAACGCTGGCTACGCAGGCCGCGGCGCTCACCCACCTGCTCCATGGTCAAGCCCTGCACCAGGACATCATGAACAAGAGCCGATCCATCGGCACCCAGTTCGCGCTCGGCGCGGTTGAGCCGCAACACGGCCCTGCGTTGACCCTCGGTGATCGGCTCACGCATCTGCGCGCCATCGACATATTCGCGTGTGGGATCTACCGCCTGCGGTCCGCGTTCGGCCCGTTCCCAATCGCTCTGGAACGCGCGGCCGCCCCGATACTGCGCCTCGTCGATCTGCCGGTGTGAATGAAGCCGGCCGAGCGGATCGTTGCGGATGGATCGCAAGGCAACGATCTTGTCGCCCGGCTCCAGGCCCTGTGGATCATCCACATCGACGGAGACGACCTCCGCGTTACGCGGCAGATCGTGCGACCGTCGATCATGAATTTTTGCCAGCCGAAGCGACTTCTTGCGTGTGGTCCGCGCCACGTTTTCTCCTTTTCGATGTTGATGAATGGTCCGGGCCGCGCGCTCATGCCGCGCTTATCAGCCTCAGCATCACCGGGCCGGCCTGCCGCTCGGACGCGGCGTCGGAACCGCGCGTCAATTCGAAATGCGGCAAGCAATAGCTTGAACCTGCAAACCGCGGATGACCGCAGAACACGATGGCTTCGCCCTCTTTGTCGCCACCATAGGGGTAGCGGCAATCGCGCGCTTGCAGATCGACGAGCGAAACCAGCCGCGGACTGATCCCGACACAGCGAAGCCCGACAGGCTCGGCGCGCTCAAAGGCAGATGGCGGCTCAGCTTCATCCGCCGGGCGTCGGTTCGACCGCGGCGGAAGCAAGCCCGGCATTTTCGCCGCGGCAGGTCGATTTGCGCGTTCCTCCGGCTCGTTTGAACTGGTCAACCCCATTCGCCTGGCGCGGCCAATCGCGGCGCTGCGTGTATAGGCGGTTCCGAATCTCCCGGTGATGGCGTCGACTGCTTCCGAATAGGACATTCCCCGCACCACATATTCACGCAAGGCCTCGGAATGCTCCAAGGCCCAGTTGTAGGATTGCATCATCCGCCCTTCTCTTTCATCGACACCGCCCAGGGGTTGAACCGTCACCCTCTCACAATTTCTGATATTCAGAAGTAAAAGTCAAGCTTGATTTCTGATAATCGGAATTGTATTCATTTCTGGGAATCAGAAAGACTGGCCACCATGCTGGACATCGCAATGATTGAGCGGGGGTTGGAGAAGCCGGGCAAGACCAAGGGCGGTCTGGCGCGGGCGATGGGCGTGCGCCCCGGCGCGGTTTCCGAGATTTTGTCGGGCTTGCGCCTGATCAAGGCATCCGAGATCGGGCCCATCATGGAGTATCTCGAACTGAATTCGGTCCCGATCATGGGCCGGGTCGGCGCCGGCGCGGTGATTGAGCCGGAAAACGAACAGGTATCTCCGGAGGGACTCGGCGAGGTCGAGCTGCCCTTTCCGATATCCGAGGAGACGGTCGCGTTTGAGGTGGCAGGCGATTCCATGCTGCCAAAGTACGAAAACGGCGACGTGATCGTGGTCTATCGCGAACAACGCCATCCGCTCTCGAGCTTTTATGGCGAAGAGGCCGCGGTGCGGCTGAGAACCGGGGAACGTTATCTAAAGACAATCGAGCGCGGCAAATCCGCAAACCTGGTCAACCTGACGAGCTTCAACGCCAAGCCGATCAACGGCGTCAGGCTCGAATGGATCGGCGAAATTTGCGTGACGCTGCCGAGGGCCCAGATCGAGCGGCTGCGGGCCAGGGCTACCTCCCGTGCGCGCAAGGCGGCGCGACCCGCAGGCGGCCATGCAACGACGAAGTAAACCGATCGCTCGGCACTTGCATGACCATTTTCTGTTTTTCGGAATTTAAGGCTTGACATAATTCTGATTTTCAGAAATAGTGGCCTCTTCGAAAGCCGCATTGTCCTATGGAGACGCCGCCGCCTGCATGCAATATTTTGTCGTAATGATCGACTACGGACGCCGAGGTCGCGAAGCCGTGGTCGACCCGGAAGTAACCAGGCGAGAGGTCGTCTCGCGCATCGCATCGGGCGAATACCGGAATATCAGCTTCATTCACAAGATCGCGGATCAGATCGTCGACGACGTGACCGACGAGATCCTGGCGGAGGCTGCCGTGCCGGAAATCCGGGATAGTGGTGCCGACCTGCAGGCCGCCCGTTTTGATCACACTCGCGACCTGCGCAAACACGAACGGGTGCGGTGAGCAATTGCGGCCAACACATGATCCCTCGCGACAAATGCGAAGCATTTGTGCGGAGATCATGCGCAAACAATAGGCTATAGCGTGATGGCGATTCCGCCAAGGGCATCACGCTCTAGGGCGCGGGCTGCTTGGCGCGCGTGGTCACACCAACAACACCGTCGAGCCTGTTGTCTTGCGTGCGCTGAGATCGGCGTGCGCCTTGGCGGCTTCCTTGAGCGGATAGGTCTGGTGCACTTCGATCTTGACGGCACCCGACTGCACCACCTCGAACAGTTCTTTCGCCATCGCGACCAGATTCTCACGCTTCGCGGCGTAGGTATTCAGCGTTGGCCGCGTCACGTAAAGCGAACCTTTCTGCGCGAGTAGACCGAGATTGAGTGGCTCGACGCTCCCCGAGGATTGGCCGAACAGCGCGGCGACGCCGAGTGGGGCCAGGCAATCGAGGGATTTGAGGAAAGTATCCTTGCCGACGGAATCATAGACGACAGGCACCTTCCTTCCGCCGGTGATCTCGTCGACGCGTTTCGCGAAATCCTCACGTGTATAGACGATGGTGTGTGCGCAGCCGTGCGCCTTGGCAAGCTTTGCTTTTTCGTCGCTGCCGACGGTGCCGATCACGGTCGCTCCGAGATGCTTTGCCCATTGGCTCAGGATGGTGCCGACACCGCCCGCCGCGGCGTGCAGCAGGATGGTGTCACCCGATTTGACGCGGTAGGTCTGGCGGATCAGATATTGCACAGTCAGGCCTTTCAGCATCATCGCCGCGGCCGTCCTGTCATCGATGCCATCAGGCAGTTTGAGCAGGCGATCGGCGGGAATTAGCCGTGCTTCGGCGTAGGCACCGAGCGGCGCGCTGCCATAGGCGACGCGGTCGCCCTGCTTCAGATCCGTGACACCGCTGCCGACTTCCTCGACCACGCCGGCAGCTTCGCCGCCGAGGCCGCTCGGCAGCTGCACCGGATAGAGCCCGGTACGATTATAGATGTCGACGAAGTTCAAGCCCACGGCGGTGTGGCGGATGCGCGCTTCTCCCGGCCCCGGCTTGCCGATCTTGACATCCTCCCAGACCAGAACTTCAGGCCCGCCGGGCTTATGAAAGCGGATGGCGTGCGTCATGACGTTACTCCCTCCAATGTGTTTTTTGTCGTTCCGCGCTTCCAGCGCGCTGAAGCATTCACGCATCGATCTGGCTGATCAGGACCACGCAGATGCGCCAGCACGGCCGGCCTCGCAATCACCTCGACTTGGCTCAACTGCGCCCTCTTTGTCAATAAAGTCCGACCCCGGAAGGTGCCTCGGTTGCAACTGTCTTTAGACGTTCGGCATCGGCTTTGCGTGAAAACCCACTGCACTGACGGGAACGACACGAGGACCGACAATATCAGGTCGGTTGATGTGCGCCCGAAAGAATTGGTGGCAAGCGACCGCGGCTGCGATTACATTCGCTGCGGGGTAGTGATTCGCAGAACTTCTCGCCTGGGGAGAAGCGAATGCCTGCCTATAGTCATGTTCTCGACGTTGAGATGGCGCCAGTGATGTGTCCCAACTGCGCCGGTCTGTTGCCCATGTATGTGCGCGAGGTCGAGCCGCACTGGAGCCTGGCGAAAATCGACTTCATTTACGAATGCTCGGACTGCGGCGCCGAAGTCACGCACACAGTGACCCGGCCGCAATTGCGGCATTAAGCTCACCACGATTTTCGAAAACAGAAACGCGAATCCGAACCCGCGTTAGTGTGTGATGGAAGGCGGGTCTGCAGGATCGAGATTGCATTCTCTGAAGTGATACGCGATTTCGTCGAGCGCGCGCTGTTCCCATTGCTCGGCTTGCGCGAGCCAGTAAATCCTGTGCTCGGAATCCAGCGCGGCGCGCGCTCGGCACATTTGTTCCTGACTGCGTATCTCCACGAGCCTGTTCATGAACCTCCACTCCCTGCAGTGAAGCCCATTTACAGCGCCACACTTAGCAGAATTGAGTGACAGTGTCTCAGCCCGTTCTGCGGAACCAACAGCAACGTTTTGCCGCATGGCACTGAAACAGTGCAATGCAGCATCAGGTACTGGTTCGGCCTTCTTGCGCGCAATTCCCTCGATTAACGACGCATATAGCAGTGAAATCCGCCGTAGACCCCTGACCGGTCCAGCTCGTAACCGACTGCACTGCGCTCTTCGTCGCGGTGCCAGATCTGCCGCAAGGGTGCGAGCTCCGCTCCTTCCAGTGGCGATTGCGTGCCCGCAGTACGAAAGATGACCCGCACCTGCTCGCTGCCTGCGCGATCGATCGCATGCCAGAGCGCGCGGATTTCTTCCGTCGCCATCCAGTCCTGGGAATCCAGCAGCACGACGGCATCGACCTCGCGCGCCGGCAGACTGTCCAAAAATTGACGGAGCCTGGCGCGAACCGGAATGATCAATCCGGCGTCGTTGCGCATGCGGGCAAAATGACTTCGCTGCAGATAGGGCGGCAGACAGGCGTCCCCAGGACCGCGATAACACCGGCGCAACGCCTGCCAGGCAAAATAGTTGGCCTCGCTGGGATGCCCGTTGATCAGGCGCAGCAGGCGCTGACGAAGCACCTCGTTGAGCGGAGCGCCATTTCCCAACAATGCGCGCTGCCGTGGCGGAATGCCGAGACTAAACAGCAGGGCGGGCGTCCGTGTGATGAGACGGACCAGGCGGGAATGGAACAAGCGATCGAGGCGATCGAGCGCCTCAATGCGCCCCTGATTGTCGACGTCGCCGGTCAACAGCGCACCGAGATCGATCCGCGCCAGCTTCGCCGCGATATGCGCCAACCCAATAATGCGGCCAAGTATTCCATGACGACAGAAACCGTTCCCGAAATGGGCGTAACGCGGGCGGCCGATGACGTTGCGCTTGTCCCAGTACGCCCGCGCTTGCGCGTCGAGCAGCGGCCGCAACCGGTTCCGGTAAAGCTGCAAGTTCCTGGAAGAGGCCGCTTCCCCGAAAAACTGCCAGAAATCGGAATAGCTGGGGAAAGCGCGAACGCCGGCAAGCTTGAGCTTCAGGAGGGAGAGATGGGCCTCGTTGAGATCGACCGCATAGACTTGCGCCGGCCGCGCGGTCAGATAGGACAGAGCGTTACAGCCGCCGGACGAAATAGTGACGATGGTCGAGCCCAACGGCAATTGCAGCGCGGCGAGGTCCGCTTCCGGGTCTTCCCAGATCTGGGTATAGACGAGCCGGCCAAGCCAGAACGCGTAAATTCTCTCCCAGATCGTCGATTCATACTTTGCCCCGCCATTGGGCACCGCGCCCGCGATCAACCGCGAAACCATGCGAACCTCGAATCAACAGTCTTACATGGTAGCGCGCACGCACTTCAGTTTTGCGACAGCCGCGAGTCGTTCCAAAACAATCGTGGAAGCACCTGTCACATCCCTGTCGTGCGAACATCGCATGGAGGAGACTCGAACGTTCTCGACAAGAGACGCAGCCAATGTCCATACCTCGTTCCGAAAAGCCGGGAACCGCATGAGCGCCTGGGCCGCACTTCTTGCTGCGGGACTGCTCGAGGTCGGCTGGGCGCTTGGATTGAAATATTCCGACGGGCTGACGAGATTTTGGCCTACGGCGGCAACCGTGGTCGCGATTGCGCTCAGCTTCGGATTGATGGCGCTGGCGCTGCGATCATTGCCGTTCGGTACGGCGTATGCGGTGTGGACCGGAATAGGCGCCGTCGGCAGCATCCTGGTCGGCATGCTTCTCTATAGCGAGCCGACCGATCCGTTCCGCATTGTCTGCCTCGCGCTGATCGTCGCTGGAATGGTCGGGCTCAAGCTCAACTCGCCGGTCTGAGACATCAGCGCGTTCCCGGACCGAAGCCCTCTTGCGCAGGCCTCGCCAGGCCTCAACGCCGCCAAACAGGGCAAGCGCCATCGAAAGCGGAACGAAATGGTAGAGGAATCGAAACATCAGGAGTGCGGCGAGCAGCTGCTCCCGGTCCTCACTGCCGAGCCCGATCAGGATGGTCGCGTCGAATACGCCTAATCCTGCGGGCGCGTGGCTGGCAAAGCCCAACAGGGTCGCAGCGATGAAAACGGCCATCAGGCGAAACAACCCGATGTCGAGCCCGGCCGGAATCAGCACATACATGGAGAGTGCTGCGGCCGACAGATCCAGCAGCCCGACCACGATCTGCAGCAACACCAACGGACCGGACGGAAGGCGGACCAGCCATCTGGTCTTTCCGATCCTTCTCGGATGCAGCCAGCTCCAGAGCAAAAAACCGCCGACGCCGGCCAGCAAGGTCAGTGCCAGTAACCGATTAAGAGCCGGCGAGAGATGGTCGATGATGCTGATCGCCTCGGGCTCGTAAAGCAGACTGAAGCCCAACGCCGTCATATTGCCGAGCCAAAACGTCAGTCCGGTAAGAAAGCAGATGTTGGCCACGCCCATGGCCGACAAGCCCCTGCGGGAATAGATCCGATACCGGATGACCGGCGAAACGAAGGCGACCGCTCCTATCCCGTGGGCAATCGGGTAGCTTGTGAAGCTTGCCAGCGCCGCGATCCGATATGGGACGTCCTTCCGGCCCATGGTGTGCAGTGCAAGCCAATCATAAAGCGTTATGCTGCCATAGGATGCGGTCACCAGCATCAGGGCCAGCGCGAAGGTGCTGAAGTCGGTTGCCCGAATAATTTCGAATACCTGATTGTAGTCGACGTTCGTCAGAGCGTGGGTCAGCGCGAAGATCGCGCCGCCGCCAATCGCGAGACTCACAAGCAAGCCGCCCAGGCCCTTTATTCGCGCGCTTCCGCCTAGCTTCCTTTGCCAAAATCCGATGTTCAGGGTGTCTATCCAATCCTTCGCATCGGCGACCAACCGGCCCGCCGACCGATTCGACTTAACCGGCAAGACAATGTGACACGTTGATGTGACAGCGGCGTAACCAATAGCACAAAACTCGCAAGCAGATGTGGATTTTCGTATCAGATCCTGGGTCGAAATGCTGACTCAATACGGTCGCATCCCGTTCACGCTGCCCTTGTAAGAAAATCGGCAGCGAATCGAACGCCGTCGAGGCCATAGATGAACGCCGAACTCGACTACGATCTCACTCAGGAGCAGTGGAAAACCCTGCGGGCGCTGCGTCTTGGCGCGCCGGATCGCCACGTCCCGGACCAACCCGTCGTCGCCGAGCTTGTCGCGCTTGAGCTGGCGGCGATCAACGATGGAATTGCGTCTATTACGACGAAGGGCCGTAGCGTGTTGCTGAGAGGCTCGCCACGAGTGCTGGATGTTGCCGCCTGAGGCTGCACGATTTTGTTACCAAAGCGATCGCCGTGCACGCTCAGGCCAGGCACGATCATAGTCCTCACCGCCAATCCGATCGTCGGACATTTCGGCAAGAATCCGGCCCGGTGTCGGCAGCGACTTCGGATCCACGCGCTTGTCCGGATTCCACAGGTCTGAGCGCAGAATTGCGCGGGCACATTGAAAGTAGACTTCCTCGATCGTGATCACGATGACACTGCGCGGTGCCTTGCCGTCCATCTCGAAGGATGAAAGCAATTCGAAATCGACAGAGACGAAGGCACGGCCGTTGAGGCGCAGCGTGTTGCCCGAGCCCGGAATCAGGAACAGCAGTGCGATCCTCGGATCGCGGACGATGTTGCGTAGCGAGTCGATGCGATTGTTGCCGTGCCGATCCGGCATCATCAGCGTCTTCTCATCGTGGATGCGCACGAAACCGGCAACGTCGCCGCGCGGCGAGCAATCGAGACCCTCCGGCCCGCAGGTCGCCAGCACCGCAAAGGGCGACCGCTCGATCAGCGCACGATATGACGGGGTCACGCGATCGGCGACCTTGGCAGTCGAGGTCTCGCCGGGAAACCCGTAAATCGCTTCCAGCTCGTCTATGGTTGTGACAATCGACATGATTTCTTTCTCCGCTGGTGCAGGCCGCGGGGCTCAGTCGCCCTTGATGATGCGTAGCAAACGCCGCGCATGATCCTCGGGACGGCCGACATTGAGAATGGTAACATCGGGCGCGTTCGTCGTTTCGTCGACGGTGCGTCGCAGCCGCTGGTCGATCAGACCGTCGCTGCTTCTTGCCCGCATCGCCAACCTTTCGGCGAGAACGTCGGGTGGCGCCGTGACGGAAACCACCGTGACATCGGCGTAGCGGCGACGCATCTCACCGATAACGGTCCGCGACACATTGACCACGACCGTGCGTCCGGCGCGAATATCGGGGTCGATCTCGCGCCGCAGCGCATAGCTGTGGCCATGGGCTTGCCAATGCATCGCAAAATCACCGCGCGCCAGCGCCTCACGGAAAGCATCGCAGGACAGTTGCTCGTTGTCCTCGGATGAGGAAGCCTCTCGCGTCACCACGCGCCGCGGATACACGATGCTGCGGTCGTCGGCGCAGGCCGCCCTAGCCAACCCCAAGAGCGTATCCTTGCCGGCGCCGCTCGGACCGACCACCACGATCAATCGGCCGGGTCCAATTCCGGCGGGATTGCGCACAGATATGGCAGGACGCCAACTCACGCCACGCGGCGCCCCTCGCGCCAGACGCTGCGCACCACCGGGATGCCGCGAGCAACGTGGACACGGATCAGGTCGGCGCGTTTTCCGACCGCAATCTCGCCGCGGTCGGCAAGACCAACCGCCTCTGCCGGCGTTTTGGTGACGGTGCGGACCGCGGCCGCCAGATCGATCGAGGGTACCTGCTCCGGCAACAGCAGCGCCGCCATCAAAAGGCTCGAGGGAATGTAGTCGGACGACAGAATGTCGAGCAACCCCTCGCGGGCGAGATCGATGGCCGCGATGTTCCCGGAATGCGAACCACCACGCACGACATTGGGCGCACCCATCAGGATGCCGATGCCGGCCCGGCGCAATCCACGCGCGGCGTCAATTGTCGTCGGAAATTCCGCAACCGCCACGCGGTCGCGAACGGCATCGCTGACGTTTTCCTCGGTGGTGTCGTCGTGGCTGGCCAGCGGAATCCCGTGCTCGTGCGCAAGCGCAACGATCTCCCGCAGGTTGTTGGCGAAGTAGGCCTTCTGATAGGCCAAACGCCTTTCGAACAGCACATCGAGCTCGGCATCGGTCTTGCCGCCGCTCTTGCCACGGTAGTAGTCGCGCAGCTTGGCCTCGTCGCGGAACTGTCGCTGGCCCGGCGTGTGATCCATCAGCGACATCAGCCGCACGTCTGGCCGTCCAGCGAGTTCCCTCGCCTCCTCGACGACGCTTGGCATCGGGATTTCGCAGCGCAGGTGCAGAAAGTGATCGGCACGCAAGAGTGCTTCCTCTCGCGCCGCCGCTATTGCGGCCGCGAGCACGCCCGCACGGCCGTCGACCTCCTCGGCACCGTCCTCGCGCCAGACCCGCAGCGAATCCAGCACCGTGGTAATTCCAGACGTCGCCAACTGCCCGTCATAGGAGACAACGGCTGCGACGGGATCCCAGAACACCTTTGGCCGGGGCACGTAGTGCGCTTCGAGGTGGTCGGTGTGCAGCTCGATCATTCCGGGCATAATTATGTCGCCGGCTGCGTCCTCGCCGCCGGAAGGCGCCTCACCCTCCCCCAATTCGACGATGCGGCCCCCGGCGCAAGCCACCCAGCCGCTGCCGATTACCCGGTCCGCCAAAACGATCCTGGCATTGCCAATGACGGTCTCGAAACTGGTCGCGGTCATCTCACGTGTCTCTCCTCATGCCGCAGCCGCAAAGGCCGCGACGTCAACCACGCGGTCGGCGATCACGCGACGGATTTCATCATCGTGCACGATGGCGACCAAGGCGACACCTGCGCGTTTCTTTTCGTTGATCAGATCGACCACCACGGCGCTATTGGCGGCATCGAGCGAGGCGGTCGGTTCGTCAAGCAGCAGGATGGGGTAATCCGAAATGAATCCGTGCGCGATGTTGACGCGTTGCTGTTCGCCACCTGAAAAGGTCGACGGCGGCAGGGTCCAGAGCCGCTCGGGGATGTTGAGACGGCGCAGGAGATGTTCGGCCTGCCGGCGCGCATCCGAGCGC
>Ga0306922_10006595_pt1 | contig 11133 bp, 10 predicted proteins | sample sta12Cox44000082_FD_203758 | JGI IMG/M metagenome (GOLD analysis project Ga0306922, IMG submission 203758) | Lab enrichment of tropical soil microbial communities from Luquillo Experimental Forest, Puerto Rico - statoxic.12C.oxic.44.000.082 (v2)... | ecosystem: Environmental > Terrestrial >...
CCCCTCCACCTGCTCCTGTTACGAGCCATAAGATCGGTCGAAACGAGCCTTGTCGCTGCGGGAGCGGCAAGAAGTTCAAGAAGTGTTGCGGCGCCTGAAACCATGCCCAACCACTCCCAGATTGATGGTCCTCATGCTCGCACACATGCATCCGCGCCGAGCGAACTCAATCTGAGAAAATCCCACCCCCAGGAGGGAGAAAATCGCGGCGGGTTACACCCGGGAGGTGCTCGATTCAGGATAATCGGAAATGTTCCCGCTGTGTCTTGGCGCATGCGGTGCAAGTGGGCAAGTTGACGTCACACTGAAACGTGATTCATGACCTTGCAGCGGCGGATTGGCTTGCAGCATGATGCGGCAGAGTTGGTTCCAAAATCGGGCGAGAGGGACAGGATTTAAGGAACCGCGACGGTTGGTTTGGAATTTCTGAGGACTGCGTCTATCAACTAGACAGCGACCAAACAACCATCGTGCCCCGTTCCTCTCGCCCTCTCCTTCTCTGCGTAATCCATAAGAAGAGAGCCCCGGCACATGCGGAGCGGTTCACGCAAATTTAGAGGTCAGGCAGTGGCGGTTTTCGCAGCGGCCTTCGCGGCCGCTTCAATAAGGTCCGCCTCGGCACGGAGCCAGTCGTCAAGGTCGTGTCCGTCTTCACGACCACGTTCCTCATACAGTTCGTAGGCGCGATGGCGAATATTCTCTTCAAGGAAAAGTTCCGAATCGGTTGTGACGCCTACGGGAGGTTTCTTGGGAGCTTCTTCTGACATCGGGAATCCTCCTTTCAGTTTGCGAGTATCTATACTACGAAAACCGTTTTGTCGTTGATAAAAATCACATCAATCGGAAAGGCACGGGCCGGGTTGTCAAACATGTTGCTGGCGGGCTGTGGACGCCTTGCGAATCGCTCGGGAACGACACCGCGGGTTTACGGAACTGCGCGCAACCGTGCGTGACAATGGCGTCGGGCATCAGACGATCCAATACGCGAAAGCCGTGAGTTTCAGGATCTTCTCGCCGGTACTGGCGTACCCGATGATCACAGGGCGAGAATCCGTTCGGTTTGGCGGCATTACCGAAGCGGAAGGGCAAGAAACTGCGGACTCGATGCCATCGCTGGAAAGACATTTGTCTTGAAGGGCGACAAAGTCTCAGGCAGCGGTCGCGCTGGCTGCGATTGGCGGCCTGGCTCCACATGAGGGACGCGGCGCGCCGAGGAGCGGGCCGATTCCAGTGAGGCAAACACGGGCCACGTTGTATCTCGATAACCTCGGGAATCGTTATCGGGCCAGCATTGCCGGCGGCTGGTATCGCGCGGCACGACTTTAGACCGAATCGCCGGTGGTTAAGCGCGCAACCCACGACACTCGCACACGACGATGGACTCGCGGCGAAAGGTGCATTGCGGCAGTGCAACTGGCGACGATAACCGCAAATTACATTCAAGTAGTTCCAGCCGAAACCATCGCGACATTCTACGCGCTAGAGCCTCCACTCAACTTGCCGCTTATGTGGCAAGTGTGGAGCAAGCCGCTGCGAATTGCGCTTATGTCAATGAAATGCCGACCTGGAAGTGACGAATTATAATCGTCACTTCGCTACAAAGACCGTAGTTTGACGGCGGCTCACGCACTTTCGCACAGGGAAAAGCCTTGCAAATTATTCAAACTTCACTGCCCGGCGTGGTAATTGTAAAGCCTCGCGTGTTTGAAGATCCACGCGGCTTTTTCATGGAAACGTATCGCGAGAACCTGCTTTCGCAGGAGGGGATCCACGAGCATTTTGTACAGGACAACCATTCCCATTCCTCGCGAAATGTGCTTCGCGGCCTGCACTACCAGCTGCGGCATGCACAGGCTAAGCTGTGCCGAGTCGTGCAGGGCGAAGTGCTCGACGTTGCGGTTGACATTCGCGTGGGCTCGCCCACGTTTGGGAAGTGGGTGAGTGTCATCCTTTCTGCCGAAAACCATCTCCAGCTTCTTATCCCCAAGGGCTTTGCCCACGGCTTTGTGGTTCGCTCCGCGACTGCCGATTTTCTCTACAAGTGCAGTGACTACTATGATGGCCCGGACGACCACGGAGTGCTGTGGAGCGATCCGGCGATCGGCATTGATTGGCAAACCTCGGCGCCCATTCTTTCGGAGAGGGATAAGAGCTACGTGCCGCTTTCAGAGGTGCCACACGAGCAGCTTCCGCAGTTCCTGCCATGAAGCCGCGATTGCTGATTACGGGCGCGAATGGACAGGTCGGATGGCGGCTCCAGAGCATGCTTGTTTCCCTTGGTGACGTCACTGCGCTCACCCGCGAACACCTAGACCTGGGTGATCTGGACGCAGTCACGCGGACGCTGCATGACCTGCATCCAGACGTTGTGGTGAACGCCGGCGCGTACACGGCGGTCGACAAAGCAGAGAGCGAGCCGGATTTGGCGCTGGCCGTAAATGCCCTTGCGCCAGGCCGAATGGCTGAGGAGCTGGCACGCACCGGAGGCCTGCTGCTCCACTATTCGACCGACTACATATTCGACGGCACCAAGCTCTCACCCTATGTGGAAACCGATTCCCCTGCTCCCTTGAACGTCTATGGGTTGACCAAGCTCAAAGGCGAGAGGCTGATCTCGGCCAGCGGATGCGATCATTTGATCTTGCGTACGACTTGGGTATACGACACCCGCGGGAAGAATTTTCTGCGGACTGTGCTTCGTCTGGCGCGTGAGAAAGAAGAGCTTCGCATGGTCGGCGACCAGGTCGGAGCACCCACATGGGCGAGTGCCATTGCCGAGGCCACCGCCTCGATCTTGGTGAAATCCCTCTCCCAGCGGGGGACGAAGGGCCAGCCGGTGAAGGGCGTGTACCATTTGACCGCAGCCGGGCAGACATCATGGGCGGGGTTTGCCAAAGCAATCATCGACGACTATCGCACCGAGTACCAGGCTGGGCAGGAGGATTTTGACCTCGTTATGCGAAGCATTCACAGCGAGGCAGGCCCGGAGTTCAGCCAACCCTTGCGCGCACAGCTCGTAACTCCAATTCGTACGGAAGAGTACCCAACACCGGCGCGCCGCCCGCGCTACTCCGTGTTGTCCAACGCCAAGGTGCAAACCGCTTTCGGTGTCAAGATGTCCGACTGGCGCGAGCAATTGCGGCTTGCCTTGCGCACAGCGATTCGCGGATAATAGCAATTACTTTATCGGTGATCAGCTAGTCCTGATTTGCAGCCTGCTTGGCGCATCCCGAGCCATTCCAAGTTGTCGACGGTAATCACGGTCGCCGACGTTCGCGCCTGGCGCTGTTCACTATTCTTAAGAACGGAGCTCTATGAAGGGAATAGTCCTGGCAGGGGGCATCGGCTCGCGTCTTTATCCGCTGACCCGCGTTACCAACAAGCACCTCCTTCCCGTGTACAACAGGCCAATGATTTTTTACCCGCTGCAAACCCTGGTAGACGCAGGCATCAAAGACATTCTCATCGTCACGGGGGGGCAGAACGCGGGTGACTTCTTGCGCTTGCTGCAGAACGGCAAGGAGTTCGGTTTGCAGCAGTTAAGCTTTGCTTACCAGGAAGGAGAGGCTGGCATCGCCGATGCATTGCGTCTTGCCGAACCTTGGGTGAAGGGTGAGAGTATCTGTGTCGTGCTGGGCGATAACATCATCGAAGGCAGCATTCGTGAGGCGGCTGCGAGTTTCGAGAGGCAAGGGAAAGGAGCGATGGTCATGCTGAAAGAGGTGCATGACCCGCAGCGCTTCGGCGTCCCCGTTTTCGAAAATTCACGGATTGTGCGCATTGAGGAGAAGCCAAAGAATCCCCAGTCTAAGTATGCGGTCATCGGGATTTACCTGTACGACGGCACCGTCTTCGATCGAATCCGCGCGCTGAAGCCATCAGCGCGCAATGAGTACGAGATCACCGACATCAACAACAGCTACATTGCCGAGGGCACGCTGAAACATGCCTTTCTCGACGGCTGGTGGACGGACGCCGGGACCTTCGAGTCGCTGTGGCATGCAAGCAACATGGTGCGCGAGAAGGCGAGCCGGAACGGCGCTATCGCGGCCGAGGCAGACTAAGCATGAAACTACTGATTACCGGAGGCGCCGGATTTATCGGCTCCAACTTCGTTCACCACACGCGAGCGACGCATCCCGAGTGGAAGCTTGTGGTGCTGGATAAGCTGACGTATGCAGGGAACCTCGAGAACCTGGAACCCGCCCTGCAGCAAGGTCACTGCGAGTTTGTGCAGATGGACATCTGCGATCCGGCGGTGCGCGACCAAGTACGCGGCTGTGACGCTGTGATCCACTTCGCAGCCGAAAGCCACGTTGACCGAAGCATCGAAGACGCAGTGGCTTTTGTTCGCACCAACGTCGACGGTACGCACAACATGGTCCAGGCTTGCCGAGAGACAGGAGTCCCACGCTTTGTGCACGTCAGCACCGACGAGGTATACGGGAGCCTTGGCAAAGAAGGTCAGTTCACTGAAACCTCTCCGGTACAACCAAACAGCCCCTATGCTGCCACCAAGGCAGCATCCGACCTATTAGTGCTGGCGTACGTTCGCACCCACAAATTCCCCGCGATTGTGACGCGTTGCTCGAATAACTACGGCCCATATCAGTTTCCAGAGAAATTCGTTCCGCTGATGATCGCGCAGGCGCTGGCCGGCGAGAAGCTTCCCGTTTACGGCAAAGGCGAAAACGTGCGCGACTGGATTCATGTCTCTGATCACTGCCGCGCCCTGGAGTCTGTGTTGCAGCGTGGCCGTGTCGGTGAGGTCTATAACATCGGCGGCGGCAATGAGGTGCCCAACCTTGAGTTGGCCAAGCTCATCCTGAAGCTCCTGGATCGGCCCGACAACCTCATCAAGTTCGTCACCGATCGTCCTGGACACGATCTGCGATATGCCATTGACTGTTTGAAGATCGGGAGGGAATTGGGCTGGGCCCCCGAGGTAGGCTTTGTTCGCGGACTCAGCGACACGGTTGCATGGTACCGGGAGCACCAGCAGTGGCTGGATGACGTCCGCTCCGGACAGTATCGCGACTATTTCCAGAAGCACTACATACGCCGCGAGCAGACATTCGCGCAGTAACTGCATGAGACTGGTGAGCTTTCATGACCGTGGGCGGCACCGGATCGGCGCGGTCGCGGGAGACGGACGCCTGGTCGATCTGAACGCAGCCCACCAGCTGCGTTTGCCTGGCAGGGAGACCGGAAGAATTTCCGACACGCTTGTTCCATCCGACATGCGGCTGCTGTTCGACGGAGGGGAGCGTAGCCTCGACGCGGCGCGCGCGGCTCTCGACTTCGCAGAAGCCCAGATTCCGGACAAGGGACTCAGCGGCGAGCCCGTTTTCTTCCTACGCAACGAGGTTCAGATCAAGGCGCCAATCCTGCCCAAGAAGTTCTTCCACACGGCCGGCAACTTTCGTGAGCATCACCATGAAGCGCAGAAGGCCGGATTCTCCCATCCGGTGTTGCCCTGGATCGTATTCTTTCAGAACGTGGACGCCATCATCGGACCCGATGAACCTGTGATCTTCCCGCCGCACCTTACTCAAGAACTTGACTACGAACTCGAACTTGCGATCGTGGTGAAGAAAGCCGGCAAGCACTTCACCGTCGAAGAGGCGGAGCAATACGTCGGAGGATACGTCATCTTTAACGACATTACGGCCCGCGACATTCAGCGCGAGGAGATGAAGTCTGGTGTCTTTAGTTTTTGCAAAGGTGTTGACTCGTTTTGTCCGCTGGGACCGCACATTGTCACTACCGACGAGGTTAAGGATCCACACAATCTGGCGATGGAGTTACGAGTCAACGGCGAGCCACGCCAGCGTTCGCACAGCAGCAAGATGTCGGTGACCATTCCGGAAATCCTGGCTCACTATTCGCCCATGGGCTACAGCGCCGGCGACGTCGTTTCCACCGGCACAGTGTCTGGAGTAGCAGCCTTCAGCGCCGACCCCAAGGCGTGGTTTCTGAAGCCGGGCGATGTCATGGAATGCGAAATCGAGCAGATCGGCGTCTTACGGAATCCCGTTGTTTCGTGGGAAGAAGCCTACGGTGAGAAGCCTCCAGGGAAGAAAAACACTGATCGGGCAGGGGAGAGCCGTTAGTCAGCGCCGGTAGGGATGATCCGTGCCTGCTCGTCGACGCCCGCAGTGCTGATCTCGACTCAACGTTGTGCTGAAAAATCAAAGTCAAGGGACGGGGCACATCCACTTCTCGGATCGGTTTTTCATCCAGCCGTGAAATTTCTCGGCGATTTCAAGCAACAGATCTCGGCTGACGGGGCACTGATTGAAGTAGGTGCGGAAAAGCCGACCACCCTCTCGGGCGCTGGAAAGCTTGGATAAGACAGTTGAGCAGAATCCGGTCAAAGCAACGATAGCCGAAGCGAATGTCATCTTGGTCGTGCTCGTAGAAAGCGTTCATGGCGAACTCCTGTGTGGTGAGATATCAGGAGCATAGCTTCTAAACGCTCTCTTCGAGTACTTGTTGTTGAGTTTGGAGAGATATCAAGCGCGAAGCCCTTGCCTTATAGCGTCGGCCCTATCGGACCCGACGGTAACAAAGGGCGACCTCTCAGCCGCCGCTTGTCACAGCCAGAATTCCCCTTGGTTCTACTGCTCGAGAACGTGTTTTGCCTTGTCTCCGCGGAAGGTCATTTCCGTGAGCACACGTTCATTCTTGGCGTTCTCGATGAAACGCGATTCGGTCTTCGACGCTTTCTCGGGCAGGGAAACTAGGTTGCACTTCGCTTTGGCCTCAGCCTTGCCGCCAATCTGCTGGAACATCATGATGTGCGTCTCACCCTGCATTTCATGCGTCACCTTGTATTCCCCGGCAGGCAACAGGGTTCCAGCTACAACGGTGGGTTGGCTCAGCGTCAGGGTCTGTTTCGGAGCAATGCCCATTGGATTATCTTTTGCCTGGAGCAACGTCGCACCGCACACCAGGATAGCGACCGCCGCCAAGACTGCGATGATTCGGCAATTCATTAAAGCCTCCATGAAAACCCGCACTTTGGCGGGCCCGTATAAGTCCGACTTTAGTGTAGGCGTCGCCGCTGAACGCGGGCTGTGAGGCATGTCACATGAGGATGTGAGACACGTCGGAGGGTGGTCTGGCAGAGAGCATGACCGGAAGGCGAGGTGGGGGTCGTTCACTGTGGGGCAACGGCAGCCTGTCCTTTGAACAGGGGCAGAACCGCCTCGCCGAACAACTTAGCCTGCTTCTCGCGATCATCGCCCCAGATTTCCAGCATGATATTGGTGCAGCCGGCCTGGCGATATTGTTCGATACATGCACAACATTCATCAGGAGTTCCAGCGATTGGGCAGACTTTCATGAGAACCTCATCGCTGACTGCCTTGGCAGCAGCGGCGCGGCCTCCACGCTCCATGGCCTCCGCAACGGGTGCGATCTCCGCGAAGGTGAGGCCTGCCTTCTGCAGAAGGACATCGGCCGAGCCGCCAATGTTTTGCACCTTATTCGCCAGGTACATAGCAGCCATCTCGCGCGCGCCTACACGCCCTTTCTTTGCATCACGGTTGATGCTCCCCACCACCACGGAACCAAGATCAAGCAATCGAGCATCTTTCCCCGTCTTCCTCGCGCCTTCCTCCATATTGGCGCGGGCGTAGCGTACAAAATCCGGAGTAGTGATACTGGCCGTCAGCAGGCCATCGGAGTGCGATCCTGCGAGCTTCTGCAGCACCGGTCCCGTAGCGCCGACATAGATCGGTACCTTGGTCCGCGAGGCGTGAGCCTCGGACTGTAGTGGAGGAGCAAAAGCGTCGAACGCGGTGCCATGATATTCAACCGTGCCACCCGACAGCATTGCCCGAATGATCTCGATGCTTTCGCGCATGACTATTGCCGGTCCGACGCCCTTGCCCCTTTCGCTTTCGCCTATTTCTTTCATGAAGATCTTCGACGCACCCAGTCCGAGGAGAAAGCGGCCATCGCCGGCAGCGTCCTGCAGCACGCGTGCCTCCATGGCAATCTGCACGGGGTGGCGTGTGTAGGGAGAGATTATGCCCCACCCGATGGCGATGCGCTTTGTCTGTGTGGCGATGACGGCGCTCATGGCGGTCGACGAGCGAGCCTCCATCGAATGCTTGCGCCACCACGGATAAGCCTCGGCCAGCCAGAAGATGTCGAAGCCTGCCCGCTCGCAAGCTTTCGCCATACGCACAGTCTGCTGCAACGGTTCCATGCTCAACTGGATTACGCCGATTCGGAAGGGAATGGACATTGATAAGCTCACCTCTTATGCGTTTCGGTAGCGTTCGACCTGGCTCCTACTGGCCAGGGCTGAAGCCAAATGTGAAGATCAAAAAGCGGCGGCTTTCTACGGCTCGCTCCACGAATGTTCCAGCCCTTTGATCATCGTCCACATCGCCTTATTTAGCGGAGTCGGTATGCTGTACTTTTCGCCCCAGATCACGATTGCCCCGTTCACGAAATCGACTTCCGTGAGGCGAGAAGCCAATACATCTTGTAGCATGCTTGCTTTGTGCTTGCCTGGTGCGTTTGCCCCTTTGGCCACCAGTTCGAGAGGGTCGCCGTGCAGCGCGATGCCCATCGCCTTCGCGACCTGTCTGCCTTCGTCAATGAGCGCCTGAAACAGTTCGCTGGTAGGCGGGAAGCGGGCTGCAGCGCCGTGATGCAATCTCGTGAGAGCGCCAACCGGGTTCGTTGCCGCGTTAAAGATCAGCTTCGTCCACTGTGCGCCGCGCGCATCGGGAAGCGCGGCTGTGTTCATGCCGCTCCGCGTAAGAAATCCCGCCAGTTCCTCGACGCGATCCATTGGCGTTTTCGTTGGCTCAAACGGTCCAATCCACGTATCGCCCTTGATGTCAAAGCCCACATGGCCGGGTGCGATGATGTGTCCAGCGGGAAAGGTAGTGCCGCGGATGACATACCTGACGTGCTCAGCGATAAGTTCTTCATTGCCGACGCCATTTTGTACAGAACAGACGGCGCTGCCGTCGTCGAAGCAACGCGCCGCCGCTTTTATCGCAGCCGTGGTATGGATAGCCTTGGTGGCGACGATGCCGTAGTCGCAACGCGGCAGCTCCGCAGGATCGGTGGTGGCTTGGGCGAGTCTAGTGTACAGATCGGCTGCGCCCGAGAGTCGCAGGCCATCCTTGTTGATCGCATCCACGTGGGGCTGTGACACATCGAAGGCGTAAACCTCGACTTCGCCGCCCCTGGCGAGATGCGAGGCGAACAGGCTTCCGACTGCGCCGCAACCAATGATGAGTATCTTTTTCACCGTTTCAACGGCCGCCAGTCCGCTTTCGCCGCCGTGGCTATTGCCTTTAGCCGCGAGTCTTCGGCGTGTAGAACCTCCAGGAAATGTCGCTCAGGTTCTCGCCCTCGGTCTCGCCTACGCGAAAAGTATCTTGGGTGTATAGACATATCTTTCCATCCTGATCCACTACTTGCGGATGCAACGAGAAGATCATGTTTTCTTTTAACTCTGCATGGCTCTTGGCGCCGATCGCGGGATGCTCAATCATCGTCGTGCCGATCGAATGGCCGGACAGGTGGCCGAGCGTAAATCCGTGTTGTGCGAACGTGTCGGCAACCACCTGGTGCACGTCGCGGGCGAGATTGCCTTCACGTAGCAACTTGCGCGCCGACTCGATGGCCTCGGGGTAAGCATCTGCCATTTGTTGGGTGCGATGACTGGGCTGCCCACCGATCAGGGCCCGCGAGAACTCAACCCAGTAGCCACCTGATCCAGTAATTTCGAGGGAATAGAGCATGAGGTCACCCTCACTCACCATACGGTGTCCTGGAATCTTGAAGTGCGCCTCAGCTTCGCCATTCTCTCCGGAAAGGACAATATTCATCATGCGCGGGCCCGCGCCGCGCGCGAAAAAGACCTTGACGGCGGGCGCCATGATTTCTGCCTCGGTCTTACCCGGTTCGTAGGCTTCAAGCATCGCCCAAAAGCCTTCGTGGATGATATCCATCGCATCGCGAACCTCGACAAGTTCCTCGTCACTTTTGACCGCGCGTGCCATGTCGAAGTGGTAATCGAACGGAACGATCTCAAACGAACCCTGTTGCAGTTCGCGGTAGTCGCGGACTGGCATGATGTAGTCGAGGCCGTAAACCGCAATGCGCCTCCACCCCTCATCGTGGGCGCGCTCGCGCAGCCAGCGCCCCGGCACCTCCGCCCAGACTTTATCCTGGACAAATGGCTTCTTCTTATCGCCGATCCAGCGAGCCTCTTGAGGAAAGAGAAGCGTGGGCTGGTCAGTGAGTGGAATCAGTACGTATACGTAACGATGTACGATCTCAAAGCCAGAAGCGTAGAAGACCGCCCCTTCGAATCCTGCGTACTGGTTGCCGCACACGATGAGTGCATCGATGCCGTGCACGCCCATCTTGGCCCGAATGTTGGTGTAGCGGCGTTGAATTTCGGCGGGGCTTAGCATAAGTAAGGTCTAACGTACGTCCTGATTGACGGCGGGTTGGAGCGGGTTTTCAGGCTGGCGTTCACTTTGCCAGTAAGTCGGGGCGTGAGCGGTCATTGTCTACAATCTCGGCCACCAAAGCATTTCTTTACGCTGGACGCGGGTCTGGAGGCCCGCTCTACCAGTCAGGCCAGGACACCAACTACGAAGCTCGATCAGTGCGCTCCGCAAATCTCTGCAGCGGTTAGCGCGTACACCCTGGTGATCTCGACCAGTGTCTTGATTGCGACTTTCTCGCCCTCGGCATCGCGCGGACCGCTTGACGGCCCGTAATTCACTGTTGGACACCCGAAGCGCGTAAGCACCGAAGCGTCGGAACACCACAACACCGTGTCGCGCTCCGGCAGCCTCCCCATCACCTGCTGATGGTTGCGCTCGATCGCTAACACCATTTCGTGATTCTCATCGATGGTCGCGCCTGGAACGGAAACATACGTCTCAAACTCCAAGCCATAGTCGGAGTACTTTTCTTTGATCGCAAGGAAAATGTCTTTGCACGCGCGGCGCGCGTCTGTCATGTTCATCGTCGGCGGCACCCGAACGTCGAGAAACAGATCGGCACGCTCCGGCGTTCGACTGGCACGCCACGGATGTCCCGCCTGAAGGCAGCCTATGTTCACAAAGCCCGGGCCTCCGGACC